>OBLU010005736.1_pt1 | contig 11088 bp, 6 predicted proteins | sample 1518681 | NCBI WGS metagenome assembly OBLU01 (sample SAMEA3539304, study PRJEB22396) | soil metagenome | biome: tundra; feature: field; material: soil | place: USA | collected 2010-05 | depth 0.15 m
GATACTCGGCATTGCCGCCGCGGAGGATGTCCGTGCCGCGGCCCGCCATGTTCGTCGCGATCGTGACGGCAGCCACCTGGCCGGCCTGCGCGACGATCGTGGCTTCCTGTTCGTGGTACTTCGCATTCAGGACCACGTGGGGCACTTTCTTCTTCTTGAGCATGGTCGAGAGAAGCTCGGACTTCTCGATCGAGATCGTGCCCACGAGGACGGGCTGGCCCTTCTCGCTCTTTTCCGCGATCTCCTCGACGACGGCCTCGAACTTCTCGCGCTCGGTCCGATAGACGAGGTCGTGCTCGTCGATGCGGATCATCGGCCTGTTCGTCGGGATCACGATGACGTCGAGCTTGTAGATCTTGTCGAACTCGGCGGCCTCCGTGTCGGCCGTGCCCGTCATGCCCGACAGCTTGTCGTACATGCGGAAATAGTTCTGGAGCGTGATCGTGGCGAGCGTCTGGTTCTCTTTTTCGATCTTGACGCCCTCTTTCGCCTCGACGGCCTGGTGGAGGCCGTCCGACCAGCGGCGTCCGGGCATGAGCCGGCCCGTGAACTCGTCCACGATGATGACCTGGCCGTCCTTGACGACGTACGAGACGTCGCGCTTGTAGAGCGTGTGCGCGCGGAGCGCCTGCTGGCAGGCGTGCAGGAGGTCGATGTTCGTGGGGTCGTAGAGGTTCTCGACGCCGAGGAGGCGCTCGCATTTCGAGACGCCGTCCTCGGTGAGAGAGGACGTGTGCGCCCTCTCGTCGAGGAGGTAGTCGCCGGTCGTCGTCTTGTTCCCGTACTTGTCCTTGATTTCCTCGCCTTTGACGAGCTTCGGGATGATCCGGTCTACCTTGTAATAGATGTCCGTCTCACCCTCGGACGGGCCGGAGATGATGAGCGGCGTTCGTGCTTCGTCGACGAGGATCGAGTCGACTTCGTCGACGACGGCGAAGATGTGCCCGCGCTGAACCATGTGCGCGAGCTCGAATTTCATGTTGTCGCGCAGGTAGTCGAAGCCGAATTCGTTGTTCGTGCCGTACGTGATGTCACACGCGTAAGCCTCGCGGCGGTCCTCGTCGGGCATGTCGTGTTGGATGCAGCCCACGGCGAAGCCGAGGAAGCGGTAGATGCGGCCCATCCACTCGGCGTCGCGGCGCGCGAGGTAGTCGTTCACGGTCACGAGGTGCACGCCGCGGCCGGACAGCGCGTTGAGGGAGACGGCGAGCGTCGAGACGAGCGTTTTGCCCTCGCCCGTACGCATCTCGGAGATCTTGCCCTCGTGGAGCACCATGCCGCCCATCAGCTGGACGTCGTAGTGACGCTGTCCGATCGCGCGCCATGCGGCCTCTCGCACGAGTGCGAAGACCTCGACGAGCTCTTTGTCGAGAACCTCACGGGAGAGCGCGCGCCGTGCCTCGATCTTCTCGGGAACCGTCTTCAGGCCCTCCTGCACGCGGGCTCGGATTCCCGCGACGCGCGCGCGGAGAGCGTCGTCGGAAAGAGCCTTGATCTCGGGCTCGAGCGCGTTGATGGCCGCGACGCGCGGCTGCATGGCCTTCACGTCGCGCTCGTGCTTCGTGCCGAAAACCTTGGAGAGCGCCTTGTCGATGATCATGCGAGGAGTGCGCGCCCAGGAGAGGGCACGCAAAAAATCAGTTTAGCAGGTCCGAAGACTGTCTGAGGGCGCGGAGGGGTTCGGGGGACGGCGTACCGCGCCGTCGCTGGGGGTTCCCCGAGAAAATGGCAGCCGCGGTTCCCGCGTTCTGACGGCGAAGCCGTCAGAACGCGTTCAATACGTAGTCGAGCGGATTCACCGGCTTGCCGTCGGCATGAACCTCGTAGTGGAGATGCGGCCCGGTGGAGCGGCCCGTGGAGCCGACGAGCGCTACGAGGTCGCCGCGCTTGATGCGCTGGCCCTCGGCCACCCGCGTTGCCTGAAGGTGTCCGTAGAGCGTCGTGACGCCGTAACCGTGGGCGACCTCCACGAAGCGGCCGTAGCCCTTGTCGATGCCAACGCGCACGACGGTGCCGGATGCGGGGGCCACGACGCGATTTCCGGCCGGCGTCGAAATGTCGATGCCCGTATGGAACTCGAGGTGGTTGGTGAACGGGTCGGGGCGAATCCCGAATCCCGCCGTGAGGACTCCCGCGGTGGGGGCGATCGTGGGCGTCAAGGCGAGCTGGTCGGCCTGGAGGAGGAGCTTCTTCTCGACGAGCTTCAGGCGCGACGACAGGAGGGCGCCGCGGCGCCCGGCCTCGCTGAGACCCGAGTCGACGGAGTCCGCCGGGTTCACGGGCACCGCCATGAGACCGCCGACGCCGCCCATGCCGGGATCCCGCACCGCCGACAACCCGGCGACGATGGAGAGGCGGCGCGTGCGATCTTCGAACTCGGCCAGCATCTTCTCGATCGTCTCGAGGCGCGTGTTCGTGAGGGCCGCCCGGGATCTCAAGTCGGAGTTCTCCGCGAGAATGGCGGTGACCTCGCTCTTCTTCCGGATGGAGCGGACCCAGAGAGCGGAGAAGGTCACGCCGAGGAGAATCGAGAGGCCGAAACAGACGCCCAGAGACCAGAGGAGCCGTGAGGACACGCGAAATTGCCGAAAACGCGCCCTCGCGTGGGGCAGAAAGATGATCGTGTGCTCTCGTTTCGGCATCCGTTTGCTCCGTGGGCGCTCTTTTCCCTTTTCTCCCCTCGGTCACCGGACAAAGAAAAGCGTGGCCTTACACCGCAAACGCCGTGAATTGAGCAAAGGAAATCTTATGCGGCTGGAGGAGCCTGTCAAGGATAATCCCTCGATCGACCCAACTCATTGACAGAAGAGCAGCTATGCCGTATCGGCGGGGTTCCCCGCGGGACGATATCGGAGCGCCTCCGCCACGTGTGCCGGCTGGATGACGGCCGTGCCCTCGAGGTCCGCGATCGTCCGGGCGACGCGCAGCACGCGCTGGAACCCACGCGCCGAAAGCGTGAGCCGGTCCACGGCCCGGGTCAGGAGCGCGCGAGCCTCGGGCGTCGTCTTCAGGATCGAACGGGCGAGGCGGCCCGGCAGCGCCGCGTTCACGAGGCGAGGATCTCCGGTCCGGAGCGCCTGGCGCTCCCGCGCCGCCTCCACCCGCGAGCGGACGGTCGCCGACGACTCGCCGTCCCCCTCCGTGCCGAGGTCCGACGCGGCGAGCGCCGGCACTTCGACGTGCAAGTCGATGCGGTCGAGGAGCGGCCCGGAGATCTTCCGGCGGTAGCGCGCCACGTCGCGCGGCGAGCACGAGCAGGCGCGGCGCGGATCCCCGCGGAAGCCGCACGGGCACGGGTTCATCGCGCCGACGAGGAGGAAGCGGGCCGGAAACGTCCGTGCGCCGGCCACGCGCGCGACGGACACGACGCCGTCTTCGAGGGGCTCGCGCAGCGCTTCGAGGGCGTCCCTTCGGAACTCGGGTAACTCGTCGAGGAAGAGGACGCCGAAATGGGCGAGCGAGAGCTCACCCGGGCGGGGGTCGGCCCCTCCTCCCGCGAGGGCCGCCGCCGACGCACCGTGATGCGGCGAACGGAACGGACGGTGCACGAGAAGGCCACTGCCCGCTGGAAGACGGCCCGCGATGCTCCAAACGCGCGTCACGTCGAGGCTTTCCTCGCGCGAGAGAGTCGGGAGGATCCCCGGAAGTCTCCGCGCCAGCATGGTCTTGCCCGAACCGGGCGGACCGGAGAACAGGATGTTGTGCCCGCCCGCCGCGGCGATCTCCAGCGCGCGGCGTGCGACGGCCTGGCCCTTCACGTCCGCGAGGTCCAGCTCGGATCCCGCGGGCGGCGAAAGAACAGCGGAAGGCACGACGCGCGGCAACGTCTCGCGCGCCAGGAGGTGTGCAATCGCCGCGCCGAGGTGGGGCGCCGCGAAAACGTCGAGAGAGGGCACGGCCGCCGCTTCCTCCGCGTTCTCGGGAGGAACGAGAAGGGTGCGCCCCTCCCGCCTCGAGGTCTCGGCGAATGAGAGAACGCCTGGAACGGGCCGAAGCTCGCCGTCGAGGGCCAGCTCACCGACGAGGGTCGCGTTCGTCAGAGCCTCTGCGGGGAGATCCCCGTTCGCGGCGAGAATCGCGAGCGCGACGGCGAGATCCAAGGCCGTCCCCGATTTCGGGAGATCGGCAGGCGCGAGGTTCACGACGACGTTCTTCGGAGGAACCGGGAATCCGACGTGCCGGAGCGCCGAGCGAACGCGCTCGCGGCATTCCTTCACGGCCGCGTCGGGGAGGCCGACGATCGTGAGACCGGGAAGGCCCGCTCCGATCGCGGCCTCCACGACGACCGTGCGGCCCTCGAGGCCGGACACCGTCGCAGAATACGCGCGGGCGACGACCATCGTCCCCGGCGTCAGTTCACGACGGCGAGCGGGAGGATGAGCGTCTGTCCGGCCTTGAGCGAGTCGGGCGAACGGATGCGGTTCTGGCGCCGAATCTCGTCGACGCTCACGCCGTAACGCGAGGCGATCGCGAAGAGCGTGTCGCCTCTCTTCACGATGTGGCGGACGAGACGAGGCGCGGACGCGGCCTGGACCGGGGCCGCTGCGGGCGTGTCGACGAACCCCTCCGCGGGAATCGAGACAGCGGCGGGCGCCGCCTCGCGGCCCATCGGAGCGGACGTGGGCGGAACCGACGTGTAGCGCCCGACCTCCGACGCCCGCGTGACCGCGGCCGCGGGAGTCGGGACACCGCGGATCTCGCCCCGGGATGGGGGAGAGACCGACACGAGAGTCTCGCGCGGCGGGGCAGGCGCGCGTTTGCCCGGCACGATGAGGACGGTGCCCTTCCTCGGGCGGGCCGTGCGGGGCAGGTCGTTCCAGTCGCACAGTTCGGTCAGGGAGATGCCCGCGCGGTTCGCGATCTTCTGGAGCGTTTCGCCTCTCTTGACGACGATGCGCTTCTGGGCGATCTCGGGCGCCGCAGGAAGCGCCGCGAGCCGGGGAGCCAGAAGCTCGGCCGAACCAACGGGAACGCGCAGGTCGTACGAAGGGACGCCGTGCGGGGTCGTCCGCGTCTTGAGCTCGCTGTTGAGGAGCTGGAGATTGGGCAGCGTGCTCCCCGTGAGGGCGGCCACGCGCGCGAGGTCGGTCGGCTTGCGCACCTTCACGACGTCCCAGGCGAGCGGCGGATCGGGCACGACGTCGAATCCGAAGCGCGCCGGGTCTTTCGCGATGAGCGCGGTCGCGAGAATGAACGGCACGTAGTCGCGCGTCTCGCGCCGGAGGGTGCTGCCTGCCGTGAGCTCCCAGAAGTCGCGCGCGCCCGTGCGCTGGAGGCTCTTCAGGATCTTGCCCTCGCCCGCGTCGTATGCGGCCATCGCGAGGTGCCAGTCCCCGAACATCTCGTACAGGTCACGAAAGTAAGCAGCGGCGGCGCGCGTGGACTTCACGGGATCGCTCCGCTCGTCGTAGGAGCGGCTTCGCTTCAGCCCGTAACGCTTGCCCGTGCCGGCGATGAACTGCCAGAAACCGTGGGCGGCGGCGCGCGAGTGGGCCTGGTACTTGAAAGCCGACTCGACCATCGCGACGTAGACGAGGTCCTGGGGCAGGCCCTCTTCCTTGAGAGTGCTGCGCATGAGGTCGAGGTAGAGCCCGCTGCGTTTGAGGGCCGTCGCGAAGGCCATGGGGGTGCGGAACTGGTAGAAGGCGACGGCCCGGAGGACGGCGTCGTTCACGACGATCGGAATGTCGAAGCCGGTTTGCACCGGCGCTAGGGCAACCTCGGTCTTGGCCTTCTCGACCTCATCCGGCGATGGTTGCGGCGCGGTGGCGACGAGGCTGTCTCGCGAGTCCTCGGCGGGCGGCCGCTCGGCCTCCGACGCGAGACTTCCGGCCTCGATCGCAGGGCGGTAGAGGGCGACACTTTCGTAAAGCTCGGTCGCGAAGGCGAGGTCGGACGGGTTGCCCGGGCGCGACGCCGTCCGGAATCTCTCGAGGGCCTCGCGAAAGGCCATGCGGGCGCAGTCGCTCTCGCCCGCGAGTGCGAGAGACTTTCCCTGGTAGAACTGCTCGGTGGCGAGTCTGCGAGCGGCCGCAATCGCCTGCTCTTCAGGCGCGCTTGGTGACGCGATCTGCGAGACCGGTGCCTCGCGTGGCACGGCCGAGCAGCCGGCCGTCGCGGCCGTCAGAAGGCCGGCCGCGACGCGCGCGGCCCGGCCGGAAGACTGGATGCCGAGTTTCATCTTCAGGAAGTGAACCCGAGGGTGGAGCGGAAGGTCAAGCGAAATCGCCCCGCTGCCCTATTCGTCCTTCACGTGGAATTTCAGCGAGAGGAGGAGCTTGTGGACGTCTTTCAGGCTCGCGAAATCCACGTCGAACCGCTTTTCAGAGCCCAGTGTTTCGCCGGTCCCGTCGCCGAACAAGAGCCCGACCGTCACGCGGCGGGTCTTCGCGAGCGTGTCACGAGGAACCTGGATCTCGAACGACTGCGCGACGTCCTTTTTCTTGTGATTTCGCATCGACCCGAGGAGATCGTCGAGGGACAGGTCCGCCGCGCTCTTGCTCTTGCGGGATCCGCCGAGCATCGGCGGCCCTTGCGTCGCGACCTTGCGAAGCTTCTCGAGCTCCGAGAGGATGTCCACGTTCGAGCGCACGCGAACGTGCTTAACCGCGGAGTCGTCCATGGCCGCGGCGTTCGGCGGGGCTTGGATTTCAGCGAAGCTCACGTCGCTGGACGGATCATCATCCTGCGGAAAGGCGGCGTCGAACGGCCCGGTATCTGCGGGAAGGGCAAGAGCGGGCGATGTTTCGGCGGGCAGGTCTCGCTCTTCGGCCTCGCGAGCCTCCTGGCGAGCGGATTCCTGGAAGCGCTTCAGCCGGGTGATCGTCGAGTCGAAGCCGTTGCCGGATGTGACGGGAGCCGTGGCCACGGTCGCGCCGGACGCGATCGCGTCGATCGCGGCGCCGATGCCGGATGACATCACGGACTGGGGAGGGGGAGTGGGCGCGGACGCGACGACCGTGGGTCGTCTTTGCTCGACGGCCATCCGTCCCCTCAGCGAACGAAGAGTGAGCTTCGAGATCGCCTTGAGCGTCTCGAAGACGCCGGTCCCGTTCGTGGCGGAGGATTCGTAAAACTCCACCGAGCGATCCGCGTTCAGGGCGTCGTTCAGCTCGTCGAGAGTGAGGATGTTCGCGAGATCGCGCTTGTTGTATTGGAAGACTCGGGGAGTGGCGTCCAGGGAGACGCCGATCTCGGCGAGATTTTCGCGGAGGTTGCGCAGGCTTTCGGCGTTCGTTTCTTTCATGGGCCGCTGCGAGTCGGCCACGAACACGATCCCGTCCACGCCCTTGAGGACGAGCTTCCGCGTCGTATTGTAGAAGACCTGTCCCGGAACGGTGTACAGCTGCAAGCGGGTCTTGAAGCCCCCGATGACGCCGACGTCGAGCGGAAGCAGGTCGAAGAAGAGAGTCCGGTCCGTCTCCGTCTCGAGGCACACCATTTCCCCGCGCGACGTGGGCGCCGTGCGCCCATAGATCACGTGAAGGTTCGTCGTTTTCCCGCAGAGACCCGGACCGTAGTACACGATCTTTGCGGCCATCTGCATCGTCGCGTAGTTGAAGAAAACCATGAGAAAAGGGTTCCGTCATCCTCCCGAAGTGCGTGTGATGTTACACCGGAGGCGGTTCTCTTTGATATCATGAGGCCTGCCGGTGAGGACGCTCAACCGAGCGTGGCGTGGAGGGCCTTGAGCCGCAATGGCTAACGATTTCAAGGGTTTGGACGCGCGGTCCCGCGAGGTTCTCGCGTCGGTGATCGTCGCGTACATCGAAAGCGCCGTACCTGTCTCGTCGCGTCAGCTGACGAAGGGGGGAAAATTCGGCCTTTCGTCGGCGTCGCTCCGCAACGCGATGGCCGACCTCGAGGACCTCGGCTTCCTCATGCATCCCCACGTCTCAGCCGGGCGCGTGCCGACGGATCTCGGCTATCGGGCGTTCGTCCGCGAGCTGATGCCGGCGCAGACGCCCAGTGACTTGGACCGCGCCCGGATTGCCGAGGAACTCTCGCCCGAGCCGTTCGACACGGAGCGTTTCCTGAAGGCCACCTCGCGCGTGCTCTCGCGCCTCACGGGCGAGGTGGGCGTGGTCGCGGCGCAGGCGTCGATGGGCTTCGTTCTCGCGTCCGTACATTTTACGCGCGTGGCGGAGCGGAAGATCCTGGTGGCCGAGGTTTCCGCCATGGGTCTCGTGGAGAGTCGCCTCATCGAGGCGCGGGACGACTTCGCGCAATCCGAGCTGGATGCCATATCGAACCGGCTCACGTTCGACTTCGCCGGGAAGAGCCTCGACGAGATCCGCGTTCTGCTTCTCGCGTCCCTCGGGGAGGAAAAGGTCCGCATGGACCGCGCCCTTGAGCGCGCCCTCGAGCTGGGCCGCCGCGCTTTCGCGGAGGCGCGTCCACCGGAAGAGGCCGTCTACATGGAGGGCACCGAGTCGCTGCTCGAAAAGCCCGAATTCCGCAACGACCTCGAGGCCCTGCGCCGCATGTTTCGCGCCTTCGAGGAGAAGGCGCGGCTCGTCAGCCTCCTCACCGACTGTGTGGCATCCGACCGGCTCGCGGTGGTCATCGGCTCCGAGAGCCCCTTCACGGAAGAGACCGGCAGCGCCGTCGTTTCCGCTCCGTACCGCTGTGGCGAGCGTGTGCTCGGCGCTCTCGGAGTGATCGGGCCGCGCCGGATGGAGTACGCGCGCGTCGTGCCGCTCGTGGACGAGCTTTCGCGGTATGTGAGCCGCCGCCTCACGGAAGGAGCCGCTTGAGCGGTCCGAAGAAGCCGCGGCACGAGGAAGAGGACATCATCTTCCTCGAGACTGACAGCCGCGATGACGTCGCCCGTGCTCTCCGCGAGGCCGAGCGCGCCGTCGAGGCCGTCGAGGAGAGGCATCGCAAGAGTGAATCGGCGCGTCTCGTACCGGTACCCGAACCCGAGCCCGTGCCCGCGGACCCGCCCAGGCCGGACCCGCGTCTCGCGCTCCTCGAGAATCAGGTCGCGAGCGAGCACGAGCGCGCGCTCCGCGCCGAAGAGGAGGCGGGCCGCATTCGCGAGGCCTTGCTTCGGAAGTCCGCGGACTTCGAAAACATGAAGCGCCGAACCGAGAAGGAGAAGGCAGAGTACTTCCGGTTCGCGCTCGCCGAGGTGTTCGCCGACGTCCTCGGCGTCGTCGACAACTTCGAGCGCGCCGTCGCCCATCGTGCGGACGCCACCGGAGAAGAGTTCCACGCGGGCATCGACATGATCGCGAGGCAGCTGACCGACTCGCTCCGCAAGTACGGGGTCGAGGAGGTGCCGGCGGGGGACGTCCCGTTCGACCCGAATGTTCATGAGGCCGTCGTGCGCGAGGAGACGGACTCCGCCCCGCCGGGTACGGTCCTCGAGGTTTTCCAGAAGGGGTACCTGCTCAACGACCGGCTTTTGCGGCCTGCCCGCGTGAAAGTCGCCGCGCCGCGGACCGATGCGGACGTAAAGGGATGAGCGAGGAGGCGCCAGTTGGGTAAGGTTCTCGGCATCGATCTCGGCACGACGAATTCGTGCGTCGCCGTCGTCGAGGTTGGCTCGCCCCAGGTCATCCCGAACCGCGAGGGTGCCCGTACGACGCCCTCGATCGTGGGCTTCACGGAGGACGGCGAACGACTCGTCGGCCAGATCGCCAAGCGCCAGGCCATCACGAATCCCACCCAGACGATCTACGCCGTCAAGCGTCTCATTGGCCGCAAAATGTCGGACGCTCAGGTCGTGCACGCGCGCGAGCATCTCTCCTATGCGCTCGTCGAGGCCCCGAACGGCGACGTGAAGATCCGGGTTCGCGATCGGGACTACTCACCCGAGGAAATCTCTTCGTTCACCTTGCGCGAGATCAAGGAATTCTGCGAGGAGGCCCTCGGCGAGGAGATCAAGGAAGCGATCATCACCGTCCCGGCGTATTTCGACGACTCGCAGCGCCAGGCCACCCGCGACGCGGGCCGCATCGCGGGCCTCGAGGTGCTCCGGATCATCAATGAGCCCACGGCGGCCGCGCTCGCCTACGGGCTCGAGAAGAACCGCAAGCAGGAGACGATCGCCATCTACGACCTCGGCGGCGGCACGTTCGACATCTCGATCCTCCGCATCGACAACGGCATGTTCGAGGTGCTCGCGACGTCGGGGGACACGTTCCTCGGCGGCGAGGATTTCGACCGTACCATCATGGACTGGCTCCTCGCCGAGTTCCTGACGCAGACGGGCATCGACCTCCGGCAAGACCGCCTCGCGCTTCAGCGGCTCAAGGAAGCCGCCGAAAAGGCGAAGTGCGAGCTCTCGACGGCGCTCGAGACGATGGTTGCGCTCCCGTTCATCGCGTCCGACGCGTCTGGCCCCAAGCACATCAACAAGCTTCTGACCCGTGACACGTTCGAGGCGCTCGCGGCCGAGCTCATTCGGCGCACCGAGGGCCCGTGCCTCAATGCGCTCGAGGCGGCCGGGCTAAAGCCCGAGCAGGTCGACACGGTCATCCTCGTCGGCGGCCAGACGCGCACGCCGAAGGTCCAGCAGATGGTCGAGACGATTTTCGGCAAGCCGCCGAACCGTTCGATCAACCCGGACGAGGTCGTTGCCGTCGGCGCCGCGATTCAGGCGGGCGTCCTGCGCGGCGACATCAAGGACCTCGTGCTTCTGGACGTCACGCCGCTCTCTCTCGGTCTCGAGACGCACGGAGGCATCTTCGTCAAGCTCATCGAGCGCAATTCGACGATTCCGACGAAGAACACGCAGATCTTCACGACGGTGGCCGACAACCAGACGACGGTCGAGATCCACGTCCTGCAGGGCGAACGCGACATCGCCAAGGAGAACAAGTCCCTCGGCAGGTTCCAGCTCGTCGGCATCCCGGCGGCCGCGAAAGGCGTTCCCCAGATCGAGGTCACGTTCGCGATCGACTCCTCGGGAATCGTGAACGTCTCGGCGAAGGACCTTGCGACGGGCAAGGCGCAGGGGCTGCAGATCAACCCGGCCGGCGGCCTGTCTCAGACCGAGATCGAGAAGATCATCGAGGAGGCCGCCACGAACAAGGCGGCCGACACGAAGCGCAAGGAGCTGCGCCAGCTGAAGAACAAGCT
>OBLU010005737.1_pt1 | contig 11088 bp, 7 predicted proteins | sample 1518681 | NCBI WGS metagenome assembly OBLU01 (sample SAMEA3539304, study PRJEB22396) | soil metagenome | biome: tundra; feature: field; material: soil | place: USA | collected 2010-05 | depth 0.15 m
GCAAACTGATGATCGGATCAGGTCCTTGGGTAACCAAGCGAACGCAGAGATGGCGGAATCGAACTACACTGGCGCCATCGACGATCTAAGACAAGCGATCATGCTGTGCGGTAGCTGCAGCCACCTAGGTGCTCTCGAAAAGAATCTTGGACTGGCATACTGCCACAAGGGCGAATTGGATTCATGCGAACATGAACTAAAAAACGCCCAAGCCCTGATCCCGAAAGACTCTGACGTTGCTGCGGCACTTCAGGTGGCGACACAGCAACGCCAACAGGCCCTGCGCGAATCGCGCTGAGTCCTACTCGAATCCAGCTCTGATGGCTGACTGAATCGGCCTGGCGAGCGAGAGTGGTGAAGGCGCCAGGAGAGTGATGAAAGGCGGAAAGCCGATGATAGATCGCAGATCGTTTTTAGCGGGCGGATTGTCCATCCTTGCGTTGTCGCGCGTCGGCCACGCATTCGGTGATTCGCCTTTCTTCCGTGGCGACATTCCATCGGGACCGTTTCTGCCGTTTTGGGAGTCCCTGAAGTCCTATCGTTGTCCGGATTGGTTTCGGGACGCGAAGTTCGGAATCTGGGCGCACTGGAGCCCCCAATGCGTACCGGAGCAAGGGGACTGGTACGCGCGGTCCATGTACATTCAGGGCTCGCCTGACTATGAGTATCACGTAAAGCACTACGGTCATCCCTCGCAGTTCGGATACAAGGATATTTGTCACCTATGGAAGGCGGAGCGATGGGATCCCGAGGCGCTGGTTGAACGTTACAAACGGGCTGGAGCCGAGTACCTTGTGTCGCTGGCTACTCACCACGACAACTTCGATTGCTGGAATTCGAAGCACCAGCCGTGGAACTGCGTCAATGTCGGTCCTAAGCGCGACATTGTCGGAACCTGGGCAAAGGTAGCGCGAGCAAATGGCTTGCGCTTCGGCGTGAGCTATCATGGCACTCCGCACCGAACCTGGGACGAGTTCCTCCCCGTCCGCTACAAGTGTGATACCACGGGACCTCTGGCTGGAGTTCCGTATGACGGCATGCAGACGATTGCCGACGGTAAGGGGAAGTGGTGGGAAGGCATGGACCCGCAACAGATCAATGGTAAGCCTCACGCCAAGAACAGTGCTTGTCCGGAGTTCGTCCGGCAATTCATGTTACGTGTGCAGGATGTGATCGACAGTTACAGCCCCGACATTCTGAATTTTGACGACGGAGCACAATTCGTTTTTGATGATGGCGGCGACTATGTGCCGGACCTGAAAGTCTGGTTAGGCATCCCGGATCTTGCGCCGCAGATCATGGCTTACTACTACAACAAAAACGTTCTCGCCCATTCCGGCCGGCTGGAAGGCGTAGTGGATCTCAAGGAGGTTCCAGAACCAGTGTGGGGAACGCTAACTCGCGACTTCGAAATGGGAATGGCCGACAGCCTTCAAGAAAAGCCGTGGCAGACGGAAGCATGCATCGGGCAGTGGCACTATAACCGTGCGCTGTTTGAGAATCATACTTACCAGAAGGCGTCGTTGATGATCCCGCTCCTGGTGGACATTGTCAGCAAGAATGGCAATCTGCTGTTAAGCATTCCGATACCCGGCCATGGAGAGCCCGACAGCGATGAACTGGGCTTCCTGGGTGAACTTGCTCAGTGGCAGGCGGTGAACAGCGAAGCCATTAAAGGCACGCGTCCCTGGAAGATTTATGGTGAAGGCCCGTCAACGGAAGCCAAGGGCGTGGCAGCATACCAACTCTCAAAGCACAGATTTGACCACACCGATATTCGTTTCACGACCAAGGGCGACACGCTCTACGCCATCGCGCTCGGCTGGCCGCCGGACAATCAGTTGATTATCAAGTCGCTCGCAAGCAACTCGCCGCATTACGAACGCCAGATTGGCAAGGTGGAGTTTCTCGGGGCAAAGGGCAATAGCACCTATACCAGGGCCGCCGATGGACTCAGAATTCGAGTTCCGCAAGACAGGCCCTGCCAACATGCCTACGCCTTCAAGATATTGCCGTCGTGAGCATGCTGTTGCTCCAACCGAATAACGGAGAGGGTATGAATGGGGGCGGAAATTTCTGTTGCAATCATGCAGTTCTTGTGGTGCTCATGTTGCTCGTGGGCGCGACCAGTGCCGGCGCTGCAGAGCCGGTCATCGGGTTCGGGGATAGGACAGTGCTCATGGGCGCCGAGGCTTCGCTGCATGGAGCTTTGAAGATCGCCGATGTCGGACCTGGGAAGACAGGGTGGATCGAGTCGTGGACCGGGCCGGAATCCCTTGTCTGGAAGGGTCAAATTGAGCGATCAGGGAATTTCGAAATCGCGGCTGTAATTGAAAGCAGCGGGGAGGGTTGTTCGATCCGTGTGACAGTGGATCAACGCAGGGTTCAGGCCGGATGTGGAGCCGAAGGATGGAACCGTATCCAACTGGGCGATCTCCAATTGGAAGCGGGAAGCCAAACGGTAAAAGTAGAATCCGCCGGCTCCAGACCACTCAGTAAGTTTTTCTCGCTGGAGTTTGTCACCCCCGCGGCCAGGAAGAGGCTGGCGGCCGTCGCCCGGAAGCAGAAGGTCGATGTGGGGTGGATGCAGAAGGCGGGCTACGGCCTGATGTTTCACTGGACCAGCCAGAGCATGCCGCGAGAAGGAGATGGGCTGAGCTACTGCGAGGCTGTCAGTAGATTCCCGGTCGACTCGTTTGCCGAGACCGTGTCGCGAATGGGCGCGGGGTTTGTCGTATTCACAACTTCCCATGCTGGTTTTTATTTCCCGGGTCCCAATGCTGTCATCAACAGCATTCTGCCGGGCCGAACGTGCTCACGGGATCTCGTGTCAGACCTCGCCGACGCGTTGAACCGGCGCGGTATACGGCTGGAGTTGTATTTCCATCCCGGCCACGATGACATGCCCTTCTGGGAGCGTACTCACTTCAAAGAGGATAAAAACGCCTATTTCGCACAATGGTGCTCGATTATCAGCTCGATCGGAAACCGCTACGGAACAAAGCTCGATGGCTTCTGGTTCGATGACGGGGCGTTTACTTATTATCCCTTCAATCCTCCATGGGAGAAGATGACGGCGGCGGCCAGGGCAGGGAATCCGAGGCGGGTGATCACTTACAACAGCTGGGTTCTACCGAAACTGACTGACTTCTACGATCTCTACGCCGGCGAGAATGCCGTCTGGGAAACAAAGTATGAGGGTCTCGATTTTCTACCTGTCGGCGGAACTGGCCGGTATACCGGGGGGCCCGAGGAAGGCATGCAGGCCGAGCTCCTTGTACTCATCAACGATGATTGGGGCCATTTCAAAAAGAACGTGCCAATAACTGCACCCAGGACGAACGCCAATGCGATTATCCCCAAGCTCAAGGATGCGATCAGCCGCAAGATGATCCCACTGCTCGATGTTGAGGTGTATCAGGATGGAACATTTTCGCCGGATACCGTGAAGCTCTTCGACGATATTCGTGGTTCAATCAAGCCGAATAACAATCGTCCCTAAAGGCTGCTGGCAGCTTTGAAGTGGCGGCGAGGGTGATACATGTCCAGGAGGAAGATGAGGCGCGTCGTCGTGGGTGCGCTGCTGGCCGTCGTTTGTTGTTCTGCTTTGGCAAAGGGCAACAAGATAGTCGATGTTTACGCGGACGACTCCAGCAAGCTGATGTGGTACCAGGCTGATCTGCAAGGATTCCCAGTGCAAAAGGCGCCGGACGTCGATGGCGTAACTTGGGGAACCCAGCAGTGGACCCGCGCAGACCAGACGGTTACCTGGCACATTGATGTAGCGGAGTCCGCTGATTACGCCGTTTCGCTCATGTATCTCTGCCCGGCGGGAAGTGGCGGCTCCGATGTCGAGGTGTCGGTGGTGGGGAACGAGCAGAAAGTGACGGGCCGCCTTCACGAAACCGGCAATGCCTGGCGAAGGCCTGGTTGGGAATTGCAGAGACTCTCGGGCCTGTTGAAACTCAGGGCAGGACGAGCGGATCTACTCCTTCGTGTAGCCAAAAAAGGCGACCCGGGCGGCGGTGAGATTCTTCAACTCAGGTCTCTCGAACTGGTGCAGCCCAAGGTGCGAGAGCAACTTGAGGAACGAGCAAAGCTACTGAGGTCGAACACAGCGTGGATGGTTGATGCCAAGTACGGGCTCATGACTCACTGGACGCCCTTCACCCAGCCGCGTCACGGCGACCAGCTTCCCTATTGCGATGCCGTGCGCAACTTCGATGTCGATTCCTACGTAAACATGGTGAAAAAGACAGGCGCAGGTTATCTCGTGTTCACCACTGGGTGGGGAGGATTCTGGTTTCCGGCCCCGATTCGCGCGGTGAATACCGCTCTGCCAGGACACGGGTGCAATCGCGATCTGATCATGGAACTCGCCGACGGCCTGAAGAAACATGGCCTCAGGCTTATGCTCTATTTTGGGTGGAACATTGGAATTGAGAGCTATCGACAAGCGTGGGGCAATGACTTATCAAAGTGGGCACCGCAGCTTTCGGCGTTTCTTGAAGAGGTTGGACAGCGCTACGGGACGAAGCTTGCCGGATTTTTCTTCGATGGCGGATACGAAAGCCAGGTCTATCCGTTCCGGTTTCCATACGAGATGATCACGCGGGCGGCAAAGACCGGGAATGCTGATCGGGTGGCTTCTTACAATAACTGGATATTCCCCAAACTGACCTCATTTCAAGATTATTGGATTGGGGAGTCATCCCATGATCTGTTGCCTTCTCCAGGCCGGCAGGCATTTCAAAGCGGTGGATTCCAGGAAGGGATGCAAGCACATTTGAACACGTTCCTCGATGACTTCGATTGGTGCCATACGAAAGCGAATGCGGATATGCTGCCGCCATGGCACAGCACCGAGGAAGTTGTTAGTTACGCAAACGCAGCAATAGCCGAGAAGACGGTGCCTACGATCAACATCTCCATTTATCAGGATGGAACAGTGCAGGATGCGACGCTGAAGGAGATGGAGGCGGTGCGCCTGGCCATTCGGGGCAAGTGACTTCATAACGGCTGAGTTCTATCTCGACATATAGCTTATAACAGCGGTGCGGCGGGAACCACGCTCAGCCGTCCTGCTCAGGATTGGATAAGGATCCGTACCGGTCCCATCAGGCCTGAACTCACAAGCGGTGAATCTTTCTCGAAGTAGTTCCACGTGGTGAAGGTCAGGCGTTCTTTGACCGGCCGCGGCTCACCCTTCAGGAACCAGTCGGGAAACTCCTTCAGGAAATATCCGCTCCTGAACTTCGGATCGCCAATCTGCCACACAATATCGGGCGGATGCTGCTCATCGCCGATCAGGCGGTTGGCCCACACATTCGTCACGTCGATCGCCAACTGATTTCTTCCTGGTGTCAGAGCCTCGGTAATCTCGACGCGCCAGGGCGCGGTCCACACGACGCCAAGGTCTTTGCCATTCAACCTGACCTCGCCAATGTGTTTCAGGGTTCCCAGGTCGAGATAGACCCGAGCGCCGGCGGGATTGGAGGGGATCTCCAGGGTCTTCTTGTAGCTTGCAGTTCCGGAGTAGTACTTGATGCCCGGGTTTTCGTGATTCGTCCAATCCATCAGCTTCTGGAACTCAATGGACTCGGGCCCTCCCCAGTTGGGATCAAAACTGACTTGCCAGGGACCGTCTAACTCAGCAATGGTCTTTAGCGCGGGGAAGTCAATGCCAACCTGCCCTTTCGCGGAGGGATCGGCCAGTGGCCGGCGGAATATCACAAAGAAACTCTGCGTTTCATCAAACTCGAGTGCGAGGTTGGTGGCTCCATCTCTCGGTGTGAACTGATGAAGGTCCCGAACCGTATTTGCAACTGGGTCCCATAATTCCGGGTGCCGTCCTTGTACCGGGAAGGTGCAATCAACCTTTCCGGCGGTCCAGGCAATGTTTGCGACGAAGTAGATGTCGGATTCTCCATCCCTGCGGTGGATACTCTGAATGTGCGGGCCAAGCTCGTCAGAGGCGACTTTCATACTAGTTTCTTCGGATGGCGCAACATAGTGGCCGTGCTGCAGCAGGGCCTGGCAGCGCCACAGATATTGCAGCCACGCCCTGCCCGGCCTCCACCATGTCTGGTAGCGACCGAGGTGAATGCCCCATTGCCCCATGACATTGCCCGGCTTGTATCGGTCATCCCAGGCCTGCTGCACGAAATGATGAATATTTATGCGGTTTACTCCCGCGCAGAACGCGGCATCGCCGATGGGCTTCAGCCATGCCGGATGTTCGGTCCACTTGCCGAAATCCGGCGATGTTGTGAACGACTCGGCTGCGATCAGTTCTTTCCCAAGCCTGTGCGCTGCCTTTACCACCGGATCCAGGCTGGCCGGCGAGTACCGGTTGTCGTTTGTCCAGAACTCGACTGTCGGAGTGTCGAGGTACTGCACCACTTCGCCGATCTGCCAGGGGCCTTCATAGGGTTCTGCATTGAACTTCACTCCGGCGGCGTGAGCCAACGGTCCGGGAGTGGCCCAATAGCGGTCGCGGTACAAATCCTCGACGGTCCGTTTGAAGTCGTTTTGGAAAGCTTGTGTCTCCGTGCCGCTGCAAACTACGCGGCCAGCCAGAACGGGCAGCCATTGCGTCAGGTCGTAACCGCGCCGGCTCTGGAACTCCTCGCGCATCTTTGGCGTCCACGTCGGCTCACCCGCCTCGTAGCTATCGAAGTAGAGTGTGGTCAGCGCCTTTCCCATCTGGTCGCCAACATGTTTCTTCATCTCGGCAAGGACGTGCTGAACGTGGAAGGACACAGCCTCCCGGCTCATCTTATCGCACTCCAGGCCCATGGCATCCCACTGCGCCGGTTGGATCATTGTCCCGGTGGTCGTATGTCCAAAGCGGTAGAGGGTCCATTCACCCGCGGGCGCGTCCCACTTGAGATCGCCGTCTGAATTCATATGCTCGGACAGGTTCAGAATCCGCTCCTTGGGCACAATGTCGGTGGCCGGAACGGCGAGCACGGCAATATCGCGATAAAAAGTCTTCCGGGCCTCAACGACCGGCACTCCGACCTTGTCTTCCGAAGGAATGTAGCAATCGGGAAAGACCGCATGCGGATGGGGATCGACTTTTGCCCGCTCCAGTCTGCCCTCAAACCTGGAATCGCCGCTCACCCGGCGCTCAGACCAAACAGCCTCCTGCATGGAAAGCTCGGGCGTGATCCATTTCCCGCCGCTGCTCTCGTAGCCCGCACAGTTGTGCAGAATCAGTTCCAGGCCGAGCCGGTCGCACTCCGTCGCGGCATGGTGCAACAGAGCCCACCAAGGCTCGGTGAATGCAACAATCTCCGGCGAGGGACTCTTGAGAATGGCTCCTGCCCAGGGAATCACCGTATCGGAAAGGCTGTAGATGGTCGCCCCGCCGATACCGGCGTCCCGCATCGCCTCCAGGTCTCGAGTGATGCCCGCGGCGCTGACGTTGTGGCCCATCCACATCCACAGGGCATAGGGCCGGGCCGAGTCAGGTGGAGCAGGGAACGCAGCTTCACGGTATGCTCCTCCGGCCCGCGCCGCGCCCGTGCTTTCGCTGCCCTTCACGGAAAAGGCTGTGAAGCCCAAATGCAGCCGACCGCTCAACTGTTGGGCGGCGCCGGTGAGCAGGACGCAGAATGTTCGTCTGGTAAGCATGCGCGAATCTCCTGTTCGGTCTGCAATGCCTCTAGAAATGACTCCAATTGGAAATCAAGAACTTTCACAAAGCAGCCGGAGAGAACGCCGGTCTTTCGGTGGAAAGACGAAGTAAGACCGGCGCTGAAAGGCGGCCTAGACCCCGCAGATGTGCACCTGGAAGCCCAACTCCTGGAACATGGTTGCCTTCACGGACAAGGCGCGATCGGCTTCCGCTGCGCTCGCGGCATACGCGACATTGACATGGTTTGCCGGGTGGCGCGCCATGAACTGGTTTTGAGTCACACCTTGCAGCAGCACGTGCATGATTGGCCATTCGTAGGTGACTTCACGCCACCGGCGCTCGGTCTCCTCAGCGGGTAGTTCGATCGCGGTTCCTCGTCCCAGGTCCACCTGCAGCTTGCCGTCTTCGACAAAGACGCGGCTCCATACGATCTCTCCTGGTTTGCAGATGCCCTTTAGAGTACCGCCTCCCAAGCGGAAGTACATGCCGGGCTGACGTTCACTTACCGCGCCGGCGTAGCCGCCGATGAGATGGGAAGCCGGTACCGCGCCGGAGATCTGGAAGAGCCAGACAAACTCGTCCATGCCGTCGGCCGTGTATCGCTCGCCCCAGCGGACATCGTGGAGAGTAGTGGCTGGATCGAATCCCAGGGCCGACCAGACGCGATTGGTGACAAGCGCGTCCACTCCCGCGCACTCGTCCACTTCATTGAAGTGCGGAAGAGGCTTGCCGGCGAAGAGTTCGCGTCCGTCTACGGTGTATGCCGGCGGGCGGTCCACGTTATTCAACATCGCCTCGACGAGATCGGACGCCGGCGCGAGATCCTTGAGACCCTGCTGATACTGAATTCCAATCGCATCGACGCCGAAGGAGTCCGCAATACGCAGCGCCGCAATGTACATCTTGCACTGGAGCAGAATCTGCGCATCGGTAAGATCGGTGTCTTCATGGGGACCGGCCTTGAAGGTGACGCCTTTGGCATCGAGCCATTGCCGAATCGCCAGGGCTTCCTGATCCGTCACCTGGAGCATGGCGGCAAAGAGGGCGGACTGGCTCAGACGTTCCTTGTAAAAGCCGCACGGATTCATGATGGCGTCCTCGATGATGGCGTTCATCATGCCCATGCAGCCTTCATCGAACACGCCAAGGATCGCCTTGTGGGCCTTGAGGTGCGCTGCCAGAGACGCTCCCAGCGCGCGCTCGGACGGGGCCACGCCTTCTGCCGAAAAGCTATGCACATGGCTTGAGTCATGCGTGACGTGATGGGTCTTGATCCACTCGCGCAGACCATCCCGGAAGAACGGATCTTTAAAGTCCTTGCTCCAGAGCGTACTGAACGGAACGCCTGCTTTTCTGAGGCATCCATTCAGGTTGAGCATGCCCACCAGGCCGGGCCATTGTCCGGACCAGTTCGCGACCGTGAGGATCGGCCCGCGGTGGGCGAGAAGGCCAGGAAGCACATGGTAGCTGTATTGCCACACTGCTTCGGCCACCACCAGCGGCGCATCCGGATGAATGTGCTCGAAAACATTCATTCCCATGCGCTGGCCGTTGATGAAGCCATGTTTTCGCTCAGGGTCGTACGGATCGGCGCGACGGAGTTGAATGCCCTCAGCCAGGAAAGCGTGCCGAAGCACCTCCTCCAACTTTGCCTGTGCGTCCCAGCAGACCTCATTGGCCGACTGGCGCAAATCCCCGCTGGCGACCAACAGTACTTCGTTGGCTGCAATGGGCTCAGGCGCCTCGATTTCAGCAACTGCGGATTGTGACATGGGAGTCTACCTCGAAATAACTGCGGTATGGTCGGGATGAGCTTTCAAACGCGCGGTACGGGGGCGATCCGGGATAGGTGAGATTTGCAGCGGTGGTCGTGACTGCGCAGATAGTGCGTTGTGCGGAAGCTATGGAGCCGGGAAAGCTTTCAGTGCGACTCATGAGTTCTACCTGGCTTTTCGTGTTCGCCGGAGGGGTCTCTTTTCCAGTGACCGAGAAGGTGCGCCTGCTCTGCAAGTTGATGAAATCTGCTCTGCTTTGCAAGTTGTGTGCGCAGACATGAATCAACCCGTTAAGGACCCACTCCGAACTTGGTGAGAGTTATTCTGCCGGAGTTTCGTAAACGGTAACGTAATCGATCAAAAAAAGCAAGCGATGACGGCCAAAATCGGGTAAACTTTCTGACATGCCCGTGCGTTTGAAGGATCTGGCTCAAGACCTGAACCTCTCGGTGGTAACGATTTCCAAAGTACTGCGGAACAGGACCGACATCAGCCCTGAGACTCGGAAGCGCGTTCTGAAGCGGATGAAGGAACTGAACTACCACCCTAACCTGGCGGCCCGTTCTCTGATTACCGGGAGAACCTGGACGGTGGGTCTGGTGGTACCCGACCTGCTGCATCCCTTTTTTGCGCAGATTGCCAAGGAAATCTCGGCCGCAATGAGGCCAAAAGGCTATAGCCTCTTCATCTCTTCTTCCGAGGAGGATCCCGAACTGGAGGAACAGGAGGTCCGGCAGTTGCTCGCCAGACGCGTCGACGTTCTAGTGATCGCCTCCGCTCAGACTTCGGTTGAGAGCTTCCGCGGAATCGAGGAATTCAAGATCCCCTATGTGTTAATCGATCGAAAAGTTGAAGGTCTCGAAGCTAACTTTGTGGGGGTGGACGACAGGGCGGTGGGTGAACTCGCTACCAGGCACCTGATCGAACAGGGCTGCCGGCGCATCGCGCATATCCGCGGCCCTGAGGTCAGCACTGCGCTGGACAGACTGCAGGGATACCGCCAGGCCCTCTTTGCTCACCGGATGGCGCCGCTGCCCGGGCATATTGTCACCACCGGACTGCCAGGCGCGGCGCGCGGAAACACGGCAGGATATGAAGCCGCTACGGATTTGCTTGCACTGCCGGACCGGCCGGACGGCATTTTTTGTTTCAATGATCCAGTGGCGATCGGGGCCATGCGCGCGATCCGCGATGCCGGATTGCGAATTCCAGGCGACGTTGCAGTGGTGGGTTGCGGAAACCTCGACAATTCCGACTTCCTTCGCATTCCGTTGACTTCTATCGACCAGCGCAACGAGACGATCGGTAAACAGACCGCTGCACTCGCCCTGAAACTGGCGCAAAGCAAGGTTAAGATTCGGCCCAAGAGTCAACTGATGCCAATTGAACTGATTGTTCGTGAATCCAGCCGGAGGATTCCCGACCCGGTCGCGTAGGCTGATGAGACTCGGCATGAGGACTCAGATGATCGATCGTCGCAAGTTTCTGCAATTGGCTGCCGCTGCTGGTTTGTTCCCGGTCTCCTCCATGCCCTTCCCGGCAATGATTTATAAGAGCTGATAAGGCAATTTTATAAGTCGCTATCCTTATATATATGTCTCTACCGGGCGCATCTATAAAATGCCGAGGCAGGCCACGGCGTTGTCGGTGAGAATCCGGCCAAACTCACAT
>OBLU010005738.1_pt1 | contig 11086 bp, 9 predicted proteins | sample 1518681 | NCBI WGS metagenome assembly OBLU01 (sample SAMEA3539304, study PRJEB22396) | soil metagenome | biome: tundra; feature: field; material: soil | place: USA | collected 2010-05 | depth 0.15 m
GATCCTCGATTCCGTCGCCAGCTTTTGTAAACGAATTAATGACTCAGGACACTAGCGTGAATTGAGACCTACGCCGCAAGTGGTAGCAGATCGTCCGAAGCTGGTGACCGGGGGCGTCCTTCTGGTCATCCTGGGGTTCCTTCTTCAGGTTCCTGCCGCTCTTTCAGCTTTGTGGGCGAAGGGTCCGTAGGCCTCCTACGAACCCCACGTTAGCCCCACAGTAAGACTTCCTCGTTCTTCCTCAGCATTACTTATCAACACTCTAGGTTTACCAGTAACGGCGCGTAAGTTGTTGATATTACGTTACTTGTTAGACTTCGAACCAAAGGGTCGGGAGTTCGAATCTCTCCGGGCGCACCATTCCAGACCTCGGCGGCTGAAGCCGCGACGATTATGCCTCGTTTACGGCACGGATAGATCTGTGCTCTCCACAAAACCGCCCCAAACTGACCCCAGTACCGCGGGCTTGATATTGACCTTGACACAGGGGCTGCATATTTATACATTTGAATTTGCATGTTTATGCAGCGGCCCGATGGCGGCGCAGGGAACTTGAAGGCGCGCTGATCGGCGGCGGTAATCCATTTTAGATTGCCGGGTTCCCGTTGCCAAGGCGAAAGGCCGGCAGCGGCAGCGAGGACGTTTTATGAAGCAGCAACGCCAAACCGCGATTCGCGACGTACTCAACCAGGCCTCGGTCCCCAGCCAGGATGAGTTGCGGCGCAGGCTGGCGCGGCGGGGATTTCACGTAACGCAGGCTACGCTTTCCCGGGACATTCACGAGCTTCGCCTGTCGAAGGGGCCGGCTGGGTATGCGCTGCCGGGCACTCCGCCGGATGCGGACGAGGACAGCCTGCCGGGCATCCGCGAGGTGCTGAGCAGCTTCGGCATCGAGGTTCGCCAGGCGATGAATCAGCTGGTGCTGATTACCACGACCAGCGCGGCCCAGCCGGTCGCGGCCGGCATTGACTACGAAGACTGGCCGGAGGTGGTGGGCACCATCGCCGGCGACGACACGGTCCTGATTATCTGTCCCGACGAGCGCCAGGCGCGCACGGTGAAGGCGCGAATCGAAGGATATATTGGCTGAATTTATTCCGCTTTATGGGCCGGGCAAACTGACCGGGAATCTACTGAGAGAATTGATTGGCTAGCATGCAACTTTCAGGCACGGAACTCGAAACGCCATCGCAGTCGCGCAGCGCGCAGCCGCCTGCGACGGTGCGCACGGCAGTGGCCGGCGTGGGCGGATATGCGGGCGGGGAACTGGCGCGGCTGCTGCTCGCGCATCCGCGGCTGGCGGAGACCAGGCCGCTGTTTCTGGGGCGCATTGCCGACGACGCGCCCGGCGGCCGAGTGCCGCTGGAGCAGGTGCATCCGCAGCTGGCGCTGGGCGCGGGACAGCAGCGGCCTGAAATCGTTGCGTTCAACTGGAAGCTGATCCGCGAAGCGGGCACGGAGATTGTGTTTCTTGCCTTGCCGCACGAGAACTCCCGCGCGTGGGCGCCGGAGTGGCTGGAGCACGGGGTGCGGGTGATCGACCTGAGCGGGGCCTGGCGGCTGAAAGACGCGGAGAAGCGCGCGGTGTATAAGCTGCACGATGCCGATCCGGCGGTGGCGGCGGCGCTGCAGGCGGAGGCAGTCTTCGGATCGCCCGAGCTGCACCGCGAGCAGATTGCGCCGGCGCGGCTGGTGGCGAATCCCGGCTGCTACTCCACTTCGATCATTCTGGCGCTGGCGCCGCTGCTGCGCGCGGGGCTGGTCGATCTGGACCACGGCATCGTGTGCGATGCCAAGTCCGGGGTGAGCGGAGCGGGCAAAGCAGCCACCGCGAAGACGCACTTCATGTACGCGGCGGACAATCTTTCGGCGTATGCAGTGTTTGGGCATCGCCATACCGGCGAGATGCTGGAGCAACTCGGCCTGACGGCGGAGCAGATCCAGTTCACGCCGCACCTGCTGCCAATTCCGCGCGGCATTCTGGCGACGATTTATGTTCGCCTGGCAGAGCGCGCGGAGCCGGAGCAGATTGAGGGGTGCCTGCGCGCGTTTTACGCGTCCAGCCCGATGGTGCGGGTGCATGCCACGCCGAACCTGCCGCAGATCCAGCACGTGGTGCGGACGAACTACTGCGACCTGGGCTTCGAACTTGGGCTGCACGGCAAGCGGCTGGTGCTGGTTTCCTGCCTGGACAATTTGCTGAAGGGCGCGGCCGGCCAGGCGGTGCAGAACATGAACGTAATGTGCGGCTGGAACGAAGCGGAGGGCCTGAAGTGAAATACGTGGTCAAGCTGGGAGGCGCCTCCATTGAAGACAAGGCCCTGTTGCACGCGTGCGGCAAAGCCATTGCGGAGCTGGTAAAGGACGGCAACCAGGTTGCGCTGGTCCACGGCGGCGGCAAGCAGTTGACGGAGACGCTTAAGCAGATGGGCAAGACCAGCGAGTTTGTCGCCGGCCTGCGGGTGACGGATGCCGAAACCCGCGACGCCGCGCTGATGGTGCTGGCGGGGCGGGTGAACAAGTCGCTGGTGGCGGCGCTGCGCACGCATGGGCAATCGGCGATGGGACTGGCGGGCGGCGACGGGAACGTCTTTCGCGCGCGCAAAAAGAAGACGATTCCCGACCTGGGTTTCGTAGGCGAGATTGCCGCGACCGATCCCTTGTGGCTGGAGGCGATCTGGAAGATGGACGCGGTGCCGGTGATCTCGTCGATCGCGCTGGGCTTCGACGGCGAGTACTACAACATCAACGCGGACGAGATGGCCGCGGCCTGCGCCATCTGCACCAAGGCGGACGCGCTGGTGTTCCTGACCGACGTTCCCGGCGTGAAAGGGGCGGACGGCGAGGTGATGCGCTGGCTCTCACTGAAGCAGATTCCGGAGTTGGAAAGGCAGGCGGTGGTGCACGGCGGCATGCTGCCCAAGTTGAACGCCTGCCGCGATGCGCTGACCCACGGCGTGAAGCGGGTGCGGATTCTGCCCGCGGAAGCGGTGCATTTACTACCAGACCTTTGTACGGCCAAGGTCAACGATGGAACGGAGGTCATGGTCGCATGAATGGTGATATGAAGCTCGCATCGATCCAGGCGGCGGAAAAGAAGTTGATGTTGAACACCTATGAGCGCAACCCGGTGCTGTTGGTCGGGGGCAGCGGGGTGTTCCTGCGCGACGAGCAGGGGACCGACTATCTCGATCTGCTGAGCGGCATCGGCGTGTGCGCGCTGGGCTATGCGCATCCGGCGGTGGAAGCGGCGATCGTGGCCCAGAGCAAGCGCCTGCTGCACACGTCGAACCTGTTCTTCCACGAGCACACGGCGGAGCTGGCGGTGCGGCTGACCGAGATGAGCGGCCTGGACCGCGTGTTCTTCTCGAACTCCGGAACCGAAGCCTGGGAGACGGCGCTGAAACTGGCGAGGGCGCACGCCGGCGTACTGCGCGCTGAAGGCAAGACCATCGGGACCGATTTCCTGGCGATGGACCAGAGTTTCCACGGGCGAACGATGGGCTCGGTGGCGACCACGCACAAGGAGAAATACCGCGAGCCGTTCGCGCCGGTGATGCCGGGCGTGGAGTTCGTTCGCTTCAACGACGTGGCCGATCTGCGCGCCAAGTTTTCTTCCCAGGTGTGCGGCATCTGCATCGAGGCGATCCAGGGCGAGGGCGGCATTCGTCCGGCGAGCCGGGAATTCCTTGCGGCGGCGCGCGAGCTGTGCGATTCCACCGGCGCGCTGCTGCTGGCCGACGAGATCCAATCCGGCATGGGCCGCACCGGCGAGTGGTTCGCCTACCAGCACTACGGCATTCTGCCGGACATCACCACCCTGGCCAAGCCGATTGCCAATGGCCTGCCCATGGGAGCGATGCTGTGCACGGACGAAGCGGCGCGGGCTTTCTCGCCGGGGATGCACGGCACGACCTTCGGCGGCGGACCGCTGGTTTGCGCGGTGGCGATTGCCGTGATCGACACCATGAAGCAGAACAATGTGCTGGCGCAGGTGCGCGACGTGGGCGGTTACTTCAAGCAGCGGCTGGAGTGGCTGCGCCGGCGCCACGACTGCATTACCGACGTGCGCGGCATGGGCCTGATGCTGGGGATCGAACTCGACTCGGCCGACCTGGCCAAGCGCGCGGCTGCCGAGATGATGACGCAGCACATCATCATCAACCGCACCAGCGAGACGGTGCTGCGGTTTTTGCCCCCCTACGTTCTGGAGCGCGGGCACGTCGATACCGCGATTGCCGCGCTCGACGGAATCCTCCATCGCCTTACTTCGACCACGGCAGCATTGGCCGGCCAAAGGCCGGCAGGAGAACAATCGCATGGGTAGCAAAACTGTGATGATGAACCCGAAGCCGGACGCTACGCCGGAGCCGGCACGTCCCGCGAAGCACAACGCCGCGCTGGGCATTCAATCGGATGTTGCGTTCGCGGAGGCGGCGAAGCGCCTGAGCGGGCGCGACCTGTGTTCCGTGGGCGACCTGACCATCGAGGAGATGGCCGCGGTGATGGAACTTGCCCACTCGGTGAAGAGCAATCCCGAGGACTTTCGCCACGCGCTGGACGGACGCCAGATGGTGCTGTTTTTCGAGAAGGCATCGCTGCGCACGCGGCTTACCTTCGAGGCGGCGATCAATACGCTGGGCGGCAGCGCAATCTTCGTCGACCAGACCCAGTCGCCGCTGGGCGAGCGGGAATCGATTCCGGACATGGCGCACAACATTGAGCGCTGGATGAGCGTGATCGTGCTGCGCACCTACTCGCACGACACCATCACCGAGATGGCTGCCTGCTCGCGCATCCCGGTGATCAACGCGCTCTCCGACCTGGAGCATCCGTGCCAGGCGATTGCCGACTTCTTTACGCTGGAAGAACGGTTCGGCTCGGCGGAGGGCCTGCGCTTTACCTATGTGGGCGACGGCAACAACGTGTGCCACTCGCTGATGCTGACGGCCGCGCAACTCGGCGTGCATTGCACGGTCGCCACTCCCAAGGGCTTTGCGCCCAAGCTGGAGATCATCCACAAGGCGATCGAGATCAGCGAGCAGACCGGCGGCAGCATCACGCTGATGCAGGACCCGGTGAAGGCGGTGACCGGAGCGGATGCGGTCTACACCGACGTCTGCACCAGCATGGGATTCGAGCACGAGGCCACCAAGCGCGCGCCCATCTTCAAGCCCTACCAGGTGAACGAGGCGCTGATGGCGCATGCGCACCAGGACGCGGTCTTCATGCACTGCCTGCCGGCGCACCGCAACGCCGAGGTGACCGACGCGGTGCTGGATGGTCCGCAGTCGGTGGTGTTTGACCAGGCAGAGAACCGCATGCACGCGCAGAAGGCGCTGCTGCTGATGCTGCTGGGCGGCGCGAAGCGCATCTCGACGGCGCGGGAGCGCAGCCAGAGCCGCAAACGCAGCTAAGCCCTGAGGCGTATGAAGGGAAACATCAATCCGCACCTGACGGCAAATGGAATGGGGAAGAACCATCCAGCCCGTCTTTCGAACTGCTGAGGCCTGCATTTCCATGTCCCAAATCCTCGAAACACTACCGGCCGGCGAGAAGGTAGGCATAGCCTTTTCCGGTGGGCTGGACACCAGCGCCGCGCTGCACTGGATGAAGCAGCGCGGCGCTCTGCCGTACGCCTACACCGCCAACCTGGGCCAGCCTGACGAATCCGATTATGACGACATCCCGCGCAAAGCCATGGAGTACGGCGCGGAGAAGGCACGCCTCATCGACTGCCGCGGCCCGCTGGTTCGCGAAGGCATCGCCGCCCTCCAGTCCGGCGCATTCCACATCTCCACGGCCGGCGTCACGTACTTCAACACCACGCCGATCGGTCGCGCTGTCACCGGCACCATGCTGGTGACCGCGATGAAGGAGGACGACGTCAATATCTGGGGCGACGGTTCGACCTTCAAGGGCAACGACATCGAGCGCTTCTATCGTTACGGCCTGCTGGTCAACCCGGACCTGAAGATCTACAAGCCCTGGCTCGATGCCGCGTTCATCGACGAACTGGGCGGCCGTGCCGAGATGTCGGCCTTTATGCAGAAGGCTGGTTTTGGGTACAAGATGTCGGCGGAGAAGGCCTACTCCACCGACTCCAACCTGCTGGGCGCGACCCACGAAGCCAAGGACCTCGAGCAGCTCTCGAGCAGCGTCCGGATTGTGGTCCCCATCATGGGCAGCGCCTTCTGGCGCGACGACGTCGAGATCAAGCGCGAAGAGGTCATCGTCCGCTTTGTCGAGGGCTTCCCGGTGGCTCTGAACGGCACAGAGTATTCAGACCCTGTAGCCCTGCTGCTCGAGGCCAACCAGATTGGCGGGCGCCACGGGCTCGGCATGAGCGACCAGATCGAGAACCGCATTATCGAAGCGAAGTCGCGAGGCATCTACGAAGCCCCCGGCCTGGCGCTGCTGTTCATCGCGTATGAGCGCCTGATCACCGGAATCCACAACGAGGACACCATCGAGCAGTACCGCGAGAACGGCCGCAAACTCGGCCGCCTGCTGTATCAGGGCCGCTGGTTCGATCCGCAGGCCATCATGCTGCGCGAAGCCGCTCAGCGCTGGGTCGCCAAGCCCGTGACCGGCGAGGTGACGCTGGAGCTGCGCCGCGGCAACGACTACAGCATCCTCAACACCGAATCGCCAAACCTGACCTTTGCCCCCGAGCGCCTGAGCATGGAGAAGACCGAGTCCACGTTCTCGCCGCGCGACCGCATCGGCCAGCTCACCATGCGCAACCTCGACATCACCGACACCCGCGCCAAGCTGATGACCTACGCGCAAGCCGGCCTGATCACGCTCAGCAAAGGTTTGGAGATGCCGCAACTCAACAGTGGCAAGGATAAGGAGTAGTTGCTTTGAAAGGGCGCGGCTTCAGCCGTGCCATAACCGCCAAAAATGTTTGCGGGCTTTAGCCCCTGAGGTACGCTCTAATGTCTCACCCGCCAATCAAGATGAGGTCACTATTCACACTTCTTATCACCGTAGCGATGACATCACAGTGCGCTCACGCGCAGGGAACGAGGACATTCTCCTTGACGCACCTCGCCTTGCAGCCCGGCGAGCGCATCGTTGGCTTCCGTGTCGACATCAGGGCCGGCGCCTTCGAAAGCGTCGCTCCGATGCCCGTTGGGTGGTCGATAGATATCGATAACGATGCGTCCTGGCAGACAAGTGTTGAAGGAGGTATCGAGGTGGGCAGCGCCGCGCTTGGCCTTCCTCAGCTTGCGAAGCTTCGTTTCCTAATCAAGAAAAACGAGTTTGGCGGAATGAAGTTCAGCGTTGCGGGAACCGTCACCGTCACAAAAGATTTTGAACATGAACGGGAGATCAAGCTATCTCCCAGCAACATTCATTTCGAATAGCAGCGCGTCATGGAAAGCAGAACGATGTCCCAAGAGCAACAACCCGCAAAGATGTGGTCCGGTCGCTTCCGCGAGCCGCTCAACCGGCAATTCGAGGAGTGGCAGCGCTCGTTTCCCTTCGACTGGAGGCTGCTGCCGCAGGAGGTGGAAGCCTCGAAGGCGCACGCGCGCATGATCGCCGCGGCGGGGCTGCTGACGAATGCGGAGCTTGACGCGATGCTGGAGGGCCTGGACGGAGTGCTGGACATCTCTCCGGGACTGACGCCGGATGAGCCGGGCTTCGTCAACCCCAAGCAGCTTGCGAAGGAGTTGGGCGCATCGCCACGGCAAATCCGGCGCTGGCTGCGCAGGCAGCCGGAGTTTCGCAGCCAACATGAGAAATATGCGCGCATTGCATTGGCCGAAGACGATTCGCTGCTGCCCAGGCTGAGAGCGCACTTCGCCATCCAGGAGAACCTGAAGCTGGGCGGCGAGTTTGCGGGCGATGAGCTCCCCGGTGCAGCCGGCGCCGACCCGGCCCATCAGGCGGAGGACGTTCACCACTACGTGGAGTTGCAACTCACCCGGCTGATCGGACCGCTGGCGTTGAAGCTGCATACGGGCCGCAGCCGCAACGAGCAGATCGCCACGGACATGCGGCTGTACGTGATGGCCAACATCGACCTGGTCCGCGTGCACCTGGTGCGCTGGTTGAAGGCGCTGGTGACGCTGGCGGAGCAGGCGGGCGAGGCGGCGATGCCGTCGTACACGCACCTGCAGCGCGCGGAGCCGGTATTGGTGGCGCATTGGCTGCTGGCCTACGCGGCCATGCTGGAGCGCGATCTGGGCAGGCTGGCGGATGCACGCGCGCGCATGAACTTCTGCCCGCTGGGCTCGGGGGCCGTCGCCGGCGCGACCCTGGCGCTCGATCGCACGATTGCGGCCCGCGACCTGAACTTCGAGGCGCCCACGCAGAACTCGATGGACGCAACTTCCGACCGCGATTTTGCGCTGGAATTCTGCCAGGCGGTCGCGATTCTGGGGCTGCACATCTCGCGCTTTGCGGAAGAATTGACGATTTTTTCAACGGCGGAGTTTGGCTTTGTCGAACTGCCGGAGGCATTCTCGACCGGCTCTTCGGCGATGCCGCAGAAGAAGAATCCGGATTTCACCGAGTTGCTGCGGGGCAAATCCGCGCGGCTGCTGGGGGCTGCGACCAGCATGGCTACGCTGCTGAAAGGGCTTCCGCTGGCCTACAACAAGGACCTGCAGGAGGGGCAGGAGCAGGTCTTTGAAGTGACCAGGACGATTACGGGGATGCTGGAAATACTGCCGGATTTCACCCGGGCGCTGAAGTTCCGCTTCGACCGCATGAAGGCGGCCGCAGTGACTGGCTACCTGAACGCGATGGCCGCGGCGACCTATCTCTCCAACAAGGGCGTGCCGTTCCGCCGGGCGCACGAGATCATCGGCAACGCGGTCCGCCTGGGGCTTGAATCCGGACGCGAATTGAACGATCTAACGCTGGAGGAGTTGCGCACGCTGTCGGATGCCTTCGCAGAGGACTTTTTTGCGGCGATTACGCTGGAAGCGACCCTGGATTGTCATGATGTCGTGGGAGGTACGGCGCGCGCCCGCGTAGCCGCTGCACTGGCTGCGGCGAAGCACAATTTGGGGGACAATAGTTAAATGAGCAACCCGTCGTCTCTGATGGTCGCCAGCGAGTCCACCGCATCCACCCGCGTGCGCGCGGGAGGGGCGTCGGCGCGCCAGGCCAGGCTGCAGGACGCGGTCCACATCTTCGATCTGGTCAACTCGCTCTCCGGCGACGGCACGCTGCTGCGGCGAAGCTACGCGGAGATTTGCGAGAACGTCCGCGACTTCTTTGTTGCCGAGTCCGAGGCCGGCAATTTCCTGGGCTGCGGCGCGCTGCACCTGTATGGACCGCACCTGGCCGAGGTCCGCTCCATCGTCGTCAAGCCCGAGGCGAAGGGGCAGGGAGCGGGGGGCAGACTGCTGCTGGCGCTGCTGGAAGAGGCCGACTTGCAGGGAGTGGTGTCCGTCTGCCTGTTCACGCGCATTCCGGATTTCTTCTTCCATTTCGGGTTCCGGCTGGCCGACCGCACCACGCTGCCCGACAAGATTTACAAGGACTGCCAGGCCTGCCCGCGCCTGTATGCCTGCGACGAGGTTGCCATGGTGCGCGGACCGCTGCCCAGGATCGCCGTGCTGGGGCCGACCCGGATTGCCCAGCCGGAGCTGGTGAAGCTCCAGGTGGGACACATTGCGCACCCTGTGGAAGAGGCGGCCGAACCAGCCGGAACAGCCGCAATCGCTACGAAGTCAACGAAGTAGCGCCGCAAACCGGTGCATGGAAGTGAACGCGGTGGCGCCAGCGGGCGCTTGCCCGGAAACGAGACTTAAGACTTGTTTTGCGCGTCTAACTGGAGTGTATCCTTGACAGTGGACTCAGGAGAGTTCCATTGATCCGTCCCTTCCAGCTTCGTTGGTTCCGGCCCTTGATGGCAGTCTCGCTTGGGCGCGACTTGTTTTGCGGTGCTGCTGATGCACGGATGGGCGCAATCTGCGGCGCCTGCGACGGCGACCCCAGTGGCGGCCAATGTGCCGAATAGTCCCTAGCAGCAGGGGAATTCGGGCGTCGCGACCATCCGAACCTACAGCAACCTGGTGGTGGTCGACGTGGTGGTCAACGACCCGCAGGGCAATCCGGTCCACGGGCTCCCCCGGGATGCATTCGCACTCACCGAGAACGGCAAGCCACAGACGCTCCGGCATTTCGAACAGCACAGCGCGGCACCGGTGTCGGACATCAAGGTGCTGCCGCCGCCAAGAATGCCTCCCGGGCTGTTTTCAAACCGGACCCCGGCCGTCGCGAACGGCCCCGTGAACGTGCTGCTGCTCGACTACCTGAACACGCCGGCGAGTGCGCAGCCCTACGCGCGCAAGCAGTTGTTGGATTACCTGGACCATGCGGCCCCGGGCACGCGCATTGCCATCTTCGGGCTGACCACGCAGCTGAGCATGCTGCAGGGCTTTACGTCCGATATGACGGCATTGAAGAATGCGCTGGATCCGAAGAAGGGCGGCGCTGCGCAGGTATCGCAGCTGCTGGCCAACTCGGTTACCGGCGGGCCGACCGGCGATACGGGGCTCTCGCAGTCGCTGCTGGCCTCCGACGCAACCTCGACCGATATCACCCAGGAGATGGTCGATGCGGTGACTCGATTTGAGGCGATGCAGTCGTCGTTCCAGACGGATATGCGGGTGCAGTACACGCTGAATGGGATCGATTCGCTGGCGCGGTACCTGATTGGCATCCCGGGGCGGAAGAACGTGATCTGGTACTCCGGCTCGTTCCCGCTGGACGTTCAGCCGAACCCCGATGAGGAAGATCCCAACGACTCGGTGGTGCGCAACGACGAGTTGGTGCGCGAAACGGACAACCTGCTGACGCGCGCCCAGGTAGCGATGTACCCGGTGGATGCGCGCGGGCTGCAGACTGACCCGTCGCAGAATTTTTTCAACGAGGCGACGAATCCCGCCATTGGCGGCTCCAGCGGGCAGGATGCCGCCACCAGCTCCGCTGCGTTTCTGCAGCAGACGGCGCAGGAGCATCTGACCATGGACGCCATGGCGGAAGACACGGGGGGCCAGGCTTACATAAACAGCAGCAGATCGGAAGAGCGTCGTGTAGGGAAAGAGTGTAGATCTCG
>OBLU010005739.1_pt1 | contig 11085 bp, 8 predicted proteins | sample 1518681 | NCBI WGS metagenome assembly OBLU01 (sample SAMEA3539304, study PRJEB22396) | soil metagenome | biome: tundra; feature: field; material: soil | place: USA | collected 2010-05 | depth 0.15 m
AACGGGGCTCCCGGGATCCGACGACTCGATACCGCCGGCTTACCAGGAGCCCCGCCAGCCACCAAGACGACACACCGCAAACCACGTAAAAACAGCCAGGCCAGATCACCCGGGACGCTGCAGCCGCACAACCGTTACCCCGCCGCCGTCATCCAGAAATATGCGACAGAGCCGTCGCGGATCTCGCGTTCTTCCAGGTCAGGCATCGCGGGCATAGTTGATTATCTCATCGACCCTCCAGGGATAGGAGCATGCCTCACCTAGCTGCGGGCCGCGAGGACGGCCGTCAGCCAGACCAGGACGCCGGTCAGGATGACGAGCACGACCGTAGCGCCGACCAGGACTCGTGTCAGCCGCGAAACCTTCTGCGCCGCTGCGTCAGAGGCTTCCCGGAACGCCACGATCTCGGCAGCCAGGACGGTGACAGACGTCTTAAGTCGCCGCTGCATCTCCATCTCGTGATGCGGACCCGGAAAGCCGGGCGCGCTGCCGATCAGCTCGGTGTCGGTCTTCTGTTCCAGCTCATGAGCTATTCCTATCTCCCGGGTGCGCCGCTCGGCGACGTCCCGCTCCTGCTTCTGTTGCCGCCGTTGGACGATGGGTGCGGCTCTTTGACAGTGAGCTGGTTAGGCGGCGAGTCCGTAGATGCGCTGGCGTTCCCGGCGTAGGTGCCAGGGCCAGTATTGGCCGAAGTCGCCGTTGGCGTGGAGGGCTCGCAGCTTGAGGACGGCCTCGGCGCCGCCGAGGCCCCATCTCGCACCTGTGATGTCGAATCTGTCTTTGATTATATGTCTGCATGCTCCCTCGATGATGCCGGTTGCGATGGGCCACCCGCTGGCCAGAGCGGCGGGGTAGTCCAGGTAGGGGGCTTTGGCGTCGAGGTAGGCCGCGCAGGTGTCGGCGCCTTTGCGCTCGTGCTGGCTGTAGCCGTAGGTGGTGGCGCGGCGGCGGATCCCCGCGGCGACCTGCGCGGCTTTGCCTTCCAGGATCGTGGTGGCCCGCCCAGCGACCCAGTCCGCGGCGTCGGGGTCGCCGGGTTCGAAGAACGTCCAGGCTGCTTTCCATACATATTCGATTACGTGTACGAAGTCAATCAGGACCGGGACGGTGATACCGCGTGCCTGCGCTTCGGCTTCGATCGCGTCGATCTGGGTGTTGTTCCCGTCGACCAGGGCAATCCAGGTGCGGCGGTGTGGCGTGTCGCGGCGCTGCATCTCGTCGAATGCGGCGGCGATGACGGCGGGGATGTCGTCGGTGACCGACGCGGTCAGCCATTTCCCCTGCGTCTTCGGGGGGTCCGCGCGGGCGGCGCCGGGCGGGGCGATGATGTCCGCCGGGGTACGGGCGGCGGGGATGACATCGGAGACGGCAGCGATCTCAGCCATCCGCTTGCGGCCGTTCTTCTCCCCGGGTGACAGGCGGGCCGCGACCTTCCGCTTCGCGGCCGCGGCGGCCTTCGCCGTGGCGGGCCGCAGCCCCTCCTCGCGCATCACGATGCCCTTCCCGTCGGCCTGCAGCATCAGGACCTGATCCTCCGGCGCCGGGGCCGGGCGGCGGGCCTGGTAAAAGGCGTCCACGTCGGCGGCGGCCCGCATCACCAGATCTTCTACCTGCCGTTTCCCGATCCTCACCCCGGTTGTGCGGGTGAGGGCGGCCGCCGCGTCCTCATAAGACCCCCGCGGCGCCTCGATCGCGGCGAGCCGGCGCAGCCCGTGCGAGTGCTTCTCCTCCGGCAGGTTCAGCTCCTCGTCCGTGACGTGCACGTTCGGCAGCCCTGGCGCCCGGTACGCGATCCGGCTCACCGCGACCTCGCCGAACACCGTCGCCAGCGGCCTGCGATGATCGTTCTCCGCCCGCGTGCGCATGGCCCCCTCCGGGCCCGCCACGTCCTGGCGGCGCTGCTCGCGCAGCGCCCGCAGGTCCAGCTGCCCCTGGAACATCAGCCGCACCAGCTCCCGGCCCCGCTCGCCGAGCTGATCCTCCAGTTCCCCGTGCTCCAGCGCCCCGGCCTCCGCCCCGGCCAGCCACCCCAGGATCTCCTCGAACCGCTCCCTGACCTGCGCGAACGCCTCTACGGCTTGCGCAGCGTACTCTGGCATCGGGCTCCTTTTTGTGGTTCCGGTCGTCGAATAACCAGGAACGTAGCAAGAAGGAGCCCTTCAAATACTCAACGACACACCCGAACCGGGCATCAGGTGTCAAACAGATAGTTTGCAGTCAGGCCGCAGTCACTCCACCGGAGCCGCACCCTTGGACGATTGACGGTCGCTGATCGTCTACCACAAGGCCATAGTGCCCGAGGCGTATGCAGGCGGGCATGGTCTGGCGGCAAAGAGCTACAGCCAGATGCGCCAGGCAGCGATGTCTTGCCGCTCTAGCTGAAGGCGGGCACGAGGCGCTCGCCTGGGAACTCGCCGCACCAGCCACGGCCGCTCGCCTTAGTGCGGTAGCCACGGCGGCGGCCGCGGTGCGTAGTCCCAGGGCACTCGCCGCACAACTTGAGCGCCGTAGACCCGCAGCGCGTACGCGAACGAGGACATCCTCCCGGCGCGGCCATTGTTGAAGCCGAGCAGGATCACCGTCAAGGCCGTCTGTGGCCGCAGGACAGCCCGTCACCGTCAAGCCATGTGGTGCACGTGCACGCGAAGCCGACCTTGACTGTGATCCTGCTCGGTTCAATCCCGCGCCTATCGGAAAGGATGGCCAGGACTGGATGAGCACCGCGATCGATACACGGTTTGGGCCGACCACTCCGAGAACGGAGGATCTGGGATGAATCTCTACGCTATCGGCTACGGCGGCTCGCCTATTCGATAAGGTTCATGGGTCAACCGACTTCATCACTTGCACGTCAACCGTCAAGCTTCATGCCAAGATCAAGGCAGGAAGCAAGACGAAGAGCCGCACAGGACTCAGCTCTGCTCTCAAAGTAACCAGGAGTTCACGGATGTCTACCACGGCTTCTCCATACGAACGGCTAGACAAGATATTGGGTGGCGGCGAAGGAGACGACATCCGTAGCTATGATCAGGATATTGGATCACGTCGGTCATCTGAAATAAACCTTATTCTGACAAGCAAAAGCTCACGCACGGCGAACGTTGGACCACTGATCACAACGACCGACAGAGAGTTTCGTCGCGCAGTATCTATCTTCAGATCTGACTCATATTATCTCGGTGAACCAGGGCACCGTCCGCGGCCAATCTCACACAATTACGGCGGTCTCGAGATAACTGATGCGGCCTTTGGTTCGGTTCACCTGCTGCTGACGGCTTACGGCGAAGTTCTCTCACTTCTCACTTCAAAACCGTTGCAGCACTTACTGCGGTCCTTACCGTGGGGCAAAGTGTAGGCAGTATACGTCTCTGGCGACGACGCAAGAGGATTCCCTGGCAGGAATGAATGCTCGACAGGCACTGGATGTGCTTAAGGAATTCGGGGGTGATCCAGCAAGGCTCATGCAGGGAGAGAGGCCTGACCTAGAAATCGAGATACAGCAGACCGCAGATGAAGGGCAGCCGTTCACACATCCAGAGCTGCCAGAGAGTGGACGTCATATCTATATCGATGACGCCATACCAGTAGTTAAAGTGAATCAAGCTGGTGAAATTTTTGTGACTGGCCGTCAGATTGAAGGTTATTCATAAGCGAGTTTGAAAAAGTGCAGGCCAATGGCGGCTCTGAACGATGTGGAGTAAGTCCGTAGTGGTCTCCGGTAATCCGTGTGGAGAATACGCCACGACTTGATGTGGGCGATCGCACGCTCGACTGGGGCGCGCAGGCTGCTCACGTCCGCGTTGAACTCATTTTCCCATCCAAGCAGTTTCCGGCCCTGAGGTTTCTTGATCGGGGTTATGTAGCCGGATCCCTGATATCCTTTGTCGCCAATGGCGCTGAATGCTGCCGCGATGACTTCGGCGGTCTCCGTTTCACTGAGGGCCGTCATGTCATGATTGTGGCCGGTGACGGGCTCGGAGACGAATATTACGTCGCCCGCGAGATTAGATATAACCTGACTGTTGAAGCCAGTCGTCTTATGTTTTCCCGACCACAGGTCCGGTGTTCCGCGCCACGTCCAGCACGGCGCCAGGAAGCCGTCTACCAGGACTGTCTGACCGCGGACTGTCGCCCTGGCCTCGCGGGCTGCGGGGCGGAACTCCGCAGTGGCCTTCTCGATAAGGGGCGTGATCTCGGTGATGATCCGGGAGATAGTTGGCTGCGAAGTGTCGAAGATCTCGGCCCAGACGTCCTCGATGATATTCTGCCGGGCATATCCTGACGACACGATTATGGCCTCTCGCAGGCTGAGTTCTCTTGGACGGCCGATGCCGCTGTCCCACGGATTCTCGAGGAGCGCGGCGACGCGCTCTTCGAGTTCGTCGAGTTGCTCAGAGTCGAGCCCTGACATACGATCGAATCGCAACGGCTTCTCCGTCGGTGAAAGGTTTGGCTGGTTACCTCCTTTCTACTGATCGGGAAGCCGTTGCCTTGTTAGGCGTGCCGCATGAGAATGGCGTTATCTGATAACAATTCCGGGCGGCTCGCGGCGAGGTCATCTGAGGGCTTTTGAATAAAGTTCCTTACAATTATCCGTAAATATCCAAATGGCACTTCCGAAATTATTCATGTAGACGGATAGAAGACGGCATTCTCACTTCATTGGCTCTACTTATCGAGTCTCCGGAGAGGACTAGGAGCAAAGCTGGATCGCCCGTACTGGAGCAGGCCGAATAGCTGTACCATCAGCCATCCGAGCGAAAAGCTAGGCCAACGGACGGAACCTGATTTCACCAAGTCGCACTGGGCGGATACCAGGACTGGTGCCGAAGCTGCCGAGTGGGGTCAGGGCAGCCTTCCTCACAAGAGATGCCATGGATCAATCGCCGTACTCACGAAGAACGTTTATGGCGTTGCGGAGCTTGTTAACGGCATCCAGGGGCAACGGATCAGGATTAAAGTGCATAACGTCGTTACGGATTCCCCGTAGTTCGTTGAGGCGCCGGACGAAAACAGCGCGCTCAAGTGACCAGCCGAGCTTCTCCCATAGATCCGGATTCTCCAGTACTCGCTGATAATCACCCATAGACAAATCATCAAACGATTCGATCTTTCGGGCTCCATCCGGATCGCAGAGCGATATAACTTCCTCGATTGTGAATGTTTTCGAGATCACTTGCCGGAGCGCCTGGTCAAGCTCCCCTATCAGGAAAAAAGGTGTTGCAAGCTCTCCGTAAGCATGCACCACATCAGCCGTCGTGACGATACCTGCTATAAGGTCATCTGAATCACGAACGAACACGAAATCAGCTATTTCGAGTGTCTGAAGAACCTCTCGCAACTCCTTATCGTATCGAAACTCCTTTGCCTCAATGATCGCGTCGGCAAATCTCGCAGATGAATGTGCGTGACGCGTCTGCGCTATAGATTTCCAGGTTACTGCACCCCGCAACTTGCGCTGTCCCTCCATGACAGCAAGCTGTGAATAGTCATTGAGGAGCATTAGCGTGATGGCATGCTCAAAAGTCGCCGTTGGCGGCACATGCACAACGCCACCCAACGCAGAGGGAAGATTTCCTATCGTTAGACCCTTCGTGGGCTGCTCTGCATCGTCAACCGCCTCATGAATCTCATCGGATATTCCGGCTTCTTCCTCCGGAACTGTGACCAGTCGCACGATCGTGTCAAGTGCCACTTTCCGAAAGCTCGGGATGCTCACCAGATCGTGATTGGCCAAGTCAGCTTCGATACGCTGGCTGATCCGGTATCCGCGAGCTCCAGCACCCCAAAGTTCCAGCAGCTTCCGGACAGTTATTTGTTCCGGGTCACCGCTGTCGGCCTTCGCGCGAGCGTCCTTCAAGAACTCGTGTCTACGTTGTGGAGCTGGAATACTTGGCTTAGCTGACTCCTGCTCCTCCTGCTCCTCCTCGTCCTCATCCTCGACCGACTGGTCTTCCGAAGCTTGGGCTGCCACCGTGTCAAGCAGCTGCTGACGGAGCGAGTCGAGAGTGCGCCCGGATGATTCGACCACCCACGCAAGCCATCCGTCCACCGCACGCACTCCAGCAGCTACTTTGGCCGCCCGTGATGGTGTAGGGAGCGTCTGGCCGTCGTCTAGTTCAATGTATCCTTTAGGAGTTACCACAGCATGATGGGTCTCGCCGAGACGAATGCGATCGAAACGCAAGCTGGTTCCGGGGGCAAGCAACCCGCCTTCAATCAGGTCTGCGACCGTCACTCGCCGTCCGTCAAGCAGATAGGCGGATCTCGCGATGTGAGCAGTTGGTGTCTCAGACAACACTAGCCTCCGACCACATTAAGTTTGATGTCTCTACTGCAGCCGCCGACTGATACTCGAACAGTGAGCCGAGAGCATAGTGATGCTGCGCAGAGAAACCTAGTCTCCAACTGCCGTCCTGACAAGGGCAACCGCCTTAAAGGCCAATAGCAGCGAATCTTACAAGCGAGGATTGCTAGTTCGTGGCTGCCGTGCATCTGCGACCCGGCGAGGGAAGCAGCCGAGGACGGCCGGGCGTGGGCCATTTGACGCTGTGGTGCGGGACGTGCAGTGCCGAAGACCACCGGGACACCGGGTTCTACGAACCACCACACCAGATAGGGCCACAACCGCCAGCTCAGCGGCTGGATGACACGGCCGGACGCCTTAGCGCTTCGGACACGACGGACAGGGCCACGGCCACGGCCACGGCCACGGACCGGCCGGAGGGACGGCCAGGACCAAGTGCCGCCCGGCCTGTAGCTGCCTCGTGTAGTAACCATCCTGGCCGATCGATCGACAGCGGGTCAACAAGCAAATAAATCCCACATCAAGCACTGGCTAGCCTAGCTTGCCACCGGAATCTGTGCTTGATGGCTTTGAGGGCTCAGGAAGTAGCTCGCGCATCTCTCTGTAGCCATGAGCACCGAGCATGTGGATTAGATCAATTGCGCTCGGCCGGGCGCCAGCCTGTTCCGATGCCAGCGCCGCGCGGAGTACGTCACGAACCTTATCCGCAGATGCGAGAATGATTCCGCGTTCACGATCCTTGTCCAGCATCACGCGGAGGCACCTGATCGCTAGTGACGGATCGGTATTGGCGATTTCTGCAAGCCTGCTAATGACCGAATAATCGTGGTCTATCTTGCCGTTTGTCTGAGACAACGTCTGGCTTAGTTGTTCGAGTGCCCAAGTGGCGGGGATCTCGGTGCCAACGAACCACCAGCCGAAGGCTGTTAGCTCTGAATCGCCCCTAACGGTTTGGGCCGCCACTCGTGAATCCCAAAGCTCAATTGCGCGTTCGACGGCGGCTGCATCATTCGGTGCTAGGTCTTCGACGGCTCGCCCAACATAAGCCAGGGTTTCCCGGCGAATATCGAGAGGAGCCTGCTCGAAAAACTGAACAACGAGTTGGTCCTGTAGAGTGAGCTTGCCGCGCAGAAATTGAGTCATTATGTGTTGTCCAAGGCGCACGCCTGAACCCTCCGGCCGAGTGTTACTTTCCGGCGTAGCCTCTCCAAGGCGGCTGATTGCTTCCGCATACTGCTTACGCAACAAATCAAAGACTCTATCCGAGACTCGGCTAAAGAACAGGTATGCGTTCCAGGCGGCGTCGCGTAGATGTATAAGCTCCGCTGTGTCAGGGAAGATGGAATTGAGATGTTCCTTGGTCCAGCCCGCATCCAATAGGTACAACCAAGGCAGCCATTGCCCATAGACAGATCGGACTGCGGCGGATGGCTCGACTGCAACGTCGAGACGTTCGGTGAGAACGTTCCGAACCTCGGGCATTACTTCAAAGCTTATGGCGGTGTCAAGCCTCTTGCCATCTCCGCTAATCACGCGTGCGACCCACAGAGCATAACGCACAACATCGTGCATTGCTTGACCGCGCGCAGTGTTGATCGCGAGTGAGGCAGGATCCATGTTGGATCCGCCGTACTGCTCCTCGAATTCTGGCGTTGGATCAATATCTCTGGCGAGGCGTTCCAAGAGTTCCCATACTTGGTTGCGCAAGACAACTGGCATCTCAAGGTCACCAGGTGAAAATGCGTAAATGAGAAGATAGGTGATCGATCGTCGCGCTGATTGCCAGTCACTCGTGCTCCATTTTTCCGCAAGAGCCGCCCCAGGGCCGGGCTGCCGTTCGAGAGCCAGTCGGCAGAAATCGAGGACGGAACGCCAAGGATAGGAACGGCCCTCCCTGGCGGCAGCGGTCCATCCATCGATTAGGCCTCTAAGATATATGGGATCGAGGTCGGCCATATCTTCCGCTGATTCCGCGAAACGCCGGGGCTCGGCCATGGCGGCGTCTGCCAGGCTGCGGGTGAGTCCCTCGCGAGATGGGCTCATGAACTCGCCGCTAGGTTGCCACGCACGGAGAAAAGCTGCGATGTCCTGCGTCGTCATTGACTGCAGCTCGCTTGCTTCCTTAGGACTCGTCGGCCCAGTCCACATGGCACCCGTGTACATCAGGAGGTCAGGGTGCTCAGGCTCATAACCCAGCATGGCAGCCAGAGCTTCGTACTCCTGACGCTCTGCAGGCCCAAGTACGTCCTTGAGCACAGCCAAGCGGCGGAGACGCCATGCCTGACGATAACGTTCGGGGTCATCCCCGTGGCTCTCTAGTGGACCAGCTTCGAGAGCCCTAAGCAGCTCCTGCTGCTCTCCTTCGTCCATGCGGGGAAATACGGCTCGGACGAGGAGCCAGAATTCGTGATACTCATCCGAATCATCAAAATGAGAGCCGTCAAGCGCTAGCTGGCGTGCAAGTTCCAAGTTCATATCAACCTGTGATGCCAGCAAATGATAAGAAATGCGATTGAAGATCCGCCAGGGCCGCTCTAGCAACTCAGAAGTGATGCTCGGTAGGTTGGCAGGTTCAGATTCGGAATACCTGTACGCTGTGTCGCGCAGAAGATCTATGAGGACATCCCGCACGCTAGAGATCGGAGCACTCTGGTCGCTATCTTCGACAGTAGGCCGCCAGATGCCCGAACCATCGTGAGGAGGCTCTGCGCTTGTTACAGTTTGACGCACTGCATCTTCCAGAAGATCGGCAAGCAACTTTAGCGTCTTTGGGGTGTCAAGCTCCGCCAGAACTGGAATCACCTTTTTGGCCACTTGTTCGTAGGCCCACATGTCGTAACGAGGCTGCGGGCTGGAGAAATGCAGTCTCCGGCCGTCTAGCTCTTCATCGGTTGATACGTCAGCAGGTGCGAGAAGTTCGTGTGCCAGAGCCAGTCCGGCTCTCAACTGACCCCCTCGCGCGAGGTGGACCACGAGGTCGCCGAGTTTCTCCGGCAACATAAGAGGGTATCTGGAATTAACCCAGGACCCGGCTCGCTTTGCCAGCCGAGCGCTCAGCGGTGGAGGCATCTCGCGAATCGCATCTACCATGTCGCCGAGGACTCGCGGGTTCATAGTGTCGGGAATACCCTTTAGCACTTCAAGGACAAGCTCTGGGGCGAGAGGCGCCATACGGGCTAGATAGCGCGATTCAGGCCAAGGCGGAAATCGGATATAGTTGCCTTCCACTTCCCCTTCCGGCGGGTCCCGGAAAAAGCTACGCTCGCGCAGAGGGGCTATCCAGCTTGGTGACTTGAGCTGGTCAAAGAAATATTCATACGCGGCTGGTTGCTTGATAGCGGCGAGCGCCTTATCTACTGTCTCCCTACTAGGCATCGGTCTCACCCTCCGCAATGATTTCATCCAGTGTGGTGAACGTATCGAACGTGCGAGGGCGCATTCGGTCTAGCAGGAATCGCTCGAGATCATCAAGCCGGGTTTCAAATTCTTCTCGTGAACAAGGCCGCCTATGATGGGAGACAAGCTGAAAGAAATCATTGCACTCCCCCCAATACTTGATATGTTCTTCCTCGATCGGCCTAGGCAAGGATTGCCCTGTTGCATCGAGTCTACGAAGCGCGGCGGCGGTCTGCTCCCGACGCATCGGGAACCCTTCCTCGAACCAGTCAAAGAACTCTTTCACCCTTATGTGAAACTTCCGGAGTTTCGCGCTGATGGCATCTGCGCTGAGTGCTTCTACCGAGACGCCCGCCCAATGACCGCTCAACTCTCGTACCTTCACACCAAGGCTTGCGGGCTTTTTGGGCTTCTCCCTGGTCGGCACGTCGACGTACTGGGGAAGCTTCTCCATCAGTTCTCGGATGGCATGAGCCGCCAGAGCCTCACAATCAGGGTTGCCCTCTTGGCGGAGAACGGACAGGCCGCCCAGGTACATCACCCCTAGTCGCGGATCCCTGTCGATCAAGGCTGCGAGCAATGCCTGCTGCTGGCTAGCGAGGATTATTCCTGGGTCAGGCGAGGCGGCGTCCTCCGCGTGCGCATCCGCGCTGTCGCTCAATGACCCTCCCGCCGTCACGGACCGTTAGATGCAGGCAACGAGGCTCGTCATGCCGAGAGCGCCAGGTGCTACGCGGTGCGAGCCGAAGTTAGCAGGACCAGCCTAGGCCCGTTCAGCCGAATCCCCTGCCCTAGCAGCGCCTACTCTAGCCATGCTACTGCGATGAGCATGGCGATCGGCTGTCCGAACGACCGTCCGAAGGTCACGCTGTTGACTTGTCAAGTTGCTACGGCCAACGGATGGCCGGTGCAGCAGCAAAGTGCAGCAACCAGGCCGACTTACATCTGACTTTCATCGATCCGATACACCCCTTCGACCTGCCCCAACGACCGTCATTGACTTCCGTGCGACTAACTGGTCCGAGAGCTCGTACGGTGAGCGCAGCCTTTTCGATCCGGGCAGGCTCACGGCCAGGATGTCGGCTGCAGTGGGTAGTCCATCCAAACAGGGTGGGATCGTTGCCCTAGAGGCAAGGCGCGTGAGGTGCGGCTACGGCTGGGTGCCCTGCACGGCGCGCCGCGGGGTCCTGCTGGTGCCGGCGGGGTGGCTAGTCTCGGCGCGGAGCTGGGCGAGTTCGTCGCGGTAGGCGTCAGCCTCGCGTTCGGCGCGCTCGGCCCTGGCCCGCAGGTCGGCCCGCAGCTCATCACGGTCGCGTGCGGCCTCGGCGCGGAAGCCGGCCAGCATCTTCTCCGCGTCGGCGCGGACCCGGCCGGTCTCGCCC
>OBLU010005740.1_pt1 | contig 11085 bp, 13 predicted proteins | sample 1518681 | NCBI WGS metagenome assembly OBLU01 (sample SAMEA3539304, study PRJEB22396) | soil metagenome | biome: tundra; feature: field; material: soil | place: USA | collected 2010-05 | depth 0.15 m
GAGGACACTGCGTTTTGAATGCAGCGCGTCTTCCCATTCCGCCAGGCCGGCACATCTTTTGGTAGGAGCGACGGGAGTCGAACCCCCAAGTCCGAAGGTGCTTGATTCTAAGTCAAGTGCGGCTTCCGTTTTCGCCACGCTCCTACAACCAAGAACATGAAGAAAACACAGACTTTAAAAGGGGCCGCTTTGAGCGGCCCCTTTGTATTTCCCCAGAATGTCCGTCCAATGTCCGTGTTTTCGTCCTCGGGTTAGTTTGTGCCCGTCGCCAACTGGTATGCGGGCCTGTTCTTGCGGCACGGCCATCTGATCGCATCCAATCTTTTTGCAACTTTTCCGATAAGAACGCACCCAAATACCTGACTTGCCAAGTGTTAACTGCATGAACTTGGCTGCAGAACGACCGCGGCCCAGGATTGGAACGGGCTTCAGCCAATGATTGTGCTCTCGAACCCTTCGCACATAATTTTGCGGCGCTCTCTTGAGTCGCGCAAAGGAGGCTGGACGTACAGAGCGCCAACTACGGAGCGAGTTCGCTGCTCGCAATCTTGTCGTTCACGGCAGCTACTGTGATGCTGTAGAGCTTTGCTCGACGTGGATGGAAGACGAGGGCCGGCCGAAAGCAGGCTATGCAGGTTCCGCCTGAACGACGAACACTCGGGTATACGATGCCACTCGATCCCGAGTACAGAAGCGAATTGGCCAGTGCCTGCGATGGCCCGTAGCACTGAGGAATCGGACCTGGCTGAAGATACTGCTCGCACTCCGAGTCATCGAGGAGATGGAACTGCCCTGAGAAGTCAGCAAGAAAATCCGCATAATTGAAATTGAGACGTCCCGAGATCCGACCGTCTTTCAGGAAGCGGCGCTTGTGAAAGGCCACCTCATGGATCGACGTCTCAAGATCGATGCCAGCATGCCAGGCTCCTCGTCGCGAGTCATTGAATCGACCGCCATGCTGCCCCGGATGCGTGAAGGCAGCGTTCACGATATGTGCCTCGGGAACCCCGTAAAGCAATTCGCCGGGACTGATCGCAGCATTTCCTCCGCGCTCGGCAATCTTGCGTTCATTGGTCGCAGCGTCGAGCTCGGTCAGGTCGCTGATGATGCTTGTCTGAAGAGACAAAGTCTCGAGAACGCTCTCGGTAGCGTAAGCCGTCGGGATCAGCCGGTGGGTGCCCTGCCGGTCGAAATCGCCGAGGTGTGCCACCTATCGCCCGCCCCTCGCCGCATCGAGGAGGCTACGGATTTGCTGCAGGCCCGGGATGCCGTTTCGTATGGCGTAGTCAAGCGGAGCCTGACCGCCGAACAGGAAGTTGTCATTGGGTTGGGTCATCCAACTGTCCGCTTGTTCTGCCGGAAGCAGGATATGGAGCGCCTCGTAGATTCCGACAATATAGGAAATTCGCGTCAGCTCATCCTGCTTTAGAGTCCCGGCGGCCATCTTCAACTTGTAGAGGGTTGAACGCGGCATGCCGCCGAGCAGATCTCCGACCTTCTCCACTGGGAGTCGCCACTTGTCCGCGATCGCAAACAGGCCATCCATCGCAGACTGGCTGAGTCGCTCGCGCGTCTCAAGTCTGCTGAGATCTGGTGTCGCGTCGAACTGGTATCCGGCCGCGGCGAAAGCTGGCATGGTTGCCATGGGTCACCTCTTCTGAATCACAGTATATGTCTTATTTGAGACGATTGCAAGTCTCTATATAGACTTCCTGGGATAGCTAAGACCTTAGGATTTGCGCTCCAAAGAGAACCAACGTCGAAATTTCACTCCCCACTTTTGCCCACGATAAGGATTTCGGATCGCTCTAAGTTGTTCTTTCTAGGCGCCAGCCGCTCCGAGCGATGTCCTTTGTTACCAACAATTTATCGACTCAAAACCCAAAGGTCGATTTACCTGCTGACGCATATCCGGAATGGGGTCTTGTGTTCAAATCCCCCCCCCGCAACCAATCGAATCAATCAGTTACTGAATTTGAGAGCGCTAAGCGCAGGTCCAATAAGAATCGCGCCCTCCCGATACCCCGACAAAGGCTGCCGCGCGCAGCCCTTTTCAGCTTCCTACGCGACGTTTTCCTGCTGCGGAACCGGGCCAAGCACCATGCGAACGACCTTGCTGTTCGCCTCCCGCTTTCACTTCAACCGAGCGATCCCGTCAGAGCCCAGGCAAACACACCATTGCCCCGGCTCCCTACAGGAGCATCAATAGTACAGGGAAATAAATCCAAAAGAGATGGTCGGTCAAGATTATCCCGCCGCTCGATCGGCGTTCAAAACCAGCTCAGCCTTTGCCGGGAACCGGATCTTCAGCGCATCCTCGATGAGGTCCGCAGCCATCTCCAGGCCATCCACTGTTCGAATCGCTGCCTGGATCAAGCCCGCCGCCCTGCGGTATTTTTCGTCCTCAAGAACCGCCCGGACCGCCGAGCGGAGGCGCCTCGAATTCAACTTCCGCAGCGGCACCACCAGGCCGGCGCCCCGCGCGGCCACCCGTGCCGCCACTCCCGGCTGATCGTTTGCCAGCGGAATGCAAACAAGAGGCAGACCTTCTGAGAGTGACTCCAGCACGGTGTTCAGTCCCGCATGAGTAATCACCGCCGATGCTCGCTTCAGAATCTCCAGCTGTGGAACGAACCGCACAACCACTGGGTCACCGTGCAGATCCCCGAGCTGTTCCCGATCGAGGCCGCCTCCCAGTGAGATCACCAGTTGCACATCGAGATCCGCGCATGCGGCCCCGATAGTTCTGAAGACCTTCTCCAGGCCGTTCTGCAATGTGCCCAGCGATGCGTACACGAGGGGGCGGCCGTCCAATCGCTCCCATGGAAACTTGATCGCCGGCCGCTGCTGCTTATCCACAAACGGGCCGGTGTAGTGCAGCACGGGCGGCACGACTGGATAGTCGAACTCCAATACCTTCGGCATCTGCGCCACCCGCAATATCTTCGAAAGGTACTCGACTGGAGCGTGTATGGGCGTTATTCCCCACGCCCTTCTCTGATCGTTGATCACCTTGAAGATCGGAGTTGCCACGCGCGTCAGCACTTCTATTCCCACTCGATTCCGCAGCCTGCTGCCCCAATCCTGGCCGGCCCCCCAGCCAAAATAGAACGGCGGATACCGGTCGCCCTCGATCATCGGCGGAATGAAGGTGACTGTTATGAACGGAAGACCAAGGTACTGCGCCACGTTTCCGCCAAAGTCAGCCTCGTCCACAAGAATCGCATCCATCTTGGCTTGCCGTACCGCTTCCGGTCCGTCCCGCAGCACCATGCGCGCTGTATTCTTGATCCGGTCGATCGTGAAGCGGAAGGCCTTGAGCCCATTCAATTCGCCCAGCCGCCGGTCCAGCTTCTCCAGAGTTCCAGGCGGATAGTCGCTCTCCCCGATCCGACAAAATCCCACCCCCGCCACCTTCACCCGGGCTTCAATGTCGGCAATTCCAAAGATCACCACGGAGTGGCCCCGCTCTTGCAACCGGCGCGCCAGCGCGGTCATCGGGTTCAGGTGACCGGTCCCTTGAAAACAGAATGCGCCAATCCGCGCCATGACTTCCTCCGATTCGAAAGGAACGAGAAAATATCCGCCCAGGGGCCTGCCTGATGTTTTAAACCAATGGACTGTTCGTGTAGCGTGGCGTGATGGCCCCAGCTTTTTGGGACAATAATGAATTTTAACCTTTGGCTCGAATCGAGTTCGCAAAGATAGAGGATTCTGCCGAAAAAGAGGAAGAAGGGGTCTTCCGTCAACCACCTTGTTGGCGCGCCCGGTCAGTCCTCAGATCACGAGTTGCCCAACCTCAGGCGTCCTGCGCTTTCTCGTCACCCAGGTCGTCATGCATCGAAAGTCCTGGACGATGGTTGTCTTCAGCGGATCGACGAGCACCGCATTCATCTCCTCCGTCAATCCAAGCAGCATCTCCTCATCCACCAGGAACCACTCGGAACCATCTCCCACCACAAAAATGTTGTCCCGCACCTGTTCGAAGTCCATCCCGATGCGCGAGCCCAACCGGCAGAACAGCATCCCCCCAGGCCTCAGCACGCGCCAAAGCTCAGTCAATAGTTTGCGAAAATGCCGCTCATCCCGCGCAAAGTGCAGCACCGAGTTGCAGATCACCACATCCGCAAACCCATCGCGAAACGGCATCTTTTCTATCTGCGCCACCTTGAAGTTCTCCGCCGGCAATCCGGTCGTGAGCGATGCAGAAAGCTGGCGCACATGCTCAACACCGTCGACATCCGCGTCCACCGCAAACACTTCGCATCCCTCGCGCAGCAGATGCACCAGGTTGCGCCCATACCCGCATCCGGCGTCGAGCACGCGCATTCCCGCTGCAATGTTTCCGCGCAGAATCTGATCGAAAACGTAAATATCAATCTGCCCGAACTGTTCCTGAACGGTTAGCGCCACTCTGCCCCTCCGGCCTGTCAGCAGTTCCGCCTGCAAAAGTACGTGCGCCGCAACATACGATGCACGGTCTGTCTGAATCTTCCCTCCTCAAGAACGGAGCTAAGAGCTAGCAGCTAGCAGCTAGAAGCTCGCACTTCAAGCATTGCCGACACCAGCGCGATAGGCAGCCCCACCACGTTGAAGTAGTCCCCCTGGATCCTCGGAATCCACCGCGCCGCACGCCCCTGGATGGCATAGGCGCCGGCCTTGTCCATGGGCTCGCCGCTTGCAATGTAGTCCGCGATCTCTTGTTCACACAATCCGAGAAAAGTCACTCCCGTCACTTCTGCCGCCACTTCCACTGCGTCTGCGGTCACCACCGCCACGCCGGTAATCACCCGATGGGTACGGCCGGAGAGCAGCCGCAACATGCGTGCCGCATCCGCCGCGTCTTCCGGCTTGCCAAGAATGTGGTTGTCGAGCGTCACCGTGGTGTCGGCTCCCAGCACGGCCAACCCGGCGGCGGTTCCCGCACCCGCTTGGAGTTGCCCAAACACCGCCTGCGCCTTCTCCCGAGCCAGCCTGACCACGTAGGCGATCGGGTCTTCATCAGGGTGCGGATCTTCCGGGATATGCGCGGGATGCACCACAAACGAGAAGCCTGCCTGGGTAAGCAGTTCGCGCCGTCGTGGTGAAGCCGAGGCCAGGATCAGCATATTGAGATTATGGCAGGAGGGTTGTGACCCCGCCACTATCCGTGTTCAAGATCACTTTGCATATGCAACTACTGCACCCTTGGGATGTGCCGATACGCCTCAATTACTTCGTAGCCAATATTTGCATTGATTCCAGTGTCATTGTCCTGTGTTTGCCTGATCACCAGGCAAACTTTGAACTCGTCTCCCGAAGCTATCGTAATGCGGTGCGCGAAGAATTCACCGTAAAATTTCTTATCAAGGACTGGCGCGGAAATACTTATCCCACGTCACCGAAATTCCCATTTCCGGTCGCTCCTTACCAAGAGCGCCTTCACAATTTGCAGATCGCAATCCTCCTCTACGACACGTTGATTTCCGTCATCGTGGATTGCTGGCCCAATCTCCTGGAGTGCGTCCCTTGGAGTTATGACTTCCGGTGACGGGCTATCCACATCCCGGACTATCGCTACACTATTAACTTTTTCGTCTTGAGAGATTGAATCCATTGCCCCTCTCGATCGCCCTAACCCTCTTGGCTAATCTCACCAATCTTACAGTGACCACGCTGAGTGGCAGCACGGTCGGCATGAGTGCTGGCATAACTCCGCCCACGGGCGGCGGATTTGAGATACGGCGCCGGGACTTTGCCTTCATGCTGGGCGAAGATCCAGGCCTTGTTGTCTGGGCTACACTGCCTGACATGATCTTCTTTCGCGAAACCGCCAACGACCGGTTCTATATCCGGATGTTTGACGGCTCAACCCCGCCTAACTACTCGGCGTTCTCAACGGCATTGTTCATCAACCTGCAACTCAATCCGTGAACGGTTGGCGATTACCAGGAATAAGGTGTGCCCAATGGAGTCCAGCGAATGCGGATGATGAATGAATTCGAAGCCCAGGTACTCAGCGACCTCTGCGTGCTTAAGAAGCAGATGACCGGGCTCATGGGCGATGGCAATCGTGGGCGCATCTCCGATCTTGAAAGGCGTATGGAGCAGCATGAGCAGAACTGACAGCGCGCCAAGGGATTTCTGGCCGCGGTCGGTGTGCTCTTCGCAGTCATCGAAGTGGCCGTGGAGGCGTGGCGTCGGCATTAGGCATGCACGATGGTGCCATTCATTCGATTGGAGGCATTTTCGTTCCCGGCTCGCTTTCCTGACCCTCGTATAATCAGCCATATGAGCGAACAGCCACTGGTAGGCGTGGTGATGGGCAGCAAGAGCGACTTCGAGGTGCTCTCGGCGGCCGTTGAGATTCTACGCGAGCTTGAAATTCCTCATGAGTCGCGCGTCGTCAGCGCGCATCGCACCCCCGACTGGCTCTTCAAATACGCTGAAACTGCGCGGGAACGCGGCTTGCGCGTCATCATTGCCGGCGCCGGCGGCGCGGCCCATCTGCCCGGAATGCTTGCCGCCAAGACGCTGGTACCCGTGCTCGGAGTCCCGGTATCGGCCACGCAGTTGGCCGGCCTTGACGCGCTGCTCTCCATCGTTCAGATGCCCAAGGGCGTTCCCGTCGGAACGTTGGCCATCGGCAAGCCCGGCGCAGCCAACGCGGCGTTGCTGGCTGCAGAAATCCTCGCCGCGACCGACACGGCACTCTACGCGCGGCTTGAAGCATGGCGGGCGACCCGCACGCAGGAAGTTCTCGGCCAGAAAATTGATGAGGAGCTGCCAGGGTGAGCAGCTACTCTGAAGCTTCTCACAACCAACAGTCCCAAATTGTCAAGCCTGGCGGCCTGATAGCCATCCTAGGCGGCGGCCAGTTGGGCCGCATGACGGCGATGGCCGCGCGCACCATGGGCTATCACGTTCGCGTAATGGATCCCGAGCCCGCCTGCCCTGCAAGTTTCGTCGCCGACAAGGCCATCGTCGGCCGATGGAACGATCGCCGCGCCGCGCGCATGCTGGCCACTGGCGCTGACGTCGTGACCCTCGAAATCGAGCAGATCGGCGTGGATGCTCTCTCCGCCGTCGCGCAGCTTGCACCGCTGCGTCCCGGCGTCGAGCCCATCCGGATCATCCAGGACAAGACTTTGCAGAAAGCCTGGCTCGCCAGCGAAGGCTTTCCCGTTGGCCCCTTTCGCATGGTCAGCACTGAAGCCGAGCTCCACCAGGCGGTGGCCGCTCTCGGCGGCAGCGTCTTCCTGAAGATCGGCCGAGGCGGATACGATGGCCGCGGCCAGGCCCGGATCGGCCTCGATGCACCTGCCACCGAAGAATCTATAGCTGCCGCGTGGCAACGGATCGGTGGCGAGGCCGCCGCCGCCGAGCAGGCGCTTGATCTCGACTTTGAGATCAGCGTCATGGCCGCTCGCAATCCTTCAGGCGAAGTGCGCAGTTATCCCGCCGCGCGCAATCATCATGAGAACCAGATTCTTGCTTGGAGCGTTTTGCCTGCCGGCATTCCCGCTGAGCTCGAATTGAAAGCTGAAGCGCTGGCCTCGGCCGTCATTGCGCGCCTCAATCTTGAAGGCCTTCTCTGCCTCGAGCTGTTCGTCACCAGACAAGGCGAGCTGCTGGTCAACGAACTTGCGCCCCGCCCCCACAACAGCTATCACCAGAGTGAGCGCGCCTGTGTCACCAGCCAGTTCGAGCAGCACGTCCGCGCCGTCTGCAACCTTCCGTTAGGCGACACCGCGCTGATTATCCCAGCAGCCATCGTCAACCTGCTCGGCGACGTGTGGCTTAAGGGCGAACCCAACTTCGCCGCCGCACTGCAAATTCCCGGCGTGCGCCTGCATCTCTACGAGAAGCACACACCGCGCGCAGGCAGAAAAATGGGCCACCTCTCCGCGACCGGCGCAACAGCGGAACAAGCGTTGGAACGGGTGCTTGAAGCAAAACAGCGGCTCACGTCCTGACCGGAACCGAGATCGATGGATCGCCTGGCTTCACCCGCACTGGATAATCGACTCCCGTCGGGAAGCGGCGCAGGTACGCCTCGCCATAGTTCTTGAAAAGGAATGGCTCCTTGTAGACACCCTCGTAGCGTTCGCCTGCCACTGAATGCTGGTATCGAATCACAGCTACATCGCAACCATAGTGGGCTGGCATAAAACAGGACCCAGCAATTGATCCGGTGATGACAGGCCAAGTGTGGCTGCGGAGTATGTTCAATATCCGAGCCATCGACCGGAACAGAAACTCGAGAAGAATGTCAAGAACCAAGCCGGCCATTTGATGAGGAGCTTACCATTCGGGTTGCCAGTTACTCGGCGTTCTTCTCCCACCGCTTCGGCCGCCGGTTCTGCTGCAAGATCTTCTTCCGCAACCGCAGCGATTTCGGCGTGACCTCGACCATCTCATCTTCAGCAATAAACTCGATGGCCTGCTCCAGGTTGAGAGCTCTCACAGGCACCAGCCGGATGGCCTCATCCGCGCTTGATGCGCGCATGTTGGTCATCTTCTTTTCGCGCACCACGTTCACGTCGAGATCGTTGTCGCGCGAGTGCTCGCCGACGATCATGCCTTCATACACCTCAACGCCCGCGCCAGCAAACAGCGTTCCACGTTCCTGCAAGCTGTTCAGCGAATAGGTAGTGGTTACGCCCTTACGGTCGGAGATCAAAGCCCCGGTGGGCCGCTGCGGGATCTCGCCCTGGTAGGGCATGTAGCCGTCGAACAGCGCGTTCATCACGATGGTCCCGCGCGTCTCGGTGAGCATCTCGCTCCTCAGGCCAATCAATCCACGGCTGGGCACACGAAACTCCATCCGCACGCGGCCCGAGCCGTGATTGTGCATCTTGGTCATCTCGCCCTTGCGCGGCCCCAGCTTTTCAATGACCACGCCGGTAAACGCCTCGGGAACGTCGATGGTCAAATGCTCCACCGGCTCCATGCGCGTGCCGTCCACCACTTTGGTCACAATCTCCGGCCGCCCAGCCATCAGCTCGAAGCTCTCGCGGCGCATCATCTCGATAAGAATTGCCAGTTGCAATTCGCCGCGACCCAGCACCTTGAAGCTGTCCGGCGAGCCAGTGTCCTCCACGCGAATGCTCACGTTGGTCAGCAGCTCTTTTTCCAGCCGCTCGCGCAGGTTGCGGCTCGTCACGTACTGGCCCTCGCGTCCGGCAAACGGCGAATTGTTCACGCTGAACTGGATCGCAATCGTAGGCTCGTCAATGATGATCAGCGGCAGCGGTGACGGATTCTCGACGCTGGTGATGGTCTCGCCGATCGTGATGCCTTCAACGCCAGCCACGGCCACAATGTCGCCCATCGTGGTCTCTGTGGTCTCAATGCGCTTGAGCCCACTGAACGTAAACAGCTTCGTAATGCGAGTCTTCTGCAAGGAGCCGTCGCGCTTTGAGATGGTCACGTCATCGCCTGCGTGCAACGTGCCTTGGAAGACGCGGCAGATTGCAATGCGGCCAAAGTATTCTGAGTAATCGAGGTTGGTCACCAGAATCTGCAGGGTGCCGTCCGCATCCCCGGTTGCTGCGGGAATGGTGGAAACGATGGTCTCAAACAACGGCTGCAAGTCGACGCCAGGGACGGCCGGATCGAGAGTTGCCGTGCCATTCTTGGCTACGGCATAAAGTACGGGAAAATCCAACTGCGATTCGTCCGCGTCCAGGTCGATGAAAAGATCGTAAATCTCGTTCAGCACTTCCTGCGGCCGCGCGTCGGGGCGGTCGATCTTGTTGATCACCACGATGGGCAGCAGCTTGGCCTCAAGCGCCTTGGCCAGCACGTAGCGCGTCTGCGGCAGCGGCCCCTCGGCAGCATCAACCAGCAGCATCACGCCGTCCACCATCTTCAGCGCGCGCTCCACCTCGCCGCCAAAATCGGCGTGGCCCGGTGTATCCACAATGTTGATCTTGCCGCCTTCAAACACGATGGCCGTGTTCTTGGCCAGGATGGTAATGCCGCGCTCCCGCTCCAGTTCGTTCGAGTCCATCACACGGTCGGCCACCTGCTCATTGGCGCGGAAGGTTCCCGATTGACGCAGCATGGCGTCGACAAGCGTTGTCTTTCCGTGGTCAACATGGGCAATGATGGCGATATTGCGTATCGTCTGGGTCACAGGGGGGGGTTGTCCTTCTCTTGTTCGGCCAAAGAGGCCATGGGGTTGGGGGCGCCTGTCGTGGCGAATTGCCACACAATGCGGCAACTTCCATTCTACCAGCAGCGTTGCGCAGCGGGCATTGCGTCTAAGCCTTGGCCGCAAGGATTGGCCAATTTAGGCGAGACAAGAGCTCTTAGAGCGGCAACCTGCCGCCCCTGATTGTTCACAACGTTATTTGTCTGGAATCTGTCAGCTGATACCGGCCGTCAGTGCGACGGCGGAACGAACTCCGACGGGAGCGCGGAACCTGTGCCAAAGAAGAACTCTTCCATCTGCTCCACCAGAAACGTCTGCGCCTGCGGCGTCCAGGGCTGCAGACGGTACTCATTCAAGAGCATCTTCTGCCGGTCCACCCACTCGCCCCAGGCAGCTTTTGACACGTTCTTAAATATTTTCTGACCAAATTCCGAGTCGAAGGGCGGTTCGTCCAGACCCTCCATCTCCTTCTTGTTGCGAACGCAAAATACAATGTGTGCCATTCGTCATGCTCCCTGGTTCTATGTCCAGGTTCTATTGTATTGGATGAAATTTGGGCAAAGCCTCAAAGCCCACGCCCCGCCGTTTCCCCTCTTTGCCTGGAGGAATGCGGCAATCTATCCTGTGGGAGTATGTGCGGCCGATTCGCCCGTCGATCCACGCAGCAGGTTCTCGCCGACTGGTTCGGCGTTGAACTCGAAGACATGCCCTGGTTTGCGCCCAGCTACAACGTGGCGCCCCAAAGCGTGCAGCCGGTGGTGCGTTTGAGCCGCGACTCCGGCAACCCGGAGTTCGCCCTCATGCGCTGGGGGCTGGTGCCTTTCTGGGCCAAAGACGCCAAGTTCGGCTATAGCACCTTCAACGCACGCGCTGAAGAGGCAGCGGCAAAGCCCAGCGATTCCGCAACCAAGTGGGAAATTGTCCTCAAAGCGTAGTGAAAGGTTGGC
>OBLU010005741.1_pt1 | contig 11085 bp, 7 predicted proteins | sample 1518681 | NCBI WGS metagenome assembly OBLU01 (sample SAMEA3539304, study PRJEB22396) | soil metagenome | biome: tundra; feature: field; material: soil | place: USA | collected 2010-05 | depth 0.15 m
CGACTGGCGGGACGCGGAACTGCAATGCGATGGCGGTCCGCGGCCGAATCAGCGGGGCATCCGCCTGACTTTCGCCGGGCCCGCGCTGCGCGAGGGTCATCGGCTACGGTTCGTGTTCGGCATCGCCGGGGTCAAGGGCGCCGAACGCAGCCATGGCGTGCCGGCGAATGTCACGGTGATTTTCGAAGGCGAAAGCAAGCTCTATTCGACACGTGGCGAGGACAAATGCACGATTGATCAGCTCACCCAGGCGCCCATCGGGGTCGCCTCGGCGACCCCTACGCTGCGCGTCACGGGGCGCGGGTTCTGCATTGCCCCCGTGGCTGCCATCGACGGCAGCGACGGCGGCGACGGGCTGCTGCTGAGCCGCTTCGATTTCGCCGGAGTCATGGTCGACGAATGATCCGCGAATCATCCACAATCATCGATCAGAGTGATGCGCATGATGCAACCGGACCTAAGACCTCCAGTACGACCACGTGTCCGCATCGCCAGGACGCGTCTGCTCGCAGCGGTCGTGGCGCTGGCGCTGAGCGCAGTGTTGTCGCCGGCGGCGCACGCGCTGGAAAACCTCGATGCGTTTCCCAGGTCGGCGCTGAACATCCGTACGCGGCAGGGACCGGAATGGTTCAGTGTGTGGATCGCCGACACGCCCGCGCGTTCTCAGCAGGGGCTGATGTTCCTGAAGTGGCTGCCGGCGGATCAGGGCATGCTGTTTCCGCAGGATGCGCCGCGTGTCATGAGCATGTGGATGAAGAACACGCTGATTCCGCTCGACATGCTGTTCATCGACGCCCGGGGACACGTTGTCTACATCCGCGAGCGCACGACACCGCAGTCGGAAGAAATCATCTCGGCGCCGGTGCCCGCCAAGGCCGTCCTGGAACTGGCCGGCGGCGAATGCGCGAAGCTTGGGATCAAGGTAGGTGATCAGGTGCGGCACCGGCTGTTCGGTTCAGCGCCGGAGGGGCCGGTAAGGAACTGATCGGTGCTGGCGAGGCAGTTTTAGGCGCCCAGAACGCTCCCGCCGCGCCCGGGAAAACCACCGGGCTCTCGTAGCCCTCGGCGGAAACGCTCGCGACGCCAAAAGCGAAATCGTCGATCGACATATTCATCAGCGTGAGCGTCTCGGTGTTTCCGGCATCCCGCGAATGCATCCAGACCGGCGAAGTCGTCTCGCGCCAATGAACACGGTAGGCCGCCGCCAGCGATCCTGGCGCGGTAGTCCACGAAAGCTGCGTGTCCGGCGTCACCGCACCGGCAATCGTGACGTTTACGGGCGGTGGCGGCGCTGAGGCCATCGATGCGGCGGCGAGCGCATTCGTGGCAGTGACCTTGGCGAGATAGGCGAAATCGACATGGGCGATGGTATCGCCGTATTCCACGCCGCCCTCCGTGCGCACGTCCTGATGCTGGTGCCGATAGTCTTCGGCATTTTCGGTGAAACGCACGGCGGGAAAACCCAGCGCGTTGAATGCAGCATGGTCGCCGCCGCGGCCGAAACGATCGAGACGATAGACCAGCGCAACAGTCCAGTTCGGCAGATAGGTTTCCGCCAGTGTCTTGGCGTAACGCGCGACATTGCGCGAGGCGGAATCGTTCTCGCCGCCCTCGAAACGACGCTGTTTGGCATCCTGCGCAGCTTCGGTGTCGCGGGTGCCTTCAGAGAACACGCGCAGGCGCGTGTTGTCGACGACACCGTTCTGGCCACGAATAGCGCCGACGATGTCGTTGTTCAGGTCGGCTTCGACCCGCCATCCCTGCGCCTTCGCATAGTCGGCGAGCAGCTTGCCGCCAAACAGACCCTGCTCCTCCCCCGACAGCACGCCGTAGACGATCGTCGCTGGAAATCTGTAGCGGCTCAGGATCCGTGCGGCCTCGATCACGACGGCAACGCCGGAGGCATCGTCGTCAGCGCCGGGCGCATCGGCGCTGGCATTCATGACGTCGCTGATCCGCGAATCGATATGCCCGGTCACTACCACGACCCGCTCGGGATCGCCGCTGCCTTTCTGAATCGCGACGACGTCGACGATCTCGGCCGATTCGGGCAACCGCGCGCCGGTGACGGTTTGCGTCGGCGTGACGATCACCAGACAGCCGCCGCAGTCATGGCCGATCTGCTCGAAACGGGACTGCGCCCAGCGCCGCGCGGCGCCGATGCCGCGCGTTGGCGAGGCGGTATCCGACAGCGTGTGCCGCGTGCCGAAGCCGACCAGCGCCTCGACCGTCGCTCGCAATTGCACCGGATCAGGCGCGACGGCGATTTCGCGCAGAAGCGGCTGCTCGAGGGCCACGGCGGCTTCGGGCGTCGGGCAGCGCATCGCGAGAACCAGAGCCATCGTGCCGTGCGCGCACGTGCGCAGGAACCGGTGCAAGTTCTGGCAGTCCCGCCCTCGCATTCCAATTCCCGTTTCTAATTCCCTGTCGCGGCGCAATTGAACCGTCATTCCAGACATCATGCTCGCCCGAGGGACTGGCGAGAAGTTGAGGTCCCTGCGCTAAAATTTTGGTGGCTTTCGCCGCGACCGGTCAAAGCGGATCGTTGTTGCAACATAGCAACAAATTTGCCGCAGGGCGACAATGTTGTTTATGCTGGCCGCCTATCCGTGGAGCAGTTTCGGTCTTGTCTTGAATTGACTTGTCTCGTCAGTACGTAACCCCACGGGCTGCAAAGTATCTAGACGCAATGACTGCGCAACACGCCTCGCCAGGAAACAGGGCGCGCGGCGGCTCAGTCTGCTTCTTTTTATTTGAGGAAGAAGTGCATGCAAAGCCCATCCAACAAGCGGCCGGCGCGAAGCCGCATTCGGTACCGTTCCGCTGTTCAGTCCGCAGTTCGACTAGCGTGCGTGACGGGCAGATTTGCGGTCGCGATCCTGGCCAGCGCGGTGGGGCAAGCTGCCGACCTCGATACCGATCAGGGTTCCCTTGAGCAAGTGATCATCACGGGCTCACGCATTCAGCGCACCGACACCGACACACCAGCACCGGTGCAGGTCATCACCTCGGAACAGATCGCCAACAGCGGCTACACGTCTATATCCGACGTCTTGCACGCGCTGACCTCCAACGGTCAAGGCAATCTGAACCAGAGCTTTAATGGAGCATTTGCGGCCGGCGGTTCCGGTGTGTCGCTGCGCGGCATGACGGTCGACGCGACATTAGTGCTCATCGACGGCCATCGCATGGCCAACTACCCGATTTCCGACGACGGCGAGCGCTCATTTGTCGACGTCGCGAATCTGCCAGAATCGGTCATTGACCGAGTCGAGGTGCTCAAGGACGGCGCCTCCGCCGTGTACGGCTCCGACGCCATTGCCGGGGTGGTCAACATCATCCTGAAAAAAAGCTTCGTCGGCACAGAGGTGAGCGCCGATGCCGGGACCAGCTACAAGGGCGACGGCACCACCGAGCATCTATCGGCGACCTATGGCTTCGGCGAATTGAGTTCAGACGGACACAACACGTATGTGAATGTCGAATTTCGACATCAGCAGGCCTTGGGCCTGGATTCCCGATCGCAGTACTCCAATTTCGATTACTACGACACCTATGGCCCGGCGGCACCGGTGGCGTTCGGTGTGGTCCAACCCGGATCAGCCTTTCCCATCGCCAATACGCTCATCGGGATGGTCGGGCAATACGATCCGACCAACCCGGGTGTTCCGCTCAGCTACCAGAACCTATCGGCTTGTCCCAATCCGAATGCCGGCAGCGCCAGCACACTCGGCGGCTGTGCCTATGACCGGGCGCGGTACGTGGAGGTGCAACCGCAGACCACCAACATCAACCTGCTGCTGCGCCATTCAATGGATTTTGGTGGGGGCTGGGGCGGCGTATTGACCGCATCGATGTTCGAATCCAAGGCCGAGCAACTCTCTGCGCCTTCCACTACTTTTAGTTTCTGGCCTGCGCTGCTAGGCGCAGTCAATGCCCAGGATCCTACACAAAACCCGATCCTGCTCCCCGTAGGCAATGTCAACAATCCATATCCAGCTAATCCGGCATGGCTCGCCTACACCTTCGGCGACGTCGGCGCAGCACAAACCTTCACCAACACCCGGATGTACCGCTTGGTCGCTGACCTTAAAGGCTCGGTGGCGGGCTGGGAGCTGGATTCCAGCATCGGCGTGATGCGCGGGCTGACGCGTTTGACCTACGACAATTGGGTCACGGTCAGCGGACTGAATACGGTGCTGGCCAACAACAGCTACCACCTCGGGGCCTCGTCCAATTTGAATTCAGCGTCCGTCTATTCCATCCTCGCGCCGACCACCTTCCAACTCGCCTCCTCGCAACTGCAGTACGTCGAAGTCACGGCCACGCGATCGTTGCTGAGCTTGCCCGGCGGACCGCTCGCTCTGGCGATCGGAGCCGGCGCACGCCACGATGGTCAGGACGTTCCGGGCCAGCCCGGCACCCTCAGCGGCGACGTGTTCGACACGGGGACCACCTTCATCCACGGTACGGACAACAACGAGAATTTCTATGCGGAATTGGCTGCGCCGTTACTGCAGTCACTCGAAGTCGACGTGGCGGGGCGCTTTGACAACTATGGCGGTGTGGGCAGCGACACCACGCCTAAGATCGGCCTGAAGTGGAAGCCGATTGACCAAGTCACGCTTCGCGGCACCTATTCGCAAGGTTTCCGTGCCCCGGGACCGGGCGAGCGAGGCAACTCCGGCGTGACCTACTTTTCCACCGCACCGACCGATCCATTGCGCTGCCCGTACACCAATCTGCCCGACGACTGCGGCAGTGGCTCAGTGTCCTCACTGACGCTCGGCAATCCGAACCTGAAGCCGGAGAAATCGACCAATTACACCTTCGGTGTGGTGTTGCAGCCGATACCGCAGGTGCATATTTCGGTGGACTGGTGGGAGATCCGCCGCACCGGTGAAATTGAGTCGAGCTTCGTGGACGGGACCGACATTCGCGGCCCGGTACAGGCCGCGTATCCGACTCTGCCAGGGCCCGTCCTCACCATCACCTCGCCCTACGAAAACCTGGGAGTGGATGAGCCCAAGGGCTTGGATTACGCCCTGCAGTCCAAGTTCCAGCTCGGCGCCGCGGGCACTTTGGGATTCGATATCGAGTATTCGCACCTGATCAGCCAGAAGGTCTGCCAGACCTCGGATCCGACCACCTGCGTCGATGTCGGCGGCACCCACGGCCCGACCGGAATCAGCGGCGATACCGGCACGCCGCGCAACCGCGCCCAGGCAACGCTGGACTATGGCATCGGGCCGGCAGAGGCCGGGGTGACGCTCAATTACGTCAGTGGCTATACCGATGTCGATCCGACCCTGGGCCCCTCGTGTCTGGATCCCTGGTACACCCCCTGCCATACGGCTTCGTTCACCGATTTTGATCTCTTCGGGCACTACCAGCTCACCAAGCAGCTGCTGATCAATCTGCATGTGTTGAACCTGTTCAACATGGCCGCGCCCTTCGATCCGCAGGCCGCGTATAACCAGTCGAACTACAACATGGCGTTTGCACAGCAGGGCGCGATCGGCCGCTTCTTTGAGTTGGGCCTGAAATTCTCGCTCTGAGGCGATCGGGCCGCAGCGGGTTCTGCGCGGCGCTCGTCGCCAACGGCCGTCTTGCGGCCGCAACAGAATCCTGAAACGCGCAGCTGGGATCCCGATTGCCTGTGCGCTGGGGTGGCGCAGCCAGCCGCCAATTAGACCGGATAGATGCTTTGCAGGCAAGCACTCACGGCCAAATCGCTGATCAAAAAAACGTTGCTCAAAAATCGTTGCGCTCATGCAACGTCGGGTTGCGCCCGACTAAAATATGGTTATGCTAGCCGCACATCAGAGAGGAGCAGTCCGGTTGCGTGGCCTCTGAAACGGATGAGTCTCCTCAAGGCCGGGGGCCGTGTGCTGCGAAGTTACTGGTCGCACGAATTGCGCGACGACCCTGCCATACAAATTAGGGGGGCAGCGCAGTTCAATTAGGGAGTCGCTCATGAATATTAATAAGACGGGCGCTGTGGCAAATGCTTTCCGCACCGCAATCAAAGTCCTGTGGATGGGTAGCTTGGCAGGCGCGCTATTTGCTGTGCCGGCACAGGCTCAGCAGGCCTCCGAAAGCGAGCCAGCGCTCGCGGAAGTGGTGATTACAGGCTCGCATATCAAGCGCGCCGAGGCCGAGACGGCCGAAAACGTCCAGGTGATCTCAGCCCAGGAAATTCAGAGCAGCGGGCAGGAGACGGTTGCGGATTACCTTCGCACGATCTCCTCGACCTTCGGCAACAGCATCAACGAATCGTTTTCTAACAGCTTCGCCCCGGGCGCGGCCATGGTCGGATTGCGCGGCTTGAGCGGCAAGGACACGCTCGTGCTGCTCAACGGCCGGCGCATTACCAACTACGGTCTGTTCCAGAACCTGTCGGACTCGTTCGTCGACCTGAACGTGATCCCGCTGGCCGCGATCGAGCGGATTGAAATTCTCAAGAGCGGCGGTTCGGCCATTTACGGCTCGGAAGCGATCGCCGGCGTGATCAATATCATCCTGAAACAAAATACCACCGAGAAGGCGGTGGAAGTCGGCGGCCGCCTGACCACCGACGGCGGCGCGGCCACGCGCGATGCGAACCTACGCGTGGGCTTTGGCGATTTCGCCTCGCAAGGCTATAACGTCTTTGCGACCGCCAGCGCATATAAGCGCGACGAGCTGCTGTTCTCGCAGCGGACGAATACCGAGGGCCAGGACTACCGCAACCTGCCGGACGGCATCTTGGCGTACGACTTGTCGAACCAGTACAGGAAAGCCCCCCGCGGTCCCTTCCCGACCTGCGGCACCAATGGCTTGCCGGGTGAGGTGAACACTGGCACAGCCGGACTTGGGTGCTACTACAACGATGCCAGCCAACTGGCCCTGCTGCCGGGTGCCGTACGCGCCAACTTCACGGCCACCGGCAACCTGCGCCTGAGTGACGCTTGGACGGCCTACAGCGACTTGTTCTTTTCCAACGAAGAAACAAAAAATAACTTCACGCCGGAGCCGTTCAATTCGAGTGCCTTCATCGCCAACATTGGGACCGGAGGCGCCACCGCGATCTCCAACGTCCTGCCGGGCACTAACCCCGCCGCCTTGGGCGGCGCGCCGACACCGATCAACTACGTCTTTCAGAGCGTCGGGCCTCGCAATGTCGAGGTCGTATCCAATACCTGGCGGGTCACCGTCGGCGCGAAGGGGACTTTGTTCGGATGGGATATTGATGGCGGTTACGGGCATTCGGAGAACCACGTTTCGGTCGAGCAGCAAAACAACATCAACGCCGCGACCCTGGTCGCGGAGATCGCCAATGGGTCATTCAACTTTCTGAATCCGGCGCTCACGCCAGCCGCCAATAACGCCCTGAGAATCCAAAACACCTACGGGTCGGTCGCGAAGCTCGATACGGTCGATGTGAAGGGGAGCGGGGCACTGTTCGACCTGCCGGGCGGCCAGGCGAAAGTCGCTGTGGGAGGGGAAGTGCGCCACGACTCGGTTAACGATCAGCCCGGTGCCGCGGAGACCGCTGGGCTGGTGTTGAGCTCGGGTGTCACCAGGGTGGTCGCCAGTCGCACCGTTTACGCAGGGTTCGCCGAGTTCGATTTCCCAATCGTGAAATCGTTGGACCTCGACCTGGCGGCGCGCGAGGAGCACTACAGTGATGTCGGCAGCAATTTCCGGCCGCAGTTCACGTTGCGCTACCAACCGATTAGCGAAGTGACGCTGCGGGCGGTCTATGCATACGGGTTCCGCGCGCCCAGCTTGGCCGAGGCCAGTACCAGCGAGTCGATCGCGCACCAAACCGTGAATGACCCGCTGGATCCTCAGGGGCGTCCTAGCGAAACCGTTGGGTACATCACCGGCGGTAATCCGCTGGTCAAGCCTGAGACTTCGAAGAACCTCGATTTGGGTATCGTACTTTCCCCGTTCAAGAATCTCGACCTGTCGGTGGATTTCTATAACATCTACCTGAACCACGTGATCTCGCCGAACGCGTCAGCGCAACAGATCATCGACGATCCTGCGGCCTACCCGGGGGAACTCGTGCGTGGTCCAGATGGCACGGTGGTCTATGCCGAGGCGCTGTACACGAATCAATTCAAGATCCAGACCTCCGGCTTTGACGTCAATGCCGGCTATTCCGTCCCGCTGGCGGACGCTGGCAGGCTCAAGTTTGCCCTCGACGCCACCTATGTCGATAGGTTGCAGGTGAATCAGGGAGGCGTATGGACAAATTTTACCGGCAGCAACGGCTGGGATTATGAGTCACCGATCAGTGGCGGTGGGCCGGTGCCGCGCTGGAAGGGTTCGTTCACCGCCGGATGGGAAAATCCAGACTGGGCGGCCGGAGCCACTTTTCACTATACCGGCGGCTACCAGAACTCGGGGACCATGTTCGCTGGGCTCACGCAGCAGAATGTGGCGTCGTACGAGTCGACCGACCTATATGCCGAATATCGCGGCCTGAAGAACTGGAAGTTCACGATGTCGGTCATCAATTTGTTCAATCGCTATCCGCCGTACGACAGTGCTGCACTACAGTTTTTCCCGTCCCTCACGCCGTATGACCCCATCACTTATGATGATCTCGGGCGCATGATCGATTTGCATATCACCTACACGCTCTGAGCACCGATGCGTTCCGGGCGTTCTGAGGCGCACCGCGCGGGGCCCTGGGCGGGTGCGAGCCCAGCGACCGTCGCGCGATCCGGTGCGGGCCTAGCCCAGAATTTTCACAGATAGAGGATTACACAACGGCCAGGTTTGAAAACCCCTGGCCGTTTTTGTGAGTTTTCACCCAGTTTCGCCTGCCCTCCACTGCGAGTCACGGCGCAACGACCCCTCCTGTAGGATTCCGTGATGGACTTAACGCTTTCCAGTGCTTCGTTCTTATGAGAATACTTGACCTCATCGCTCAGGGACGAAGTGTCTGTGTGCGTGCCAATGACGGCCGGGAACTGCCGGGCGCGAGCCGGTTCAGCGAGGCCATCCGCGCTTGCCCCCTGCGCTATGTACTGTCGGACGATTTGACCCGCTGCGCCACGCAACTGGCCTACGCCGAAGGCGATCGCCTCAGTGCCTGTCTGGAATTCATTCATATCCCGGCTCAGTCACTGTGGATCGAGTGGGCCGACGGGCCCAGACGCGAAGCGCTTAAACTCATCCCTGCGCTTGAAGTGAATGATGGAGCACCATCTAGGCACGGCGGAGCACTGGTGACAGCGTCGCCTGACTGCCGGTCCGGATGCATTCGATGATCGCTATAACGCCGGCTTGCTCGGGCACCTGGATCTCAATGAGCACGCGACGGTCTACTCAGAGTTCATCTTCATGCGTGACGAGACGGTTGCGCAGGTCGCGCCCAGCGGGACCTGCGGCAACAGCTTCAATGTCAATTGCAATAACCCGTTGCTTTCCGCCTCCGAGGTAGCCACTTGGTGCACGAGCCAAGGGCTCAGCGGCGCTGAAGATACGAACCTCACGATCCTGCGGCGCAATCTCGAAGGTGGGCCTCGTCAGAACGATCTCACGCATACAGACTTCCGAGACGTGCTCGGCCTTCGTGGTGACATCGTGGACGGATGGAAGTACGACGCCTACGCCCTCTACAGCGAAGTGCAGTACTCCGAGGAATTCCTAAACGATGTTTCGCTGAACCACATCCAGAACGCGCTGCTGGTCGATCCGGCAACCGGTCAGTGCTTTGCCAGTGAAGCCTCGGCCATCAACGCCTATGCCGGCCGGGGTTGCGCTCCCTACAACCTTTTCGGCACCGGCGCGCCCTCCGCAGCCGCCATCGGCTATATCTCGGTACCTGGGTTCCAGCGAGGCTTTACCAAGGAGCAAGTCGCCAGCGCTTCGATCACGGGAGATCTGGGTCAGTACGGCGTCAAGCTGCCGACGGCAAAGGATGGGGTCAGCGTCGCGTTCGGCGCTGAGTACCAACAAGAGCTGCTTTCGTTTCAGCCTGATGAGGAGTTCGTCACCGGCGACTTGGCCGGTCAAGGTGGGGCCAAGTCGCCGGTCTCGGGCGGTTATCACGTCGCCGAGGGATTCGGGGAATTCCTCGTGCCGTTGGTCGAGGATATGTTCCTGGCCAAGGGCGTGATCTTCCACGGCAGCTACCGCTATTCCAGCTACGACCTGGGCTACGACACCAGCACCTAGGGCTTGGGGGTGGACTGGTCCCCGACGAGCGACGTGCGTCTGCGCTATAGCTACGACCGCGCTGTGCGCGCGCCGAACGTGCAGGAACTGTTCTCCCCAGCGTCCGTACTACTCGACAGCTCGATCACCAGCGATCCCTGCGCCGGCGCGACACCTAAGTTCACCCTGGCGCAATGCGAGCGCACCGGGATCACCGCGGCGCAATACGGCGGAATCGTCGCCAACCCGTCCGCGCAATACAATGGCTTGCAGGGCGGCAATCCGCATCTGCAGCCTGAGATCGCCGACACGCGCTCCTTCGGTGTTGTGTTCACGCCGAGTTTCGTGCCCGGCCTGGCTGCCAGTATCGACTACTACAACATCTACTTCACGGGCCTCATCGGCGTGACCGGTGCCACGAACATCCTTGACCAGTGCGCCCTCACGGGATCTGCCAGTTTCTGCGGCTTGGTCCATCGGGCGCCCACGACCGGATCGCTGTGGCTGTCCACGGCCGGCTATATCGTCGACACCGAGCTCAACACCGGGTACATCGAGACCGATGGCATCGACCTGGACCTTAAGTATGGAACGCCGCTGCCTGCAGGCTTCGGCCATCTCAGCGCCAATCTCGCGGCGAATTGGTTGCATGAGTTCGTCGTGGAGCCCTACATTGGGGCCGCGAAATACGACTGCGCGGGACTGTACGGGTCGACGTGCAGCAACGGCGTAGAAACCACCGCCGAGCCGCTACCCAAGTTCCGCTCGAGGTTCACGACCACGTGGGCTACCCCATGGCTCGGTTTAGATGCCACACTGACCTGGCGGCACATTCAGCGCACCACGAACGAAGGTGAGTATTCCGCCGAAGATGACCAGTGATTCTGGTCGAAGGTGACCGGCTATTCTGCCGAGTCAGCGCTGTAGATG
>OBLU010005744.1_pt1 | contig 11081 bp, 13 predicted proteins | sample 1518681 | NCBI WGS metagenome assembly OBLU01 (sample SAMEA3539304, study PRJEB22396) | soil metagenome | biome: tundra; feature: field; material: soil | place: USA | collected 2010-05 | depth 0.15 m
TCACCGACCGGGTGCTGGTCACGCTGGCGGTGCTGCGGCTGCAGGTCCCGCACGCTGCGCTGGCGCAAATGTATGGCGTGCACCGCTGCACGGTGACCCGCGCCGTACGGGAGGTCCGGCCGCTGCTGGCCGGCCGGGGGTATTCCACCCCCCAGGGGCGGCGGATTTCCACGCTCGCTGACGTGTTCGCCTACGCCGCCGCCTGCGGGATCACGCTGCGGATCGACGGCAGCGAGATCCAGGTCCGCCGCCCCCCGGCGCACCGGCCCGGGCGGCGGGCGTTCGTGTCCGGGAAGAAGAAGATGAACACCATCAAGTTCACCAAGGCCTGCGACGAGCACGGGCGGACCTTATGGGACGGGACGTTCCGGCCGGGCCGCCAGCACGACCAGACTGCCCTGCAGACTGACGGCATCGATGACCTGCTCGATCAGTTCCCCGCAGTCAAATGCGAGATGGACGCCGGCTACCGGGGCCTGCACCGTGACCACCCCGGCCAGGTCAGTGTCCCGCCGAAGAAACCAGGCAAAGACGCGGCCCCGGAGGTGCTCCAAGCGTGGGAGCAGGCCCGCCACGCCCAGTCATCGACCCGGATCTGCGTGGAGCACGCCATCGCTGACAGTAAGAACTGGCGGTCCCCGCAACGCTGGACCGGCAGGCGCGACGACCTGCCGGAGACCATCCAGGCGATCGGCTCACTGGTATCCGACCGCGCCGCCGTCCGGTAACCCGCCGCCACGCACCGATCACACAGACACCCCAGGCAAGGACGCCCCGACCCTAACTGCGCACCACATCGTAAGAGAACCCGGCCAGGTATAACACCGCAACCTTGCCCGGATCCTGGCCGCTCAGGCTGAACGCCGGAGGACAGCCGGTCGAGATCCCTGTGCGTGTGGTCGGCACGGCGAGGGCATACGCCGCTGCCAGGGCGACGAACTCAGTCCGGCCGGTCCAGAGCATCCGGCCACGTTATCGGGCCATCCCGGCAGGGTTATGACGTGAACCATCAGCACTGCGTGCCGGTCTGGGACGCGCAGCCGCAAGATCGCCCGGCCCACGCTCGCCGGCCTTCGACCACAGCCCAGCCCGCGATCCCCAGCGCGACCACGCCGTCGAGCCACCAGGCACCCAGCAGCGTGTTGGCGGCCAGCCCGGCGAACACCGCGACCGCGAGGTATGCGCAGAGCAGGTTCTGTGTTCCTTCCCCCACCGTTGCCGCTGATCCGAGCCAGGCGCCGATCCGCCGTTTGGCCACCCCGAGCGCAGGCTCCAAGACGGCGGTGCCAGCAGTGAGCACCAGCCCGGCAACGCTGGTCTCGGCACGGTCACCGGCCGCCAGCGCCCGGACCGCCTCGACGGCGATGTAGGGGGCGAGCAGGAAGAAGCTGACCGCCACCAGCTGCTGGGCGCGCCGCTCGGAGGTGGCGCTGGCCAGCCGGGTGCCGGTGAACCGCCAGATCACGATGATGCTGGCCAGCGCCTCAATGCCGCTGTCCAGGCCGAACCCGAGCAGGGCCACTGACCCGGCCAGCACCGCCGCGCCGACCGCTACCCCGCCCTCGATGCCCATCCAGGCCAGCGTGATCCACGACAGTGCCCTGGCCAGGCGGGCGAGGCGGAGCCAATCGGCCGACACCGGCACTGGCCCGGCGCTCTCGCATCGGCCGGTCCCAGGTGCGGCGCGGCTGCCAACGCCGACAGCGCGGAAACGCTGAGGACGCAGCATCTGGTTACCTCCGAGCTTCAGGGTCGTGCCGCCTCACGGGCAGGTACCAGGGAGGTCGAGAGCGGCGAGGATGCGGAGGCCATCCGCCAGGCGCTGGTCGGCCAGCTCATAACGGACCCGGCGGCCTTCCGCGGTCGCGGTCACCAGCCCGCATTCACGCAAGCAGGCCAGGTGGTTGGACAGGTTAGCCCGGGTGGTCCCGACCTCCTCGGCCATCTCCGCCGGATAACCAGGGCCGTCAATCAGGTGCACAAGCACCCGGCGGCGCGTGGGATCGGCCAGCGCCGTCCCCACGCGAGCGAGAGTTCCCAGGTCCACCTGAACCGATACAGTCATCCCTGTACTATACAGCCAACACTGAATCGGCCTTCATGCATCTACGACCTGGGCACCAACATGGGCTGGGCTTCCCTCGGCAAGGGCGACTGCTGGAACGGCGCGGGCCGCTGGTGCTCCGGCGACATCGGCAGGAAATGACGACCTGGGGCGGGGCTAACGGGTCAACGGGGGCAACGGATACCAGCGGGTTGCTTGCCGGGAGCAGCAGCTATCGTGACCGGGGCGTTTCGGTCGCAGGTGCGATTGCCTGAGCGATGGTGCGCAGGGTGTCGTCGAGGACGCGGTAGTAGGCCCATTTGCCGCGCTGCTCGCGGGTGACGAGCCCGGCGTCGGCGAGTTGTTTCATGTGGTGGGAGACGGTCGGCTGGGACAGGGCGACGGGCCCGGTGAGGTCGCAGATGCAGGCTTCGCCGCCGTCGGCGCGGCGATCAGCGAGAGCAGGCGGGCCCGGGTGGGGTCGCCGAGGGCTTTGAAGATGCGCGCGAGCCGTTCGGCTGCGGCGGCGTCCAGCGCTCCGCCGGTGTCCCGGCCAGCCTCGTAGATGGCGAGGACACCGCCCGCGTCGGGCGGTTCCATGGACCGGATCAGCACGCCTGGAGGGCGGTCGGCCTGGTGGCCTGGATGATCGCCGAGCGCAGGCCGGGCCCGGCCTTCTGGGTGGCGGTGATGTGGATGCCGGTGAACCCGGCGTCAAGCAGCAGGCAGTGGTACTCCCAGTGGCGAGGGTCCCGGTCGTGCACCCGGTCAGCTGCTCTGCCTCGGCCCGCCGCGCTGGGTCGAGCCCGTCGTCGGCGATGATGTCGCTTATCCCGAGCCTGCCGCCTGGGCGGAGGACGCGGAACGCTGCGGCCAGTGCGCGGGGCTTGTCGGCTGACAGGTTGATCACGCAGTTGGAGATGACGACGTCGACGTGGCCTGCGGGGAGCGGGATGTCCTCGATGTGGTCGTGCAGGAACTTGGCGTTGGTGACCCCGGCCTGCGCGGCGTTCTCGCGGGCCAGGGCGATCATGTCCGGTGCGGCGTCCAGGCCGTATGCTTTCCCGCCCGGGGAGACCCGGCGGGCGGACAGGAGCACGTCGATGCCGCCGCCGGAGCCGAGGTCCAGCACGGTCTCCCCGGGATGCAGTTCGGCGACAGCGACGGGGTTGCCGCAGCCGAGGCTGGCCCGCGTCGCGCCCTCGGGTAGTTCGCTGGTGTCGTCATATCCGGCGGCGCCGAAGCAGCCCGCGGCGAACGCGCCGGGGCCGCGGTCAGTGACCGGCTGCCCGGCTCGTGCGGCCCGGGCGAGGCTGGAGTACCGGTCTGCGACCGCCGACCGGATCTCGTCATGGTCAGGCGGGTGGCTGGCTGGCGCCATGGTCGTTCTCCGCCCGGTCGAGCGGTTTCACGCACTTCATCGTTAATCGGCGATAGACGATGAAGCTGTCCAGGGCAACAGCGGATCGATGCCGCCCAGAATTGCCTGGCCCGCAGGCAGGCACCCTGGCCGCGGGCGACCACAGTCGAGCGTGCGCCACGGGCCCGTGCACCGTGGGTTACCCGGCCTGGCTGTCAGGTATGACACCGGGCTTGCCTGCGTCCGGTTACCGCGGCGGGTCGCCGATCAGGGCGCCGAGGCTGGCCAGCGCTCCGGTCCGTGCCCGGTAGTAGACCCAGACGCCGCGCTTCTGGCGGTCCAGCAGGCCGCTTTCGTGCAGGACCTTGAGGTGGTGGCTGATCGTGGGCTGGGAAAGGTCGAACGCGCCGGCCAGGTCACACACGCATGCTTCGCCGCCTGGGTGCGACGCCACCAGGGACATCAGCCGCAGCCGCACCGGATCGGCGAGCGCCTTTAGTAGCATCGCGACCTGATCGGCCTGCTGTGGGGATAGCGGCACCTGCGACAGCGGCGCGCAGCACGCCACCGGGCCGGCTTGCCCGGAGGGCTGGGGGACCTGCGGCACCGGGGTGCAGCACACTGCCGTCTCTGCCGGGCTGAGCACCACGAGAGACTTCGACATACATCTATATTGACAGACTCCGATGTCTTGTGGCAAGCTCGGCGGCAGAGCTAGATATAGACAGTTATCGAAGTCTTGGCTCAGGAGGTTCTCATGTCCCGCGTCCAGCTCGCCCTCAACGTCAGCAACCTCGACGAGGCGGTCGCCTTTTACAGCAAGCTGTTCAGCACCGAGCCGGCCAAGCTCCGGCCTGGCTACGCCAACTTCGCCATCACCGAGCCGCCGCTGAAGCTCGTCTTGCTGGAGAACCCCGGGCACGGCGGCAGCCTCAACCACCTCGGCGTCGAGGTTCCCGACATCGACACTGTCGACGCCGAGCAGTCGCGGCTCGCCGGGACGGGGCTTACCTCAATAGATGAACGTGATACCACCTGCTGCTACGCCAAGCAGGACAAGTTCTGGGTCCAGGGTGCGCCCGACGGCGAGCACTGGGAGATCTACACCGTTCTGGCCGACAGCCAGACCTTCTACGACTACGACCATGAGGGCCCCGAGTGCTGCGGTGCCGGCGCCCACGCATCGGGCGAGCAGGCCGCCTCGGCTGCCAGTTGCTAGACGGGCCCGGGGCGCCTGCGGCCGCATGCCGCCTGCAAGCCCCGGCGCGGCTGACGCTGTCCGCCCGGCCCGCATATCTGACTGGCGGCAGAGACCGCGTCTGATCAACGCCGCACCCTTCTCATCTCGCATCAGGGAGCCATCGTGACTACTATTCAACCTGCTGTTGCCCGCCCGCAGGACGCCGCGCGGCTCGCCGAGCTGCGCGGCCTGTTCCCCGGTCTCGCTGACGGGTGGGCGCGCCTGGACGGTCCCGGCGGGTCACAGACGCCGGCACCTGTCCTGAAGGCGATGACGGGCTACCTGCGCCGCCATAACGCCAACCTTGGCGGCGCTTTCCCGCACAGCACCGCCACCGGCCAGCTGGTCGCTGACTCCCGGAGCCTCCTCGCGGCCTTTCTCGGCGCTGGAACCGAGGACGTCGGGTTCGGGCTTAACGCCACCATGCTGAACTCTCACCTCGCAGGCCAGGCCACCCGCGGGATGCGGGCCGGTGAGGAGATCATCGTGACAGCCCTGGACCATGACGCGAATATCACTCCCTGGCTGGACGCCGCCGCCGACCATGACCTGGTGATCCGCACTATCGGAGTGGGCGCCGACACCCGGCTGGACGTGGATGCCCTCGCCAGCGCGATAGGCCCCCGTACCCGGATCGTGGCGTTCCCGTGGGCATGCAACGCCACCGGCACACACGTCGACGTCCGTGCGGTGACCGAACTCGCGCACGCGGCCGGCGCCACCGCCTGGGCCGACGCCACCCACTACCTCCCGCACGGGCCGGTGAACGTCGCTGACACTGGGGTGGACGTCCTCATCGGCTCGGCCTACAAGTTCTTCGGCCCGCACCTGGGCATCTACTACGCGCGGCGGCAAACAGCGAACACCTGGCGCCCTCCAGAAGCCGGCACGCTGCCGTTCGAGTCACTCGCCGGCCTCACCGCCGCTCTCGGCTACATCAGCAGCACCGGATGGGAGTTCATCGAAGGAACCGAGCGGGCACTTGGCGAACGGTTCCTGGGCGGACTCCCCGAACGGTGGCGGCTCCACGGGCTGCCCGGCATGCACGGCCGGACCGCCACCTTCGCGCTCACCCTGCCCGGCCACGACCCCCGCACCCTCGCCGGGGTCCTCGCCGACCACCGCGTCGCCGTTACCGCCGGTGACTTCCACGCGCCTGCCATCATGAGCGCCCTCAACCTCAAAGACGGCGCCCTCCGCGTCGGAATCCTGCACTACAACACCGGTGCCGAAATCGACCGGACCCTGGAAATCCTCACCACCCTCGCGGCCCGGTAGCGCACCGGGAAGCGAAGGCGCCAGCACGCGCGCCGATCACGCAGCAGACCGGAGGTAATCCCACGTGGCAGTCGCGACTACCCAGGCTGGCGCATGGTCTGGGCCCTCGCGGTTACCGAGACCATCTCCTACGGCGTGCTCTACTACTTCGGCACATTCTTGCTGCCGATGCAGCAGAGCCTGGGTTACAGCCAGGCCCACACTGACCGGGGCGTTCGATGACCCCGATGGGGCCAGCAGCGGCGGGTGCTGCGCCCCGGCGTCGGCCGTACTGCAGATCGGCCGCGACCCGGTCAGCGCCTGACCGGGTGGACACGCCCGCCGGGGGCGCCGCGGCGAGCGGCGCCTCCCGGTGCCGCGCGCTGATGGCCCTGTGTGCGACCGAGATCGTCAGCTACGGCGTCCTGTACTACGCGTTCCCGGTCCTGGCCGGTGACATCAGCGCGGGCACCGGCTGGTCGCGGACCGCTGTCACCGCGGCCTTTTCCGCAGGTAACCTGGCCGGGGTGCTGGCCGGGCGGCTGATCGACCGGTACGGGCCGCGGCCGGTGATGACCGCCGGGTCGGTCCTGGCCACCGTGGCAGTAGTTAGGTATCGCTACGGTGCCGGCGTACGGGTGGTTCTTCGCGGCGTGGCTGCTGGCCGGCGTCGCGATGGCCGGGGTGTTCTACCCTCCGGCGTTTGCCGCACTGACCGGCTGGTACGGGCCCGGCCGGGTCCAGGCACTGACGACCCTCACCCTGGCCGCCGGGTTCGCCAGCACCATCTTCGCGCCGCTCACCGCCGCACTGGCCGGGCACATGGACTGGCGTGGCGTCTACCTCGTGCTCGCCGCCGTCCTGGCCGCGGTCACCAGCCCCGCCCATGCGTTGATGCCGCGGCTGCCGTGGACTGGCCGGCACCGGAACCGGGCCGCGGCCGGAGTTATGTCGATGCAGGCGGACCGGCCCACCTTGGAGTTCATCCCCGCAGCCGAGTCGCGGGTCGTTGTCGAGGCCTGCGCCACGCCGCTGGTCGGTGAGCCGATCAGCGAGATGTGGCCTCCAGGCTGGCGCAGGTGTTCAAGGCCCTCGCCGACCGGGTCCGGCTCCGGCTAGTGTTCTTGATCGGCGCACATCAGGGGGGTGAGGTGTGCGTCTGCGAGCTGACCACGGCGTTCGACCTCACCCAGCCCACCATCAGCCACCACCTGAAAGTCCTCCGCGAAGCAGGGATCATCGAATCTGAGCGGCGCGGTACCTGGGTCCTACTACTGGTTCGTGCCCGCCGCGCTGGAGCGCTTGGCCGCACTGCTCTCCACACCCGCGAGGTAATTGCTTCCCCGTCCCGGCTGCGGGCACGGTCCATGACATCGGGGTGGTGGCGGTCAGTTCCGTGACCGCCACGCTGTTGATCGATGCTGGCAATCTGCTCGCTCATCTTGGCTAACCGGCCCGATTCCCCTTGCAGGCTCCGCTCGCCCTGCCTACTGCCACACGGCCTGTGAGCACGATCAACCCGGGAGGGGGGCCGGGCCCGCACAGGCGATCTCAACGGCGCGACGGGCTACACATCCAGCCCCCGGTACACTTCACGGCGGTGCCCGACCACCGAAACGGTGACCACACAGGCGTCGTCGTCCACGTCGTAGATGATCCGGTAGTCACCCATCCGTATTCGCAGCCATGGCCGGTGGCCCTTTAAGGGCTTGACCCCCTGTGGCCTCGGATTCGCACCGAGGCTGCGCATCGCCTCTAGGACGTCCTTCCGGGTGCCCGCGTCGAGTTGGCGCAGTGCCTTGCGGACGCGCGGACGCGCCTCAACGGCGTAGACGGCCACCAGGTCAGCGCCCGAACTCGGCTTCGAGCTCTTCCAAGGGGATCGACTCACCGGGCTCATCCCAGGCGGCGTCAGCCTCGGCGATGTCCTCAGCGTCCTCCGAGGAGCGGAGCGCCTCGATCACCGACTCCGGACGATGGCGGCGACACGCTCGCCAGCGACCGTCAAGTGAGTGATGGCCCCACGGCGCGCGTTGGCGACAGCAGCCGTCACGGCCTCGCTGTCCGCGGGAATGTCGCGCGCAAGTTCGCTCACGTCAACCAGTGTACGTAGACGCCGGTACTTGCGCCTGGACCGCACTCGGATCACCGTTTCCGTTGAGCGAGCCGATCAGCGCGGCCACTCTGGCCCGGCTGACGCCGAACTGCGCCGCCAGTTGGCGTTGCGAGGGAGTATCGCAGTCGCAGTCGCGGCCGTGGAGGTACGCGCTGACGACCGCGTCGTCGGCCGTCATGGCCACCTGGTGAGGGCACTGGCCAGGCCGTGGCCCAGCCCGGCCATCACCCCGCGAGACCTCAAGTTCGCGGGAGCGGCGGACAAGTCCCATCAGCGTCTCCAGGCTCAGCACCAGGGCCACTGGCGGCAGCGCAATGGCCGTGATGGCCGCCAGCGCGAACAATGCCAGGCCAGCGATTAGCCGGATCCGGCCGTCTGCGGCCGCCTGACTGCGCCCACCCCACCGGCGTGCCCGCCTGCGTGGTGTCGCCGGAAAAGGCGACAGCGTAGCCGGTGACCTCGCCGGGGTTTGCGAACCGCTCGCGGACCAGGACCCTAGCCTCCTCCATGCGGGGGCGCGATTCCGGATGCGGTCACGATCGCCGTTCGCCGCCCTTTGGGTCAGTGTGTCCGGGTCCGGGCGCGGTGGTCAGGTGAGCGCGGCGCGGGTCGCCAGGCAGCGGCGGGCGGCCCGCCGGGCGAGGGTGAGCCGGATCAGGCTGGCTGTTGCGGCCGCGGCGATGGGTGCGGGGGCGAGCGTTCCGGGCGCGTTCAACAGCTGGCTGGCGAGCAGGGCAAAGACGGTCACGTCGGCGGCCATGGCGCCGAACCCGGCGGTGGCCGCCGCGGCGGGAGCCAGGCGCGGGCGGCCGGGGATCCAGCGGGCCAGGCGCCCGGTGGCGGCCACGGTGAACAGCGCGGTCCACACGGTTATGGCGATGGCGGCGGCGGCCAGGGGGAAGGCCACCCGGGAGTCAGCCGGGACGCCGGGCCATTGCCAGGGCGGGGCGGGGCGGATGCCGATGTGGCTGGCCATGGCGGCGGCGGCCCACAGCAGGCCGACCAGCGGACCGGTCGCGACCAGCGTGAGCGCGACGCGGCGGGCCTGGCTGGCGGCGAGCTCGGGACCGAACGCGCTGGCGAGCTGACGCGGGTGGCCGAACTCCCGGAGGGCCGCATCGGCGGCCGTATCTTCGGTGAGCCCGGCGGAGCGGTGCGCGTCGATGGCGTCAAGGAGGCCGCCGCGGAGCTCGGCCACGATGTCCCCGCGGGCTCGCGACGCGCCGGGCAGGGCGGAGGCGACCTCGGCCAGGTAAGACTCGATCGCCTTTGGCGCGCCCGGATGCGGCGGCACCGCCCTGCCGGTCATGACGTTACCGGCCGCGGTGCAGGCTCCAGGAGCGCGGTGACGGCTGCGGAGAACTCCCGCCATATTCCCCGTTCGGCATCCAGCATGCGCCAGCCGGCCGGGGTCAGCTCGTAGACGCGGCGCCGCCGGCCGCCGCCCTCCGACCAGGTGCCCTGCACCAAGCCGGCCCGCTCCAGGCGGCGCAGCGCCGGGTAGATGGTGCCGGTCGGCAGGTCGAACTGCCCGCCGCTGCCGGCCCGCAGCGCCTCCATGATCGCGTACCCGTGGCGCGGGCCTGCCTCCAGCGAAGCCAGCAGCATGCCGTCCAGGTGACCCTTCAGCGTTTCCGCTCTCATAGGTAGTCATGCTACCTTCCCTCAATAGGTAGTGACACTACCTGTAGCGTGGCAAGGCCTGGTAGCAGGAGACCGAAGGGAGCGGGCCATGCTGGCTGTGTCGAGGTTCGTGTTGCGCCACAAGCTGGCGGTGGCCGTGTTCTGGCTGGTGGTGCTGGTGGCTGGGGGTGCGGCGTCGGCGAAGCTGGGCAGCCGGCTGTCCGGCCAGTTCGCGCTGCCGGGCGCGGCGAGTTACCAGGCCAACCAGCAGATCTTGCGGCTGTATGGCAACGGCGGCAGCGGCTACCCCGAGGTCGCAGTGGTAAGGCTGCCGCCTGGTCAGGCAGCCGGCAGCCGGGGGGCGCGCCTGGTGCTCGGCCGGGCGTTCGCCGCAGTCGGCCGGATTCCCGGGCTGCGGATCGCTGACTACACGAGCACCGGCGACCGCGCGTTCCTCGGCAGCGACGGGCGGACCAGCTATGGCCTGGTGTTCACCCCGTTCACGGGGGAACTGTCCCCGCCGAGCCTGGGCCCGGAGATCATCGCGGCGATGACGCCCGCGCTGCCTGCGGGCAGCGGCGTGCAGGTGACCGGCATGAACGAGCTGACCAGCGGCGGCCAGGCCAAACAGGGGTTCGGGGTGCTCGCCGAGACACTGCTGGCCGGAGCCGCAGCGCTGGCCGTGCTGGCGTTCGTGTTCGGTTCCGCGCTGGCCCTGATGCCGTTGCTGATGGCCGCCGTGGCGATCCCAGGCTGCTTCCTGGCCATCTTCGGCCTGACCGAGATCACCAGCGTCAGCGTGATCGTGCAGTACCTGGTCGCGCTGATCGGGCTTGGCGTGGCGATCGACTATTCGTTGCTGCTGGTCACCCGCTGGCGCCAGGAACTGGCCGCCGGGCACGGAAGCGACGAGGCGGTGCACCGGGCGATGGCCACCGCCGGCCGCTCGGTCGCCTACAGCGGGGCAACGGTCGCCATCGGCCTGCTGTCGCTGATCGTGCTGCCCGTGCCCGCGTTGCGCAGCATCGGGATCGGCGGCATGCTCGTGCCCGCGGTGAGCGTGGCAGTCACCCTCACCCTGCTTCCCGTGCTGCTGGCCACCGCAGGCCGGCGGATGGACTGGCCGCGGCGGCGCAGGCCCGGTGGAACTGGCCGGGCCTGGACGACCTGGGCGCGTTTGGTGGTGCGCCGAAAGTGGGCTGCGACGCTGGCCGCGCTCGGGGTGCTCGCGGTGCTCGGGGTGGCAGCGTCCGGCATGAAGGTCGGCGAGCCGGCGGCCAGCGCACTCGGCACCACGACCCCGGCCGCCCAGACACTGCGCGGCTTGGAACACGCCGGCGTCCCGGCCGGGGTGCTCGACCCGATCGAGATACTCGCCCCAGCCGGCACCGACCCCGCCGCGCTCGCGCAGCGCCTGGCGGCGCTCCCGGGAGTGCGCACC
>OBLU010005745.1_pt1 | contig 11081 bp, 6 predicted proteins | sample 1518681 | NCBI WGS metagenome assembly OBLU01 (sample SAMEA3539304, study PRJEB22396) | soil metagenome | biome: tundra; feature: field; material: soil | place: USA | collected 2010-05 | depth 0.15 m
AAGCCGCTTTCTCCCTCCCGACGCTCTGCAGCCGCCGCGCCGTCCAGATCGCCCTCGCCGAGGTCGCCATGCGCATCGCCGGCAACACCCTCGACACCAAACGCGCCGGCCTGCTGCTGCAATGCCTCCAGACAGCCGCCGCGGCTCATTCCACCTAACCGAATCCGGGATATACCCGACGAGTATCTTGATTCGAATCGAAGTGTCTTATATGCAATATCTTGGAATCAAATGCCGGGGGGGAGGGGGTACCCCCTGCCGGAAGCAGGAAACGTCTCCGAAACAACCGACGCACCCGAGCAATCCACATCTGTCCACCGTATCCATTTACAATCATCGCGGCTGCAAGATTGTCGTCCAGCCGGAAAGCTGTTATCCCATGATGCCGTTCCTTATCGCTGCTGCCATCATCCTGCTCTACCTCCTCAACTCCATCAAGATCCTCAAAGAGTACGAGCGCGCCGTGGTCTTCCGTCTCGGTCGCGTTCGCCACGATGCCTCGGGTCCCGGCATCATCCTCGTCTTCCGCCCGGTCGACACCATCGTCCGCGTCAGCCTTCGCCAGGAGGCCATGGAAGTGCCGTCGCAGGACATCATCACCCGCGACAACGTCACCCTCAAGGTCAACGCCGTCATCACCCTGCGCGTCATCGATCCAGTCAAGGCCGTCATTGAGGTCTCCAACTACGTCTACCAGACCTCGCAATTCGCCCAGACCACCCTCCGCTCCGTCCTCGGCGAAGTCGAACTGGACCAGGTTCTCTCTCACCGCGACCAGCTCAACCAGCGCATCCAGACCATCATCGACGGCCACACCTCGCCCTTCGGCGTCAAAGTCGTCGCCGTCGAGGTCAAACAGGTCGACATGCCGGAAAACATGCTCCGCGCCATGGCCAAGCAGGCCGAGGCCGAGCGCGAGCGCCGCGCCAAGATCATCCACGCCGAAGGCGAGTTCAACGCCGCCGCCAAGCTGGTTGACGCCGCCGCCCTCATGGCCACTCAGCCCATGACCCTCCAGCTACGCTACCTGCAAACCCTCACCGAGATCGGCGTCGAGAAGAACACCACCATCGTCTTCCCGCTGCCCATGGAGCTCATCAACCTCTTCAACAAGACCGCCGGCGTCATCGCCCCCGCTGCCGCGCCCGCCGCGCCTCCCGCGGAGCACACGGAATGACCGGAAATCGTTCCTACGACGACGATCTGCGCGACGGCTATAGCGGCCGCCGCGCCGGCCCGGATCCCCCCGAACGCGAGATCTCGCTCGGCATGCCCACCATCCTCGGCATCTTCTTCGCCCTCGCCCTGGCCCTCGCCGCCGTCTTCGGCCTGGGCTACACGCTGGGCCGCCGGTCAGCCCAGCCTCCCGCTGAACTCACTGACACCACGCTGGCCCCCAGCCTCGGCTCAGCCTCCAAACCCTCCGCCGGAATGTCCGGCCAGCCCACAGTCCCCGTCGCGCCGCCGGCCACCAACCCCACCGCACCGCTCGCTCCCGTCCAGACCGCGACCGTTCCCCTCAACCCGCCCGCCGCCCCCAAGAACGCTGTCACCCCCGCCGACGGCATGGTTGTCGGCGACAAAACCCCAGCATCCGCACCTCAACTAACAACTAACAACCAGCAACTAACAACTTCTTTCATCGTCCAGGTTGCCGCCGTCTCCAGCCAGGATGTCGCCGACATCCTCACCTCATCGCTCCAGAAGAAGGGCTACACCGTCGCCGTCCGCCACGAGCCCCAGGACAAGCTCCTCCACGTCCAGATCGGTCCCTTCACCGATCGCAAGGACGCCGAAGCCATGCGCCAGCGCGTCCTCGCCGACGGCTTCAACGCCATCGTCAAATAGGCGCTAGTGTGGTGTCCCGGAAATACGATTACATAGTTTGGCGAGTTTCTGGAAGATGGAATCTGCGGTGGCTGTCCATGCGAAAGGGCGGCTGTGTTGGTTGTAACTATTCGAACGTCGGTCACGATCTGTACGCTACCGTGATAACGAGTACATACAATAAATTTACCGACTGCACGATCTCATGGACTGGAACTGGAACAGACGGAAAGCCCAATAGCGGCGCCCATGGCTATGTCTTGCCTCCCTACTACGGTCATGGCACAGCAATAACATCGCGGGCAAACTTCAACCTCATCTATATGAATGCGACGGCAATCTGTTCACCACGCAACTGAATTTTGCTCGACGCCCATGCCTCCCGGCACCATTCACTCACCGACACCGGATCGGTAACGATATGTCGCTCAGTGTACCGGGATCACATAATCGGGTCGGGCAGGAAAATCGGACACTGGGGCGTTTTTCGGGAACGTCGTTTTTCATTTCATGCTGAGCGCCATTCTCGCCAATCGGCACCTCGGTTTCGGATCGACCGAAGGCAATCTCACCTACGCTCAATGCGACAATTTTGTGCGGGACGATCCTAGTATCTGGTAGCTGATGCCCGCGCTGATCCCATAGGGATGGATCGATCCGAAGGTGAAGCCGGGCCAAACCTGGTACTCGAAGTCTACGAGCCGCAGCCGCACCCTTTGGCCCAGGCGCAGATCAACGCCCGCACCCGGAGCAACTACGAAGTAATTTCCAGTTCCATAATTGAACGGGAAATCGAAACGCCCGCCACCGGCCAGCAGCTTTACGTAGGGCACGAAGCCTTTCGGACGAAACGACCACCGCGGTCCCGCGAGGAGAGTCGACTGGCGCTCGCCGAAATTGGGGTAGACCATGCGGCGGGCTTCGGTCTCAATGCCAACGCGCCATGTGAGATTGGAATCGGCATAGATGCCCGCGCCTTGAATGGTGCGGCTTCCGTAGTCCGCCTGGAAGTCAGAGAATGTCCCGCCGACGATGACGTATGCTCCCGGGCCACTGGCAGTAGGCAGTGCCTGAGCGAACGCCGCGTGCGTAGGGACCAGCGCAAGCAGCACCAGCGCAAAGGAAAGCCATCCTCGTCGCGGGCGATCCGATACAGTGATTATGCCGCCTTGCTTCACTGCGTCACCGTCAGCGTGACATCCATAGACTGCGTGACGCCGGTGCCAGTTCCCGTTGCGGTTACCTGAAACACGTATGTGCCCGCGGGTGTTCCGTTGATCTGCAGGCCGCCGCATCCGCTCAACCCAGCCGAAAGGCCGATGAGCAGAATCAGCATCAGCAGACCAGCGAGGCTGGTGCGCATTCTTCGTCGTGTTCTCCAGCAGGCCAGCCCGAGCAACATGCCGCACGGGAGGAAGCACAACGCCGCCGTCGAGCCCGATGTGCGCTGCTCCAGCCGCGCTTCCGATCCGGCCGTCAACGGCGATCCGGTGTCGATGACGATCTGAATCACCTGCGTCCCGTCAGCGCCAAGGGCAACCGTGTCGCTGCTGAACGTGCACGTCGCAGCGAAGGGCAAGCCGAGACAGCCGAGGTCCAGCTTGTCCGTGAAGTTGTTGAGCGAGGTGATCGTCAAGGTCGACGTGCTGTGCTGCTGCGATTGCAGCGACACTGAGGACGGATTCAACTGCAGCGTGAATTGGGTTGGCGGCGCCACCGTAATGTTGGTCTGCGCGGAGACGGACGCGGCATAGACCGTATCGCCTGAGTAACTTGCAGTCATCGTCGGCGAGTTCGTCAACAGATTCACGGTCATCGTTGCAACGCCGGTTGGGTCAAGTGCGGCGGTGCCTATCACTGAGCCGTTGCTGAGGAAACTCACATTGCCGGTCGGCGTGACCGGTCCGGAGTAGCGCACCACGGAGATCAGCGTCACCTGCTGGCCGCCGGTGAGCGAAGTTGAGGATGCGGTCAATGTATCCGTCGTGGGGCGCAGTTGAACCGACTGCGTCAGCACCGGCGACACGCCCGCGAGATCGAGTGCATCGCCGCCGTAAGCGGCTGAAATCGCGTGCTGCCCAGTCACCAGCGATGTGGCTGTAAAGGCCGCCGTCCCCGCCGCGCTCAGCGTTACCGTGGCCAGCGCCGTGGTCCCGTCCGAGAACACAACCGTGCCCGCGGGAGGCTTGCTGCCGCCGTTCGATACGGTGACCATGAAGGTCACCGAGTCCAGCGCCAACGCAGGGTTCTCGCTGGACGAGAGCGCAACCGTCGTCGCCTGCACTACGTTTTGCGCGAGCACAGGCGAGGTGCTTGGCAGGTTGTTGGCATCGCCGCTGTACACCGCGATGATCGAGTGCTGGCCGGGCATCAGGCCGGAGACAATCAGCGTCGCCATTCCGGATGCATTCAGGTTCGAAGCGCCAAGCGTGGTCGTTCCATCCTGAAATGCAACTGTTCCAGTGACGCTGCCGCCGGTGCCGACGACCGTCGACGTCAACGTCAAGGGCGCGTTCGCGAGCGAGGGATTCGCACTCGAAACCAGCGTGACGCTCGTCCCAGCCGTCTGCACTGTCTGCACAAGCGTGTTGGAAGCCGCTGCCTGATTCAGCGAATCGCCGCTGTAGACAGCGACAATCGTATGCTGCCCGACCGCCAGCGCAGTGGTGCTGAACACGGCTGAGCCGGCATTGCCTACGCTTACCGTGCCCAGCACTACGGACCCGTCTTTGAAGGTCACACTGCCCGTGACGGCTACGGACTGCGGCGAGGAGATGGTTGCGGTGAAGCTGACACCGGCTCCGGCGATCGACGGGTTCGCGCTGCTCGCGAGCGTCACCGCCCCGGCCTGCAGCACCTGTTGGCTCAGGGCGGAAGACTGGCTGGAGGCGTCGAGTGCGTCGCCACTATATGCGGCCGTAATCGAGTGCATGCCAAGGGCAAGCGTCGACAAGCTGAACATCGCCGTTCCGGTGTTCACGGGAGCGGTGCCAAGCAGCTTGCTGCCGTCGGAGAAGGTCACCGTTCCGGTAACGGCGCCACCGTTGGTTGCGATGGTCGCAGTGAAGGTTACGCTGGCGCCAAACATGCTCGGATTCGCGGTCGATGCGAGCGTAGTGCCGGTGGTGGCGATCTCGACCGTCTGCAGCAGAGGCGGCGAGGTGCTGCCGTTGTCCTTTGAGTCGCCGCCGTAGACCGCGGTCAGCGTGTCCTGGCCAACGGCAAGGGACGACGTGGTGAGGCCGGCAACACCCCTGGCGTTCAAGGCGCCAGTTCCCAGCGTGGTGGCGCCTGACAGGAAGGTGACCGTCCCAGTGGGGATGCCTCCGGTTCCAGTCACGGTTGCCGTCAAGGTTACGGGTGTACCCGCAATCGAGGGCGTCAAGCTGCTGGTCAGCGCGGTTGACGTAGACGCCGTGACCAGCATCTCGGCGATTGATGCCGATGTACTTGGCAGATAGTTTGCATCTCCGCCGTAGCTCGCGCTCAAGCTATGGGAACCAACGTTCAACGTGGAGACGCTGAGCGTCGCGATGCCGGCAGCCGAAACCGCGGCCGTTCCAAGCACGGTTGCTCCGTCTGAGAAGGTCACAGTGCCCGTGAAGGCACCGCCCGCGCCGGTGGTTCCGCTCTGGACTACGGTCGCGGTCAACTGCAGCGGAGCGCCGGCCACGGCCGGGTTGGAGGCGGCGGCAAGGGTCGTCGCCGTCGCAATGGGCTGCACCGTCTCGTTCACCGCGCCCGAGGTCGAGGTGAGATTGTTGGCATCGCCCGCGTACTGCGCGGAGATTGTGTGCGACCCTCCGGCCAGCGCCGTGGTTGTCAGTGTCGCCATCCCTGTTCCGTTGAGCGTCGCTATCCCGATCGCGTTTGTGCCATCGAAGAACGTCACCGTCCCGGTTGGAATGGCGCCGTCGGCCCGTGAGACCACCGACGTAAACGTCACGCTGACGCCTGCGTACACGCTGGCATTGGACGTAGCCAGGGAAGTCGTCGTCGCATCCTTCGCGACGGTTTGAATCAACGCGACGGACTGGCTTGCGAGATCGGACCCGTCCCCCGCGTAATTTGCCGTGATGCTGTGCTGTCCACCGACCAGCGTCGAGGTCACATAGGTCGCGACCCCGGCGGCGTTCAGAGTCCCCTGGCCCAGAGTCGTGGCGCCGTCGGAGAATGTGACCGTGCCTCCGGGTAATGTCGCGGATCCCAAGGGTCCGGCGACAGTCGCTGTGAACGTCACCGTTGTGCCGGCGACCGACGGATCCAGGCTGGAGGTCAGCGCGGTTGTCGTCAACTGCCTGACGCTCTCCGCCAGGGCCGGCGAAGTGCAAGCGCCGTTCTGGCTGTCGCCGCCATAGACCGCGGTGATGCTGTGAGACCCCGGAGTCAGGGTGGAAGTGGAGAAGGTGGCCACGCCGGTTCCGTTCAGGGCCGCTGACCCGATCTGCGTGGTTCCGTCGAAGAAGTTCACGGCGCCCGTAGCTGCAACCGGCAGAGCGTTTGACACCACCGCGGTAAGCGTCACTGTTGTGCCAAGCGAGGCAGGATTGGAACTGGAGGTCAGCGTTGTCGAAGTCGGTTGCACCGCCAGCACCTGTCCGGAAAGATTGATGATGCCAGGGCTGTCCGCGGCATTCGACGTCACCGACAGGGAGCCGGTCACCACCAAGCCCGTCACTGTGGGAGCAAAGTCCACTCCCAGCACACATGTCTGGTTGACGGGAACAGGCTGCGAAGTTGCACACGTTGTGCTGGCGGTATCGAGCTGGGAGTTGCTCACCGGAGTGAACGCGGTAAAGTTGAGTGCCGCGTTTCCGTCGTTCTCGACGGTCTGCGGCTGCGGTGCGGAGACGCGGTCCACGCGGATCGCCGGGTAACTGAATGCCGCTGCATTCGACGCCACCATGCGGATCAACTGATGGAACATGTCGGCGACATAGAGATTGCCCGGACCATCGAGAAACAGGGCGTACGGCCCGTCAAGCGTCGTGGTAGTCGCCGCGATGCCGTCTTGGCTCATGCCGCCAATGAAGTTTCCTGCGATGGTCTGGATGATGCCGCTGGCCGCGCCCACCTTGCGCACCAACTGGTTGCCCGAGTCCGCAACATAGAGGTTTCCCGCAACGTCCATCAGCACGCTCGCGGGCACGTTCAGCTCTGCCTGCGTTGCCGGACCGCCGTCTCCGCCATATCCCCGCGTCCCGGTCCCGACTACGGTGGAGATCACCCCTGCCGTATTCACCTTGCGGATACAGTTGTTCGAGAGGTCGGCGATGTAGAGGCTGCCATCGCCTCCCAGCGCAATTCCCCAGGGATAATTCAGCCGGCCGGCGATTGCGGGACCGCTATCGCCTGAGTACCCTGCTACGCCGGTGCCAACCACCGTCGTAATAATGCCAGTCGAAAGATTGACCTCGCGAACCACATTGTTGCCCGTGTCTGAGATATACAGCGAATGATCGCCGTCGAACGCGACCGCGCTGGGATACGCGAGATGCGCCTGGGTGGCGAGCCCACCATCCCCTGAGTAACCGGACTCCCCACCGATCCCGGCGACCGTCCAGATCAATCCCGTCACCGCGTTGACCATGCGGACGGCGTGGTTTCCGCTGTCCACGATGTAGAAGTTGCCCGCCCCATCCAGCTTGACGTCGGCCGGCGAATTCAACTGCGCCGATGTGGCCAGGCCGCCATCGCCGCCAAATCCCGCGATTCCATTGCCTGCGACGGTCGAGATGATTCCCGTAGCCGCGTTGACAAAGCGAATCCGTTGGTTATTCGAGTCGGAGATATACAGGTCGCCTGCCGCGTCGGTTGCCCCGCCCATGGGCAGAAATAAGGGCGACTGAGTTGCGAGCCCGCCGTCCCCGCGGAAGATCCACTGGCCGTTTCCGGCCACCGTGGAGATCATCCCCGGAACAAAGACCGCCGTGGGGCCAACACCCGTCGCACTCAGCAACTGGGTGCCAAGCACGCTTCCGTTGCTCGCGAGCAGCACCACCGCGCCCTGGCGAAAGCCTGGATACCTGGCCTGAAAACTCACGGCCACCGAGCAGGTCTGCCCAGCGAAGTAGGTTGTTCCCGTTGCGCAACTCCCGCCTGCGGCGAGCGTAAAGTCCTGGTTGGCGACACCCTGCGTCAGCACGTTAATCGTGTTCAGACTTCCCGGGCTGGAGATGGACACGATAACCGTGCCGGTCTCTGCCGCCGCTCCCACCCTGACCGGAGATGCAAACTTGTAGGCCGGATTGAGAGGTGTAACTTGCGCCCCGGCGACGGCGGCAAGTGAGAATACCGTACCCAACAAAATCGGCCGCGTGCGCAGTCTTGATTGCATCCGTGACAAAACGTCTCCCCGGTCACACTTCGTATCCGGTGTCTGCACGGCGATCGATCGGCCGGCCGGCGGATGCAGGGGCCGCAAACCCAATAGTGGAAGCAAAGTGCCGCATCAAGCGGGCTTCCGGACCTGCAAGTTGATACGGGAATCGTGTGACTCCTTAACCAGGAAGTTACCCCTTGCCGGGGTGCAGGTCAGTACCACTAAGGAGCCATATCGTGCCACAGTCGGGCCACTCGAGGGGGTCGATGTTCCAGCCTTGCCGTCGCTGCTACAAGAGCATTGCCATGGCTGCCCGCTACAGTCATCTATCTCCCAAACACCGGTCCTCCGTCGTAGACCTGATTGGGAGAACGGGTTCGCGCACAACGAAGCAGGCATCCCGCAGTGCTGCAGCCTCTTAGGCAGCCAACATGCACCAGACCATGCACCAGCCTCCATTTCACGCCGATGGCCTCTCGAACCCGAGAGGCCATCGTTCTCTTATATTATTGATATAGAAGTAATTATATGGTGCCCGGAGGGGGACTTGAACCCCCACGACCGGTTAAGGTCTGCGGATTTTAAGTCCCGATCATATGGAAAACAAAGAACTTATACCGATTGCGAGGTGGGCACAGCGAATTGGTTAGAAGTGCGATATGTTGCGACTCTACTTGGACTTATACAGGTCAACATCGTAATCGTTCGCAATGCATCGGGGATGTTGGTAGGCACAAATGTGGGCACAAGATTCATCGCGGTAATCCCTATAATTATTGTGAACCACTAGAAATTCGGATTGGGTATCAGGCATCCTGCTTCCAGTGCTTTCGCTCGTAGTTGGATTACCTCGTTATTTTGGCGAGCCTCCCGCGCAGTCTTGGCTATATCTTCTTTAGCCGAGAGATTATTTATTGCTATCTCTCTTTCGGCATCAGTCATTTGGGCGTGCATGACTTGCTCATAAGCGTAGTTGTCGCGGTTTTCGGCTTGGGTATCCTCGTTAGTCTGGCGATCAAGTATCGATCCCTGCTCTTGGGTTAGGTTCTTACACTGCTCGTTTTCAGCATTAGGCCCGGCTATGTAGGGCGCAGGGCCAAGTTGCGATTCCGGAGACTCGCTCTGGTGGTTTGCATAGACTATGGCTGCGACGATTGCTATGACTACTCCTATTCCAATTGCGGTGTCTTTTCCCTTCATTGTCTAAACCTCGTGGGGTAATGAAGATCGATCCTAAGTCAAGGGGAAGGAAAGCACATAGCCACCAGCGGCTAGCCTTGCACTGCATGTACCCGAGGCGATTGCGCACACAATACGGGGATGCTGAAAGCCAGCAGCAGTGAGCATGTCACTATCCGAACCATAATCGTTCTCCAAAGAGTGTATGCGCTAAATTAGGTAATTATGCTCTGAGACTAATCCGACCACGGCTGAATGGCAACTGATATTTGCGTCGCGCATGGACGACGGATACGAGAATTACGTAAGGCCAAAGGCTGGAGACAAATTGACCTGGCTCAACACTCAGGCGTGCATGAGGGGGCTGCTTCGTGGGAGGAAAAACCTAGAAATAGAAACAGGAATCAGACAAGAATCAGCCCTTGGGCTAACTTGACAAGTCCAAATATCGGATCGCTAGAGGTCCTGTCTATTCGCAGATCAGGAACCTTTCTTAACTGATCGAAGCAAGTGTCTTTCACAATAGGTATGTGCGATATTACGCCACCCATCCACGTAAGGTCTCTAATTAGGTCCGGGCAGCCTATATCTAGCTCCTTGTCGCCCTGTACTATTGCGGCCTCTATAAGCTTTGCAAGCCCGATTCCTGCCTGTTCTAGTATCCGCCGTGCAATTGCGCTTCCCTCCCCTCTCTCAGCTAACGCACACGCCTCACAGACAGGAGCAAGGCTGCTCCAGTCGATATATTCAGCATTTATAGTGTAGTTGACAATATCATCGTGGCTACCTTGTAAGAATTGCCCCAGCATTTCAAGCCGCATATTGCAGTCATTATCTTCGGCTGCGAGTTCATCATATCTTACGAGCACTTCTCTTATATCGTCACTCGTAACATATCGGCGCTTGATGACCCACTCTATCGCAATACTGTTGAGAAAATATTCTGACCAGCTATTTCCTGCGTCTTGTAGATCACGGGCCATCCTGTAAAACTGCTGCCCTATCCAATCACCGCCGCCAATGCTAGCGAACTGGCCAGTACGTCCACCGCGAACGGCCGAGCCGGGGACGTGGCACCATGCAGACGCGCCACAGTTCAGGACTATGGCCCGACCTTCTAGCAAAGCATCCCCTGCCTGATAATCGGGAATTACTCTTAAAGGTCCATTGCTGCCCTCGCCATTAGCACTAATAAGGGACTGGACATATACAATCATACGGGAGTTCTTTTCTATGCTGTCGGACGGCATAGAAATACAAGCCGCATCGCAATGATCTCCGTCAAGCGCAGAGCATAAAAGACCCTTGAGGTTTTCAAGTGCCTTGTCCTGCCCCACTCTATCGCTGAGAACAGAGCCGCCCTTGTAGACATTGAGGATTTTGCCGCCCTTGATGCCATCGGCAACTGCCATTATGGTTTTTGTACTACCGGCATCGACCGCCATGACCTTTTTGCGGGTGGAATTGACAATCAGTTCGCTGCTGCCAGAATTTGCGTTCACTTCATTCTCCCCAAGCGATTCTGGAATGCTCCCCATCACGCAACGCTCTCCGTTCGCCAGTCCCAGAAGGGTCAAGTGAGTGAAGAACCCTTTCCAGTCAGCCCCAGATGCTAATCCGACGATCTTACCTTCCACGCTTTTCTCACCCTCCCACGTTTGTCTGTCAGTGTGATAGGTAATGCGAAGCCAACAGTCCCCCCCGGACTTGTTCTTGTACGTCAAAGAGCAGTGGCTCTCACTGAAGTCAAATG
>OBLU010005746.1_pt1 | contig 11081 bp, 10 predicted proteins | sample 1518681 | NCBI WGS metagenome assembly OBLU01 (sample SAMEA3539304, study PRJEB22396) | soil metagenome | biome: tundra; feature: field; material: soil | place: USA | collected 2010-05 | depth 0.15 m
CCGAGATCTACACTCTTTCCCTACACGACGCTCTTCCGATCTATGGCCCCGGTCGGAGGCGCACCGATAACCACACACTTGCCACCCGGGTTGAGCGCGGCCATGCCCTGCTCGATGGCCAAGGTGCTGCCAACCGCGACGATGACGACGTCGACGCCACCGCCGCTCTCCGAGCGGATGGCCTCCGCCATCTCAGCTCCCGAGCTCGGCACAACGGCTGAAGCCCCCAGCCGCTGCGCCGCGTCCAGCTTGAGTTGCACTGGGTCGACCGCGATTACGGGGAACGCACCGGAAAGGTAGGCGGCGTGCACGGCGTTAAGGCCAACGCCGCCGCAGCCGACGACGGCGACACTTTGCCCCACGGTTACGCCGGCCGTGTTAAGGACCGCGCCTGCTCCGGTGCTGACCGAGCAGCCGACGAGGGCGGCGAGGTCCAAGGGGACTGTCTTGTCGATCCTTATCGCGCCGGAGGCGGGAACGACGACGTACGGGCTGCTCGTGGCCGGGCCGTAATGGAAGATGGGCTCGTCCCCGCGCCGGAAACGGGTCTCGCCGTCGGCCAGGGCACCAAACGGCGGCTTGCGGAGGCAGCGAGCCGGCCGGCCCCCGAGGCACTCGCGGCACCGGCTGCAACTAGGGGCCCAGGACAGCACGACGTGATCGCCGGGCTCGACCTCGCTAACCCCCTCGCCGACCTCGACGACGACCCCGGCGCCCTCGTCGCCGAGAACGATCGGCAGAGGCGTCCCCGAGAGCGAGCCATCGATCGAGTGCAGACAGCTGTGGCAGACACCACCCGCGACCAGACGGACCATGACCTCGCCCTGGCGTGGGGGCAACACCGTTATTTCCTCGAGTGCCATCGGCACGCCTACTTGGCGAAATACGGCCGCCTCGACCGTCCTCGGTGCGTTAGTCATGTCAAACGGCTCCTTTCTCGATGGCACTGATCGCCACATTGCTCTCACCCGTTAGGCCCGGCTGGGCCGGCGGGCGCGGGATGGACCGATCGAGCGGAGCACTGGCCATGGCGTCCAGCAATGATCGGCTGTAAGGGTCTTTCGGGCCCGAGAAGAAGGTACGGGCATCGGCGCTCTCCCGGACCTGGCCGTGGCGAAGCACGAGGACGTGGTCGGCCACGACCTGGGCGACGGCGAGGTCATGGGTCACGAAGATGCAGCTGAACCCGATCTCGCGTTGAAGATCTGACAGCAAGCTCAGGATTTGGGCCTGCACGGAAACGTCGAGGGCCGAGGTCGGCTCGTCGCATAGCAGCACGCTGGAGCGCGCCACCAGAGCGCGGGCGATAGCCACGCGCTGGAGCTGACCGCCGCTGAAGCGGACCGGGCGGTCGGTAAGCCGGGCTGGGTCGATGCCTACGCGCTCGAGCATCTCGACCACTGTCGCTCTTCGTTGCGCCCGGGTGAGCTTGCGCAGCGGCTCGCCGATGCTCTTCAAAATACTGCGGTGGGGGTTGAGCGACCCCGCCGGATCCTGGAACACCACCTGGGCCGTGGCGACCCGGCCCGGCCGGATGCTCGGTGTCTGGCCGGCCACAGTCACCCGGCCGCTCGTCGGTCGCTCCAGGCCGGCGATGAGCCTGGTGAGGGTCGACTTACCCGAGCCGCTCTCGCCGATCACGCCCAGCGTCTCGCCCGCTCGTAGTGAGAAGCTAACTCCGTCGAGGGCACGCACGACGGAATGCGACGAATGGTAAACCCGGGTCACATCCTTGAGCTCGACAACGACCGACGGGCCCGGGTCGCTCATCTGACCGCGGCCACTTTCGTAACGATGGGGCAGGCCACGCTGACGTCTGAAACCGGTACGAGCGCAGGCTCCTCGAGCCAGCACGCCTCCTCCGCGAGCGGGCAGCGCGGCGCAAAGCGGCAACGGTGCTCCGATTGGAAGAGCGACGGCGGGCTGCCCGGGATGCTGTCAAGGCGCCGTTTCCCTTGCGTCCCGATGGTCGGGGTACAAGCGACGAGCGCCCTCGTGTAAGGGTGGCGGGGGCGCTCGAGGATCTCCCGGGCCGGCCCGCTCTCGATCATCCGGCCCCCGTACATGACCACGAGCGTGTCGCAAAACCTGCCCACAAGCCGCAGGTCGTGGCTGATGATCACGAGCACCGCCCCGGTCGTCGCCGTGAAACGGCAGATGAGCTCGAGGACCCCCAGCCTCAACGTGGCGTCCAGCGCTGACGTCGGCTCATCTGCCAACACCACCGCCGGTTGCGGCATGAGCGCCATGGCGATGGCGACCCTCTGGGCCATACCCCCGCTCAACTGGCTCGGGAACAGCCGGAGAACGTCGTCGGGGCGCGTGAAGCCCATCTGTTGGAGCAGCTCGACGGCTCGGGCCCGAGCAACTGACCGGGGCGCCAAACCTCGCCGCACCACGCCCTCCACGATCTGGGAACCCACCGACTTGAGGGGGTCGTAGGCCGAGAACGGGTTCTGGAGGACGACTCCGATGCCGCGCCCCAACTGTTGGCGGAGCTCTCCCTCCGTCCGGTACACATGCTCGTCGCGGCCGAGCTCCACCGACCCGCCGAGGTTGAACCCGGCCGGCAGGAGGCCCATGAGAGCTCGCAGCGTGAGGGTCTTGCCGGCGCCTGTCTCGCCCACGATCCCGATCGCGCTCCCGGGCGCGGCCGACAACGAGATCGGCCCGATGGCCGGCGGGCCCGTCGCCGCGCCGCGAACGATGGTGAGGTCCGTGACCTTGAGCCCGGTCATCCGTTGCCCGTCGCCACGTCGCTCCCGAAGAAGTCGCGCATACCGTCTCCGAACAAATTGAACCCCACCACCAGGAGGGCCAAGGCCAGCCCGGGGAACGTGGCCACCCACCACGCCTGGGCCAGGACCTCTTTGCCCTCGGCCATGAGGAACCCGAGGCTCACGTAGGGCGGCTGCAGGCCGAGGCCAAGAAAGCTGAGCCCGGCCTCCCACAGGAGCGCAATTCCCGCTTGTAACGACCCCAGCACGATCACCTCCGTCCGGATGCCAGGCAGGATGTGCAATGCGATGATCGCCGGCCGGCGCCGGCCCGCCAGGCGTGCCGCCATGACGTAGCCGCGCTCGCGCTGAGACAGGACCCGGGCGCGGGTGAGCCGGGCGTACGGTACCCAGCCCACGATGCTCACCAGGACGATAAGGGTCGTCATGCTGTTGGAGACCACGGCGGACGCGGCGATAAAGAGCGGCAAAGGCGGGATCGACAGCTGGATATCGGCCACGCGCATAAGTACGACGTCGAGCCAACCTCGCATGAACCCGGCCACGACGCCGACCGTGCACCCGACCAGGGCCGACAGGCATACGACTCCGAGCGCCACTTCGAGTGAGGTCCGGATCCCTCTTGCCACCCAGGCCAACACGTCCCGGCCCAGAGGGTCCGTGCCGAGGAGGTGCCCTCGGGCGCCCGGATGGGCCAGTATCGAGGTGAAATCCTGGGTTGAGGGCCGCCCGCCCACGATCGAGCCGACGAGACTGAAGACCAGCATGAAGGCGAGGATCCCGCCGCCGGCCATGAGCGAGCCGCTCACCTGGAGGCGCCCGTCCGCCGGGCGCTGGCGGAGACGCACGAGACGTGCTGTTACGGGACCGAGGCCCAGGGTGCTCATCGAGACGTCCCCGGGGTCGGGCGGCCGATCCGCGGGTCGAGCCAGAGAACGGCAACGTCCGCCAGAAGGTTGAACACCGTGAACGCTACGGCGATCACAACCACGATGGCCTGGATGACGGTCAGGTCCCGGGCCAGCACGGCGCTTATGAGAAGGGTACCGATCCCGGGCCAGGCGAATATGGTCTCGACGATCACGGTCCCACCGATCAACCAGCCCGCCTGCAGGGCTACAAAAGAAACGAAGGTCGCCATGGCGTTACGAAGACTATGACCGAGGACGATCTCCCGCCGCGTCAGGCCCCGGGCGCGCAGGGCGAAGGCGACATCGGAGTTCGTGAAGTCGAGAAGGCTCGCTCGCAGCAGCCTGGTAAACGACGCCAGCATCGGGACGGTCAACGCCACGCACGGCATGATCAACGTCTTGGGCCCGGCAAAACCGAGGCTGGGCAGGAGGTGCAGATGGACGGCCAGTACGAGCACGAGGATGAGCGCGATCCAGAAGTCAGGTATCCCCTGAAGGACCAGCACCACCGGCCGCCAAAACCGGTCCGCCCATCCTTTCCGGCTGAGCACACTGGACACGGCGATCGCGATCGACAGCACCAGGGCCGCGAAAAGGCTCACACCGATCAGGGCGAGCGTATTGGGCAATGACGTCATAACGCTGTCTATGGCCGGTGTGCCGTAACGAAAGGACACACCGAACTGGCCGTGCAGGACGCCGACAATGTACGAGCCGTACTGCGACAGGAGGGGACGCTCGTACCCGAGTTGCACGGATAGGGCGTGGACCTGAGCCGCCGGGAGCGACCCTCCGGCCAGCACGGTGGCCGGGTTGCCGGTGGCGTGGACGAGCAAGAAACTGACCGTCACGGCGCCGAACAGCACGAAGACCCCGGCGCCGAGCCGTCCGGCAATATAAAAGAGCACGCCCTTTCGTCGCGATGTATGCGCGGCCCGCTCGATGAAGGCGTCTGCCGCGGTGACACTGGCGACCGCCTGTGTCATGCCAACGCCGGCCCGGTCCCGGGCCGGCCCGTTGACGCCACTCCGAGCGGCCCGGGCCAACGCCCGGACCGCCCGGCGGGTGACGCGACTACCGTCACGCTGAGCCCAGGTCCATTCGGCGCCTGGCTCAGCTGAAGTAGGTGTTGGCGAACACGGGCTGATAGGCATCCTTCGGGTAGACATAGCCGTGGACAGAGGCGCTGAAGGCGTCGGTGTTGTTGGCATAGTAGAGCGGCAAGTGCGGGATCTGCTGCATGAAGAGCTCCTGCGCCTGCGCCAGATAACCGAGCCTGGCCGGACCGTCGGGCGTGGTGTTGCACTTATGGACCAACGCCGACAAAGCCGGCCCTTTGTACTGCGGGTGGGCGAGGACGAGGCCCGTGTCGAAATGGAACGGGCCCCCGTTGACCCAGCCATAGGTGAGGATGAAGAGGTCGTGCTTGGGTTTCTTCGCCCCGAGATCGGCGACCAGCACGCCCGGGTCCTCCACGTCGAAGACGACGTTGATGCCCGCATTGGAAAGCTGGGCCACCATGGCCTCGCCGACGAGGGCATAGATTTGGGAGCCCGCGCCCATCTTGAGCGTGAGGCCCTTCGAGTACCCGGCCGCCTTGAGCAGAGCACGGGCCTTGTCCGGGTCGTACGAGTAGGAAGTAGCCGGCGTGGTGTGCCCGTAGCAGCCGATCGGGACCGGTGACGGCGCCACGGTGCCCTGACCGAGGAGCACGTCCTTGACGATCGTGGCCCGGTCGACACCATAGGCGATGGCCTGGCGTACCCGGACGTCGCTTGTGACCGGCTGGTCGCAGCGGAACGTCAGGTGGAGCTCGAGCCAGCTAGGCCCGCCCGACAGGCCGACCTTCCGGTTGGATGCCAGCGACGGGAGATCGTGCGGGTCGGCCCGCATTATCAGGTTTAACGACCCGGACTCGAGACCGTTGACACGAGCGTTTTCGTCCGTGACGGTAACCAGGTCGATGCCGTCGAGGTACGGCTCCGGGCTGCCCCAATAGCTCGTACTGGCGGTAAGGGTGATCTTCTGGCCGTGCACCCACTCGCCCCACTGGAATGGACCGGTCCCGACGGCCCGCTTGGCAGCGGCCTTCTGCTGGATGAGCGTCGGTGACATCGCCTTTATAAACGTCAGGTTTCTCCCGAAATCGGGGTTGGGAGCGGAGAAGCTCACCTTGAGCACGAGCGGGTCCGAATCATCGACCTTTGTCATGGTGCCGAGAAGGAAGCCCCATGATCCAGGCAGGTAATGGCTGAATGTCGCCTTCATGGCGCTCGAGTTGAAGGGTGTCCCGTCCTGGAACGTGACACCCGGGCGGAGCTTGAACGTCCACTCGGTGGCGTTGGAATTGGATGTCCAGGAGGTGGCCAGAGCGGGGACGAGGAGGCTTTCGGCCGTGTTCCACTGGAGGAGCCCGTCGTAGATGCTCCGGACGGCGGCGAACTCCTCGACCTCGAGCGCGTAGGCAGGGTCGATGAAGTTGGGCTCGGACAGGTTTGCCACCTGCAGCGTCCCGGACCGCTTCGGTCCCGGCCGGGCCGGGGCGTTGGCCCCGACACCGAGGAGGGAGTGCAGAAGGTCCGGTTGGTTGCCACCCAAACTGCGCAGAACGGGGAAGGCGAGCGCGCCCGCCACCGCTCCTCTCAGTAACGACCGGCGTGTAACGAGCGGGGAACCTTGGCCTCCCAGCCCGTTTTCATTGCCCGTATGCTCGTCTGTTGACATCGTTCTCCTTTGTATGAGTTAGCTGGTCTAACTACTTTTGCTAGGTGGAGTTGTCGCTCGTGGTCCCGTGGAGTGCCCGGACAGGTCCCGCCTGGCGGCGGCTACCTCCTCAGCTGATGCGGCGCAGTGCCCGGTCTGCGGCCTCAAGGGTTAGCTCGACGTCGGCCTCCGTATGCGCCGTGGAGACGAACCAGGTACCGCGGCTCGTGACCCGGACGCCTTCGGCGTCGAGCGCCGAAATAAATGCCAGCTGTTTGCTGAGGTTGGAGGCGAGGTAGGACCGGCAGTCGGTGATAGGCCCGGGGGGATCGAATGCGGTGTTGAACACGGGCCCGACCCCCTGCACGCTCAAGCTCCCGGTGCCACCGCTGGAGAGCCGCTCGAGCCCTTCGACGAGCAGCTCCCCCACGTGGCGGAGCCGGGCATGAACGGCCTTGTCCTTATCGGAAAGCGCGTCCAATGCCGCCACGGCGGCGGCAACGGCCATCGCATTGCCGTTGTAGGTCCCACCGTGCATGACCGCTCCGCTGGCTAGTAGCTGCATCAAAGACGATCTGCCGGCGAGGCCGGCGATCGGGAACCCGGCCCCGAGGGCCTTGCCGAGCACCGTCAAGTCGGGGGTGACCCCGAGCATGGCCTGCGCCCCGCCGGCGGCAAGACGGAAGCCCGTGATGACCTCGTCGAAGATGAGCACGATCCCGTGCTCGTCGCATAACTTGCGGACACCCTCGAGGTACCCCTCTCGGGGAAGTATGACCGAGGTGTTGCAGAGGACGGGTTCCATGATGATGGCGGCGACCTCGTGGCCGCGGGCCCCGACAAAGGCATTTAGCAACTCGAGGTCGTTCCAGGGCAGCACGGCGAGGTCGGCGAGCGCCCCCGGGGACTGGCCGGCCGACTGGACAGGTGCACCGAATTCGCCCGGGGGCGGTAAGGAGGTCGTGCCCGAAAAGGTGCTGTCATACCATCCGTGGTAATGGCCCTCGAACTTCACCACGAGGGGCCGGCCGGTAGCCGCCCGCGCCAGTCGGAAGGCGAGATGGACCATCTCCGACCCGGTACAGCCGACGCGTACAAGCTCGGCCGATGGCAAGAGAGATGTGATCTTCCGGGCCAGCTCGACTTCCGCCCGCTGCTGGCCGGCCGGGCACTGGAGCAGGTCCTGGGCATCTGCCACGCGTGACAGGAGCGGGGCGGGTGAATGCCCGAGCACTGCCGAGCCCATGCCCAGGACGTAGTCAATGAACTCATTACCGTCCACATCCGTCAGGCGGGAGCCCTGGGCGCTCTCCCAGAACCGGTGTGGAGGTGCAGTGGAAAGCCGGAAATTGCTGTTCACGGCGCCAGGGATGACGAGCGCGGCCTCGGCCTCGAGCGCCTGGGACCGCTCCCGGCTCCGTCCCTGAGCATCTCCGGTGATCACATAGTCTTCGATGCGGACTTATTGTTACGCTATGCGAGTCACTCTGTCAAGGGCCAGAGAGCCGGAGGGCGAGGCCACGATGCCGCCTAACGCCTGTATATGATCACAGCTACCTGGTTTACGGGGTGCAAGGCCAGCCGCGGGCTAACGCCGGCCCGGGTCAGCCGTTCTCGAGGACCGCGGCGACAGAGTCGTAATGCGGACACGCTGTCCACAAAGGGGGGGTTCGATGCGAGTGGCAGTCGGTGGTTTGATGCACGAAACCAACACGTACGCCCGGGCCGCGACGACGCTGGCCGACTTCAGGGCCTACCAGTTTGCCGTCGGGACCGAGCTCTTCTCGTTCCGGGGCACGAGGACCGAGCTGGGCGGGTTCCTCGACGGGTGCGAGGAGCTCGGCTGGGAGGTCGTCCCGTCCCTGTTCGCAGTGGCGCTACCGGCGGGCCCCGTTGACCACGACGTCTTCGAGACCCTGGTAGACCGTCTGACCGACGCCCTTTCCGGTCCGCAGCGACCACATGGGGCCCTGCTCGCCCTGCATGGTGCCATGGTGACAAGCCGCACCACCGACGCCGACGGCGATCTGCTCAAGCGGGTCTCGACGCTCCTCGGGCCCGAGATCCCGCTGGTGGCGACCGTCGACTTCCACGCCAACACCACCGACGCCATGGCCGGCCCCGTCGATGCCCTGATCGGCTACGACACATATCCGCACGTCGACATGTACGAGCGGGGGCGGGAGGCGGTCAGCGTCCTGGCCGAGGTCCTGGGGGGCGGCGGCCGGCGGACGGTCGCCCACCGGAAGCTGGGCCTGGTCACACCGCCACAAGCACAGTACAGCCACGTCGAACCCGTGCGTTCGATCATGCAACGGGCCCAGGCCCTGGAGATCTCCGAGGGGCTTTCCATGACCGTCACGCCCGGGTTTCCCTATGCCGATATAGACAGCCTCGGGCTCTCGGTGGTGGCTTCGGGCAAGGACCCGCTCGCCGCCGCTCAGGCGGCGGAGACGGTGGCAGCTGAGATCGAGGCCCGTAGCGACGAGTTCACCTTCTCCACCGTGCCGGTAGCCGAGGCGGTGGACCGAGCACTGCGAGCCGACGGCCCGGTTGCCCTCGTCGACTCGGCTGACAACATAGGCGGAGGTGGGCCCGGCGACGGCACTGCCATCCTCGAGGAGTGGCTGAGACGCGGCGGCTCGGGGCTCGTCGTCGCGCTGACAGACCCCGAAGCGGTCCGGATCTGCTTCGATAGCGGGGTCGCGTCCGTAGCGAAGTTGACGGTCGGGGGGAAGACCGACGATAGGCACGGTTCGCCGGTCGAGCTCAGCGGCTCGGTCCGCCTCCTTTCCGACGGACGCTACATTCACCGCGGTAGCTACGCTACGGGTATAACCACCCACATGGGCCGCACCGCCGTGGTCGAGTCGTCTGGCAATACGATCGTTTTGACCGAGAACCGGGTTATGCCCTTCGACGCCCAGCAATTCCTTTCGTTGGGCATCTCGCCCGCATATTGCCAGGCCTTCATCGTAAAATCGGCCGTCGCGTGGCGAGCCGCATACGGTGAGTACCCTCGCGAGGTGATCGATGTCGATGCTCCGGGGATCTGCACCGGTAACCTGCTCCGCCTCGGGCTTTCCGACGGGCGGGCGCAAATGGTCCGGCCCCGCGTCTCGTAACCGCGATGGCCGCCCCGGAGAAACATCAATCCCGCGACCAGGTAGCGGTCGTCCACAAGCTCCTCGACCTACTCGAGTGCCTCTCGGTCGCCCCACACTCCGCGGCCGAGCTGGCGGAAAGGATCGGGGTCGCCAAGCCCACCGTCTACCGGCTGATCCGTACCTTGCAGAGCCGTGATTATCTCACCAAGCAGGCAGGTGGCTCGGATTACGCCTTCGGGACCGCCTTCTACGCCTTGGGGGCAACGCTAAGGGGGTCCACGGACCTGGTTTCGTTGGCCAGACCTCTGATGGTGCAGCTCGCGTCCGAGTTCGGGGAGACCGTCAACCTGGCGATCCCCAGCAACGGCCAGATCCTCTATATCGAGGTGATCGAAGGAGGGCACCGGCTCCGTACGCACATACCGGCGGGGACGCGCGACAACATACACTCGACCGCTCTCGGCAAAGCGATATTGGCGGCCTACCCGGAGGAGGAATCGCGCCTCATTCTGGCCACGATCGACCGCGTCAGCCGGACGCCCTCGACCCTCGTCACGATGTCGGCGCTGGAGAGCGATTTCTCCATCGTGCGAGCGCAGGGCTTTGCCGTCGACAAAGAGGAAAACGAGTTGGGCACCATCTGCGTGGCGGCCGCGTTCAGCGGCTCCGATAGTAGGCCCACCGGGGCCATCAGCATCTCCGGGCCCAGTTGGCGAGTGACCGACGAAACCGTCCAGGCTATGGGTACGGCGCTCATGGGCGCTTGCAAGTCGCTTGGCGAGCTGTTGTGAACCACCAGCGGCCGGCCGGCTCTAGGCCAGGGTGCTCGGGATGGACCTCGATCTCCTGATCCGCAACGCGTCCGTCGTCGACGGCACCGGTGCGCCTGCCCGCTCCGCCGACGTGGCCGTCCAGGATGGCGTGATCGTCTGGGTAGGGACGTCGCCGGGCGATAGTAAAGCGCGAAATGACGTCGACGCCCGCGGGCTTACGCTCGCGCCCGGGTTCATCGATCTCCACACGCACTCCGATGTCACACTTCTGGCGGCAGCGGCCGGCGTAAACAAGATCTGCCAGGGCGTCACGACCGAGATGACCGGGAACTGTGGTTTTTCAGCCTTTCCGATCGCGCCGGGCCACCGCTCGTTGCACGAGGACCACCTCGCATATCTCGGCCCGGATCTCGTCGACATCCAATGGACCGATTTCGACGGTTATGCCCAAGCAGTCGAGCTGGCCCAGCCGATCCAGAACGTCGGCTGCTTCGTCGGCCACGGCACACTCCGCATTGCGGTGGCAGGGATCGCCGACGCCCCCCTCGACGAGCATCAGCAGCGCGAGATGTGCGCCCTACTTGACGGCGCCCTCGATCAGGGCGCGTTCGGCTTTACCACGGGCCTCACCTACGTACCGTCGATGTTCGCGTCGCCGGCCGAGATCACGATGCTGGCCCAGGTGGCGGCCCGCCACAGCTGCCTGTACTCGACCCACGCTCGAGGCGGAGCCGGGAAAGAGCTGGACGCCATCAATGAGGCCATCGCCGTGGCGCGAGGTTCGGGGGCTCGGGTCGAGTTTTCAGATCGGAAGAGCGTCGTGTAGGGAAAGAGTGTAGATCTCGGTGG
>OBLU010005747.1_pt1 | contig 11080 bp, 4 predicted proteins | sample 1518681 | NCBI WGS metagenome assembly OBLU01 (sample SAMEA3539304, study PRJEB22396) | soil metagenome | biome: tundra; feature: field; material: soil | place: USA | collected 2010-05 | depth 0.15 m
AATGCTCCGATACCACGGCTTCCGAGCCTGATTTAACAATTCGCCATGCACAGGCAAGTCCATGTTGGCGAAGCGGCTGGCCACGATCCTCCCGCCGCTCACGCTGGAGGAGGCGCTCGAAACCACCAAGATCCATAGCATCGTCGGCTTGCTGGCGCCCGGTCAGGCACTGGTGACGCGCCGCCCGTTGCGCGCGCCGCATCACACGGGAATCAACGCGGGACTGCTCGGAGGTAACATCAATGCCACACCGGGGGAGATTCCGCTGGCCCATCACGGGGTCGGAATCGAGCCAATACCGACAATCCAGCAGCCGCTATTGCCTGAGCCGATAGAACTTGTTGCCGGGCAGTGAGGGCTCGGTGAACTGGAGGTTCGGACCGTTGGTTTGAAAGGGCGGCGAGATGAGTGCCCACCCACTGCCGCCGGCAGCCAGGTTGGTCGTGGCGTACAACGACCAGGTAGTTGCGAGCAATGGCCACGAGACGATCACGCTGGCATTGGAGCGGGCGATGGTCAGCCAGGGCTGCGAAGTCCCCGCGCCGTAGTGCAGCCGGAAAAAGCGCCACGGCGCATCAGCCCGGTTGGTCACCCGGTTCATTCCGCCTTGGACGGCAAGGCGAACCCTGAGCTTGCACTGGTGTTGCACAGAAACAGAATTCCTATCCTTTGTCACTTCTTCGGTGGCTTTTATTGAATCAGACTGGCTTCTATTTTCGCGATCTCGCGGTTGACGAACTCGTCTGTCAAGAACCACGCTTGATAGACGCCTTCGATCTGCCTCAACCACCCCTCGACCGATGACCTTGTCAACGTGGGCTTCACATCCTTCGGTCGATCCTCGTCACGGATCGGCGGGCGAATGCGATCGGCTGGTGGTTGGTAGGATGGATCGAAGACTAGGGCCGGCAGGGTTTCCGCGGGCAACAGATGGCGCCACAGGAATGCCTGCATTTTGTCTTCGGCCGGCACGGCCTCATGAACGACTTCCCGGTCCCCGATTTTCGCAGTGCCCACGATGGTAAGGTTGACCGGCTTTTCCATCTCCGTAAGGCTGGTTTTTACCGCCAGCCCCACGACTTCTTCTTTGGCCGGCAGTGTGGCGCCGGACGATTCGAACCCCTGCGGCAAGTCTTTGAAGCTCAGTTTGATCGGCCCGTCGAATCCATCCTTGCGTATGGCGTAGACGGTTACTGCAGCAGACGCCTTGCTGGGAATACAGATTCGGGAAGGGATCAAACGCAGCACGAAATCGGGTTGCGGCTGGCTGATCCGGAGCCGATAGGCATACTCTTTTCCTCCCTGTCGCCTCGTGTCGCCGAGATGAATGAAGTATTTTCCGTCGGCGGGTAGCTTCACCATGAGGTAGGAATCGGCGTGGTCGGTGTTCAACCCCGATGCTGCGTCGAAATGATCATCGTTCAACGCGATGATCTTGCCATCCGCGCCGGTGACTTTGACGAAGGAATCCAGCGGGGAGCCGAGGCGGCGCGCGTACACTTCCGCGACGATTGTCTCACCGGCTTTTCCTTCCACCTCGAAGACATCCCAGTCACCCGGGCGATCCACTCGCCCGTTGACGATGATTGGAAGATTCACTTTCTGCGCCTTGGACGGCTCGTCGTTGGGTTCCTTCTCCAAACATTCGGGCAGCGTGTCCAGCGCAAACAGCACGTAGTTGGAAACGAGTTTCCCGTTGGTGGCGGCAATCAGATGGTGTCCCGGTTTTGCGTCTTTGGGGGGCGGCGCCAGCGTGGTCTTTTCCAGATTCCAGCCGTTCATCTCGATCTGGACCGGCTCGCCCACGCGGCCACCCAACGGGAAGATACTGGTCACGAAGGGCAGCTCACCGATAGTAATCCGATACACAAAGCTCTCGCGGCCGCGAAAAAGCGCCTCGTTGATGGTCAGCAGATGCTCGCCGTCCTCGGGGACCTCGAAATAGATTAGCGGGTCGGGGTTGAAGCGGAAATCGTCGTTGTACGCCAACTCCTTGCCGTTGGCGTCGCGAAGCTTTAGCACAGCCTGGCACCAACCGGGAACGCCGTCGGGAACGTAAGGAACCAACTCCCGGGCTTTGGCGGAAATGACCAGACGCTGCCCCTTGCTCGCCTGAAAACGATACCGGTTCATCTCGCCCGCCGCGATCTGGCCGTTCATCGTGCACGGCACTGTGATGCGCATCTCCTCTTCTTCCCGCGGCCTTTTGCGCTGGGCCAGATACTCCTTGCCGAGCACCGGAAGCTGCATGGTCTTCATCGGCTTGCGGGCAACTTCGGGCACTTGGCCCACGTAGAAGGGCAGCGGGTTGGAGACACCCCGTTTGGTGATCACTCTGATCTCTCGCCGGCCCGGTTTTGCGTCGGGCGCCACTGTGATCTCGGCAAAGACGAGCTCGGTCTGGGAACGAACGGCAGGGGTGCGCTCGTCTTCCGCGAACCTCCTTTCGATCAGCTCGGTCATCTTCTGCTTGGCCACATCTTTTTCGGACTTGGGAGGTTCGTTCTTCGCGTCCGGTTTCGGGTCTTTTGGTTTCTCCAGCTTCGTATTGCATTTGATGCAGACGGTGGCGTCAATCGAGTTGGCAGTACCACATACCGGGCAAATCAGGAAAGGGACCGCGTTGGGTCCGGCATCCGGGCCGATGGGCGCGGGAAACTCAAGCGAGGCCATCTTGGTGACCACCGCGTCGCTTACCGTCGTTTCCTTCTTCCGCAACTCGTTCAGTTGCTGGCTGAGCAACCCAAGCTCCTGATTGCCCAAGACCTGGTAGTAATCAACGAGCCGAGCGGAAACCCCTTCCCCACTCACAACCACATCAGAAGCATAGATGAGCCCCTGTCCACCCAACCTAATAGGGAAGGTGGTGTCTTGTTGGCCGCCGGCGGGATAGACGAAACCGATGTACTGGCTCTGCGCCCTGACTGAGGATGAGGATACAGCGGCCACAAGTATGACCAGCCCCAAGATCAGAAGGCTATTGAACCTGCTCATGAGCTTCTCCATTTCTTGCCATTGGCTACATGATCTCTTCCAAAAGCCCGGCCGACTTCATGCCTTCGTTTTCGGTGTCTAACACGTAGGCATCCAGCCCCCAGGGATGGGGCAGCTTGGCCGTGGCGTCGATGGCAGCCAATAGATACATGCTTCCCAGCAGGTCCGCCGGATAGACGGGTCGTTCCTTGACTTGTTCACCTTTTTCATCGGACGAGCCGACTACGCGGCCGCCCTTGAATCCGCCGCCGGCGACCAGCACGGTGAAGACCGCCCCATAGTGATGGCGGCCGCCGTTCCAAGGAGGCTCCCAGGAGATCTTCGGCGTTCGGCCGAACTCGCCGGTACACCAAACCAGCGTGCTATCCAGCAGGCCCTTATCGTTCAGATCCGCAAGCAGCGTTGCCAGCCCTTGGTCCAACATCGGACACTGTGCCCTCATGGTCGCGAAGTGGCCCCCGTGCGTGTCCCAGCCACCGGGGAAGCTGATCGTGATGTAGGGCACACCCGCCTCGACCATCCGCCGCGCCGCCAAGCATTCCTGCCCGAACGTGTGGCGGCCGTAGCGATCCCTGAGTTCCGTAGGTTCGTTGTCGAGATTGAATACTTCCTTCCCGCTGCCCAAGATCAACCCGTAGGCTTTCTGCTTGGCCGTCTCGGCGGCAGCCATCTCCGGGTCGTCCGCAAGGCCGTAGCCCATGATGTTCACCTTGTCGAGCAGTTCGCGGCGGGCCACTTGCCGGGCGTCGTTGATGCCCCGGTTGACGACCCCCTGCACCTCGAAGCGTTCCGCGTTCGGATCGCCGCCCGTGGCGAAAGGTTTGTACGCGGGGCCCAGGAAGCCTTCCTCGGAAAACCGCCCAGCTGCCTCCAGCATCACGACATAGGGCGGAATCAGCCCTTTGTAATGGTCTTTCTTGAAGAAGGTAAATATGGCACCCACACTGGGGTAGGCCAGCCGCCCGCCCGGCAGGTGACCGGTTTGCATCAGGTAGGCAGCCGTCTCGTGGCCGTTATTGCCATGGGTCATGCTGCGGATCAAGGAGTACTTGTCGGCCTGCTTGGCCAGTTTGGGGAACAGCGAGCCGAGTTGGATTCCATCCACGTTGGTGGGGATGACCTTATCAAAATCACCCATGTAGTCGTAGCCCGAACCGGGCTTCGGGTCCCAGGTATCGTTGTGCGACATGCCGCCCCACAAGAAGATCTGGATGACCGATTTGGTCTGAACTTTCTTGGCCTTGGCCTTGGCTTTGGCCGCCGCGTCTCGGGCCGCCTTCTCTTCGGCGGCTTTCTGCTCAGGCGTCTTCTCTGCCGGGGCCGCGAAGACGCGGGAACTCAGACCGCTGGCCGCGATCATGCCCGCCACGCCCAAAGCGCCGCGTCGCAAGGCCTCGCGCCGGGTCACCTGCTCTTGGTTGTCTCGATTGTGGTTTGTACTCATGACTTCCATTCGCCTTTCACTTCCACTTTAATTGTCGTGCCAGGAAACCGACCGTTTCGCATTATATCTCACCGCATCTATAACAATCAATGCCGCAGAAGAAACTCGGGACTATTGATTAACGCCCAGGCAAGATCGACCCAGACGTCGTTTCCTTTCGTCACTCCGCTCTTGGCATATTCCTCTGCAGCCTTTACGTCGGCATCCGTCGGAAACCGCGAGAGGATTGTCAGGTAAAGTCTCTCGGCGATTTCATTCGGTTTGCCGCCTGAGGAGAGTATCGCCGCGAGCTTCGGGCCGCTCTGAAGCTTGCTCTGTATTGTGGCCGAATTCAGCATGTGCAGCCATTGGGGCGAGGCCAGTTCGCTGACGCGCTCATTTTCCATCCCTGTGGCCCGCGCGGAACGTCCGAACAACGTCAGGAAGGAACTGGTGATGCTGCCGTCGGCCAGCTCCACCGCAGACATGTCTTTGGGAATATACGTGAAAGGCTCCGGAACAGCGCTGGTGTAAAGGTCCGAACCACCGGTAATGTTGTTCAGAACATCGATCAACACCTCGGCTTCCACTCGCCGCAACGGGTAGCTGGCGAAGTTGGCTCTCGCTTCCGGCCCTTTGAACCTCAGTATCGAAGAGAACTGGTACGTGGTCGAGGTGAAGATCAACCGCTTCAGATGCTTCAGGTCGTAGCCGCTTGAGACCAGCTCCTCTTCCAAGTAGGCCAAGAACTCCGGGTTGCTAGGTGGGTTGTCGTCTCGAATATTGTCCGTCTCGTGGATAATGCCGCGTCCCATCGCCCACGCCCAGGTACGGTTGGCGATGGCTTTGGTGAACCAGGGATTCTCCGGTCGAATCAGCCAGTCGGCAAACACCTCCCGCGGATCGCGGTTCGGCGGAATCGTTGTCTTGGTGCCGTCTGGAAAGACGGCCGCCAACGGTCCGTTTTCGCTCAGCGGTTTGGCCAACGCCTGCGGAATCTGGTCGGTAACGGTCACCGCCTTGGCGACGGCATCTACTCCCGGCGCGATACTGCCAGGGACGGCGGTCGAGTTGAGGGGATCCCAGAAGACGATCTCTTCTTTCCACTCGCTGGTGGGCTTGTAACCGACCTGCGAGAAAAACACCGCCGCGCCGGCGCGACGATCTTCCGGCCAGAAGTGGACCCTCGTGCCCATCAACGCCAATCCCACGGCCGCGGCGATGCCCTCTGGAGTCTTATTCTGGATGGCGCGGTAGAAGTTGACCGGGCCATCGCGAAAATTGCTCCCACTCGAGACGAGCAGTTCCCGGGCGAATTGGTTGTACGGCTTATTCCGGGCGATCGATTCCCATATCCAGCGGTGATAGGCCTGCGCCGCGTTGGGCCAAACCTTGACGGGGAACTCCGCCTTGACTTTCAGGATATCACTCCATTTCATAGCCCAGTAATCAACATGTGCCTCCTGATCGAGGAGACGGTCGATGAGGGCGACACGTTTGTTCTTGTCTGAACTTAGAATGAACGCTTTGGCTTCTTCCGCGGACGGCAGCGTGCCGGTCATGTCCAAATAGGCGCGACGGACAAACACCGCGTCGGAGCAGAGGATCGGTTGGATACCCAACGCGTTCAACTTCGCAAACACGATTTCATCAATCCGGTTCGCCGGCTTCGGCAGATCAGAACTCTCCATAAGGTTTGCTACCTGCCTGGCGGCGACCAGCCGGTATAGCATGGCCTTGGCCTGCTCGACCAGGACGCGCTTGTCGTCGGCGATCTTCATGGCCTCCGAATACGCAGCCCGGGTTTTCTCTGCTTCCACTTTCAACGGAGCGGCCACGGCTTCCGCCGCCTTGGCTGCTTCCTCGTCCGCCAGGTTTGTCTGTTTGGCAGCAGCGATCCGCGTCTTGAGATTCTCTAGGCCCTCTTCGGCCGACTTCTTCCGCGCTTCGGCCCTGTCCAAGTTCTGCGCGGCGGCGTTGGCCTGAACCGCCGCTTGCTCCAGCTTCTGCTGCACTGGGGCCAGAACTGCCTTGGCCGCGTCGGCCGCTTTGCGCTTGGCGGCGGCATCGGCAGTGGCCTGCTTGCTTGCCGCATCGAGTTGGATGACTTCCTTGCCCGCTTCCTGGGCCGCCTGGTTCGCGGCCGTAGCGGCGGTCACTTGGTTCTTGGCGTTCGCCAGGGCCACGTCGGCGGCCTTCTTCTGCGTCTCCGCTTCCGCCAGCTTCTGCGCGGCGGCCGTAGCCTGAACCTGCGCCGCTTGCTCGCTCTGCTGTGCCAGGGTCAAGGTGGTCTTGGCCGCATCGGCCGCCTTGTGCTTGGCAGCGGCATCGGCTGCGGCCTGCTGCTTCTGTTCCTCGGATCTGCCGGCACGCTCGGCCATTGCCTTGGCCGTCGCCTCCGCCCCTTGGGCAGGCTGCTCGGCTGCCTGATAAGTAGTCGTGGCAGCCGCGACCTGGTTCTTGGCGCTGGCCAAGGCATCGTCGGCTGTTTTCTTCTGCGCCGTCGCATCGGTCAGCGCTTTTGCGGCGGTGTTGACCTGAACCTGCGATTGCTGTTCGTTTTGCTGGGCCTGGGCCAGTGCGGCAGCGGCATCAACAGCCGCTTTGCGTTTGGCGGCCGCGTCGTCTGCAGCCTTCTTCTTCTCCTCCGGGCATTTGGCAGCATCCCCGGAAATTGCCTTGGCCGCGGCTTCCGCCTCCTGGGCCACTTTCTCGGCTGCTGCCGAAGTCGTGGTGGCGGCGGCTACCTGATTTTTGACGTTCATCAAGGCATCGTCGGCTACCTTCTTCTGCGCCGTCGCATCGGTCAGCGCTTTTGCGGCGGCGTTGACCTGGACCTGCGATTGCTGTTCGTTTTGCTGTACCTGGGTCAAGGCGGTCTTTGCAGCGTCGGCTGCCTTGCGCTTGACAGCAGCGTCGGCTGCAGCCTGCTGTTTCTCCGCCTCAGAAACAAGCTTGGCGTTCGCGTCCGCAAAATCTGCGCAGCCTGCTTGGATGTTGTAAGCCGTAGTGGCAGCCGCAACCTGATTCCTGGCGTTGGCCAAAGCATCGTCGGCTGCTTTCTTCTGAGCCGTCGAATTGGTCACCGCTTTTGCGGAGGTGTTGACTGGGACCTGGGATTGCTGTTCGTTTTGCTGTGCTTGGGCCAGTGCGGCCGCGGCATCAACAGCCGCTTTGCGTTTGGCGGCCGCTTGGGTTACCGCCAGGTTCTTCTCCTCGGCCGATTTCTCCGCGGCCTGGGCGGCTTGTTCTGCGACTTGAGAAGCAGTGGTGGTGGCGGTTACCTGATTCTTTGCGTTGGCCAAAGCAGCTTCGGCCATGTTCTTCTGCGCCGCCGCCCGGGCCAGCTTCTGTACCGTGGCGTTGGCCAGGTTCTGCGAATTTTGCTGGGCTACCTGTGCTTGGGCCAGGGCAGCCTTGGCCTCATTGGCCGCCTTGCGCTTGGCGGCAGCTTCGGCTGCGGCCTGCTGCTTCTGCGCCTCAGACCTGCCGGCACGCTCGGCCATCGCCTTGGCCTTGGCCTCCGCCCCTTGGGCAACTTGCTCGGCGGCCTGGTAAGCAGTCGTGGCGGCCGTGACCTGGTTCTTGGCGTTGGCCAAAGCATCGTCGGCTGTTTTCTTCTGCGCTGGGACGTCGGCCAGGTTCTTGGCGGCGGTGTTGACCTGGACTTGTGCTTGCTGTTCGTTTTGCTGTGCCTGGGTCAAGGCGGTTTTTGCCGCGTCGGTTGCCTTGCGCTTGGCGGCAGCGTCGTCTGCAGCCTTCTTCTTCTCCTCCGGGGATTTGGCCGCATCCTCGGAAATCGCCTTGGCCGTGGCCTCCGCCGCCTGGGCCGCCTGCCCGGCTGCCTGGTGAGCGCCGCTGGCGGCGGCCACCTGGTTCTTGGCGTTGGCCAAAGCATCGTCGGCTGTTTTCTTCTGCGCTGGGACGTCGGCTAGGTTCTTGGCGGCGGTGTTGACCTGGACCTGTGCTTGCTGTTCGTTTTGCTGTGCCTGGGTCAAGGCGGTCTTGGCTGCGTCGGCCGCCTTGCGCTTGGCGCCGGCCTCGGCTGCGGCCTGCTGCTTCTCCGCCTCGGAAACCACCTTGGCGTTGGCCTCCGCAGCCAACGCAACCTGCTCGGCGGCCTGGTAAGCAGTCGTGGCAGCGGAGACCTGGTTCTTGACGCTGGCCAAAGCCTCGTCGGCTGCCTTCTTCTGCATCTCGGCTTCGGCCAGCTTCTGCGGGGCGGTATTGGCCTGAACCGTCGCTTGCTGCTCGTTTTGCTGTGCTCGGGCTAGGGCGGCCTTGGCAGCGTCAGCCGCTCCGCGCAGGGCGGCCGCTTGGGCCGTGGCCTTCTTGGCTTCGTCGTCGAGCTTGTTGGCCGAGTCGGAGGCGGCCTTCGCCCCGGCCTCAGCCTCCTTGGCCGCCTTCTCGGCCGCATCGTAAGCTTGCTGGAGCGGGAGCGTGGCGGCCTTGGCGTCGGCCAACGCCTTGTCCAGGGGAGGCTTGGCGTTGGTCGCGTCGGTCAGGACCTTGATGGCAGCGGGCAAGTTGGCCTCGGCCTGCTGCAACTCTTTTACGCCCGGCTCGCCCGCCAAATTCTTCGCATCAGTGGCCTGCTGTCGCTTCGTATCGGCCGCTTTACTCGCGTTGGCGTATGCCACGTCGGCCTTTTGCATGGCGTCCCTTAAGGGGCCGACCGCCGCTTCCGCCTCCCTGACTGCCTTCTCGGCCGCCTCGTAGTCGGCATTGGCCTTAACCTGATTGGTCAGGGCGCGCTTGTCGTCGGCGATGTTCTTGGCAGCCAGATAGGCCGCCCGCGTTTTTTCTGCTTCCACCTGCAACGGAGCGGCCGCTGCTTCCGCCGCCTTGGCGGCTTGTTCGTCCGCCACGTGTGTCTGTTTGGCCGCGGCGATCCGCGTCTTGAGGTTCGCCAGGGCTTCTTTGGCCGACTTCTTCCGCACTGCGGCTTCGGCCAACTTCTGCGCGGCGGCGTTGGCTCGATTCTGCGCTTCCTGCTGCTTCTGCTGCGCTTGGGCCAGGACGGCCTTGGCCGCATCGGTCGCCGTGCGCTTGGCGGCAGCTTGCGCGGCGGCCTGCTGACTTTCCTGCTCGAGCCGAATGAGGTCCTTGGCCGCTTCCTGGGCCGCCTGGTTCGCGGCCGTGGCGGCGGCCACCTTGTTCTTGGCGTTCGCTAGGGCATCGTCGGCCGGTTTCTTCTGCGCTGCGGTTTCGGCCAACTTCTGCACGGCGGCCGCAGCCAGAGCTTGCGCGTGCTGCTCGTTTTGCTGTGCTTGGGCCAGTGCGGCCGCGGCATCAACAGCCGCTTTGCGTTTGACCGCGGCTTCGTCGGTGACCAGCTTTTTTTCGGCGGCCGGCTTGGCAGCATCCGCGGAAATCTGTTTGGCCCGGGCCTCGGCCTCCTGGGCCGCCGTCTTGGCTGCCTGGCTCGGGGTGGCGGCCTCGGCCACCTGGTTCTTGACGTTCGCCAGAACCTCAACGATGAGTTTCTTGTGAGCCCTTGCTTCGGTCAGCATTTGCGCAACGGCGGCGGCCCGATTTTGGGCTTGCTGCTCGCTTTGCCGTGCCTGGGCCTGGGCAGCCGCGGCATCAACAGCCACTTTGCGTTTGGCGGTCGCTTGGGCTGCCGCCTGCTTCTTTTCCTCCGCAGACTTCGCGACATCCTGAGCCGCCTTCTCGGCTGCCGCCGAAGCCGTGGTGGCGGCGGCCACCTTGTTCTTGGCGTTCGCTAGGGCATCGTCGGCCGGTTTCTTCTGCACCGTCGCCTGGGCTAGCTTCTGCGCCGCGACGTTGGCCTGATTCTGCGAATTTTGCTGGGCTGCCTGTGCTTGGGCCAGAGCCGCCTTGGCCCCCTCGGCCGCTTTGCGCTTGGCGGCCGCGTCGTCGGTGGCCTGCTTCTTTTCAGCCTCTGGCTTGGCGGCATCCTCGGAAACCTGTTTGGCCTTGGCCGCGGCGTCCTGAGCCGCCTTCTCGGCTGCCGCCGAAGCCGTGATGGCAGCGGCCACTTGGTTCTTGGCGTTTGCCAAGGCAGCGTCGGCCCCTTTATTAATCTCCGCCGCATCGGTCAGCGCTTTTGCGCCGGCGTTGGCTTGGGCCTGAGCTTGTTGCTCGCCTTGCCGTGCTTGGGCTAGGGCGGCTGCGGCATCAACAGCCGCTTTGCGTTTGGCTTCGGCCTCGGCGGTCGCCTTTCTGGCTTCGTCCTCGAGCTTGTTGGCCGCGTCGGAGGCGGCCTTCGCCCCGGCCTCGGCCTCCTTGGCCGCCTTCTCGGCCGCATCGTAAGCTTGCTGCAGCAGGAGCGCGGCGGCTTTGGCGTCGGCCAACGCCTTTTCCGGGACGGCCTGGGCGTTGGTCGCGTCGGTCACGGCCTGGGCCGTAGCGGCCAGCTTGGCCTCGGCCTGCTGCAACTCTTTTACGCCCGGCTCGCCCGCCAAATTCTTCGCATCAGTGGCCTGCTGTCGCTTCGTGTTGGCTGCTTCCCTCGCGTTGGCGCATGCCGTGTCGGCCTTTTGCATGGCGTCCCTTAAGGGGCCGACCGCCGCTTCCGCCTCTTTGGCCGCCTTCTCGGCCGCCGCATAGTCGGAGTTCGCCGTGGCCTCAGCCGCGGCCGAAAGCGAGCCTGAGGATGCCAGCACAAGCACGAGAAGTGGAATCACCTTTGTTGTCATC
>OBLU010005748.1_pt1 | contig 11078 bp, 8 predicted proteins | sample 1518681 | NCBI WGS metagenome assembly OBLU01 (sample SAMEA3539304, study PRJEB22396) | soil metagenome | biome: tundra; feature: field; material: soil | place: USA | collected 2010-05 | depth 0.15 m
GACGACCCGCAGATCCGCCGGGTGATGCGGGCCACGCTGGTCGGGCACAAGTACGAAGTCATCGAGGCCCGCAACGGCGAAGATGCCCTGACCAGGATCTCCGAGGAGATCCCGGACCTGGTGCTGCTGGACATGAACATGCCCGGCATGGGTGGCTTGGAAACCTGCCAACACTTGCGCTCGGGATCGGACGTGCCCGTCATCATTCTTTCCGTGCGCAACAGCGAGAAGGATAAGGTGGCCGCGCTCGATGCGGGCGCCGACGATTACATCACTAAACCATTTGGCATGGAAGAACTGCTGGCGCGCATCCGGGCGGCGCTGCGGCGCGCGCCCACTTCGCCCGAAAACGGCCCGCACTCGGTGGCCACCGCGGACCTGCAAATCGACTTCGATACGCGGCGCATCCACGTCAAGGGAAAAGAGACGCGCCTCACACCCAAGGAGTTCGACCTGCTGCGCTATCTGGTTTCGCAAGCCGGTAAACCGGTTCCACACCGCGAGTTGCTGCAAGCCGTGTGGGGCCCGGATTATGGCGATGAACCGGAGTATCTGCGGGTCTTTATCAATCAGTTGCGCAAAAAGATCGAGCCGAACCCCGCCAAGCCGAAGTACATCCTGACGGAGCCGTGGGTAGGCTATCGCTTCGCGGCGCCCGCCGATGTCAGCGAACGGCAACCGTGAGGAGCAGCGCCCCTGCGCAATGCTCTTTGGGCCGGCTCCCGTGGCATCCTCTTCCTCCGGCATGTGAAAGCCGGTAACCCAACCAGTGCTCTCGCAGTGAGGATTATCGCGGACGGCCCGGATTCGATTCGTGCTCTTCGCCCAGTTGCTACATCTACTTGGAGTCAGCCTCCCCGATTGCCAAATTTCCACATTATCTTTTTTGTTGCTATTTTGGCGGTGAATCTCGAATCCCGGTAAGCGTCTCGTTTATGCGGAACAACACGACTAAAATCTCACAGTACTCAGCGGAGGCCCAACTGCCGGTCGTCGTTATTCTTTGCGTAGTCCAATACTTCTTGCGGGTTCATTCATCCTCCATGGAGAGCATTATAATGGCGCGACCAGCCATCATGGCCGGTTCGTGCGCACAGAAATATTGATGGAGCCGATCAAAAAGTTTTGTGTGCGCTGGAGCGGCCTGCACTGCCGCCGTTTGGCAAGCCGGCGCATACAGTTAAACATTTCGATAAGGCTGATTGAAATTTTCTATTTGCAATAACTTTTTTATGAAGCTAGACTGACCCTAAGCCACGTATCGCTACTCTAGACATCATCCCCCAAAAGAGGAACGAAATGAAAAGTTCAGTCTTTCTTTGCATAAGCTTGGCGTGTCTTCTCTCGGCAACACTGGCGTTCGGTCAGGAGGCTCCCCCGGCGGCGCCTGCCGCAACACCGCCACAGGACTCCACGGCGGCGCCCACTGCAACGCCGCCACAGGCTCCCACGGCGGCGGCAGCGCCGGCTCCGCCGAAGTCTCCCCTCACGCAATGGGGCACCGACTTTAGCTTCATGTTTGACGGCTACGTCGACGCAAACTTCAACGACCCGGCGTCCGGATTCAACGGCCTGCGCAACTTCGATCTGCGCGCCGATACGGCGCACGTCAACATGGGAATGATCACGATCGACCACGGCCCTGCTCCGGTCGGGTTTCATCTCGACGTGGGCTTCGGAGAGACGTTCGATGTCATTCATTCCTCCAGCCGGGATCCGGAGGCCTGGAAGTACTTTAAGCAGGCTTATGTCAGCCTGAAGCCAAAATCGTGGCATGGCCTCGAGATCGATGCCGGAGAATTCGTGACGTCAGCCGGAGCCGAAGTCATCGAGACGAACCAGAACTGGAATTATTCACGGTCGCTGCTGTTCGCGTGGGCGATCCCCTATTTGCACTTCGGCGTCCGCGCGTCGTTCCCGGTGGGCGCTCATTTTACGGGGGGCGTTCAGGTAGTGAACGGCTGGAACAACATAGAACCACTCAACAGCGGGAAGACGGTCGGAGTCAATGGCGCCTATGCGTGGAAAAAGGTCACCTGGACCAACAACTATTACGTGGGTCCCGAAAAGCCTAAAACCACCACGGGGTTGCGTAATCTCTTTGACACAGTCGTGCAGGTCAACGCAACCGACAAGTTCAGCTATTACATCAATGGCGACTACGGCCGCGATAAGAACATCGGCCCCGGCGCAAGCGTGTGGGCGGGCATCGCGGTCGCGGCGCGGTACGCTATTGGCAAGAAATATGCGATCGCGTCCCGGCTCGAATGGTTCGACGATCGGGACGGCCTCTCCACCGGCCTCGCGCAGCATGTCGAAGAATTTACTCTGACCGGCGAATACAAGATGACCAGTTGGTTGATGAGCCGGCTGGAATTCCGCAATGATTGGTCCGACAAGCCCTTCTTTGAAACCAGCAAGCCTGGCTCTGGTTCCAAGACGCAGCCGACCGTCCTGCTCGGCCTGATCGCCTACGTGGCGCCGCATAAATAAATAGTTGTGGGGCAGACCTCCAGGTCTGCGCGGGTTCTCCAGGACCCGCTCTTCGCGCAAGAGGCCGACGTGGACGTCGGCCGCAGGACTGGAGTCCTGCCCCACGAGTAAACCTCACTGTTGCGTGAACTCTTCGTTGTGCGTTACGAACTCCGGGTAGGCCCCCGCGCCCAATTCGTACAGATCCATACCCTGCCGCTCGCCTTCCGGGGCCACGCGTTGGGAGTAGAGCCGATTCAACAGCCAGTTCAGCGAATAAGTCAGGGGCAGCACAAAGCCTATTAGGGTTGCGATTCCCACAAGCTGCGCCAGCCACTGGCCTGAAACACTATCCGAAAAGCGCGCGAAAATCCCAAGCGCCAGCACGCCCCATAAACCGCCGGCGGCATGCACCGAAATCGCGCCGCCGGGGTCGTCGATCGCGAGCGGCCATTCAATGTACGCAACTGTGACAGTAACCAGGGTGCCGGCGACTAAGCCGATCGCAACTGCGGCTGCCGGCGAGACAAATGCGCATGCCGCACTGCTGGCTACCAGCCCGCCAACCCATCCATTGGCGCAGAGAGAGGCATCCGGTTTGCCGAAACGAAAGCGGCTGATCGCTACCGTCGCCAGCAGGCCCGCGGCCGCGGACAACGTGGTATTAACTGCTATGAGTACCGCTCGTCCCGGCTCGGCGCCAGTGAAGAGTATCGCGCCGGCGGCATTCAAGCCCAACCATCCCAGCCACGTCAGAAAGCAGGCAAACGCAACGACAACTGCATCGTGGCCGGGGATGGCGGCGGGCATGCCGTGCATAGCGTACTTACCCCGGCGAGGGCCTAAGATCCAGGTGACAGCCAGTGCAGTCAGGCCACCTACAGCCTGAATACAGCTCGCTCCTCCTGCATCCAGAAAGCCGTGCCCGAGGCCATAATTGACTCCCAACTGAGCGAGCCACCCGCCGCCCCAAACCCAGTGAGCGAACAGCGGATAGGTCCATCCGGCCAGCAGAGCCGCGGACGCGCAGCTCGCACCCAGTCGCCAGCGGTCGGCGCCGCTGCCCAACGGGATAAGTGCCGCCAGCCCGACGCTCAGCATCTGCAGCAATACAGCCAGCGACGCTGGCGAGCCATCGAGCGGGCGTCCTCGCAGAAACAACGGTTCCGCCGCGATCCAGTTCCACGCTTTCCCGGCCACTGGCAGGCTGTGCGCAGCGCCTCCAGCGAATCCTTGCCACGCGAATCCGCAGAAAAAGTACGCCATCGCGGCGATCGCCATGACACAGAGCGCAGTCAGCATCGCGTGGGCCGCGCTGCGCGACCGCCCCAACCCGGTATTGATCAGCGAAAGCCCGGCGGCGGCCAAGGGCACGAGAAAAATGAAAAACAGGCACAGAACAGATGCGGGCGTCACTCGCTTTCTCCCTTCGGAGGCTGATGGGCACGGACTACCAGTATCAACCCCAGCACTTCCACGCCGATTCCGGCTATCGCAAACACACTTCGTTCGATCGTTGTCCTCAACAGCACCACGGCCGCCAGGGCGATCGCCCATCCAGCCACGAGCAGCAGGAAGCCCAAGAGCTTCATGGAACGCACTCCGTCCGATCAATTGTTTCTATCGCCCCCATAAACTTCACCAATGGATAGCGATATAAATTCCTTATGCGTGCGATAGAAAATTTCAGCTTCGTCACAGGTTGGGTTCCGACTATGATACCAGCATCGGAACCATTTCCGCAAAAAAGGGAGGATACTACATGGCAGACAACGCCCCAGTTCAGATGAAGTCTACTCTAGGCCTAACCGGCTTGACCATGAATGCGATGGCGCTGATTGCCCCAGGCGCCTTTCTTTGGCTGACTTTCCAGATCCAGGCGACAACGGGCGTCACGGCGCCGGCCATGTGGATTGGTATCGTTGTTGCGCTGTTACTATGTCTGGCCACCGCGGTCTGCTATGCAGAGATGGCCAAATTATATCCGGGAACTGGCAGTTCCTATTATTTCGCCGAACAAGCCTTTCTCAATCACGATAGAGTCTGGCGGTATGCGCGTCTCGCGAAGTTCATCGTCGGCTGGGGCTCGCACGTTTACTACTGGGTTTATCCGGGCGTCATGGTCGGCGTGATGGGAATCCTCTGCGGATACCTGGTGGGCACCTTATGGCCGAGCTTCATGAGCGCCTCTAATCCAGGTCCGGCCTTCATGATGGTGATCGCTATCGCTTTCTCGTTCCTGGTAGGTTACATAGCCCATCGCGGCATCAACGGCTCGACGGCGGTCAGCATCGCGATCAATGTGATTCAGATCAGCGCGCTTGTCTTGTTCTCCGTCGTGGCTCTGAGTTACCGCATTAACCATGCGCCGGGCAGCATCGCCTACCAGTTCGACTCCACGTCCAGCGAGGCCTATAGCTATGAGTTCGCGACGGAAAAGACCGTCGCCAATGGGCAAGCCACTGAGACTATTGTGCGTGATGCAAACGGTGCTCCGAAACCCAAGCTGGATGCCGCCGGAAAGCCGGTGCCGTATCACATCGGTTATCCCGCGCAAGACGAAAAGGGCAACTTCCTGGCGCATGCCAAGGCTTCTTCGGTCGTCGGATTTCACAACCTGGGGTGGGCGTTCATCCAGGCCACGGTCGCCATTCTGATTCTCGTGGGATTCGAATCGGTAACGGCGATGGGTGGCGAGGCCAAGAATGCCAGGCGCGACATTCCGATCGCGGTCCTCGTATCGCTGCTGGTGCAAGGCGTAATCTGTTATTTGTTCGAGTACTTTGCCGCTGCTTATTTCTTGAACAGCGGTTACACCATGCAAAACGCCGGCGCTTCGGCGGCTCCCATCGGCGACATGATGATCGTGGTAGGCACAGCCCTCTTCGGCCCCGGGGGCGGCCGGATCTTCATGCTGTGCGAAGCGTTTACCGTGTTTCTGGCGCTGATCGGCACCACGCTCTCTTGTATGAACACCGGCGCGCGTGTCACTTACGCCATGGGAAAGGATCGCGAGCTGCATGGATACTTTGGTGAGTTGCATGCCAAGAATCTCAGCCCGCATCGCGCTATCTGGACCTTGGCCGCAATTTCCGCGGTGATCGGGTGTGTTGCGGTGATGATGCCGTTTGGCGACGCGGGCGCGCCGGCCGACGCGGCCATAAAGGCCCTGCCGCAGGGCTTCTGGTCGAGCTTTGGATACACGACGCACGACGGCATGGCGGCTCTGCCCAGTTCCCTGCTCACCATGACTCTCGCTTCGAACTTCGGCACGTTCCTGCTGTACGGGCTAAGTTGCATCATTTGCCTGGTGGCCTATCATAAACATCCGAAGTTCAGCCTTGTCCGCCATTTGCTCATTCCTGTGTTCGGCCTGGTCGCCAACCTGGCGTGCATGGCGTTCTACCTGGTAGGGCCGTTTATGGGCTATGGCACGAAGATGGAGCCGTTGCTGGCGTTGGGTATCGCGTTGGTGTGGGCCATCTATGGTGGAATCTATTTTATCCGCGCAAGTAAGGTCTCGGGCCGGACCACCCTCGTTGCTGCGCGTTCCGAGGCGGTGTGAGTGACGATTGGCGGATAATCAGTGGGGCCGGGCGGGCACAAGGCCGCCCGTTGCTTTGAGGGCGCGCCATGCTGGATGTGGAGTTCGCCCAGTTGTCCGACACCGGACGGGTACGCGAACACAACGAAGACTACCTTGGCTCGGTAATCCCCGCCACGCCCGCGGAGGCCCGTTCGCATGGCTGGTTGTTTGCGCTGGCTGACGGAGTAGGCGGGCAAGAGCGCGGTGAAGTTGCCTCCCTCACGGCCATAGAGAGCATGATGTCCGGTTTTCGCGGGGCGCCTCGGGGAGAGCTGCTGCCCGGTTTGCTGACCCGCCTGGTCCAGGCAGCTAACGCGCATGTGCTGGATGCCGGACTGACAGCCGCCCCTGGGGGTGTCAACATGGCAACCACCATGGTGGCCTGCGCTCTCCGCTTCGATCGCGCCGTGGTAGCCCACGCCGGCGATTCGCGTTGTTATCTCATCCGGAGAGGCCATGCCAGCGTGCTGACACGCGATCATACCGTTGCCAACGAGCAGTTGCGCTTGGGAATACTATCCACTCGGGAAGCCGCCGCGGTGGATACTCGGCACCTGCTCACGCGCTCCTTGGGAACCACTTTGTTCGTGAATGTGGAGACCGGCGACTGCCAGGTGTTTCCGGGAGACGTGCTGGTGCTTTGCTCCGACGGGCTGCACGGCGCAGTGGATGCAAGCGACTTCGCTCGTATCCTCACGCGGAATTGTGACTTGCAGCTTGCCGTGCGGGATCTGGTCGCCCTCGCCAACGCGAAAGACGGCAGCGATAATATCAGCGTCCAGGCCATCCGTGTTCGCGGCGTTGAACGCGTCGGCATGTACCGCGGGCGGCCGTACAAGCTCCACTGAGTATAGCGTTCAGCTATCAGCGATCAGCTTTCAGCGGCCGGATTTAGCATCAACCTGCAACCTTCGAACGTTGGCAACAAGCTGAACGCCGATAGCTGAAAGCTGACAGCTTGCTATAATATCAGTGTCCAGGCCATCCGCGTCTCAACCCAGTTCGGAGCGCGTAGGCAAGTACCGCGGGCGGCTCTTCAGGCTGGCCCTGCCCTGACTATGGCTCCAGTCCGCGCCGGCGACCAACTCGACCATTACAGCATCGACACGCTCGTTGCGCGTAGCGGCATGGCATCCATCTTCCGCGGCACGGATTTGCGCACCGGCCGCCCGGTTGCCATCAAGATCCCGCATCCGGAAATGGAGAGCGACCCGGTTTTCTTCGATCGCTTTCGCCGCGAGGAAGAGATCGGCAAAATGCTGGATCACCCCGGTGTGATGAAGGTCCTCGGCAACGACGACCGCAGCCAACTCTACATGGTCATGGAGTGGGTGGACGGCCGCCTGCTCCGGCAAATCCTGAACGAGCAGGGGAAGCTTCCGGCCGAGCGCGCGATGCGCATCGCGCTCCGTATCTGCGAAGTGCTGGAGTACATTCACAAGCATGGAATCGTGCACCGCGATCTGAAGCCCGACAACATCATGGTCGACGATGACGATCGCGTCAAGCTCATCGACTTTGGCATCGCCGCCAGGTCGGGATCGCGGCGGCTGACGTTCACCAAGCTTTCGCAGGTAATGGGAACGGCCGAATACATTTCGCCCGAACAGGTCAAAGGGAAACGTGGCGATGCCCGCAGCGACCTGTATGCATTGGGCATCATGCTCTATGAAATGCTCACTGGGAAGACTCCGTTCTCCGGCGCCAATCCTTTTTTGATCATGAACGACCGCGTGCTGAACAACCCGGTCCCGCCGCGCGAAGTCGACCCGGGCATCTCTCCCCAACTTCAGGAGATCATCTACCGCGCCCTGGAACGCGACCCCAAGAGCCGCTACGCCAGCGCCCACGAATTCGCCTGGGACCTCCAGCATCCGGACCAGGTCGGCGTGGCCGACCGCCCCGAACTGCGCGATTGGAAGCAACGGCGCACTCCATGGGCGCGCAAGATCCTGTTCTATGTGATGCTCGCCCTGATCCCGGTAGTCATTTTCGGATTGCTGCTCCTGGTCGCCCGGCACGCTTGAGACAGAGTGTCGTACTCCTGCTGTTGGTTCTCGCCGCTCTCCTGGAAGCCGCCGGCGATGCATTCGTCCGTCTGGGTCTGCGCTCTTCCGCGGCGGCACCCAGGCTCCTCTTCTTCTTGCTGCTTGCGCAAGTAATCTCCTGGTTGGTCTTCCATCAGAAACCCGGCGCTGCCGTCCTGATCGGCGGCGGGTTCGTCGCCCTTGGCGGCCTCATCATCTCGTTGGCAGCTTGATCCGGAAAGACCTGGCAGCCGGAGTGGACCTCGTCTCTCATACCTGGATACTGATCCCATTTACGACTTTTTTACTGCGGACTTATGCCTTTTTTATTGGCCGCAGACTAACATGGTTCCAAGTCTGGGCAGATTGCGCACCCCACTATTGTGTGGTGCACGCTTGGCCCGAGCGGAGGAACGAATCAGCATGTCAAGATGGCTGCCCCTGGTGTTCTGTCTCATCGCCCCCCTGCTCAGGGTTGCCGGCCAGACGATTCGAGCAGACACCCGCTTGGTGCTCGTACCCGTGTCGGTCACCGATCACAGGGGCGCCACAGTAAACGGGCTCGACCGCGCGAACTTCACCGTCTTCGAAGACAAGGCGCCGCAGGCCATCGTGGCCTTCAGCGCCGAGGATGCGCCTGCTTCGATTGGACTCATCTTCGATACCAGCGGAAGCATGCGCGACAAGCTGAACGTCGCCAAAGCCGCACTCCGCGCGTTTGTCGACAACGCCAATTCCGCGGACGAAGCTTTCCTGTTTACGGTTTCCACCCGGCCGGACATCTCTTCCGCGTTTACTTCGGATCTGGGATCTCTTGCCGAAAGCGCTCACCTCCTGAGCGCCGGTGGTGACACGGCGTTAATCGATACCATCTATGCCGGCCTCGAGCGGATGCGGTCCGCCTCCAACCCGCGCCGGGCGCTTTTGATCCTGTCCGATGGAATGGACAACCACAGCCGTAAATCCAAGGGCGAACTGATGCGGCTGGCCATGGAAGCGGATGTGCAGATCTACGCGATCCGAATCGACTCTCGCGTGCGCACCAAGAAGGCCATCGAGCAGCAGGAGGAACAACGCGGCCTCGCTCTGCTACAGGATCTGGCGGAAAACACGGGCGGCCTGCACTTCACCATTTCCGACTGGGAAGATGCCGGTAGCGTCGTAGCGAAGGCGGTCCTGTCAATGCGAAACCAATACCTGCTCGCCTATTATCCTGCCCAGTCGGTTCAGCCGGGAAAGTGGCGCAGAATTCGCGTGAAACTGAACGTGGCTCACACGAATGTGTACGCCCGGAACGGGTATTACTCGGAGTAATGTGAGGCAGGGCGGACCTGCCCCACGGCCTACACGTCGTAGTACAGCGCGAACTCGTATGGATGCGGCCGCAACCGGATGGCATCCGCTTCGTTCTTGCGCTTGTAGTCGATGAACGTCTCGATCAATTCCTCGGTGAAGACGTCGCCCTTCATCATAAAGCCGTGATCGTCTTCCAGGCAACTCAGCGCTTCTTCGAGCGATGCGGGCATCGAAGGAACGTTGCGCATCTCCTCCGGCGAAAGATCGTAGATGTCCTTGTCCAGCGGTTCGCCGGGATCCATCTTGTTGGCGACGCCGTCGAGGCCGGCCATCAGCATGGCGGCGAAGGCCAGATACGGATTGGCCGCCGGATCCGGCGGGCGGAACTCCACCCGCTTGGCTTTGGGGCTGGCCGAGTACATCGGAATGCGGCAGGCCGCCGAGCGGTTGCGCCGCGAGTATGCCAGGTTCACCGGCGCTTCGTAGCCCGGCACCAAACGCTTGTAGCTGTTGGTGGTCGGCGCGATGATGGCCGAAAGCGCCCGCGCGTGCTTCAGCAAGCCGCCGATATACCACAGCGCCATCTGGCTCAAGCCCGCGTAGCAGTCGCCCGCAAACAGCGGCTTGCCTTCTTTCCAGATGCTCTGATGCACATGCATGCCGCTGCCGTTGTCGGCAAACAGAGGCTTCGGCATGAAGGTCACCGTCTTGCCGTACTGGTTGGCCGTGTTGCGGATGATGTATTTGTACAACATCATGTTGTCGGCCGACTTCACCAGCGTGTCGAAGCGCTGGTCGATCTCGCACTGGCCGCCGGTGGCCACTTCGTGGTGATGGCATTCGATGTGCAACCCGCACTGGATCATGGTCTGCACCATCTCGCTGCGCAGATCCTGGTAGTGATCGGTGGGCGGCACCGGGAAGTAGCCTTCCTTATAGCGCGGCCGGTAGCCCAGGTTGTCTTTCTCGCGGCCCGAATTCCAGCGGCCCTCTTCGGCGTCGATGAAATAGAAGCCGCAATGCTGGTTTTGGTCGAAGCGTATGTTGTCGAAAATGAAAAACTCGGCTTCGGCGCCGAAAAACGCGGTATCGCCCACGCCGCTGTTCTTCAGGTGCATCTCGGCTTTCTTGGCGATCCAGCGGGGGTCGCGCTCGTAGTGCTGCTTGGTGATGGGGTCGATCACGTCGCCCAGCATCACTAACGTGGCCGTTTCAGCGAACGGATCCATGAGCGCCGTCGTGGGATCCGGAACCAGCAGCATGTCGCTTTCGTTGATGGCAGCCCAGCCGCGAATGCTGGAGCCATCCATGCCGAAGCCTTCTTCGAAACTGCTTTCCGTCAGCTCGCCGATGGGATAGGAGACGTGGTGTTGCAGGCTCGGGATGTCGGTAAAGCGGAGGTCCAACTGCTTGGCGTCGTTATTCTTTGCGTATTCCAACACTTCTTGCGGATTCATTCGTCCTCCATGAAGTATTATAATGGCGCGATCCGCCATCATGGCCGGTTCGTGCGCACAGAAATATTGATGGAGCCGATCCAAAACATTTTGTGTGCGCGGAGCGGCCTGCACTGCCGCCGTTCGGCAAGCCGGCCCATGCAGTTAAACATTTCGATAAGGCTGATTGAAATTTTCTATTTGCTATAACTTTTTTATGAAGCTAGACTGACCCTAAGCCACGTATCGCTACTCTAGACA
>OBLU010005751.1_pt1 | contig 11078 bp, 11 predicted proteins | sample 1518681 | NCBI WGS metagenome assembly OBLU01 (sample SAMEA3539304, study PRJEB22396) | soil metagenome | biome: tundra; feature: field; material: soil | place: USA | collected 2010-05 | depth 0.15 m
TCATTGATGTACAAGAAGTCGTCGGACCCCGGGAATTCTCCGACAGCCTCTCGCCGAAGCGCTCGCCGGCCCAGGCCCCCGTCGCAGGGCCAATGCCATCGTCAGCGCCGGGTCGTCGGCGTAATCGCTGACGTTGGCGAACGCTCCTCCCTGCCGACCCGAGTTCGGCTGGTCTTCCGCACGCTCACGGGCCGCCCGAGTAGGGCTTCCGGGTACGCGGTCGTGACGGGACCCTGCGGCACGGCGTGTCAGGTCGCGATGTCGCGTGGATGTATCGCTTGGGGTGCGGCGGGCTAAGGTTGCTGCCCTATCTCACGAGCCTTCCGGAGCCGCCGATGTATATGAGCAGCCTGAAGATCCGCGGGTTTCGCGGCGCTGATGATGCCGAACCGCTTGTGGTTGAGTTCCCGGGGCGTTTTAGTGTTTTGATCGGCGCTAACGGCGCCGGAAAGACCACGGTCTGCGACGCGGCTGTTCTGGCTCACACATCGGTGTTTCCGGGTCCTGGGCGCATCAGTGCTGCGACGCTCGGCACGAGGCCACGGTGGGTCGAGGCCACGTACTCCTTTGAGTCCGAGGCTGGCACGGAAGGCCCTCTCGGCACCATGCTTCAACGCCAGTCCGGACGGCAGGTTCCTGGGGCTCCGGCGGGGCAGTGGCAGCGTGGTCTCTCCCGCAACCTCGGAGTCGTCCGGGCCGACCGTCCCTCGCAAGATGGGCTGGTGGAGCACTTGCGGTTCGTTTACCTGCCGGCGTGGCGCAACCCGCTCGACGAGCTGGCCCGCCGGGAGGCGCGCGTGCTCGTGGAATTGCTCCGCGCCCAGCAGCAACGAATCGATGGAACCCGCAACCTGAGAGGCCTGCGAGGACGGGCCAGCGGTCTGCTGGAGGCCCTGACCGCGGACGGACTCGTCGAACAGGTGCAAGAACGCATTGCAGTGCACCTCGCTGCGCTCACCGCAGGTGTCCACCAGCAGTGGCCGTACGTACGCGCGCAGGTGATCGACGACGCCTACCTCGCGCGGGTGCTCGAACTGATGCTCGCTGTCATCGAGGGGCGCCCGAACGCCCGGCCGTTGGAGGTGTCTGGTCTGGGCTACGTCAATCTGCTGCACATCGCGGTCACCTTGGCCGCGATCCCCGACTCGACCGCCCCAGAGCTCCGCGACGGCGGGCGGGAGCCGGACGCCGACGGAGACGCGGACGCAGCTGCGGTCACGGAGGAGGAGGCAGCTGCGGATGCGCTCGCGCTTCTGGAGGAAGCCGCGGACGACGCAGAGGCCGAGGAAGACTCGTTCTTTCCGGCGGCGGCGTTCCACGCGACTGTGGTGATCGAGGAACCCGAGGCTCACCTGCACCCGCAGCTTCAACACTCGCTCGTGCGATACCTGCGAAGAATCACGCTGGGCCGCCCTGAGCTACAGGTGGTCTTGTCCTCCCATGCTCCGGATGTCCTGACCTCGTGCCATCCCGACGACCTGGTCCTCCTGCGTCGCGGTGCCGACGGAAAGCGTGTGGCTCGAGCGATCGCAAAGCTGCCGCTCACTGATCGCGACAACGTGATCCGCAAGACGCGCCTGCACATGGACGCAACGCGATCCTCGGCGCTGTTCGCCGAACGAATCGTGCTCGTGGAGGGTGTTAGCGACGCGGCGTTGTTACGCGAGTTCGCATGGGCGTGGGCGGAGAAGGGCGTTGGCCGACAAGCGTTCGTGGACGCATTGAGCATCATCGCGGTCGGCAACCGAATCGGCCGGTGGCCGGCTCAGCTGCTGGCCACCCGCGGCGCCGAGCTGTGCACGAAGCTCGCTCTACTAGCTGACAGCGACACAGAGCCTGGCGAAGCCCCAGCCGCCCCGGCCTGGCTCGGCGATCATGACGACCGCGTCGTTCGTGTCTTCTTCAGCGAGCCGACCCTTGAGCCGGCTGTCACCCTTGGAAATGAGCAACTGGTCATTGCGTCCCTGAAAGCCATGGACCTAGAAGCCCCCGAGGAGCTCGATTCTGAGTGGGTTCGTCAGTTCTTCCGCAGTCGTCGGGCAGAGCGGAAAGCGCAACCTGCGACCACGTCTCGCCCTGCGGTGGAGGCCCGCGCGGCCATCGCGGCAGGCCCCGGGTCGAGCCGCAAGGCCGAGTTTGCGCTGACGTTGGCGGAGCAGGTCCGGGCGGCGCTCGACCGCAAGCAGGACATCGCGGTTCCAACAGCAATGGCAGACCTCCTTGAGTTCCTCGCGCCGGTGCCGACGGACCCCGCCATCTCCAAGCCGTCGGACGAGAAGCCAGAAAACGACGGGATGCCGAGTCCAAAGACCGAGACAGCGGGCAAGGATTCTGAGGATGGCGAGCCGGCGGGTTGAGCGCGCTCACCGAGGATCAGTTGCTCGCGGCCACATCCACCGCGGAGGCTCTCTTTCTGGAGGCCGCGCCGGGCTCGGGCAAGACCACCGTCGCCGCTCACCGCTTCGGAGTTCACCGCTACGGCCGCCGATACCGCTCCGATCCGCGAGGGGTAGTGGCTGTGAGTTTCACACGATCGGCAACCTGGGAGCTTCGCACGCGAGTGCAGCAACTGTGGGGCCCAGGGACTGTCCGAGTGCCGCACCGCATCCTCACGCTTGACGCGCTGATCTGCGACCTCGTCCATGTGCTGCTAGCCACCGATCACATCGCCTGGCCTGGCGGCCACATTGCCCTAGACGTACACGACACCTGGAAGGCCCTGGTCGTCACGAGCTGGTCGAATCGGCAGGCGACGGTGGTAGTTGTCGGTGGCTCCGTACTCGTCCAGGCGATACGGGTCGACGACTCGACGAATCGCCCGGCGCCAGCTGACATTCGCGGCAAGATGCAGGACGGCATCTGCACGCATGACGAGGTGCGAACAGTGCTCGAGCACGCGCTGACTCAAACACCTATGCGCGACGCCCTCGCGGACTTCCTCGCCGCATCGACTCGGTCGCTGATCGTCGACGAGGTCTTCGACGCGAACCCGCTCGACCTCGATGTGGTTCAGCTGGCCCGCGATGCCGGAGTCGACGTGACTCTCATCGGAGACCCGTGGCAGGCGCTATACCGATTTCGAGGTGCGCGCCCCGATCTCGTACCGGCGCTGGTCGAACGCATCCAGATGGTCACGCGCCCGCTGTCGCAGTCCTTCCGATGGCGCTCAGACAGCCAGGCCGAGCTCGCACGACAGCTGCGCGCCGGTGAGCCCACAACGCTGCCGCCTGCTGACCCGGAGCAGGTCCCCGATGTCGTTTTGGCGACCGAGTGGAAGCACCTCTGGGATCTCGACGCGCGGATCCTGCCGCTGGCGTTCGGCGCGGCAAAGGGCAACATCGAAGAAGCCGGGGCTACGCTCCTGCTCGACTTCGCGACCCGCTCGCTACTGGGAGTCAGCGCCGTCTACGCCGGCGACGCCTTCACGACACTCCGCATTGAGGATCCGCTTGCGGTCGGCCGAGGATGCCCCGGTCGCCGTAGAACTTCAGTGTGGCGGCCCGGTGAGTGTTATGCAGTGACGAGCGTAGCGGCCTCCCGGGCGGGCATCGAGGAGGGGTGGCTGTGAGCGGTGTCAGCTTCGAGCGCTCGTGCGCGGTCGCGCTCGACGGCGTTGGCGAGTTTCGCGAGGTCGCCGTGGCCGATCACGCGGCGGAACTGCCGCTCGGCTTCAAGCATCCCGGCCGCGGTCCAGCGCAAGGCCATGTCGCCTGACTGCCAGTGCTTGACGTTGCGCGAGCTGCGCCTGACGCACTCGATCATCGACTCGCACGGGTTCGTTGACTCGAGCGTGCGCTTCAGCGGCCCGCTGATCCCGAGGCGGGTGACCGTGACGGTTTCCTCCAGCCCCTCGCGGAGTGACGCGGCCGCGCCGGGGTGCTAGCGCGTGAGCTCGTCAGCGAGCGCCCGGAGCCGGTCGACGGCCTCGACGTGATTGCTCAGCGCCCACGCGGCGCGGAGCTTGCGCTGCACCAGGTCGCGGTCGCGTTCGGGGAGGTGGTCCCTTACGTTCCGCTCCTTGTGTTTGACGCAGCGTTGGACGGGGGTGTGGGTGCCGAGCACGTCGCGGACGGCCTTGCGCAGCGCCTTGGAGCCGTCCAGGACGCACAGCACGCCCTGCTCGACATCGAGACCGCGGGCGACCAAGTCGGCGAGCAGCGCGGTCGCGACCGCGGCGTTCTCGCTCGACCCTTCCCACAGCCCGAGCGGCGTCTTAACCCCGTCGGTGCTGATCCCCAACGCCACGACGTTCGTGCATCCCTTCAGATCGATCCCGTCGATCATCAACACCGCGAGCCGCACATCAGCCAGGCTGCGGGACATCAACAACTCGAGGTTCTCGCTCGTCTTCGCGACGAACGCGCGAGACACCGCCGACTTCGACACCGACCGCTCAACCACGGTCACCTCGTCACCGACCGACTCCCGGGTGCGCCGCAACCGGCGGGTCGAGACGCCGGCCAGCATCTGCTCGAGCACCAGCCGCGATAGCGGATCGCGCGACGCGAAATGCTCATAGGTGCCAAGCGCGACCTCCTCGCTGTCGTCTGCCGTCCTGACCCGCGGACGCTGCACCCCGACCCGCCGCCCGCCGAGCGTGACCTCCCCAGCCTCATGGCCGTGACGGACCGCGTCGCGGTCCCGGTCGTGCTGGCCCTTCGGGCCAACAACCTCGTCGACCTCCGTTTCCATCAGCTCGTGCAGCACGCCCAGCCCGACACCGACGCTCAGCGCCAGCAGCCCGTCCTTCGCGGCGTTCACCAGCTCCCCAAGCGCGGCCTGCACGCTCGGCGGCAACCCCAACTCGGCGGCCTCGATCTCCTCGTTGCCCGTTCGGTCCTGCACACGCGTTACGGTCTTCATGGCGGTTCCTCTCGTCTCGATGGACTTGTTCGCAACTCGCCACGGTCGCAGCGCGACCGGACGAGGCGTGAGGGACCGCCACCTACAAAGTTCTACGAGCTACGGGACAACCTCGGTCGGCCGCCTTGATGCCCGATGGCCGGAGGTCATCGACGAACTGCTCAAGCCCGGCGATGCGGGGCCGAAGGCGGCGTACGTGGCGCTTGTCGCGCTCCTGGCAACCGAGACCGACAGCATGTTCCGACCAGTGCGGGGCAACTACACCAAGCGCCTAGGCTGGCTCCGAGAACGTCTTCAGGCCGACCGTGACCTGATCCTTGGCATGACGATTCATCAGGCTAAAGGCCGGGAGTGGGATGCGGTCGGCCTCGCGCTGCAGAGCACCCACGTGACCCGCCTCGCGGGCGGCCTTTCAGTCAGCGAGGCCGTCGACCGCGCTCTCTACGTCGCGTGCACCAGGGCGCGCTTTCGCACATTCGCGCTCCGGGCTGAAGCCTAGTGACCGCGTCACGTCACTGTGTGTCTAGCCCAGTTGGTTGCATGGGGGCCTCGAGTTGAATCCGAGCCCGGTCCCTCAGGATCACTCTTCGCGCCGTCCCACATCGACGCCTCGCTCGACGGTTGCGAAAGCTCAAGCCAGGGTGGAACGGCGAGCGCTTTGCCACCTTCTGACCGGCCACGCCAGGCACCGCCGCGGACAACTGCTTTGCCCGCGTCGAGGTCGCGGCTCGCGATCGGATCGGCGACGTCGGGGCCCTTCGTGATCATCCAGCTATGGATGCGCTCATTGGCGAAGCGATCGCGGTTGCAGGCACGCTCGCAGGCGCGTGCGTAGGCGTCGGCGGCACCCTCCTCATTAGCCGTCGGGAACGGCAGTCCGTCCTCAACGCGCGGATGAGGGACTCGTTTGGCGTGTTCCTCGGCGTTATCTACCCCGCTGTCGCTGAGCTCCGCGAACTCCCGGATGTCAACGGACTGCCGGCCGTTGATAAGGCCTACAACAAGATCCGGGGGGAGGGAGCAACGTACGTCGCCGGCCGACGGCGTGAACGTCAGATCTTCGGCGACGGGCTGCGCGATCGATCCCACCGAGTCGCGATCGCCGTCGCTGATCTTCAAGTGCTGCCACTGCCGCAGCAAAGCGCGCGACGCTGTCGACGCGAGCCTGAACTACTTGGAGTCGCTTGAGCGAGCGCCGAACCCCCGCGCTCAAGGCCGAATGGAGCACGGTCCACGCTGACCTCGCACGCGCCGCCGAACTCCTCCGCTCCCCGTAGTCCGTTCTTCCTAGTCGCGATCGCTCTCGCCTGTCCCCGCCGGACCCGCGCTGCGAATGCTTCGGCGACGCGGTGCTCATCGTCGCCCCGCGGCTGGCGGCGGCCGTCTCGCGGCGTGGTCAGCGTCTCAGGCAGGCATCACGTCCCGGACCAGGACGGGCGGTGGCGTGGATGTGTCTGCCCTCGCTGGCATCGTCAAGTTGGTGTTGCGCGTCTACCTCGATCAGAACCATTGGATCAGCCTCATGAAGGCCGAGACCGAACATCCTGATGGGCGCCGGTTCCGAGACGTTGCGATGCTCCTCAGCGAAGCGGTCAACCGGGGCTTCGTGTCGCTGCCGCTCTCGATGACCCACGCGATGGAGCTTCAAAACCGGGCAAACTTTCAGTCACGGCTCCGCCTCGCCTCGACAATGATCAGGCTGTCTCGCTGGCACGCGATCGCGCCGCAGCGGGTTCTGCTTGCTGCCGAGCTTGATCAAGCGCTGAGCAGCCGGTTTGGACGTCCGACAATACCCCGAAGCAGCCAGGTGTTCGGGGTTGGCGCCAACCATCTCTACGGGCGATCGGTGACCAAGTACGAGCCGCCGGAGGAGTTCGCATTGACCGCGGACCAGCGCCGACTCGTGACCACATTCGCCCAGGATCTCCTTCAGGTGACTTCGCTCGTTGGCGGCCCTCGGGATCTCGAGTTGCCTGACTACGATCCGACGGCTCATCAACAAGTCGGACGACGGTTTGCCAGCCAGCAGGACCAGATGAGAGAGATCAGGCGTCAGTACGGCTATCACCGAGGCGAGAAGGCAGAGCGGGCCGCGAGTGTCGACGTGTTCGATGAGTTCAACGTCCGGATCACCGATGCGCTCGAGCAAGCTGGCCTGCATTGGGGTCACCTCTACGCGCTGAAGCAGTCCGGCTTGGAAGCTTTTATTGAGGACGTTCCGACCGTTTACGCCCACCGAGAGCTACGCCGGCTGCGCCAAGTGGCGTCACAAAAGCCGTGGGAAGAGAATGACCTCACGGATCTCACGGCGCTGCCGCCCGCGATCGTTTACTGCGACGTTGTCGTGACAGAGCGGCTCTGGACAGATCTCGCTCGTCGCGCAGACCTCAGCAGCCGATTCGGAACGACCGTGATCCGAAGTCTCGAGGATCTCATCCCATTCCTCATTGAGGCAGCGGCGGCGTAGACACCCGCTCCGCGTGCTACAGGGAGGCGGTACCGGAGCCGCGATTGTTTGATCATCCGACGGCCGTCGCTACCGGCTTTCGCTTCGGCGACCGTCCGGTCGTCCGGGACCGGCGACTCGTGGTCTCTGGCTTCCACCGTCCGCCGGACGAGTCCGTGGTCGCCGAAGCACTCGCTCGTGGTGCGGCCACTAGATCGCAGGAAGCGATCGTGAGCTGTTGCGGATGCGCCGTTAAACCAGCCTTCTGGAGCAGCCATCCGCAGCTCGGCGGGGTGGCTGCTCCGCACGCGGATCGTCAATCTACGTACTGCCAGGTGCAGCCCTTGCCGTGATGGTCCCCGAAGTGATCACACGGCGCAAACTTCGTTCCCGCTTTGACGTTGTCCTTCGTGCCGTTGTACTGCGTGCACTCGACTTTGCCGTCGCGCGGGACGGTGTCGCCAGGCTTGTAAGTCGTCGCCATCGGGCTCTCCTTTCATGGGGAACGTATGTACGTGTCGAAAGCTACTAGACAGCGCGGATGGAGATGGGGTGGCCCTGCACGCGGCGCTTCCACCGAGTCCGGTCATCGGACGGCAGTGCGATCGCCCGCGTGTCTCGGGCGGGCCGACACCGACGACTCCTGTGGGCGACGACTGTTCCCGGCCGCCTCATGACAGGGGAAACGCCGCCCGCGCATCCGCAAGAGACGGTGGACGGGCAGGTGCCGACTGCCGCGCCTGCTTTGTCGAGAGCCTCCCGTCCCCCGGGGCTGAGCTGAGGTGGGCGGTCGAGCAGCTCACCCTTCTGGCAGCGTCCACCCGTGGCGTGCGGCGAGATGTCGCCCGAGCAGCTCGGCCCGGTCGGGACCGGAAGGGGAACGGTTCAGGAGCTCGACGACACCCATCAGCTCGATGCGCGTACCGTCCTTCAGCGAGAAGGACCAGCCGCGCATGTTCGCGTCGCGCCCAGTGGGGTCCTGTTCGTACGGGCGTGCTTCGACGGACATTGAGATGTGGTCCGTCGACAGCGGCGTCGCGGCCGCGACGAACGTGCTCCCGTCAGCGTTCAGGTGCAGGGCCAAGAAGAGCGCGTCCGTGGCGGCGACGATGCAGGTCGCCGGCTCGCGGCCGTCGGGAAACAGGCGCCGACCGGCGGCGAACCCCACGAGCTCGTCTGGTAGGAGCGTTCGGAGGGCGTACCGGAGCCGGGTGTAGTCAACCTCAGCGCCGTGGACCTGGAACCACAAGTCGGCAGCTTGCTGACAGTCATCTGCGCGCATCGGCCCCACGTTAGGCGGCGGACCGGATGCAACCCATCCGCAAGAAACGTAGCTTAGCCGGTGCTCCGCCGAGTATTCAGCTCCTGCACGGGTCCGCCAAGCGACGCGCCATCCTGCTACCCATGCCACTCAGCATCGATCTGGCCGCCGCGTCCCGCCCGCTGACCGACGAGGAATTCGGCATCTGGCTGCGCAACCAGCGCATCTTCCTCTCAAGCGTGATGGGCGAACTGGCCGCCGAGCGTGCCGCCATTGCCGAACACCTGACCTCCTCCGGAGCGACCGTGCGGTGGTTCGAGGACTTCGGCGGCCGCGACGACGACGCAGGCGAGGCGTACCTCGGCGAAGTCCGGGCGTGCACGCTGTACCTAGGGCTGCTCGCCGACCAGTACGGAGCGCTGCTGCCGACGGACCCGTACCGCGGCTACTCGGCAACCCACGCCGAGTACCTTGAAGCGCGCAAACACGGAAAGCGCATCTCGTTCTGGCAGAAGAAGGACGACTCAGGCCGACTCGGCCACGCCCGCGACTTCCTGCGCGAAGTTCGCGTATTCCACGTCACCGGCACCTTCGACGATGACGACGACCTTCCCGGGAAGGTCGACCGCCGGCTGCGCGAGCTCGCCGGGGATGACCTCTCGCCCTGGGTCAAAGTCGGCGACCTCATCTTCCGGGCGACGCGCCTGCGGAGATCCGGCGACAGCCTGATCGTGACCGCCCGTATCTACGACCCTACGCTGCTTGCGGAGCTGGAATCGCTCGCGCAGCAGCAATCCCGTCGCTCTCAGGTGCAGGTCACCGACGGCACCCACTCGGGAACGGGAACTGTCACCCAACTCGAAACCGACTCCGTCTCGAGTGCGTTCACCGACGTGAACCTCACTCTTGCCGTCAAATGGGACGGCGGGCGCAACGACACGGCTTTCAGCACCGAGGGCTTCTCAGCCGAACAGCTGCTGAATATCTCCGTGCGGGCCAGCCTATTCGGCGAGCCCCTGCCGACGCAGCTCCAGGGCAATCTCATGCGCGGTTTCGTCAAGGTCGAGGACCCGCTGGCGGAGTTCGCCATGCTTCAGCTGCCGGAAGGCAGCATCGGCCCAATCGCCCGGCTCCTCGTCGTCGAATGGCTCGTTGGCTCCCGCCGAGCGCAGAGCATCGAGCGATTTGATCTCGGCCCGCTGCGCGATCACACGCGCCGGCTTGAGCTCACCTACCGCGAGCCACAGGTATACACAAACCGTCCGGCCGCATCCCACAGCGTCGAAGGCGCGCGGCACGGGGGACGCTGACCGGACGGTCCGGTCCCAGCCCCCTGTCGTCACGACGGCCCGTTAGCGCTGGCGCCCGGCTCTCCACCTCCCGCTGCGGTTACATCCTCGGCGGCCGCGGCTCGTTCGACGTGCCACCTCTCACATCATGTGGGATGTGCCGGACATGTGCCGCCCGCCGGCATCGAGGTGCTGATCTGGACGCTGGATCATCCCTCCAAAGCGTCCTCCTGTCTGGGGTGAGTTCCAGCTGCGGCACGACATCGTCCAACTGCTCTCCGATCTCGGCGACCCACGAGCCCTCGACGTTTGCGAGGCTTGGCCGGCGACGGCGGGTCGGCGAGTCGCCACCGCAGCGGTGCGCGTAATCGACAGCGGCACCGGGAGATAGGTCCGCGAAAATCAACCGATGGCTACCGAGGAGCCGGTCGTGCACCTTGCGATCGGGGAACAGCGACGAGCCCTCCCCGGGCGGCTTATGCGGACGATCGCATCCGTCGGTGGGCTCGGGTTGACGGCTGCGAGCGCTTCGGCGACCTAGCGCTCGTGCGACGGTGGTCGGCGGGGCAGTGTGAGCGCCTGGGCGCACGGTTCCGCGGCTAGTCTCACGAGTTGAGGGTTGCCACAGGGCTCGTCAGAGGGGCCCGTGAGCCGGTGAGCGCATTCGCAATTTCGACCTTCATACTCACTTGTCCCTGGAGAGAACCCCTTGCCTGCCGCGATTCAGGCCTCGTCGGGATAGCCGTACACATCTCGGGGGTCGATGTCGTCGATCGCGATCATCTCTTCGACGACAAGTGCGAGGGCGGAATAGATGCTGGTGTCTCGGGGCTGCTCCTGCGGCTCCTTGATCTCTTCAAGGTAGTAGCTGGTCAGGAGGTGCCAGAGGCGCCCGCCCGCGCTCGCGCGCAGTCGACCCTGCGCCACCGTCCAGACGTTGACGTCGATGACGTGACGATCCTGTTCGTTGGGTGGGTGCTCGTCCAGCATCCGTGCGAGCGTCGCGCCGACGTCGACGATGACCTGCCGGACGCTGCGCCAGAACGGATCCTCGTCCGGGTTCGCGCGGTGGGAGGCAATCTCAGCGTCGAGGTGCGCGAGCTTTTCGCGCGTGAGCGACGTGCCCTCGGCGGCCGATAGGTGCTCCTCACCTGTCGCCTCGTCGAGCACCTCGTAGAGCATCTCGCGCCGAGCCTCGCGGATTGCTGCGCGCATCGCC
>OBLU010005753.1_pt1 | contig 11073 bp, 10 predicted proteins | sample 1518681 | NCBI WGS metagenome assembly OBLU01 (sample SAMEA3539304, study PRJEB22396) | soil metagenome | biome: tundra; feature: field; material: soil | place: USA | collected 2010-05 | depth 0.15 m
CCGGGCCGGCCAGCGCTGCTGCCAGCTCCTCCTCCAGCGGACCCGCAGTCCCGTCCTCGCGGACCTGCGTCACCGTCACCGAAACCGTCACCGTCATCGCCGGGCCTCCGTTGCCTGCCGCGGGTCGTTTTCCCCCACGATCCCGGAACTGGCGGACCCGGCAACCGGGCACCATCCCCGGCCCGCCCCCACCGCCGCAGACCAGCACGTATCACCCTCAGTGACGCCAGGAACGCGCAGAAAAGTCCGGACACTCCAAGTTTGTAGAGGTTCAGGTGGGTATCAGTGCAACCTAACAGCTATCAAAAAGACGCACCCCATGCCTCGTCGATTCCGCGCGCTGATAAGCCACTGTATCGTGACTAGTGCTGGAGCATAGCCCCAGGACCCTCTCGCGCAGTCCAGGGGAGCGCGCGGCTTGCGGCAGCAGACCGGCGAGGGCGGCCGGCCGCAACTTGCCCCACTTACGGTCGGTGCATGTCTTGCACTGCGAGATGTGCCCGCCGACCAGCTTGCGCGTCTGTTTGGTCAGCTGACCATCCCAGTCGGCCAGCAATGTGTCGAGCGCCGGACAAGCCGCCCGGCGGACGCGACGAGCAGCGTGCCGAGAGCTTTCTCCAGGTGACCAAGCGCGTGTGAGGCCAAGGCATGCGCCCGACTCCAAGACACGCCAAGCGCGACCGCAAGATCGGCGTCATAAAGCTCGTGCCTGAGAATCAGCTCGATGATCTCGCGTTCAAGAGGCTTCAGCTCGGCAAGGATGGTAAGGATCAGCGTTCGCAGTTCGGCTTGCCCGGGGTCCCGGCCGACGTCAGCCGACCTATCCGCCGCATGCGCTGGCCGTCTCGCCGCATGGACCTCCTCGCCGCCAACCGCCGACCTCGTCCTGGGCCGATGCAGGCATTCGTTGCGGGCCACCGCGTACAGCCACGGGCGCAGCTTAGGAGCCTCGGGGAGGCCGCCGAGCGTTGCGGCCGCGAAGACGAATGTGTGCACCATGGCATCGGCTGCGTCCTGCGGCTGGCGCAGCATCCAGTGGCAGTAGCTGTAGAGGGCATCCGCATACCTGTCGTACGCCACGGCGATGCCCGCCGGGTCTCCTGCCGCGATCGCCGCAACAACCTCGCGGTCATCCATGGTGCACACGGTAGTTGAATTGTGGCCTAGCCTGCTGGTAACAGCGGGTCGGCAAGAGCTCGGACCCCTTGCCCAGGGCAACCTGGTAGGGGTTTCAGGCGTCTAATGTGGAGGGTCCGTGGCGTCGCCGCGTCCTTAGCCATGGCCGACAGGTACCCAGTGCCGGCAGAGGGGTGCCTGGACAGATGCAGACTAGACAATGTGGGCAGGCCGCAATGGGCGAACGGACCGACACCGATCGCCGCGTAGGCGTATCGGTGGTGATCGTGAGCTACCGCAATAGCACTACTATCTCAGGTTGCCTGGAGGCGTTGGCGAAGGCCGGTCCCGGCATCGGCATGGACGTGACAGTCGTGGACAATGCGTCGGGCGACCGCACGGCCGAGGCGGTGCGATTGGCGGCTCAGTCGGCGGCACTGCGTGCGCGGATCATCGAGCGCACCGTCAACGGTGGTTTTGCGGACGGCTGCCAGGTCGGCGCCGCTGCCACGCAAGGGCGCTGGCTGTTGTTCCTCAATCCAGACACCGTTATCGCACCGGGCGCGATCGACGCTCTGCTCCGCTGTGCTCGCGATCATCCAACGGCAGGAATCGTCGGTGGTCGCTTCGTCCACGCCGACGGGACCATCGATCCTCGTTCTTGGTGGGGAAAGCCGACCCCATGGTCGGAATTGTGCTTCGCCCTCGGCCTCAGCAGCCTGCTGCCAGGAAGTCCGCTGTTTGATCCAGAGTCGCCCCGGCCGTGGACGGCCGACCCGGACGAGGAACAGCTAGCGCCCGTGGTCAGCGGGGCGCTCATGCTAGTAAAGCGGGAACTCTGGGATCAACTCGATGGCTTCGACCCGGTTTTCTTTATGTACGCGGAGGACGCGGACTTCTGCCTGCGCGCCGCAGCACTCGGTTACCGCCCAATGGTGACCGCCCGCGCGGTCTGCCAACACGAAGGTGGCAAGTCCTCGTCGAGCGAGCGCAAGCTGGTGCTGCTATTCACAGGTAAAGCGACCCTCGTCCGCCGCCACTTCCCGCCAGGGCTGCGCACGGCAGGCATCGGCCTGCTACTCACCGGCGTTTTTTTGCGCGCCGCCGCAAGCACGGTCAACGGTTCCGCGTCCCCAGCGCGCCAGCAACGGCCGACCGCGCGCGGAGCGGACTGGCGCGCGTTGTGGTCCGCCCGCAGAGAATGGCGGCGAGGATGGGCCAGCGCCGTGCCATCCCCGCCAGATAACCGGCAAGATTTCGTCTAGCGCAAACGGCTGCGCACCATGTCACGCGCCGTCAGTCCTTGCCCGACAAGCTAAGCGGCTGCTCTGGTCGCGCAGCCAGGTAGAAAAGTCGCCTCGCGCTACAGCACGGCGTGCCCGGGCCCGCGCGATCACGGCCACGGCCACGAACACTGCCACCCGCGCGGCCATGCCAGGCCCGCTGCGGGCAATCGCAAGCAGGTCGGTCGGCCGGGTCCGCGCGGTCAAGCCAGGCGCTGCCCCGATCCGGACTCCTTCGGCTTGGGCGCGCTCGATCTGGGTCACCACGACCGCTGCGCGAACACGGCGTCGCAGCAGGTCGGCGATGGTGCGCGGCGGGTGGACGACGACCCGTGTACCTGGCACGATGGCCCGCTCCTGTGGGGTGAACGACAGCGACGCGGCGAGGTCGTCCCCTAGGAGGGGCGGCAGGCTGGCGATGCGCTTGTGGCCTGCTTCGCTGACGCCGACCACACCGCGGCCGAACAGCCCTTGCCTAATCTCAGGAAGCCGTGTCCACACGTCGTAGTACCAGCGGACAAGCCAGGTGCGGTCGGTGAGAGCAAGTTCACGTTCTGGTGCCACGGCGAGCACTCCCGGCTGCAGCAGCGCCGCACCGAGGGCACGCATATCCCCGGTCCGGACCTCGACATCAGCGTCGACGTAGATGCGGGGGAAACCGAGTGCTGCCTCGTCGCCGGCCACCAGAGCCGCCCGCTTAGAGGCGACAGGAATGGAGACCACCCGGACAGCAGGGCCGAACGAGGCGGCCACCTTGGCCGTATCATCAGTGCAGCCGTTAGCCACGACGATCACGTCAAGATCATCCGGTTGACCCGGGGGTGCAGCGGTCGGTACAAGCTGGCTGAGCAGGCGTCCTATGACGCGGGCCTCATTGTACGCAGGGATGATGACACTGACCACAACGCAACAGTATGGCCGGCCGTGATCACAGCTCGACCACGCAGGCCGCGAGCGAAGGAGAATACGGGTTGAAAGTTCGCTGGTCCAGCCGACCAGATGTGGACGAGAGTGCCATCCTTGGGCCTGGCACGAGCGTTTGGCATCTCGCGCAGATACCCGAGAACGCACACCTGGCCGCGACTGTATCGTGGGCCGCCGCACGTACGTGGGCCCAGGAGTGATCGTCGTGGAAGCGTAAGACAACACTTCAAAATAAGATGAGTTTTGGGCGTGACGGCGGCACTGCCGCGGTGGCGGCGCTGACCGGGGCGTCGTGGCAGACGGTGGCGAACGGGAAGGCGGACCTGGATTCCGGGGACGTGCCGCCGGCCGGGCGGGGGCCGCAGGCGGCTGACGGAGTCCGATCCGGGCTGCTGGAGGCGCTGGAGTCGCTGGTCAGGGACGCGATGCGCGGGGATCCAGAGTCGCCGCTGGTGTGGACGACACGGAGCACGGAGCACCTGGCGGGCGCGCTGACGGCTGGGCACCCGTGCAGCGACTCGACGGTGCTGCGCGTGATGAAACGCGCCGGGTACACCCAGCAGCCGGATTCCCGCGCCCAGGAGGGCCGACAGCACCCGGAGCGGGACGGGCAGTTCCGGCACATCGCCGCGAGGGCGGGGGAGTGCCTGGCGGCCGCGCCGCCGGTGATCAGCGTGGACTCCAAGAAGGGAGACAGGTCGGGAACTACGGGCAGGACGGCCGCGAGTGGGGTCGGCCAGCGAGCCCGTCACGGTGCGCTCCCATGACTTCCCGGAGAAAGACGGCAGGCACGCGATCGCGTACGGGATCTACGACGAGGCCGCGAACGCTGGATTCGTGAACGTCGGCACCGACGAGAATACCGCCGCCCTGGCCATGGAATCGGTCCGCCGCTGGTGGCGGGCCGTGGGCCAGGACGCCTACCCGGACGCGGCGCGGCTGCTGGTCACCTGCGACTGCGGCGGCTCCAACGGCTATAAGAACCGGGCTTGAAGGCCGGCCTCGCGGAACTCGCGCGGGAGACCGGCCTGGACATCGAGGTCTGCCACTTTCCGCCCGGGATTGGCCCGGCACCTCCAAGTGGAACAAGATCGAGCACCGGCTGTTCTGCCAGATCGGCCTCGCCTGGCGCCGACGGCCCCTGACCAGCTACGACGTCATCATCGACACCATCGGCCACGTCACGACCAGAACCGGGCTGACCGCCCTCGCGGTCCTGGACGAGAACAGCTACCCCACGGGCGCCCAGATCACCAGCCAGCACCGGAACCTGCCGCGCCGACCCGCCCGGCCAGCCGGGACGCCCTGAACCACCCCGCACTCACCGGCATGGCCCCCGAGGACCTGAACGCGCTGGCCGCCGCCCTGGAAATCCCGTTCGGCGCCCGCCGCGAACAGCGCAACTACGCCCGCCGCGGCCGCCGCCAGGTGAACGCCATCCGCGCCTGCGGCGGCTCCAACGGCCGCCGCAGGACCGACCTGCCCGGCCACGTCCGGGCCCTCCGCCTCCACGACCACCTGCACCTGCCCGCGCTCGTCACCGGCGTCCTCCTCGGCGTCGACCGCTCCACCGTCTCCCACGCCCTCAGCCTCACCCGCCAGTTCCTCCGCGAGCACGCCATCCCCCTCCCGGCCACCGCCGAACCGCACAGCACCCGCCTGCGCACCCTCGATGACTTGCGCGAATACGCAGCCCGGCACGACGTCGCCATCACCGCCCTGCCGCCCGCAGCCGACACTCCCCCACAAGCCACATTAACGATCCGGGAAACGCCCGAAACTCACTTTATTTTGAAGTGTTGCCTAAAGTTGCAAATTACGCACTGGCCTCTGAGCCGGCGCGACTGGAGAACGACGTATTCATCGGCTCAGCCGTGGTGCTCACGTCGTAGCGGGATGCACGCTAGGTCAGGCCGATGGGCCCTCGTCGCGGCTGGGGCCGCCGTGACTCATGATGTGCTTGACTTCGCGCTCGTCGCGGGTGCCGGCGCGGCGGGTCGGCTAGGTTGGCCGTGCTGGGTTGAGACTTGCACCCGTCGACGATGCCGCTTGGTCCTGCCCGCAGACCGGCGAACGGTACTGGGAGCGGGATGGCGCCCTTTTCTCGACGTAGCGTGACCGAAGTCATTCAGATTGCTGACTCTGCTGTTCGCGAGCCTGCAGGCGCCCGCAAATTCCGACAAGATCGGTTGCATCGTAATCGCGGCGACCTGCCCGCGCGTCTAGTTCATAGCTAACGATCGCTGGGCGTTCCCCGGTTGGCCGAGATGTCCGCCCAGACGGCCGCAACAGGCGGACCCGAGGTGGGACATGGGGAGGCACGGACGTGCCAGCGGAACTTGCCCGGCCAGGTGACATACACCGGCGAATCCACGGTCGGCTGGGATCAGGTCGGCTCCACACCACTAATCGTGATCACAGCGAATAAGATGTACGTAGCGTCGTACTTCGCGCCGAACAGTCACTATGCATCTAGCTCCGGTATGTTACGGATGCTGGCGTCGACAAACGCGCTGCTGTACGCACTGCAGATGAGGGCAAGGGGGAACAGCTTGTACCAGCACTTCGGCTCACCCATGTGCTGAGCCAACACCTATAACCGGACCAACCACTGGGTGGACGCCGTCTCACGGCCACTGCACCCTTAGATCCACGGAGGAGGGGGCTGTAAAATGTCGCCCATCGGGCTGGCGGTCATCGGCGCCGGCTACTGGGGTCCGAACCTCGTCAGAACCGCACTTGCCACTCCCGCTATCCAACTCGAGTGGCTGTGTGATCTGGACGAAGCGCGGGCGCAGAAGGTACTCGGTCGCTACACGACGGTAAAGGCCATCGCATCGTATGACACTGTCCTCGGCGACCCCGCGGTCGCGGCGGTTGCGATCGCGACACCCGCGGCCACCCACTTTGACCTCGTTCGGGCCGCGCTGGAGGCAGGCAAGCACGTCCTGGTGGAAAAGCCGCTGACGGCGTCGCTCGCGGAGGGCGAGAAGCTGGTCGCGTTGGCAGAGAATTCCGGGCTGGCACTCATGTGCGATCACACCTACTGTTACACGCCGACCGTGCGGCGCATCCGCGAGCTCATCAGAGGCGGTGAGATCGGGGACATCCAGTTCGTCGACTCGGTGCGGATCAACCTCGGGCTTGTCCAGCCGGACGTGGACGTGCTCTGGGATCTGGCCCCGCACGATCTGTCGATCCTGGACTTCGTGCTGCCACCGGACGTCGTTCCGGTCGCGGTCGCGGCCCACACCTGCGACCCGATCGGCGCCGGGCGTGCCTGCCTCGCCTACCTATCGGTATGGCTATCCACGGGCGCCCTCGCCCACATACATGTCAACTGGCTCAGCCCGACGAAGATCCGCACGACGGTGTTCGGCGGCTCACGGCGCACCATCGTCTGGGATGATATGAGCCCGGCTGCGCGGCTCATGCTCCACGATCGCGGTGTCGACAGGGTTCCTGTTGATTCACTCGCACCTGACGACCGTAGGCAAGCCCTGATCTCTTACCGGGTCGGCGATATTTATGTTCCAGCACTCCCGGAACGGGAGGCGCTGCTTTCCGTGATGTCAGAATTCGCCGCCGCGATCACCGAGCGCCGCCCTCCGCTCACTGACGCCCGGGCGGGCATGCGCGTGCTCGCGCTGTTGCAAGCCGCGTCGCGAAGCGCCGAACAGGGCGGCATCCGAGTTCCCGTCAAGACGGAGGCACACACATGATCAGCGGGCTGCGTTGTCTTGTTACCGGCGGTGCGGGCACCATCGGTTCCACGATCGTGGACCAGCTTGTCGCGGCCGGTGCGGGCGAGGTGATCGTTCTTGACAACTTCGTCCGGGGCAGGAAGGAGAATCTGGCCGGGGCGCTCGGCTCGGGAATCGTCCGGGTCGCCGAAGGCGACATCAGGGACCGCCCCTTGGTGACGTCGCTCATGGCCGGGATCGACCTGGTGTTCCACCAGGCCGCCATCAGGATCACCCAGTGCGCCGCAGAGCCCAGGCTCGCGCTTGAGGTTCTCGTCGACGGCACCTACGAGATTGTCGAAGCTGCCGCCGATGCGGGCGTTCGCAAGGTCGTCGCCGCGTCGTCGGCGTCGGTCTACGGGCTCGCGGAGGAATTTCCCACCGCCGAGCGCCATCACCCGTACGACAACGACACGCTCTACGGCGCGGCCAAGACCTTCAACGAAGGCTTGCTCCGCAGCTTCAAGGCAATGCGCGGTCTCGACTACGTCGCGCTGCGCTACTTCAACGTGTACGGACCCCGGATGGACATCTACGGTCTCTACACTGAGGTCCTGATCAGGTGGATGGAGCGGATCGAAGTCGGCCAACCGCCGCTCATCCTCGGCGACGGTGAGCAGACTATGGACTTCGTCTACACCGAGGACATCGCTCGCGCGAATCTGCTCGCTGCCTCGACCGACGTGACCGGCGAGGTCTTCAACATCGGCAGCGGAAGAGAGACGAGCCTCGTCGAGCTCGCAGAGGCGCTGCTGCGTGTGATGGACAGCGACCAGCCCCTGGAGTTCGGGCCACAGCGTGGAGTGAACGGTGTGACGCGCCGCCTCGCCGACGTGTCGCTCGCTTCTGAGCGGCTCGGCTGGAAGGCGGAGATAGGTCTGGACGAGGGCCTGCGCCGCCTGGTGGCATGGTGGCGGGCGCAGCGGCAGGCGGAAGGTGACAGGTGACGGCGGATTTGACAGTGGCCGCCCCTAGGCGGCGCGGTCCGGGGAGCCAGCCATGATTCCCGTGATGCGCCCGTGGCTCGGCGAAGAGGAAGCGGCTGCCGCCGCTGCGGCCGTTTCCTCCGGCTGGGTCGCGCAGGGCCCCCGAGTCGCAGAGTTCGAGGCCGCGTTCGCCGCTTCTATCGGAGGCGGCGAAGAGCACCGTGAGCTTCATGGGATCGCGGTCTCCTCGTGCACCGCGGGGCTGCACCTGGCGCTCGTGGCCACCGGGATCGGCCACGGCGACGAGGTCGTGGTTCCGTCGCTGTCGTTTATCGCCACCGCGAACGCCGCGCGCTACGTCGGCGCTGTCCTCGTGTTCGCCGACGTCGATGAGGCCACGCAGAACCTTACGCCGGAGACGGTGGCGCCGCACCTGACCGAGCGAACCCGGGCCGTCATCCTCGTCGACCAGGCGGGGGTTCCGGCCGATCTTGACGCCATACGGGAGCTGTGTGACCCGCGAGGGATCACGGTTGTCGAGGATGCCGCCTGCGCAGCGGGCTCGGTGTACCGCGGACGGCCGGTCGGTGCCGGGGCGCACATCGCGACCTTTTCCTTCCACCCGCGCAAGCTCCTGACCACGGGCGAAGGCGGCATGATCGTCACCCCGGACGCCGACGTCGCGGCGCGGTTGCGGAGGCTGCGCGAGCATGGCATGGACGTCAGCGCGGCGCAGCGCCACGCCAGCCAGCAGCCTGTGATCGAACGCTACACCGAGGTCGGTTTCAACTACCGGATGACCGACGTGCAGGCCGCGATCGGCTTGGTCCAGCTGGCCAAGCTCGGCCCGCTCGTCATGCGGCGGCGCGAGCTGGCGCGGCGGTACCAGCGCCTGCTCGCCGGCATCGGCGGCCTGCGCACCATCGAAGACCCAGCGTGCGGCATGACGAACTACCAGTCATTCTGGGTGCTGCTCCCCCAGGATTTTGCTGTCTCACGCGACGAACTGCTCCACCGCCTCGCAGACGCCGGTGTGTCGGCTAGACGCGGTATCATGGCCGCCCATCTGGAGCCCGCTTACGACGATCACCCACATGTCACACTGCCAGTTACCGAACGGCTGACGGCCCGGTCGCTGATTCTTCCGCTGTTCCATGACCTGACCGAGGAGCAACAAGATCTGATAGTCAGGGTCATCCGGACTGTCGCAGAACCGCGAAGCGCGAGAGTGCCGCCCTCAAATCGCCTCAACTCAGCGCCGCCTGAAGAGCCGCTAGCCGAGGTCACGTGACGGTGGACCGGGACGGCGCGGGATGAGACTTCCGCTGGGGGACAAGAACACCCTGATCGGCCGGGCGTCACGGGCTCTGGGTGTGAGCTTCATCAACATCGCTGCGGCGAGGCTCGGCACGCTCGCGTTCGGGATCCTGCTCGCCCGATTGCTCGGGCCGCACGAATTTGGCACGTATGCGGTTGCGTTCGTCGCGCTGCTCGCCGTGCTGAGCTTCAATGAGCTCGGCGTGAGCCTGGCGATTGTCCGCTGGCCAGGTGAGCCTCGTGAAATCGCGCCCACGGTCGTGACCCTGTCGTGCATATCGAGTGTGATCCTCTTCGCCGGGTTCTTCCTGGCCGCTCCCGCGTTTGCGGCCACGATGGGTGCGCCTGCGGCTGCCCCCGTCATCCGGGTACTTGCGATATGCATCTTGATCGACGGCGTCGTCGCCGTGCCCGCGGCGCTGCTGCAGCGGTCCTTCCGCCAGGATCGCAGGATGATTGCCGATCAGACGAGTGTCTGGCTAGGCACTGCCGTGTCAGTGGGCCTAGCGTGGGCGGGGTTCGGCGCGATGAGCCTCGGGATAGGCCAGGCGGCAGGCGGCCTTGCGTCAGGGATCCTGCTACTGGTGTTTTCTCCCCTTCCTTTTCGTTTCGGATTCGATGTCGCGAAGGCGCGTGCGTTGCTGGGCTTCGGGCTGCCGCTGGCCGGATCGAGCATTCTCGTGTTCCTTGTGGGCAACGTGGACAACTTGGTTGTCGGGCACGTGCTCGGCGCGACGTCGCTCGGTTTCTACGTGCTCGCCTGGAATTTGTCGAGCTGGCCGGTCCAAATGTTCTCCCAGCCGGTCCGCAACGTCGCGCCGGCATTTTTTGCCCGGCTTCAGCATGATCCCGCCACGATGCGCACCGGCTTCTTGTCGGGCGCAGGCATACTCGGGTCGTTGACGCTTCCAGTCTGCCTGTTCATCAGCGGAGCCGCGACGCCCATCGTCACCTTCGTTTACGGCGCTCGGTGGGCCCCAGCTGCGCACGCCCTGACATGGCTGGCGCTCCTCGGTGCCCTGCGCATTCTCTTCGAGCTGGTGTATGACTACTTTGTCGTACTGGCCAGATCCCGAGTGGTCTTCACAATCCAGCTTGCATGGCTGGTGGCGCTCATTCCCGCGCTCGTAGTGGGAGTCAGGGCCGACGGCATCCGCGGCGCTGCGATCGCGGGGGTCGCGGTCGCCACCTTCGTCGTCTTGCCCTGGTACCTGATCGAACTGCACAGGGTGGGCATCAAGGGGCTCGCGCTTGGCGCGCAGTTGCGGATGCCGCTCATAGGAGGGGCAGGAGTCGGCCTGTTGGCTGTGGACCTTGGCCGTATCCTCCCGAGCAACCTTACGGCGCTCGCATTGAGCGGAGTGGTTGCCTGCGGCACAATCGGCGTGCTCTTCTTCCACAAATGGCCGGAGCTTGCCATGCTGCGCCCCATGTTCAGCGACACGAGCGAGGCGGAGGTCGATCGTGCGGCCAGCGAACTCACCGGCGAACCTGCGCCGCCAGCCACGCAGCGCGCAGCTGTCCCGGTGCCGGAGCCGGAACCCGAGACGGTGTTGATCCCAGTGCTGCGCGAGCGCGCCAGCCGCATGCCGCGTATCGACGAAAACATCTACGCCGCAGATGCGACCATGCCATTGCCCACCTTCCGGGAAGTGGGCGGGCCGCTCCGCGTCTACCGCGACATGGCCGCAGATGCGACCATCTCATTGCCCATCTTCCGGGAAGTTGGCTGGCCGCTCCCCGTCTACCGGGACATACCTGGAT
>OBLU010005754.1_pt1 | contig 11072 bp, 12 predicted proteins | sample 1518681 | NCBI WGS metagenome assembly OBLU01 (sample SAMEA3539304, study PRJEB22396) | soil metagenome | biome: tundra; feature: field; material: soil | place: USA | collected 2010-05 | depth 0.15 m
GATAGAAGGCATCGGCGGCAACGCCCGAAGGCACCTCGTCGCCGTGGAACGCGCCGCTCATGGCGATCGTCTGGATGGCGGGAAACCGGCGGCGGACCACCGAGAGCAACTCGAAGCCCGACATGCCCGGCATGTTGAGATCGGAAAGAAGAATGTCGGGGACTTCCTTCCGCAACTCAACCAATGCGGAGAATCCGTCTTCCGCGGATCGCGCACGATATCCAATCTCCGTAAGCACGTGCGAAATCGACGTTCGAATGGAAGGCTCATCGTCTACGATGAGTACTCTTGTTTTCGTATCGGGCATCTCTCACCCCCACTAAGCAAGTCAATAAAGGAAGTGGAGTGAGTGTCGCATTCAACGAATCGCAATACTGTTCAATTTCGTACAGGTTTGCCGGGGGAGCCATTGGCCGGCTTCGACCTGCTCTCCCCTGAAATGCCGGATAGAGACAACTCTTCTGCGCGATCGTCAGGCAATTGATCGTGCAGAATCACGTTCAGCAGCGACTTGTGAACCCGGATCCGGCCGTTGTATTCGATAAAGCCGAGCTTGCGAAAGCGGTTCATGAAGAAGCTCACGCGGGAGCGGGTGGTGCCGATCATCTCCGCCAAAGTCTCTTGCGAGATCTTGGGAATGTATTGTTCCGGTTCGCCCGGCTTGCCAAACTCGGCCATCAGCAGCAGAATCCGCGCCAGCCGCTTTTCGCTCGAGTTGAAAAGCTGATCCACCAGATCGGCCTGGATGCGCATGCTGCGCTCCAGCAGAAACTTCAGGAACAGGTCGGAGAAGGTGTGCTCCTCGTGCATCACGCGGATCATCTCTTCCCGCCTTATTTTGAGCGCGGTGCAGGCGGTAATGGCAGTGGCCGTGGACAAACGCAGTCCCGCCACGGCCGCCAGCGCCCCCTCGCCCACAAATTCGCCCGTGGAGACCAGCGTGATGGTGGCTTCCTTGCCGGTTTGCGAAACGACCGTGACTTTTGCGCGGCCCTTCTGAAGATAGAAGACCGAGTCTGCGGGATCTCCCTGCGAAAAGAAGGTCTGCTTGGGCTCCAATTGCACAATTCTTCGCCCCAGCCCGGCGCTCGCCAGAAAGGCGGCGGCATCGAATGTGGGTTTTTCAAGAACAATCATCGAATGGGCCTCCTTCCAGATGCCGTGTGGGCATGGACCGTTGCAGGTGAAACCGCGACCGCATCGCCATCAAATTGATAGAGGAACTGCCGCGATGAACAAAAAATCATCGACAGGTATCGTATCCCTGGGATGCCGGGAACTGCTCTTTCAACTGAGCATCCACAGCATGCCTATCGGCTGTACACTCGCCGCCGTATTATGCCATAGGTTTGCATCCCGGCGGAGGGACAATCTGTTCTATTTTGCTCACTTTTCCGAAAAATTGCAAGCCTTGGGCGGCCAGTACCTCAAGTCAGGGTCAGCGCCTCGCAATCCTGGGCGCAGAAACGCTCCCTGCGCAGGCGTGGCGCAGGCGCCACGCGGACCTTGCCTCGCATGGTTGGAAATTGCCGCGCAGGGCACAGCATGCCCATTGACGCGCATGCTTGGATGCCGAGGGTAGGGTCTTCCTCAAACAGGCGGAGCTCGGGAGAACACATGTCCGGGATGGATAAACCGCCATTTACGCTCTGTGCGCAATTGCTCAGACCTCACCGGGCGACGCCGCTAACGTGGAAAGTACCTTGTGCGCCTCATAATGCGCGTAAAGCAAGCAACGCTGCGCATGGGTAGAAAAAAGGTGAGATGCATGAAGAAATTTGTGACGTTGGTGGCATTGTTCAGTCTGGGTATGGCTAGCGCCGCCTGGGCGGAGACTCGCGAAGAAGTGCGGACCCGGTTGGATAATGCAGCCACGGTGCTGAACGAGATCATGGCTGCGCGGGATAAGGCCATTCCCCAAGATGTGCTGGATCACGCAAAGTGCGTGGCCGTAGTGCCGCACATGATCAAGGGCGGCTTTGTGGTTGGCGCGGAGAACGGCAGAGGCGTTGCCACGTGCCGGACCGCAAACGGATGGAGCGCGCCGGCGTTATTTGCCATTACCGGCGGCAACTGGGGATTGCAGATCGGCGTCGAAGGCGTGGATCTGGTCATGATTTTCCAGGGTGACAAAGGAATGGAGCGCTTGCTCTCCGCCAAGTTCCAGCTTGGAGGGGACGCCTCCGCGGCAGCCGGACCGGTTGGGCGCCACGCATCCGCCAATACCGATTGGAAGCTGGATACCGAGGTCCTGACCTACTCGCGAGCCAAAGGCGCCTTTGCCGGACTCACGCTGACCGGGGCTGATATTCGCCGCGACGACGGTTCCATGGATGCCTTCTATGGACCTGGTGTCTCAACCAAGTCCGTATTGCGGGGCGAAGCAGCCGTGCCGGACGGGGCGCACAGGTTCATCGACGCAGTCAGAGATGCAAAAATGCAGGCCCATGATGCGAAGTAGTAGCCGGTAACAGGTTGTGAATGCTCGCGGACGCCCGGAAAGGCTCTTTGAATTCCGGGCGCCCACGGCGCAATGGAGAAGATATGCTCTGGACAATTTTCGTGATTCTTGTGGTTCTGTGGCTCCTCGGTTTCACCCTCCATATCGGCGGTGGCCTGATCCACATTCTGATCGTTGTTGCGGTCGTCGTCCTAATCATCAACCTGATCACCGGGCGGCGCGGCGTGTGAAGCAAGAGGACCTGAGGAGAGCTATCCGGAACTAACCTTCCCGGCCTCTTCCTCCGACCCTCCCGTCCTTGCCGCTTTCCGGCTCGCCTCCATCTCCTCGATCAACTGCTCGACCTGCGCCCGCTTGCGGCCGCTCATATCGAGGAAGCGGATGCCCACAAGTTGCCGGTCGTGGATAGCCTGGATCACGCCGCCCAGCCGGAAGGGCAGCCCTTCGAGACGAAACTCCGTCTCGACTCGCGTGTAAATGCCCACCGGAAAGCGCTCGTCGGCGCGGATGCGGCAGCCGCCCAGGCTCAGGTCCAGAATGCGCCCATGCAGCGCAGACCCAACATTGATGAGAAAAATCACGGCTGAGGTATCCACCTCGTGCCGGGACTGCGCTCGGCGCTCGCGCTTGGCTGGCCTTGCCGCCGGCTGCGATGCGGCCTGCTGGGGCGATGGCGCGGGTTGCGAAGCGGGCCTGGATTGCGGTGTGGGCGCGGGCTGCGCCACAACGGCATGGATCCCGGTTTGCCGCACCGCCTGCCTTTGGACCTGTTCCGGAGCTGCTTTTTCCGGGGGTTGTGCCTCAGCGGCAAGTTTCTCGGCAGCCTTTTTCTCCGCCTTGGCTGCATGGTCTGCCTCGACCTCGCAAAGCACCTCGGCCAGTTCGTCCCGGCGGCGGGAGGTCACGTTCAAGAGCCGGATTCCGACCACATGCTGGTTGTCGGTCCATTGGGTTACGCCGCTGAACCGGAAGGCTATTCCGTTGATCGTGAACGCGACTTCCACTCGGATCTGGTTGCTCGCCAGAAACCGCTCCCCGGTGCGCAACCGGCACCCTTCCAGGCTGAGCTCGATGATGCGGCACGGGACGCGGGAGTCTTGGCTCAACAGCAGGAGAGTGGCGTTTTCGTCCACAGCTTGCCGGGGGTGCGCGCGGCGCTCCGGCTGTTGGATCGCAAGCTCTTCGGCTTTTTCTTGCGTCTCCATGGCCCTCCCCATCGGAATTCCAGAGAAAATCAGTGTCCCCCGGCCACTTGCCCTGCGCTCGTGGGCGCAATTTGCGCGCCTTCCCGGCCCTCCAAACGGTCATATTCATACAGATCGCTGGTGGTTCCCAGCGACTCGTTATAGAGGCTGATGGCGCCGGTTAGCTGCTTCAACTCCTCGCTGAACTGGTGGATCGCCTGCAATTGGCTGGCCGATGCCGGAAACTCAAATTGAGAAGTTTTAATGAATTTCTGGTAGCCCCGGTCCAGCAAACGCGCCACTTCGCCGTTCACCAGCGCCCCCGGATGCATGGCCAAGGCCGCCGGCGCCGCCGCATCCTTGGCCTGGACGGCAACCAGCACCGCCGCGGCCCCATGCTTGCTCACCAGCACGCCGCCTGCGACGCCGGCGAAGGGTCGAACATCGAACGAATGGGCGCGCAGGATCTTGAGCGTCTGATCGAAGTCCGGATTGTGGGATTTTCGCGTCACGATGGCTTTCCAGTCTGCGAGGATGGTGAAATGTGAATCGGCTGAATCGTCTTCGCACTCCAGCCTCGCATACCCAATCTCGCATAACAGGAGCACCGGCTGCAATTACCGATGAAGTTGAATCTCACACTCGGCTCAACCCTGCCCCAGCGCATTGGCTCGACGCCGCTCATCCGGCTGGACCGCCCTGTCCTGGGCCTCGAAGGCATTGCGCTGCTGGGCAAGGCGGAGTGGGCCAATCCCGGCGGCAGCATCAAGGACCGCGCCGCCGCGTCCATGGTGCAGGATGCCCGCGACCGCGGCCTGCTCGTTCCCGGCAAGACCCTGCTCGACGCCACCAGCGGCAACACCGGCATTTCCTTCGCCATGCTGGGCGCGGCGCTCGGCTTTCCGGTCCTGCTCGCCATGCCCTCCAACGTCTCGCCGGAGCGGAAGCGCATTCTGCGGGCCTACGGGGCTGAAGTGGATTGGACCGGCCCCGGCCTCGGATCGGACGGAGCCATCCGGCGGGCCCGCGAACTGGCCGGCAACGATCCCGAGCGTTTCTGTTACGTAGACCAGTACTCGAACGACGCCAACTGGCTGGCCCACTACCGCACCACGGGGCCGGAGATCTGGGAGCAGACTCGCGGACAGGTGACCCACTTTGTCGCCGGCCTGGGAACCAGCGGCACCTTCATGGGCACTACCCGGCGGCTCAAGGAATTGAACCCGGCGATCCAGGCCATCAGCTTCCAGCCGGACTCGCCCTTCCACGGCCTGGAGGGTATGAAGCACATGGGCACGTCCATCGTACCGGCCATCTATAATCCCCACCTGGCCGACCGCCAACTCGAAGTGGAAACCGAGGCAGCCTACGCAATGGCCAAGCAGTTGGCGCGCCAGGAGGGCCTGCTGGTGGGCATCTCGGCAGCCGCGGCCGTCGTCGCCAGTTTAAAAATTGCCGCTGAGGAGAGTTCGGCGGGGCGCCAAGCCCTCATCGTCACCGTGCTGCCCGACTCGGCGGAAAAATATCTGACTGAGCGGTTCTGGGAGGAAGCATGAGCAACCTGCGCCTCACCCGCGCGGTTTACGACGCAATCCGCGCCCACGGTGAAGAGACCTGGCCCCACGAGTGCTGCGGCGCCCTGCTGGGCCGTTCCACCGCCGGGGCCGGAAACGAGGCCGAGGGCTGGCTGGTCGAAGCCGCGGTGCGCGCCGGCAACACCCGCACCGACTCCGCCCACAACCGCTATCAGATCGCCCCCGTGGAACTGGTGAAGATCGAGCGGGAGGCGCGCCGCCAGGGGCTGGACATCGCCGGCTTTTACCACTCCCACCCCGACCACCCGGCACAGTGGTCGCCCACCGACTTTGCCGAAGCCCACTGGCTCGGCTGTTGCTATGTCATTACGAGTGTCGCCCAGGGCAAGGCCACGGTGACCAACTCCTTCCTGTTGGCCGGCGCCACCGAGGAAGACAAGCGCTTCGAGCAGGAAACCATCCAGGTCGACGATCAAAGCACCGGCCAAATTCGCAATCCAATCTGACCGCAACTGAATCTATAGACTACAGGCGAGGAACCAATCCGCATGACCATCTTTATCCCCACTCCGTTGCGCCTTTACGCAGGCGGCCAGGATGCCGTTGAAGTGCCCGCCGCCACCGTCGCCGACGCACTCGACTGGTTGACCAAGGCGCATCCCGATCTGCGCAAGCACCTGTTCACCCCCGAGGGCAAGCTGCGCGCTTTTGTTAACCTGTATTTGAACGACGAGGATGTGCGCTACCTCCCCGCCAAGGAGGCCACGGCCGTCACCGCCGAGGACACGCTCTCGATCATTCCCTCCATCGCCGGAGGTATGAGCATCTTCGCGGTTAACCTAAAGTTCTAGGGTGCCCCACCTGGGCGCCGGGGCACCCTCTGGGTCAGGGCACCGCGTACTTGTTTTTGCGGCTAGGGTGGGATAGTACACAGACCGGCCTTAGGCGCATGGCTTTCACGCAAACATAACCGCATCATCGAAACCAGAATTGGACCCCTTTTGACTATGCCGACCATCCCTTCCCCGGCCGCGCTGCCCGAACTCACCACCGATGACCTCTCCCGCTACTCGCGCCACCTGCTCCTGCCCGAGGTGGGCATGGAGGGCCAGCAGAAGCTGAAGGCCGCGCGGGTGCTCTGTGTGGGCGCCGGCGGCCTCGGCTCGCCCCTGGCCCTTTACCTGGCCGCGGCCGGCATCGGCACGCTGGGGTTGGTGGACTCCGATGTCGTGGACTTGAGCAACCTGCAGCGCCAGATCATCCACTCCACCAAAGACATCGGCCGCAAGAAGCTCGACTCGGCCACCGAGAAGCTCACCGCCCTCAATCCCTCCGTCAACGTCGTCAAGCACGACACCATGCTCTCCAGCGCCAACGCTCTCGAGATTCTCAAGGACTACGACATCGTGGCCGACGGGACGGACAACTTTCCCACCCGCTATCTGGTCAACGATGCCTGTGTGCTCTTGGGCAAGCCGAATGTCTACGGCTCCATCTTCCGTTTCGAGGGCCAGGCCAGCGTGTTTGCCACCGAGCAGGGCCCGTGTTACCGCTGCCTATACCCCGAGCCGCCGCCGCCCGGCCTGGTGCCCAGTTGCGCCGAGGGCGGAGTGCTGGGCATTCTGCCCGGCCTGGTCGGCGTCATCCAGGCGACTGAAGTCATCAAGCTGATCCTGGGCAAGGGCGAACCGCTCATCGGCCGCCTGCTGCTGGTCGACGCCCTCAACATGCGCTTCCGCGAACTCAAGCTGCGCAAGAATCCCGACTGCCCGGTCTGCGGCAAGAACCCCACAGTGACCGAACTGATCGACTACCAGCATTTCTGCGGCATCGTCCCCGAAACTCCCCCAGGAACCAGTAAGGAGGCCAACGTGAAAAATGGAATCCCGCAGCTCAGCGTGAAGGAGCTCAAGCGCCGCATCGATGCCGGCGAGGACGTGTACATCCTCGACGTTCGCGAACCCTACGAGTACAAGATTGCCCAGATCGGCGGAAAGCTGATTCCCCAGAACGAGGTGCCCCAGCGCCTGGCCGAGATCGACCGCGACCGCGAAGTCATCGTCCACTGCCGCTCGGGTGCCCGCTCGCAGCGCATTGCGGAATTTCTAAAGCAGGCCGGCTACCCTCGCGTCGTCAACCTCGCCGGCGGCATCCTCGCCTGGGCCGACGAAATCGATCCCAAGGTGCAGAAGTACTGAGGGACGGTGAAATGACGATTCAACTTGACAGATCATCCCAGAAGTGGGATAGATAATGACACGGGAAACTGTACCGGGTGAAAAACCGCTTTACTGGATTGGGTCATCCCTCAAGGACATAGCTCGATTTCCATCCGAGGTTCAACGCGCGGTCGGATTTGCCCTCAGCGCCGCTCAATACGGCGGCAAACATCCCTCAGCCAAACCGTGGAAAGGTGAAGGACCTGGGATTCTGGAAGTTGTTAAAGACCACGATGGGGACACATTCAGGGCGATTTACACTGTTCGTTTTTCGAATGCCGTCTATGTGCTGCACGCATTTCAAAAGAAGTCGCCGCATGGAGTTGCTGCCCGGCAATCCGACATCGCGTTGGTCAGGGAGCGATTGAAACTCGCGCAACGGAATTATGAGGAGAGATATGGCTAAACGCGCCGAAGATCAAGTGATCCGCAGCAGCGGCAACGTATTCGCCGATCTAGGCCTGCCCGATGCGGCAGAACTCCACACCAAGGCCCGGCTTTGTGCTGCTCTGAATCGGATTGTCGAGCGGAAGAGGCTCACTCAGGCTGAGGTCGCCACCGCGCTCGGCATCAATCAGCCGAAGGTCTCCGCTCTGCTTCACTATAAACTCGAAGGCTTCTCGGTCGAGCGCCTCATGCACTTTCTCGTGGCCCTCGGGCAGGACGTGGAGATTCTCGTCAAAACCAAACCTCGCTCCCGTTCCGCCTGCATCGCCGTCAAAGCTGCTTGATTCCGCAAGCAGTTAACGGCATTTTATCGGCACGTTATCGGCACGAGGCCGCCTTCCGTTATGAGTATTTCAGCGCCTACGAGGCCGGGGCGGATTTGTGGCGCTCCAGTGGCACTGTCTTTTCCACGGCGGCAGATCTGCCGAGCGGCAAGAGTGTGTGCGTATAAATACAGCGATTTCTGAGAGAAATGGACAAGAAGCCCCAGTCAGGTGGTGGCGCCTCGCGTTTACTTGGACCTCTCGGGAGACGAGCTGAAAAGAAGAGTCCAGAATTTGCTAAGAATGTCGGCAGGCACCTCGGGTGCGTCCCGCGAGAGCGTGTCCAAGGCTAGACGTATTTCGTCCGCCGCCTTTTGGGCCTCACTCGCCGACGAGTGACCAAAGGTGAAGTCTTCGTCAATCTTGCGTAACGCCGTCGCGTATCCCGCCGCTGTGCTCCGATGACTCGCCGCACGTGCCTCGTACCCGAGGAAGGTGTGCAGCGCCGTCAACACACCCGCCATCGACGCCACAACTGCAATGATCCACCTGACTTCTTGGCCAGGAGAATCGACACTGATTTCCTTAATGGCAGTTGCACCTATGAGCGTGGTTAGGAAAGTTGCGCATCCGCCCAACCAACGGCCGCGACTGGTGAAACGGCGCTGCGCGTCGTAGTGCATATCGGCGCCGTCTTTGGCAACTTTGCGCCAGCCGTCGAACAGCTTCCGCCAATCCAAGCTCCCTTCGAGGCTCGTAGTTTCCATGCCGTCTCCGGATTTGCCTGCCGCACTAGAAAGTTCCATAATTCCCTCATTCCGCCCTCCAACCAGCATGGGCAGTGTCTTCTTCAGGATCAGAGCGGAAACGCGAGCATCTTCCATGGCATCGTGCACACATGGACGCCGGATTCCGAACAGACCGCACGCGATCGAAAGCGAGTCTGGGGGAGCCTGGAGCAGGCCCCGCAACCACGCAAGCTCAAGAACGCTCCACAGGTCGAGCCTGTGATACCGGAAAGTGTCGAAGTCCTCAAGGCGGCCAGCCTGGTCGAAAAGCGCCCTGAGGAACTGCGTATCAAAACAGACGTTCCAGCCGCAGAAATAGAAGTCGGCTCCGAAGGTATCCAGGAATCGCGTGACCACCTCCGCTGGCGTGGGCGCGGCCTTGAGTTGGCTGAGCGTGAGCCCGTGGATCTGCATCGCCTTGGGGTTCGCCTGCGCGAACGCTTCAGGCGTGAGTTGAACGAGCGTGCTCATCGACTTAACGGTATCTAGTGTCGTGCGGTCAAGTAGCAGCGCGCCGATCGATACGATCTGGTGCACTCGAGGATTTATTCCCGTCGTCTCGACGTCGAACACTAATAAGTCCCGATCGAACGGCTGTGAGAGATGCCTCGACGAAGCAGAAGCACTCGAATCTGATACTTGCACTTTCGCACCACCCGGACGAGGCAAGTGTACACCCGAGGGCATGGTTCTGGAGCGTTTGGTCTTTTCGCGGTAGCAGAAGCTTATGCACAGCCACCATTCGAATCTCAGTTGTCGCCAACAGGCCTATGCTCGAACTGAGGTTTGTCGGCGCGGGAGAGATTCCTCGGATGCGGCATTTACTGGCTTTGCGGTTTGTTCTGTATCAGTGGGCTATCTCCACCGGTCCCGGCCGCCCCGGCTCGCCGCCCTTGCCGTTCTCCTCCACCTTGCCGAAGATCATCTTCCCGCTGGCGGTTTGCAGTACGCTGGTCACGGAAATCTCGACCGCCTTGCCGATCAGCTTGCGAGCGTGATCCACCACCACCATGGTGCCGTCGTCCAGGTAGCCCACGCCCTGGTTGTACTCCTTGCCCTCCTTGAGGATGAGCACGGTCATCTTCTCGCCGGGCAGCACCACCGGCTTCAGCGCATTCGCCAGGTCGTTGATGTTCAAGACCTCGACGTGGTGCAGGTGGGCCACCTTGTTCAGGTTGAAGTCGTTGGTCACCACCTTGGCCTCCCACTTCTTGGCCAGCTCCAGCAGCTTCAGGTCCACCTCGTGGATGGAGGGGAAGTCGTCGGGCACAATCTGCACCTGGATGGTGGTGCTCGACTGCATCCGTTGCAGCATGTCCAGCCCGCGGCGGCCCCTTTGCCGCTTTGACCCGTCGGTCGAGTCGGCCACGGTCTGCAACTCGCGCAACACGAACTCCGGCACCACCATCATGCCGTCGATGAATCCCGCCTCGGCGATGTCGGCGATGCGTCCGTCGATGATCACGCTGGTGTCCAGCACCTTGGCGCTCCGCCGCGTAGGCCGTTCGCTGCTGAAGACGTTGCCCAGCGCCGCGGGGTTCAGCAGATCGCCCTTGTTGGCCCCCACCAGCAGGCCCACATACGTCATCAGCAGCAGCACAAAGATCTGGATCACAGCCAAGGTGGCCCCAGGCGCCAGCGCGCTGCGCAGCACCAGGCAGAACAGCGCCGCGCCAAAAATGCCCAGCACGCTGCCGGATACCGCGCCGATCAGCCGCCGCAGGCTGAGCGCCCGCACCCGCAGTTCAAAGACGATGACCGCGCCGGCCGCCCCCGCGCCCACGCCCGCACCCACCCATCCTGTCAGGCCGAAGGGATGAAGGAAATAACAGACCCCGGCAAGAAGGGCCACAAAAAGAAGACGAACCAGAACGATATCCATAAAAGCCAACTCCCGCCGGAACGAAGGGAAATGCTCCAGACTGGGCACAATTGGCGAGTATGCGCACTACTGCATGGAGTCGTCAAGGGCAGAGAACAGGGAACAGGCCGGCGGGCAGTCGTTGGATGAGTGGATCGCGATACCCTGCCCGCTGAATGCCGACCACCGGCGACTCTGCCCTGAGTGGCTCAGCCCCACTGTTCCCTATTCCCTGTTCCCTGCTTTTCTCACGAGGCCACCGCCAGCTCTGCCGGCGCCATCCGCAACGCGCCCTTGCGGGGACCGCGCTTGCG
>OBLU010005756.1_pt1 | contig 11070 bp, 9 predicted proteins | sample 1518681 | NCBI WGS metagenome assembly OBLU01 (sample SAMEA3539304, study PRJEB22396) | soil metagenome | biome: tundra; feature: field; material: soil | place: USA | collected 2010-05 | depth 0.15 m
CCCGAAGACAACAGCAACCAGCTTCCTGGATTTCATTCGATTCTCCTTATGTTGCTCGGAATAGGACACTTGAGATACGCGCGGACTCCGGCCGTGGCGAACAGCTTCCCTCAAAGCATCAATAGGTCCGAGATTCGCTCATCTCCGGACGCAATACTGTGCAGATTGGCTCATGTCGTGAACTCCGCAACAAGCGGGCGTTGCAGGGGACGGCCGCCAAGCCATTGAAACTTCCGTTGCCGCCGCTTTTGGCCGCCGGCCAGCAAGCCTGTGCATCGAAAGCGTGGATGAGCGCAGATTGCAGCCCCGGCCTGGGCGCCGCAGTGGAAACCAGATCGTTCAACATCTCACCGGACGATCTGTAACAGCCTTCATTTCTTCGGGATCACGACGAATGGCCCCGCCATCTCGCCTCCCTCAGCGCCCGCAAGCGCTGTCTGGCCGATGGCGCCCAGCCCAATCTCCCACGCCGGCGACGCTAGCTCCGGCATCGGCCTTGCCTGGAACAGCTTCTTGCACTGCCGAGCCGTCCATCTGGCCCAGGCCTTCGATTTCTTGCGCCGCGCGCTATCCGTCGATATCCCCGTTCCCGCATACATCTGCCGGTAGAGTTTGGAAAGAAACATAAAGGCGATCCTGGAAGTTATATTCGGGCAGCAAGCCGATCTCTGCCAGATAGCGCCCCAGTTATAGAACCTGTCCCACACCTTTTGTGTGCGCTCCCTGATCTCATCCGAACTCATGGTAGGATGCGGTGTAAACATCTTGGGCCGAATCGCGGTGGGAATCAGCCAGTACCGGGTAATCGGCACATCGCCAACCATGGTGGGATTCTGTGCCTGCTCCTTCTCCCAGCGCCCGAAATCCACCGTGCCCGGAAAGGGCGTCATCATCACGAACTGGGCAAAGGTCACACCGGCCTTCAGCGCCATCGCGACCGTGGCGTCGAAGGTCGCTGGCCTGTCCGTCGGCAGCCCGAAGATGAACGAACCGAGCACATGGACTCCGTGCTCTTTGAATGTCTGTAGCTGCCGGGCCAGCGCATCGCCGGAGTAATTCCAGTCCTTGTAGACCGCCTTGAGTCCCTCCGGCGTCACCGCCTCCACACCCACCAGCGCGCCCTTGATATTGGCCTTACGCATCGCATCCAGGAAGACGACGTCCTCGCCCGCCTCCATCGTCATCTGGGTAAAGAAGACCATGTCCTTGGGCAGCCGGGCCAGCTCTTCCATCAGGAGGAAGCGCTCGGCGCGAATCGCCGTCAGCTCTTCCACTTTGGCGGTGTTACCCTGCTCGCGGGCCAGGCGCAGATCGGTGAAGGTGACCGGATAGAAGTTATCGTCGGCCAGGGCAATAAAGCGAAACCCGAGCCGCCGCAGAGAAACGATCTCGTCGACCACGCTTTGAAACTTCCTTTGCCGCGGCTTTTGCCCATCCGTCCGCCACACGCTGCAAAAAGAACAGTGCTTCGGGCATCCGCGAATGGTCTGCACCGAGGCCCACATATATTTTTCAGGATCCATCAGGTCCCAGCGCGCAGCCAGGAACTCGCCGCCTTCAATCCGCCCGCCTTCGTAGATTCTCTCCAGCCTGCCCGCCAGGCAATCGGTGACCGCCCTACCCCAGGCGATGTCGCCGTCGCCGGTGACCACCGCGTGCGCCTGCCCTTGCTCCAGCGCCTCTTGGGGAAAGAGCGTGGCGTGAATGCCGCCATAGATGACCGTCGCGCCCCGGCCGCGCGCCATCCTGCCCACCTCGTAGCCACGCAGCGCATTGCCGGTGTGGACGCTGATGCCCACTATGTCTCCCGGTTGAATGGTTTCCGGAACAATCTGCTCCAGCGACTCATCCACCAGAATGGGATCGCCCGCCGTCCGCGGTGTCGCTGCCGCAAGCACAAACAGCCATCGCGGCGTGATAACCGCGGTGCCAAAAGAATTGTCGCTTGGATTGACCAGATGAACGCTCAACGAATCCAACCTTCCCTCGTAGAAATATGGATGCCTCAGAGAGCGTCTTCGTAATCGGGCGAATCGATGGCGGGGGTGGGTTCCCGCATGATGGGCGATGCCGAGTTTTCCCCCCGGACAGCTTGTCCAATCATACAGGATTCTGCTGATACCTGTGTCAATATTGACCACGATTTGCCCGTCGGCCAGGTAGCCAGTGCATCGAATGCGTGAATGAGCGCGGGGTCACCGGCCTTTAAACCGGATCAACCCTAATTCAAATCTGAAATAATCAAACGCCTCTCGCGGAACAGACCGGCGCATGTCTGCACAACCTCCGCATCCAACAGCGTTCCGGCCTGGCTTTCAATTTCCGCCAAGGCAACCTCCAAACCGAGTGCCGCTCGATAGGGCCGGTCGGCGGCCATCGCTTCCACAATGTCCGCCACGGTCAGCACCCTGGCTTCGGGCAGAATCGCATCCGCCTTCAGTCCCAGGGGATAGCCCGAACCATCGAGCTTCTCGTGATGTTGGCGCACAATGTCGGCAATGGGCCAGGTAAAGGGAATCTCTTTCAGAATGGCGTAGCTGCTCTCCGGATGCCCTTTGACCAGTGCCCATTCTTCCGTACTTAGCCGCGCCGGCTTGGTCAGGATTTCAGTAGGGATCGAAATCTTCCCGATGTCGTGAACCATTGCCGCCATCCGCAATCCTTGCAATCGGCCCTCCGGCCAGCCCATCTCCTTGCCAATGGCGTATGCGATCTGCGCCACTCTGCTTTCATGGCCCGCGGTGTAGGGGTCGCGCATCTCCATCGCGGTGACCATGGCAGACACCGACGCGGACAAAGCTACCGTCAGATGCCTTTGCGTCTCTTCACGGTGGCGCCGCTCGGCGTCCAGGAGCTGCTTCTGTTCCAGCGCTTCAATGCCGTAGACAATCTGCTCGCCAAGGCGTTGGAATACCTCAACCGGCGCGATTTTAAATGTTTTGGGGCGCGCGGAATAGACGATCAACGCGCCGTGCCAACCACCCTCGATGCGAATCGGTATGCACACCGCGGATCGCATTCCGAACTCCCTCGCTCGTTTCCGCCACGGGGCAAAGGGCATAGATGTCTCGGTGTCCTCTACAATCTGCAGCGTGTTGGCGCGGATGCAGACGCCCACGGGGCCTTGTCCGATCGCCTCATCCTCCGACCAGCTAATAGGCAGTCCGTCCAGATAGCCCACGGCGCTCCCCGCCGATGCGGCCACCCGAATCTTCTTATCCGGACCGTCTTCCGCAATGCCCACCCACGCCAGCACATACACCGAGTGCCGTGTAATGGCCTCACAGATGGACTGCAGCAAGCCCTCCGCCGAGCGAGCGCGCCCCAGCGCCAATGCTGCAATGGAAAAGGCCGACAACGCCCAATTCTGCGCCGAAAGCTGATGTTCTTTCTGCTGTTGATCGGTAATATCGCTGAACTCGACAATCGCCAGCGTTCGGCCGGCCAACTCCAGCGTTTCCGACGACCAGATCGTGACTGGCACGCAAACGCCGTCTTTACGCTGGACGTGAAAACCGGGGTGGCGCGATGGCTGCTCCACTGCATTCCGGAATTCAGCCTTGATCCTCTCGCGCTCGGCCTCCGGATGCAGCATGGCGACATGCATGCCGATGAGTTCCTCGCGCGAATAACCCATCATTGCTTCTGCCGCCGGATTGACGTCGACCACTACCCCTGTGACAACGTCAATGGCAAGCCTGCCGTCCTGGTCATAGGTCCAGTTCAATGTATAGAGAGAGAGCCGGTCGTCGGCATTCGGCTCTAAGGTCATGACGGTCGGTCTCCGCGGCCCAGTTCCAACCCTTGTGATGCTGCAATCGAAACGACAAAAAAAGAGAGGGAAACAATGGATGCCTTCACGAGGAGATACCCCAAAAGGGGCACAAGTCAATCCCCGAAAAGTGTCGTATCGAACGATTCACACCACCCGGCTGCATTCCTCCACCGGAATCGCCACCTGCTCCACGATTTCCAGCCCGAAGCCCTCGAGAGCGGGAATGTGCATGGGGGTATTCGACAGCAGCCGGATGCGCTGGATGCCCAGGTCCGACAGTATCTGCCCGCCCAGTCCGATGGCCCGCAGAATCCGCCCTGTGCGAGCCTGCGAGCCCTCGCGCTCGCGCAACTCCCGGTGCAGAATGAGGCGCCCCGCATCCGTTCCTTGCGCTTCATGCGGAGCAGCCGCGCCGCTGGGCTCGAACGCCTCCGCCGAAGCCGGCGCGCGCTCAACCTCAAAGCCGCGCGAAGTGTTGTGCAGGTAGAGCACCACGCCACAACCCTCCTCGGCAATCATGCGCATCGACTGGTCCAGCATCTCCCGGCAGCGACAGTCGGCCGCAAACACGTCCCCCGCCGTGCAGCGCGTATGCACCCGCACCAGCACCGCATGGGTGCAAACGCCCTGGGCCGAGCTGCGATGCTCGCACTCCTGGCAAAGCTCCCCGCGCACCAGCGCGATGTGGCTCTCCCCGCCGTTCACCTCGCTCTCGTAGGCAATCATGCGAAACTCGCCGTAGCGCGTCTGGATGCGGCTCTCCCCGGTGCGCACGATGTACCGCTCGTTCCGCAGCCGGTAGCGGATCAGCTCCGCCACGGTGAGAATCCGTAACCCGTGTTCCTTGCAGAACGGGATGAGGTCCGGAATGCGCGCCATCTCTCCGTCGTCGCGCATAATCTCGCAGATCACGCCTGACGGATTCAGGCCGGCCAGCCGCGCCAAATCGACTGAAGCCTCTGTCTGCCCGGCGCGCACCAGCACGCCGCCCTTGCGGGCGCGCAGCGGAAACACGTGGCCTGGCCGCGCCAGATCGCTATAGCTTGCGCCGGCGCGAATCGCCGTGCGGATCGTGTGTGCCCGGTCGGCGGCCGAAATGCCCGTACTGACCCCCTCGCGCGCCTCAATGGTCTCGGTAAACGCCGTGCCAAAGCGCGAGGAGTTCTGCTGCGTCATGGGAAACAGGCGCAGATAATCGGCACGCTCTTCAGTAAGGGCCACGCAGATCAGGCCGCGGCCGAAGCGCGCCATGAAGTTGATCGCCTCAGGGGTCGCGTGCTCGGCGGCAAGGGTCAGGTCGCCCTCGTTTTCGCGATCCTCGTCGTCCACCACAACCACCATGCGGCCGGCACGGATTTCGTTGAGCGCGCCGGGGACGTCGGTGAAAGGGGGCTCGAAGATGCGGGAACTATTGGGCATGGCGACCCTCTCATTCTCGCCCATTACAGGCGCAAACAGCAAAAGCGCCGCCCGAAGGCGGCGCTTTTGCGGAGTAGCAAGAGAGAAAAGCCTTACAACGTCGATTCAATCTCAAATCCCCAGGCCTCCAGAAGCGCCTCGGGGATGTACTTTGAATTTTTGTTCCGGCGTGCCCACTCACGCAGGCGGGTGGATCGGATGTACTGGTCCGGGGTGAGTTTGAACTCCCTCACGATCTGCTCGAAAGAGGTCACTGTAGGCACGACCGGGCCAATGGGCTCCGGCTTGCCCCAATTTGGATTTCCGCGACGCTTTGCCATCGATTTGGTGTCCTTAGAAGGAATGATTTGCGCGAACTTCCTCGGAAACGGGCGGGGGGACCTGTCAGTCCAGAGGTAACTCTAGAATCTTATTTTACGGATATTTTCATCAAAAATCAATAGCAAAATGAGAGAAACTTCAAAGAACCGCCCGACTGCGCCTCAAAGCGGCCGATTGCGGTATCTGATCCTTCTTAAAGAGGAATAGACACACTGGCGCCCCTCGGCCAGAATCTCCTCAATCAACTCCCGGCTCGCCGCCACTGGCGCCAGCGCCGCCGGTGCGATCGCCACCGGGCAGCCGTCCAGCGAAACAGCCTCAATCTCAGCCAGCGTGAGCGGCTGGCCGTCCAGAATCACAGAATCCATGAGCCCGATACTAGGCCGCCAGTCCCGGTCGAGACAAATCTTCCCCCAGGACGCAAAGTTGCGTACAATCGAATCGTCAAAAGCGAGAATCGACCGCCATGATCCTGAACAGAAGAGAATTCGCCAGACTGGCCGCGCTGGGCCTGGCTGCCCGCTTCGCACCCGCCCTCAACGCCCAGGCTCAGGAGCCTAAGATTGGCTACGCCGTCATCGGCCTGGGTCGCATCGCCGGCCACTTCATGCCCGGCGTTCTCAGCACAACCAATTCTCAGATCACCGCTCTGGTCAGCGGCCATCGCGACAAAGCAGTGCGGATCGCGGCCGAGTACGGCGTCCCTCAAAGCTCCATCTACAACTACGACAACTTCGACGAGATCGCGCGCAACCCGGCCGTCGGCGCCGTCTATGTGGCGCTGCCCAACTCCATGCACGCCGAGTACACTATCCGCGCCGCCAAAGCCGGCAAACACGTGCTCTGCGAGAAGCCCATGTCCACCAACGTTGCCGAAGCGGAGGCCATGATCGCGGCCTGCAAGGCGGCCAACGTCAAGCTCATGATCGCCTACCGCTGCCACTACGAGCCCACCAACCTCCAGGCAATCCGCCTCATCCGCGACGGCGCGCTCGGTCAGGTGCAGGCCATCGAGAGCGCCAATGGATTCAACATCGCCCCCCGCGAGTGGCGCCTCAACAAGAAACTCGCCGGCGGAGGCCCGCTCTTCGACGTCGGCATCTACTCGCTGAACGCCTGCCGCTACCTCACCGGCGAGGAGCCATCGCAAATCTCCGCCTTTGCCTCGGTCATCGACCGCGATGGCCGCTTCAACCAGGTCGAGGAGAACGTCTCCTGGACCATGAAGTTCCCCTCCGGCATCGTGGCCAGTTGCAACACCACCTACGGCGCCAATATGACCGGCTATTATCGCGTGTACGGGTCGAGGGGGTGGCTCGACGCCAACCCGGCCTTCTACTACGATGGCCTGCGCCTGCGCGCCGAGTTTCCCGGCACGCAACTGGACGAACTCAACCCGGCCCGCGACCCCTCGCATTTCGTGCTCCAGGCCGAGCACTTCTCCCATTGCATCCAAAACGGACTGGAGCCCAAAACTCCCGGCGAGGAAGGCCTCCGCGACATGCGCTACATCACCGAAATCTATCGCTCAGCCGGAATCTCAATCTGATGTGGGGGGCTTACGCCCCTCACAACCCCAGAATCCTGCGATTTTTCTCTTGATCCGCCGCACCTCCGGCAAAATCGTCAAACGCCCGATCCGTCACCCGGATCATCCGCGCCCGAATGAACGCCGCGCCCTCCGCCGCGCCCGCCTCCGGATGCTTCAGGCAGCACTCCCACTCCAGCACTGCCCATCCCGGATAGTCGTACTGCGCCATCTTGCTGAAGATCGAATGAAAATCAATCTGCCCATCGCCCAGCGAGCGGAATCGCCCCGGCCGGTCGATCCATTCCTGGTAGCCCCCATAAACACCCGACCGCCCGCTCGGCCTGTACTCCGCGTCCTTCACATGGAACGCCCTTACCCGCTCGTGGTAAATATCCAGAAAAGCCAGGTAATCCATCTGTTGCAGGATCATGTGGCTCGGATCGTACAAAATATTGGCCCGTGAATGTCCGCCCACCACTCCGAGAAACCGCTCGAAGGTCGCGCCGTCATGCAGGTCCTCGCCGGGATGCAGTTCGTAGCAAATGTCCACGCCGGCCTCGTCGAAGACTTCGAGAATCGGCAGCCAGCGCCGCCCCAGCTCCGCAAACGCCTCGTCGATCAGCCCCGCCGGCCGCTGCGGCCACGGGTAGAAAAACGGCCACGCCAGCGCCCCTGAAAACGTAGCGTGCGCCTTCAGCCCCAGCCTCCGGCTGGCCTTGGCTGCAAACTCCAACTGCTCCACCGCCCACGCCTGTCGGTCCTTCAAGTCTCCCTTTAACTCCGCTGGCGCAAACCCTTCCAGCAGCACATCATAAGCCCCATGGCTTGCCACCAACTGCCCCTGCAAATGCGTCGAGAGTTCCGTGACCGCAAGCCCCGCCCGGCCCACCACGCCCAGCACCTCGTCGCAGTAGTCCTGGCTCTCCGCGGCCAGCTTCAAATCAAACAGGCGTTTGTCCCAGGTCGGAATCTGCACGCCCGTAAATCCCAGCCCCGCCGCCCAATGCGCCATCCCCTCCAGCGTGTTGAAGGGCGCCTTATCCCCCGCAAACTGCGCCAGAAAAATCCCCGGCCCCTTGATCGTCTTCATGCTTTCTCTCCCATGAGCGCGAGTCGCTTCCCTCGCTAACTTGCGAACTCGCCATCTCCCCGAAGCGGAGGCTAACTTGCTGCGGGTGCCCCAGAGCCTGCCCTGAGCTTGCCGAAAGATCTCGATTTTGAGGCCTGGGATACCACGAACCCAAACCGTTCAATCCCATCCAGAATAGCTAAAACTCAACCCAGCTTTCCCGGCGGCTGCTCTCGATGGCGCGCTCGATAAATCGCATCCCGCGCACCCCGGCCACAATCCCCGGCAGCGTCGCCTGCAAGGGGTTTCGCTCTCCCCGCCGCCACGCAATCAACCCATCGGCAAACTCCCGGTAGAGCACGGCAAAGGCCTCGATATAGCCCTCCGGATGCCCTCCCGGCAGCCGAGTAACGGCGCGCGCGTCCTCGCTCAGATAACTCCCTGCCGCGTGGCGAATCTCCTCCGGCCCATCCACCCATTTCACCCGCAGCCGGTTGGGATCTTCCTGCCGCCAATCGATCGAGCCGTTCTCTCCATACACGCGCAGCCGCAGGCCGTTGCCCTCGCCCGCCGCCACCTGCGACGCCATCAGCACCCCGGACGCGCCGTTCTCCAGCCGAAGAAATGCGCTGCAATCGTCGTCCAGCCGCCGCCCCTCGACCACCGTGCGCAGCGTGGCGTTCAAGCTCGTCACCTCGAGCCCGGTCACATACTCCACCAGATGAAACGCATGGGTGCCGATATCGCCGATGCAGCCGCCCGGCCCATTCAGCGCCGGATCGGAGCGCCACGCGGCCTGCTTCTGCCCCGTATTCTCAAGCGGCGTGCTCAACCACCCCTGCAAATACTCCACCGCAATCTTGCGAATCGCTCCCAATTGCCCACTGGCGCAAACCGCGCGCGCCTCCCGCACCAGCGCATAACCGGCATACGTATGCGTCAGCGCGTAAGGCGAACCTGCCTTCGCCACCGCCGCCTCCAGCGCCAGCGCCTCCGCATACGTAGCCGTGGCCGGCTTGTCGCTCACCACCGCAAAACCCGCCTCCAGCGCCGCCGCTGCCACCGGCAGGTGCAGATGGTTCGGCGTCACAATCACCACAAAGTCGATCGCATCGGGGCGCTCCCGCTCCGCCGCAAACATCTCCCGGTAGTCCGCATACGCCCTGCCCGGGTCGATTCCGAAGCCAACGCCAGCCGCGCGCGACCGCTCCGCCGACTGCGAGAACGCCCCGGCAACCAGTTCGATCCTGCCGTCCAGCTCGGCTGCCATCTTATGCACCGGACCGATGAACGCTCCCGGTCCGCCACCCACCATGCCCATCCGCAACTTCCGTGGCTCTGTCATTTCGGCTTCCATTTTCTTTGCATCCAGCCGTGCCCTTGAGCATTTTCATAGATAGTGTAAGGTTATGGGTGCCCTACCCTCGCTACGTTTTTGTTTTTGTGGCTAGGGTGGGATTGCACGATGCCCCATTACAGGAACAGTGAAAATGCCCTAGCCTTGCGGCATAGCCCGCTTCAGCCCCGGCGCCAGTGTCCGCAACACCACCAATGCGACAAGATAGGCCGAGGCGGAATAGAGAAACAGCGGCACATAACTGTGCGTGAACTGCAGGATATGTCCCGCTGCCGCCGCAAAGATGGCTCCTCCCAATGCCCCGGCCACCTGCCCGAAGCTCACCACCGTCCCCACATACTCGTGCGGAAACATATCCGGAACCGTCGTAAAGATGTTGGCTGACCACCCCTGGTGCGCGCTGGCGCCCAGGCTCAGCAGCGCCACCGCGCCCCACTCCGAGTGCAGGCCCCCCGCAAACCCGATCGGCACAACCAGGCACGCGCAAGTAAGCATGGCAGCCAGCCGCGCGGGCTTCAGCCCCATTCCCAGCCGCTCGTAGCCACGCGGCAGCCAGCCCCCGCAAACACTCCCCACCGTCGAAAGGCAATAAATCACAATCAGCGGCGGCCCCAGATGCGACAGGTTCAGATTGAACCGCGAACTGAAGTAGCCGGGAAGCCAAAACAGAAAGAACCACCAGACTGGATCGGTGAGAAATTTGCCCAGCGCAAACCCCCACGTCTGCCGGTAGCCCAGCAGCTTCCACCATGCGGGCCGCGGGCCGGGCGGCGGCACAATCACCACGCCGCGGCTCCATTCCATCGATTCGCGCGGCGTCCGGTACTTCAACGACCACCAGACAATCCAGCTCGCGCTGAACAACCCGGTGGTGAGAAAGGCCGCGCGCCATCCAAAGTGCCAAGCAACCCAGGGCACAACCGCCGGAGCCAGAATCGCCCCCACGCAGGCGCCGGAGTTGAAGATGCCCGTGGCCAGCGACCGCTCCCTGGGCGGGAACCACTCCGCCGTCGCCTTGATCGCCGCGGGAAAATTGCCGCTCTCGCCCAGTCCCAGGAAGACTCGCGCCACGCCGAATCCAAAGACCGAATTCACCAGCGCGTGCCCCATCGCCGCCAGGCTCCAAAGGCCGGTAACGATCGGGTAGCCCTTGCGGCACCCTAGCCGGTCCACCAACCGCCCCGCAAAAATCACCCCCAGCGCATACGCAATCTGGAACGCGCCCACGATGTTGCCGTACTGCACCTCGGTCATGCTGAGCGACCGCTCAACCGTCGGCCATCCTGGCAACAGCGGCGCCAGGTGGATCGTGCTCTGCGCAAGCACCGGCTTCAGGATGGCGATCACCTGCCGGTCCATGTAGTTGATCGACGTGGCCACAAACAGCATGGCGCAGACGGTCCATCGCCCCGGTAGCGCGAGTGGTTCCGCAAAAATCTCCGTAGGTCCCTTCGGATCCGTCATAGAGTCACCAGTCACTCACTCTTCCGTCGAGCTTGCTTGCCGGCTGTTCCCTGTTCCCTAATCCCTGTTCCCTGTTTATTGGTTCACTCCGCTGGCCAGAAAGCCTCCATCGACCGCCAAAGTCAGTCCGGTGA
>OBLU010005757.1_pt1 | contig 11070 bp, 9 predicted proteins | sample 1518681 | NCBI WGS metagenome assembly OBLU01 (sample SAMEA3539304, study PRJEB22396) | soil metagenome | biome: tundra; feature: field; material: soil | place: USA | collected 2010-05 | depth 0.15 m
CATGCTTGTAATACTGCGCCTCCCACATCTGGTGCTGGCCCACGTCGGTGACGACAATGGTGTTGCCGTCGCGCGTTTGCCGCCACAAGTCGTTGATCACATGCGCCGCATATAGATGGCCGCTATCGGGGAGGTTCTGAATGTCACGAACCGCCGAATCGCCTTTCAGTTTGTCGATGGAATCCAGCCATTCACTACGATCAATGGATTCGACCTTCGGCAGCAGTTCCAGCAAAACTTCCCGCAAATCGCCGACCAGCGGCACATCGACTTTGACGTTCTTGTTAATCTCCGCCGGGTCGATCTCGATATGAATCTTCTTCGCGTTGGAGGCGTAGTTTTTCAGGTTGCCGGTAACGCGGTAGTCAAAACGCATGCCGAAGGCCAGCAGCAGGTCCGCTTCCTGAATCGTATGATTCACCCAGGCCTCGCCGTGCATGCCCATCATGCCAAGATTCAGCGGGTGAGAAGCAGGGAACGCGCCCAGGCCAAGCAACGTCATGGCCACGGGTATACCGGCCCGCTCGGCAAAATCGCGCACCTCCCGCATCGCTCCTGAAACGATGATGCCGTGACCGCCCAATATCAACGGCCGCTTGGAATTGTGGATCAAGTCCAGCGCCTGCGCATATTCCGCCGGAGCCGGCGAAAGGTCCGGCCGGTAGCCCGGCAACTGCGGCTTGGCCGCTTCCCAATCAAACTCGCACGTGCCCTGTTGCGCATCTTTAGTGATGTCGACCAGCACCGGACCGGGACGTCCCGACCGGGCCACGTAGAAAGCTTCGCGGATCGTGCGTGCCACTTCGCTGGCCTGCGTAACCAGATAGTTGTGCTTGGTGATCGGGAGCGTTACGCCTGTGATATCGGTTTCCTGAAACGCGTCCGACCCGATCAGCTTGCTACCTACCTGTCCGGTGATGCAGACGATAGGGATGGAATCAAGCATTGCGGTAGCGATACCCGTGACCATGTTGGTCGCGCCCGGCCCCGAAGTTGCCACCGCAACTCCGGTCTGCCCACTGGCGCGCGCGTAGCCATCGGCCATGTGGGTTGCGCCCTGCTCGTGGCGCACCAGGATGTGGTGGATCTTGCTATGCTTCAGCGCGTCATAGGCCGGCAGAATCGCGCCGCCCGGATAGCCAAAGACGTGCTTCACACCCTCCCGTTCCAGACACTCCCAAAGAATGCTGGCTCCGGTCATGGTCTTCGTCTTCGTCTGTGTCTTCGCCTTGCCCTCGGTAGTCGGCGTGCTTGTCTGATCCGTGGTCTTGTGATCCGTCATGCGACCTCCCTGCCATTGCTTGCTTGCCAATCCATTGCCTGCCAATTCACTGCCTGCTAATTCATGGTGCACAGCGATTCGGGTTCGTGTCAGGGTATCGATTCAGCGATACCGCAAGTCGTAAGATCAGCCGCCCCTCAAGGGCCGAACGTCGAAATGCTGCCGCTCCCCAAAAAAACAAAACCCACCTTGCCAGTGTCTCTGGCCGGTGGGATTCGGGAGCACTTACGATTTCTAATCTCTCAGCTCACTCGTCCCCCCACCGTGAAACCGGGCACACTCGTACCCCTGGAATTCGAAAACTAAGTCGTCGGAGGCTACGTCCATTCGTCACGGTTATACCAAAGTAGTTCACGTGATAGTACCTAAGCTCCCGCCCGCCTGCAAGCGGAAAGTCAGGAAGCGGGTCAATGTGCAAGCCCTTCACCACCAGAGGGCACGAAGGCGCACCGAGGAAGCTCTTGAAACGAAAAACCTTCGTGGTCCTCAGTGGTTGAAGGTTCTTCCGTGCTATTGCGAAACTGAGCCGCCGCAGTGCCCGCCATCACATCCTTCCCCGTCTCAGTAAATCCGGTTCTCCACCACCACGTTCGGGTTGCACACACCGCGGTTCTCGACGATCCATTTGCTGTCGAGCCCATAGATGGAGAATTCCGGCCGCGCGATGTAGCCGCCATCCATTAGCGGCTTTCCTCCGCGGATGCCGCGCACTCCATCCCAGGTCAGTGGTCCGACGCGTTAACCGAGGCTCGCACCGCTTCCTGGCAATTGCCCGCGGCGGTCAATACTTTGTCAAAGGCCGTATCGGTGCGGAGTTTTGCCAGCAATGGATCGGAAAGCAGATTCTCGTGCGCGCAATAGTTCTGCTCGACCGCGCTCTGCAGCAGATGGAGGGCCGCTTGTTTCTTGCCGCAGTACGCGAAAATCGAGCCCTGGTAATACCACGTCTCCGGGTCGGGTTCGCTGGGCACGCTGGTTTCCGCTTCCTGCGCCATCCGGTCCAGGTCGGCGGCAGGCCGCAACTGCAGACAAGCCTCCAGCAGATCGCGATGATAACGCGGTGCGGTCGGCATGCGTTTCACCGCCTCGCGTGCTTCCGCAATCTTCCCCTCGCGCAGCAGGATCGATGGCATTATATAGGCCGCCCATTCCGAACCGGCATCCAATCGGGCGAAATCTGCGGCCCGTTCTGTCTTCCCCAATTCCATGAACGCCCAGGCGCAAGAGCGAAAAATATAATTGCCAGGATCGAGCGCCAGCGCTGTGTTGCATTCCTGTGTCGATTGCTCCAGCATCCCCGCATAACGATGAACATAGGCCATCGCGAAATGCGCCTCGGCCTTCTCGGGCCGGCGCTTGACCAGCGCCTGCGCTGCCTCATAGGCCTTGCCGAGTTCGCCGCGCTCCACCCGGTTGGCGATCAGCTGTCGAGCGGCAGTGATCCGGTTCGGATCGAGCCCTACCGCGCGTTCACAGGCCTGATTGGACCGCTCGAACATGGGCTCGCCACCATCGGAATAGTCGGCGTCATAGTAGCAACGCACGCCGAGCTGTTCCCACGCTGGCGCGTAAGTCGGGTCCACTTCGACCACATGCTCCAGAACCGCGATCGCATCTTTATTGGGCCCGGTATCGTGAGGAAGCGCCAGGCTATGCAGGTAAAGATCATAGGCCTCAGCGTTCTTCGGACGCGTGCCGGTATCCAGAAAACCGCCGGCCGCGCCCAGCGCCGGCAGCAACTCTTGACGTATCTTGGCAGCCAACTGCTCTTGCAGTGCGATCAGGTCCTCAGCGGGCCCGGTCACGTTGGTCTGCCACAACAGCCGGTTGCCTTCGACCTGGATCGCCTCCAGCGTGATCCTCAGCCGGTCGCCCTGCTTCAGGAAGTGTCCTGCAATAATGTTGGCGACATGCACTTCCTTACCCGCCTGCTGCGGATCGACGTCGTTCGACATAAACTTCCGCGTGATCGCCGAGGGACGAACGTCGAGCGTGCGGGTGTAGGTGAGCGTATTGGCGATTTCATCGGAAAGCGCGGTGCGGAGAAACTCCACGCTGATGTCGCCATTCATATTCTGCAAGGGCAGCACCGCGATGGTGTTTTTCGGCGCCGCGGCACCGGCCATTTGACGTTGTCTGAACCACCACGCTCCAATCGCCACCAGAACCGTAAGCAGCAGCGCGCTGACTCCAAGCAAAAGATATGTTGAAAATTTACTCGAGGTCTGAAACGTTGTCGTGGCAATGCGATACGGCAAAATTGGCCGCCGCGCCCCGGTTTTGGTCAACCCCGATTCAGTTTCCTTCCGCAGCGACTGCAAATCGCCCTTCATTGCCAGCGCGTTCGGATAGCGGTGGCCCCGGTCTTTCTCCATCGCCCGGCCAATAATGCCTTCCAGATCGGGGGGGAGCGACGGATTCAGACTAAGCGGGGAAACCGGCTTCTGGTTCAGAACCGCATCCAGCGTGGTGATCACGTTGCCGGTGGCAAAGGGCTTCTTGCCGGTCGACATTTCGTAAAGCACGACTCCGAGCGAGAACAGATCGCTGCGCGGATCCAGTTCTTCGCCGCGCGCCTGCTCCGGAGACATGTAAACTGCCGTTCCCGGAATTACGCCGACCGCGGTCAGCGAGTCTTCCAGCGCCGCCTCGCTTGATCCCGGTTCCGGAATGGACTTGGCCAATCCGAAATCGAGGATTTTCGTCTGCCCGCTCTGCGACACAAAAATGTTGGCCGGCTTGATGTCGCGGTGAATGATTCCTTTGGCGTGCGAAGCCGCCAGGGCGTCCGCCACCTGGATGCCGATGTCGAGAATCTCGTCGACCTCCATCGACTTGCCTCGAATCCGCTCCTTTAGACTCACCCCTTCCAGCTTCTCCATGACAATGAAAGGATGTCCGCCGTTGTCGTCGATATCGTGGATGGTGCAGATGCCAGGATGGTTCAACTGGGAAGCAGCGCGCGCTTCCCGCACAAAGCGATCGAGCGACTTCTTGTCGTGGACCATTTCCGCAGGAATGAACTTCAAGGCCACGTGACGGGCCAGGCGCGTATCTTCCGCTTCATACACCACGCCCATGCCACCACCACCGAGCTTTCCGACGATGTGATAGTGGGAGAATGTCTCGCCGATCATTTCGAGGGCCTCAGTGCCGTCGGCGGCTATGTTAGGCCGCGGCCTAAGCTCAGGTCAACCCTTCACGGTGAAGCTCATCTTTATGATGAGTAAAAGTGGCCTCGGGCCTACTAGAAGGATGTGATTCCCAGCCGATTCCTCAGGACGTATCTTCGGATGCACGCCTCAAGCAGCCTTTCCGGTCTTATGATGATAAGTCAGCTGCTCCAGGTACGGATTGGCTGGTTCGTGTGGTGACGGGGTTTCGCCACGTCAGGGGCAGTGCCCCGCCGCCACACCGCAACGCTTGGCGCAGCATTGGACGCAACCAGGGTCGGAGGTCGAAGCCTTATGCGAACACTGGTGGTCGATGATTCCGCTGTCTACCGCAAATTGATCGGCGATCATTTGCGAAGCTGGGGGTTTGAGGTGACCCTGGCAGAGAGCGGCGCCGAGGCTTGGCGAATCCTGGAGCAGGCCGACGCTCCCAAACTGGTTCTGCTCGATTGGGTGTTGCCCGATCTGGACGGAATCGAGGTCTGTCAGCAAATCCGTCAAGCCCGATCGTCTGGGACTTACATCTACATCATCCTGCTGACCGGCAAGAGGGGCGCCAGCACATGCTCGATGCCATGCAAGCCGGAGTGGATGACTATCTGGCCAAACCCTTCGACGAACTGGAATTAAAGGCACGCCTGCTGGCCGGCAAACGTATTCTCGAACTGCAGGAAGAACTGGTCGCCGCGCGCGAGTCGATGCGCCACGCCGCCACCCATGACAGCCTCACCGGCTTGACCAATCGCGCCGAGATTCTCGGCCTGCTCAAGCGCGAATTGGAGCGAGCCCGCCGGGAGCACAAGCCGGTCGGTATGATCCTCGGCGACATCGACCATTTCAAAACCGTCAATGACACGCTCGGCCATCTTTTTGGCGATGAAGCGCTCCGGGAAATCGGACGGCGGCTGCGCGCGCAACTCCGCGTCTACGACGGTGTGGGCAGATACGGCGGAGAAGAATTTCTGATGATTCTGCCGAACTGCGATTTGGCCAACACGCTGCTGCGCGCCAATAGCCTGCGCGAGATCATTTCCGAAACTCCCGTAGTTTGTTCCGGAGTGGAAAGAACCATCACCATGAGCATGGGGGTCGCCGTCTCTGCCACGGAGGGAAAAAACGAAGTAGAAGCGTTGTTGAGCAAGGCCGACGCCGCCCTCTATGCGGCCAAGGAAAACGGCCGGAACCGGATCGAGCATGCCCGCTCCGCCGTCCAGCAAACCGCAGCCGGACACGCGCGCAAGGGCTAAACGCCTTTTCGCAATGAACCGGAGAGAGACGGTCGTGGCCTCAATTACTCTCACGACCCAGTCGTCAATGAGGGTCATCGGGATTTTGTAACAACTACTGAACAATCGTGAATGCGCCTGGTTGGAGCACTACCCCATACGGATTAGCCCCCGGCGTACTGTTTCTGGTTAGGCCACGTTGGGTCTAGGAAAGAGCTGAATAGAAGGTTAGAGTACCAGCGGTGTCCTTCTCTGACCTCCCCAGCCAGCGAGACGCCACAAACCTCAAGGAGGATCTCCACCAATGAAGAAGCTTGGATTTTTGATGTTGACACTCGCCATTGCCGCAATGCTCGGGGGAACTGCGTTAGCTCAAAACCCGATCACCGAAGACGCCCCCTATTTCACCACCTACTATTCCAACGCCAACACCACGGGTGCGCCGGATGAAACCGTCCGTATCATCAACGGCGGCGCCGAAGGAGCCAACCTGTACGCGAACTTCTACGTGTTCGATGACAGCGAAGAGTTGACGGAATGCTGCTCTTGCCTAGTCACGCCCGACGGTCTGCTCTCGGAATCCGTGAATAAGAACCTCACGGCCAACCCCCTGACCAGCATCAAGCCGACACGTGGCGTGATCAAAGTCCTCGCGGGTACTATCTTCAATGACGCAACCTCCATCGGCACTCTGGCCGCCGGACTAACCGGATGGAGTACGCACGTCCAGAAGTTATCTTCGGGCTTCCTCCTTACGGAAGCGTCGATGCATCCCATGACCCTCTCCGCCTATGAATATGAGCTGCTGCCGCAACTCTGCTTGTTTGACCGCCGCCTCAGCGGTCACCCTTGCACCTGCACGCCGGAAGATAGCGATTTCTAGTCCTCCGACTTCAGGTCCAGTAAGGATCGGGCCGCGAATCTTCGTGGTGGCGCTAAGAAACGGCTGGGAGTTTTTCCCGGCCGTTTTTTTTCGCTCCGAATGACAAACGAGAAAGCCGCAAGCATGATGATTGCTGTAAGCAGGCGGATTTCACTCATTGAGAATTGGCCGATCCGGGCCAATGCGTGATATGGCGATTTTGCGACGTTCTTAAACTGGTCAAAACGAGACAGTTAACTACGTCTGCCACGCTTAAGCTGAATCGTGAGGCAACCGTCATGAAACCATTTGGAGTTATCGGCACGGCAGTTCTGCTTTGTCTTGTCGGAACCGCTGCTCCTGCTTATGCTCAGGGCCACGAGCAGGCTAAGCCCGAACAAAAGCAAGAGCATACCCAGCAGCAACCGCAGCGTGCTCAGCAGCAGCCACATGCTCAGCAGCAACCGCGTGCCCAGCAGCAACCGCGTGCCCAGCAGCAACCGCGTGCCCAGCAGCAACCGCGTGCCCAACAGCAACCGCGTGCCCAGCAGCAACCGCGTGCTCAGCAGCAACCGCGTGCTCAGCAGCAACCGCGTGCCCAGCAGCAACCGCGTGCTCAGCAGCAATCGCGTACTCAGCAGCAACCGCGTACTCAGCAGCAACCGCGTGCTCAGCAGCAACCGCGTACTCAGCAGCAACCGCGTACTCAGCAGCAACCGCAGTCTCCCGGCGGCAATCGTGGCGGAAACATGGCGGGCAATCGCCAAGACGCGGGCCGCCACCCAACTCCAGCGCGCACGGTATCTCTGAAGGGCGGCGGGTCGGCGAGCCTTCGACCGAATGGGCAGATCCGCTCCATTAACCGGAACGGAATGCAGATTCAGAACAATCTCCGCGGTGGGCGCACGATCGTGAGCGAACGCAGCGGAGCGCGCATAGTGACCACGGGCAGAGGAAACGGCTACGTGCAGCGTGCCTACATCACGCGCGGTGGGCGCTCCTATTATTCGCGCACTTATTATGACCACGGCGCCTACCGCGTCGGGATCTATCGCGGCTACAACTATGGCGGCAATCACTACTATGGCTACTATCCCGGGTCCTGGTACCGCCCTGGCTTTTATGGATGGGCGTTCAATCCGTGGGCTGCGCCGGTGTACTGGGGCGTGGGGCTTGGTGGCTGGGGTTGGGGTGGATCACCGTGGTATGGCTTCTACGGTGGATATTTTGCGCCCTATCCGATGTATCCGTCGGCGGCATTCTGGCTTACCGATTATCTGATTGCCGCGAATCTGCAGGCTGCGTACGCGGACCGAGCCGAAAATGCCGATGCTGCAGCCAGCTACGATCAGGGGCCGTCAAACTACGGAGACGGAGGAGGGCAGGCAGCGAACTCCGGTCCGATGATGTTGACTCCGGAGGTGAAGCAGGCGATCGCTGAAGAAGTGAAGGCGCAACTTGCGGCCGACCAACAACAGTCTTCCGGCGGACAAGGCGCTTCCCCGGATGGACAGGCAATGGTTCCGGCACCCGCCAACGGCGAAGTGCCGCCGGCACTGGATCCAGCGCGGCGCACTTTTGTCGTGGACCACAACATCACGGTGGTATCCGATGGCCAGGAATGTGAACTTACCGGTGGGGACGTCATCACGCGGCTCACCGATACTCCCGATGCCGATCAAAACGTTACTGCGAGTGTCTCGGCTAGCAAGAGGACAGACTGCGGCGCGGGCAAGCAAGTGTCGATTTCCGTAGAAGACTTGCAGGAAATGCACAATCACTTCGAGGAACAACTGAACAACGGCATGAAGGCGCTGGCGGAGAAGCAGGGCACGGGCGGCTTACCGAAGGCTCCGGATACGGCCACGACGGCGTCCGATGTGCCGCTTCCACCGCCGGATACGAACGCAGCCAAGGATCTGACCGATCAGCAGGCAACCGCCGATCAGACCGAACAGCAGGTGAAAGAAGAGACTGCGGCAGATTCGGGCAGGAGACAGTAGCGTAATCAGATTTCACTCAGAACCCGGCAGTGGTAGCCTCTTGGAGGATGTGGCTGCATCCCGCGGCTAAAATCGCGGCGAGCCGCTACCCACGTGTTCACCAACCTTCCAACCCGCATCCAGCAATGCGCGCACGACGCCGGATTCGATCTCTGCGGCATCGCGCCCGTCCGCGACTTTGGCGAGCTAACCGTCTTTCCCGATTGGATCGCGGATGGGAAGCACGGCGAAATGAAATACATGGAAGCGCGCGATGAGGCTGGAGAACTCAAGCGCGCATCGCTGGCCCGTGTCGCCCCCTGGGCGCGCAGCGTAATCGTGTGCGCCATCAACTACAACACCGCGCATCCCTACTCGACTCAAACCGACGATGCGAGTCGAGGCTGGATTTCGCGCTACGCCTGGTCCCGTGAGGATTACCACGAAACCATACTGCACCGCCTGCGAATACTAGAAGATGACTTGCGCGGACTACTCGACTCCACTGGCAACTGGCAACTGGCAGCCGGCAACCTGCACTTACGTTCTTATGTCGACACCGGCCCGCTGATCGAACGCGTGTACGCCAAGTACGCCGGCATTGGATGGATCGGCAAGAATACTTGCATTATCAATCAGCAACTGGGATCGTGGCTGTTTCTGGGCGTGATATTGACCTCGCTCGAACTGGCAACCGACCTGCCCGCGCCTGATCGCTGCGGTACGTGCACGCGCTGCATCACCGCCTGTCCAACCCAGGCGATTGTCGCGCCCGGCGAATTGGACGCCCGCCTGTGCATTTCCTATCTGACCATCGAGAAGCGGGGCGAGATTCCTGAAGAGCTGCGTTCAGCCATGGGACGGCACGTCTTCGGATGCGACATCTGTCAGGACGTTTGCCCATGGAACCGCAAAGCCCCCGCGACCTCCGCTGCGGAATTCCAAGCGCGCGAAGGGCTGGTCAATCCCGCGCTGGACTGGCTGGCCGAAATGCAGCCGGAAGAATTTCGCGAAGTGTTTCGCGGATCTCCAATCCGCCGAGCCAAGCTTTCCGGCCTCCGGCGCAATGCGGTGATCGCCATGGGGAACAGCCGGGACAAGAAGTTTGTTCCGACGCTACGAAAACTTTGCCAGGATTCAGACCCGTCGGTCGCCGACCACGCGCGCTGGGCCATGGCAAGACTCGAACCAAGCACTACGCATGAGCGATTACGCAGCGAGACCTGCCAACGTGACGAAATGCCCAAGAATCCAGCCCCGGAGGGGCAACCGAAAGTAGCCCAGCGCTTCAGCGCTGGGTAAAGCTGTGGAGATGATTCAAGTCCCGGAGGGACGACTGCAGCCGTCACCGCTTCAGCGGCGGTACTGGCATGGTTTGAAATCGGCTTCGGCCGCTGAGTTTCACCGGCCTGCCAATGCCGCACAAAGATCAGTTGCGTATCAGGGTATCGCTTTAGCGATACCAAAGTCTGCGAAAATAAACGCCCCATCAGGGGCTGGGAGGACCAATGTTCCAGAAAGATCTGCTCCAAGGCAAGCGCATCCTGATAACCGGCGGTGGCACCGGTCTGGGCAAAGCTGCTGCGCAGCGCTTTCTGGAACTTGGCGCCGAAGTCTACATCTGCGGACGCCGCCAGGAGGTCCTCGCGTCCACCGAACACGAATTACAGGAACGCACCGGCGGCAAAATCCACTCCTTTCCTTGCGACGTGCGCGACCCCGCAAAGGTGGAAGAGATGATCGAGAGCATCTGGGCCGACGGTCCGCTCGATGTGCTCATGAACAACGCCGCCGGAAACTTCCTGGCGCGCACCGAGGACCTGTCGATGGGAGCGTTTCAGTCGGTAATTGGCATTGTTCTGATGGGCACGCTGCACGCGACCATGGCATGCGGGCGGCGGTGGCTGGCGGCCGGTCGCGGAGGCGTGGTGCTCAACATCACCACCACATACACAGTAACGGGATCAGCGTATGTCGTCCCATCGGCGGTGGCCAAGGCCGGTGTGCAGGCCCTAACGCGAAGCCTTGCCGTCGAATGGGGCAATCGTGGCATTCGCATGAACGCCATCGCGCCGGGGCCGATCCCAACCGAAGGCGCATTCTCCCGTCTGCTGCCGCGTCCGGAACTGGAGGTGGCCGCGAAGAATCGAAATCCCCTGGGAAGGTTCGGCACGGTGGAAGAATTCGCCAATCTGGCCGCGTTCCTGATCAGCGATGGCGCGGGATATATAAACGGAGAGGTCGTGACTATGGATGGCGGAGAGTGGCTGCAGGGGGCCGGAGAATTCACAGCCCTGGGCCGGGAACTGACAGCAAAAGAATGGGAGATGATGAGGCCAAAACCCAAGAACTCCAAAGAATAAAAAATTGCCGCAGAGACGGGGCTTGCCCCGTCTTAAGCGCTGAATGTGCAAGTCACAACGAAAGTTACAACCAGAGTCAAAAACTAACGATATGCGGCACGCTGCGGTGATCGTCAAACCCGCCGCCAAAAACGAAAGCGCCCGGACTCGGTTAGAGTCATCGGACGCCCGTTTGAACAGCC
>OBLU010005758.1_pt1 | contig 11068 bp, 5 predicted proteins | sample 1518681 | NCBI WGS metagenome assembly OBLU01 (sample SAMEA3539304, study PRJEB22396) | soil metagenome | biome: tundra; feature: field; material: soil | place: USA | collected 2010-05 | depth 0.15 m
GCAGGGGACCAATTGCGTGGGCGTGATGCTCGGCAATTCGTTCTGGAACATTCTCGATCCGCCCCAGGGCCGCTATAACAAGCACGGCCCCCAGCGACACGCTGAGGAGCCGTTCCTGCTGCGCGCCGAGGTTCGCTTCGAGCCAGCCGCTGGCAATACCCGCAGCATCGGCACCGATGACACCTGGCGCACCGCCGATGGCCCGGTCGTGTTTTCCCACATCTATGCCGGTGAGGACTTCGACGTACGAGCGCTGCAGGCGGGTTGGGACTGCGTGGGGTTTAAGGATAGCGCCTGGCAACGAGCGCGTTTGGCGACAGCCCCGCCCGGCAAACTGGAGGCAATGACCTTTCCGGGCATCCAGGCGTTCGAGCGCGAAACACCGGCTTCGGTGAAGCAGCCGGCCCAGGGCGTAGTGCTGTATAGCTTTCCGCAGAACACAGCCGCGCAGTTGCGGGTCGAGGTGAGTGGCGGCAAGGCCGGCGACCGCATCCAGTTCCGTTGCGGCGAGCATAAGAATGCGGAGGATCGCCTGTTCGGCGGCTATATAGTGGGGAGCGACCTCGTCACCGATGGCCAAGCGTTCACGCATGAGTGGGTGTTCTTCTATCTGGGCATGCAGTTCGTCGAGGTGACCGGCGCGGTGCCGGAAGGGGAGGCCAACCCCGGCAAACTCCCAGTGATTCGCCGCCTTGAGCTGGTGCCCGTGCGCGCCGCGCTGGCCGAGACCGGGAGCTTCAACACTTCGAGCGATCTCTACAATCGCACGCACCAGCTTATCGACTCGGCCATGCGCGCGAACATGAGCTGGGTGATGACCGATTGCCCGCACCGGGAGAAGCTTGGCTGGCTTGAGTGCTCCTATTTGCTGCAGCCCAGCTTCATGTACCACTATGAGGGCAGCGAGTGGTTTAGCAAGATCGCCGGAGACATCCGGGACGCGCAGGAGCCGAGCGGGCGAGTGTTGACGGTCGCACCCAGCTACCCGGCGGGGCGCTTTCCCGGGGCGTTCAACTGGACGGTGGAATGGGGCGCGGCAGCGGTGCTGGTGCCCTGGCAGCACTACGTGTGGTTCGGCGACAAGCAAGTGCTCAAGGATAACTTCGATATGATGCGCCGCTTCACCGACTTCATCGGAACAGGGGCCAAAGACGGCATCGCGCCCGGGGGACTGGGGGACTGGTATGATTACGGCCACGGCAAGCCGCCGGGGCCGTCGCGGTTTACCCCGACGGAGCTTTCGGCCACAGCCACGTGGGGCCTTTGCGCTCAGGCAGTGTCACGCGCGGCGGAGGCGCTGGGGCGCACTAAGGACGCGCGGACCTACCGCGATCTGCACGCGCGGATAGCCGCCGATTTCCAGCGGCACTTCCAGGACCCGGCCACGCGCAAGCTACGGCACAACGGCAGTCCCCAATGCGCCAACGCGATGGCCTTGTGCGCCGGGGTCGTTGCACCGGCGGACCGTGCGCTGTTGGTTGAGGACATCATCGCCGACCTGGAGACGCGGGGCTGGCAGCAAACGCCGGGGGATGTTGGCCATGTCTATTTTATCCGCGCCTTGGCCGAGGCGGGGCGCTCCGATGTCCTGCACCGGGTCTATTCTCGCACCGGCCTGGGCAGCTATGGCGGCATTCTGGCCAAGGGGCTGACCTCCCTACCGGAGACTTGGGATGCGATGATGGACGGCAGGCAATCACTTAACCACTGCATGCTGGGCCACGTCATGGAATGGTATTACGGCTACGTGGGAGGCATCCGCCAAGCGACCAACAGTATCGGCTGGCGGGAGATCCTTATTGCACCCAACCCCGGCCTCCTGACCAGCGCTGAGACGGCTGTGCAAACTCCTCGCGGGCGTGTGGTCAGCCTCTGGCACAAGGAAGGCACCACATTTCATCTGGAGGTCGAGGTTCCCAAAGGCGTCAAAGCGACGGCCATCCTGCCTTCCGGCGCCCGCAAGATATTGCGCAGCGGAAAGCAGACCGTCGAGGAAGCCTTGCCCAAACCGGCTACCTGAACAATTGCATTTACTCCCTGCCTAAGGCTACTTACGGTCCCGGCAAACATTATGAGCTATCCAATCACACGGAGGGGTCTTGCGAGTAGCGCCGCAACGTGGCTGCTTTCGGGTATCCCACTGGTGCTGATCATTATGGCTTGCTCGAGCCATGCGGCCCCCTCCGCGCCGGAGGTCACGGTCGCCGCCTATTACTACCCTTGCGAGCACCCGGACCCGCGTTGGGATAAGGCCAAGTATCCCGGCTTCACGGAATGGGACCTCGTCAGAAAGGCCAAGCCCCGATTCCCAGGCCATAAGCAACCCAAGGTCCCTCTCTGGGGCTACACCGACGAATCCGATCCCAAGGTCATGGCACAGAAGATCGATGCCGCGGCCAACTATGGCGTCAACGCCTTCATCTTCGACTGGTATTACTACGACGACGGCCCGTACCTTGAGCGCGCCCTGGAGCGCGGTTTCCTCCAGGCTACGAACAACAGCCGCGTCAAGTTCGGCCTGATGTGGGCCAATCACGACTGGTTCGACATTCAAGGCTATAACCCCGCGGATAAGATCAAGCTGCTCTATCCCGGCAAAGTCACCCCCACCACCTGGGACAAGATTACCGACCTCGTCATCGCCCGTTATTTCAAGCATCCAAGTTATTGGAAGGTTGACGGCAAGCCCTACTTCTCTATCTACGAGATGAGCCTGTTCCTGGAGAGCTTCGGTTCCGTGGAAGCCTCGCGCGCCGCGCTGGATCGCTTTCGCGCGAAGGCCAGGGCAGCCGGTTTTCCTGACGTACACATCAATGCGGTCCTCTGGGGCCGTCCCAATCTCCCGGGTGGCAAGACGCCCGCCGACTGGCCTAAGCTCTGCACTGATCTGGCCCTCGACAGCCTAACCGGCTACACGTGGGTCCATCACGGCGCACTGAACTACGGCACCTTCCCGATCTCCGACTACGTCCAGGGCCGCGACGTCTATCTGAAGTTCTACGAGACCGCCGTCACCAACTACCCGGTGCCCTATTTCCCGAATACGACGATCAACTGGGACAACTCCCCTCGCGCGCACCCTGATGCCAAATGGGACAAGCCCGCCGCCCACGTCGTCAACCCAGTCATGGTCGGCAATACGCCTGACGCATTCCGCGAGGCCTGCCAGATTATCAAGGCGCGTCTTCTGGCCGCCCCCACCACTCCCAAGATAATCACTGTCAACGCCTGGAACGAATGGCCCGAAGGCAGTGTCCTTGAGCCGGAAAAGGAATACGGTTACGGTTACCTGGAGGTCATCAAGGCCGTATTCGGAGCCAAGTAACAACAGACCAGCTTTATGCCAACACGCACCACCTCGCTACTGAGATTCCTCTTTATGCCGGCGCTCGCCGCTCTGACGTGCACCGCGGCGGAGACGAAAGCCCTTTGGCAAATCGGCACCAAAGACCTCAACAACGCCGAGTTCGCGCTCGCGCCCAAAGGCTACAACCGCTTTGCTGAGGACGGGTTCTTTATCGTGGGCCAATCCGACGCGAAGACCGCTTGGCCCTACGTCCACCCTGGGCCCATCGACGCTTGGGCCGGCAGTCAGCCGCATACCTTCACCGTACTGTTCGGCGTCGAAGGGGCTGTGTCGCAGGGCACTTGTCGCCTGGTGCTCGATGTGATCGACACCTATCACAATCTCCCACCCACGCTGCGGGTCGAGGTCAACGGCCAGGCATTCGAGCGCGCGTTGCCCGCGGGCGCGAGCGACGCCTCGATCTTCGGCGACCCGGCAGCCGGCAAGCCCTGCCAGGTTACGATCGAGTTCCCCGCCGCCCTGCTCCGCGCCGGCAACAATCAGATCAACATCACCAGCATCGCCGGAGCCTGGTTTCTCTATGACTCTCTTGCGCTCGAAACACCCGCCGCGATCAAGGCCTGCGCCGTGAGCGAAGTGACCGCCATGATCTCAGCCCAGCCTTTGCCTGGCGTTGTGGAGCGCGGGGGCAAGTCATACCAGCGCATCGCCACTACGGTCATGCACGCCGGCGGGGCAAGGGAGGTCGCCTTCTGCGTTGGCAAAGAGGAGTTGCAACGCCTCCAGTTGAAGGACGGCCGCCAATCGGTTGACGTGCTTGTGCCCGCAGTGAAAAAGGTCTGCCGGACAACCTGCTCGCTGGTTTCCGGGGGACACACCCTATCCAGCCAGCCTATCACCTTGGCACCGGGCGTGAAGGAGATCGTGGTGGTCTTCAAGACGCACTTCGACATCGGCTACACGGACATGGCCACCAACGTTGTCCAGCGTTACCGCACCAAGATGATCGACCAGGCGCTTGAGGTCGTGGACCAGAACCGGGATCTGCCGCCCGACCAACAATTCGCCTGGACGATCTCCGGCTGGCCGATGCACAAGATTCTCCAGGACTGGCCCGGGCAATCCCCGGAACGGAAGGAGCGTGTGGAGAAAGCGCTCCGGGATGGGCGGTTCGTGGTGCATGGCCTGCCATTTAGCACCCACACAGAGCTGCTTGAGGCCGAAGACCTGGTGCGCAGCCTGGGTTACTCTTCGCGACTGACCCGGCGCCTCGGGCTGGCGATGCCGCGCGATGGCAAGATGACTGATGTGCCGGAGCACACCTGGATGATGGCCACGTTGCTGAAGCATGCGGGCATCGACTTCATGATGATCGGTTGCAACGGCGCCAGCGCATGCTTGCAGGTGCCAATGCTCTACTGGTGGCAAGGCCCCGACGGTTCCCGGGTACTAACCTTCTATTCGCCCAATTACGGGACTCAGCTCACGCCCCCGCCGGACTGGCCCTATCGCACCTGGCTGGCGTGCATTCACACCGGCGATAACCACGGCCCCCCGCGCCCGGACGAGGTCAAGAAGGTGCTCGACCAGGCCGCCAAAGAGTTCCCGGGCGTCAAGGTCCGCATCGGCAGGCTCTCCGACTTCGGCGACGCCATCCTCGCGGAGAAACCCGACCTGCCCCTGGTGCGCGGCGACACCCCGGACACCTGGATCCACGGGCCCATGTCTGATCCCGACGGCGCAAAGCTCGCCCGCAACACCCGGCCGCTCATCACCGCGACTGAGGTGTTGAATGCCCAACTGCGCGGCTGGGGAGTCCCTGTCCCCAACGACGCGCCGGCCATTGCCGAGGCCTACGAGCACAGCCTCCTTTACGGTGAGCACACCTGGGGCGGGGCAATCTATTGGATCAATAACATGCTCAGCTTCGGCGAGGCGTTTCAGAAAGACCATGACGCGGGCCGATTCGACCGCCTGGAAGCCTCCTGGGAAGAGCATTCCGCCTACATCAAGAAGGTGCATGAGATCATCACCCCGGAGCTGGCGAAAAACCTGCAGGCCCTGGTCCGGAGCGTGAAGGCCGATGGCCGTCGCGTCGTTGTTTACAACCCGCTGCCCTGGAAGCGCAGCGGCGTTGTCAGCCTGGACGCCGCCGGATTCTCTCCCGCCGCAGTGAAGCCCATGGACGGGGGAGAAGTCTCCCTTGTGGATATGGCTGCCGGGCAGCTCTCATTCATAGCGCGCGACATTCCGCCGATGGGCTATCGCACCTACGTGGCTACTGCTTCCTCACAAAGTAGGGCAGGCGTCCCCGCCTGCCTTCCGGTGACACTGCACGCGGGCGCGGCAGGCGGGGACGCCTGCCCTACTTTGGTGGAGAGCCCGTTCTTCTCTGCCAAACTAGATCCCTCGCGCGGCATAGTCCTGTCCCTGGTGGACAAGCGCTCTAGGCGCGAGCTGGCCGGTAACAGCGACGGTCTCGGCCTGGGCCAGTATCTCTACGAGCGCTTCGACAAGGACAGGGTCATGCAATGGTGCTCGAACTACGTGCGCGGCAGCCACCTTTGGGCTGACTTCTACAAACCCGGCCAGCCGCCGTCCGACCAGTATCCTTACCAGGCCCTTTCGCCGAAGGACTTCAAGCTGCGCTTTGAGGAAACCGCCGCGTCGGTGAACGCCATCATGGAAGCCGCCGCCACCACTAACCTGCCTGCCGTCACCACCCGGCTTATCCTCTACCGGGAGCAACCCTGCGCCGACCTGGAAATCACGTTGCACGACAAGCCCTTCGACCCCTGGCCCGAAGCCGGCTGGCTCTGCCTGCCGCTCAACGTCAAAGCCCCGCAATACCGCCTGGGCCGCCTGGGCTCAATCATTGATCCCGCCCACGACATTATCACCGGCGCCAACCGGCACATGTTCGGCATCAACACCGGCGTGAGCCTGACCGACGAGGACGGCCACGGCGTTGGCTTCTGCCCGATCGACTATCCACTGGTCAGTCTGGACACGCCCGGTTGCTGGCGCTATTCGCTGGACTTCGTGCCGAAGAAGCCAGTCGCCTTTGTGAACCTGTTCAATAACCAATGGGATACTAACTTCCGCCTATGGAATCGGGGCACCTGGACCTCCCGGGTGCGGTTGTGGGGCATCCAGCATTACGCCGCCGAACCGGCCATCATCACCCCTTCTCTTGAAGCGCGGTATCCATTGCTCGTGGCAGCAGCGAACGGCGCGCCCGGCGCATTGCCCGCCAGCCGGCGCGGCCTGGAGCTTTCGCGCAAAGGCATCCAGGTCACCGCGTACGGCAGCAACCCCGACGGTCCCGGCACTGTTCTGCGCCTGTGGGAACTGGCTGGCAACTCCGGCACGGTCAGGGTCCGGCTGCCCGAAGGAACGACCATCAAACAGGCGCAGCCCGTGGACTTGCGCGGCCGACCCGTCGGCAAGCCCATCCCGGTCAGCAAAGGCGCCTTCAAGGTCCAGGTCGGGGCATTTGCCCCGGTGAGTCTTGTCTTCGACGCCACAAACTGATATTGACTGTCAGCATGAAGATACGTGATGTTCCGCAAGTCGGCAGCCAAGGTAACACAGTCACCTACAAAAGCCGTTATGGTTTGGTCCGACGCAGTAAGGTTACCCCGCGCGATCCTCGCACCCCGGTGCAGGTGGCCCGGCGCGTCGCTCTTCAGCGCGCCCGCGTCTTCTGGGGCACAGTGACAGATGACCAGCGCCTCGCGTGGGGTATCACCGCCAACGGCCGCCGCACCCGGGCCGTGCTCGGGATTTCCGGCCCTATCTCCCCATACCTGCTATTCGTCAAGATTAATAGCAGGCTCGCGGCCATCGGCATGCCGATGGTCCCGGACCCGCCCGCTCCCCCGAAATTCCACGGGAATCCAGTCGTCAAGCTTATTGTCACCAACACCCGGGGCGCGATTGCCGTCAAGCTCCAAGTCTCCGGCCAGCCGGTCCAGTACATTGTCGTTCTCGGCGCCAAACCGCAAAGCCCCGGGGTCTCCTATGTGGATCACTTCACCATCCTCGGCCTCCTGCCCGACCCGGACCGGGGCGTGAGCGACATCACCGACGACTACGTCGCCAAGTACGGTGTGCCGCGCGTCGGCTCGCGCATCTTCATCGAAACCATCCAGCAGATTAACGGTTGGCAGGACCTCCCGAAACGAACCAGCGCCCTCGTCCCCGCCCCCTAATCCAACCCACCCCCGGGAGGGCGAGCGTCTCCGCGAGCCCTGACTTGCGGAGAGTTCAGGAGATATTTGGGCTCGCGAGGACGCTCGCCCTCCCGGCAGATCGCCTCCAGAGAAAGCTTCCGACTACCCGCTACCTTCTAGCGTGTTGCTTACACGGGGCATACACGGGGTATACAGGGGGCATACAGGGGGTTTACAGGGGGTAATGGTGCTGCTATGGGGCGCCTGCGGTAGTTCTCTGGACCTGCACTGGTGGCAGCCGCCTGCGGCATTGACCGTGACGGTCTTGCTGCCGGGAAGCTCATCGGCAGCGACATCTCTTCCAAGACGAGCAGTCCTGTTCCGGAGGGACGAATGAGAATAGCCCAACGTTTCAAGGTTGGGAACCCGGTCGCGACCGCGCACCAGTCCCGAAGGGACGGCTGACCTTTACTCCCACAAGTAGCGCTCGTCGTAAGCAATGCCGTGTTTCTTGAGCAACTCCAGGAACTCTTCCTGAAAGGTCATCTTCTGGTGGTGCTCCGCCTGCCGTTGGATGTATTGAATGCCCAGAGTCAGCCGTCCCTTCGGGACTTATACAACGCCGAACCTGCGTTCCCAACGTTGAAACGTTGGGCTATTCTCGGCATGTCCCTCCGGGGCAAATTCATGCTCGCCCCAATCGTTGGCCGAATAGAAGCATCCGTTCACGCTGTCGCTCTCGGCGGCCCATTGGTCCTTTACCGCGTAACAGGTATTACATAATGTCGCGGCATATGACACCTGACCCTGCCAATTTACGGCAAATGGCGGAAGCCGGGGCGGATGGGAATTTCAAGTTTCGGGATTTGCTGAAACGCCGCACGAGCCTCTCTTCCGAAGAGGTGGACAAATTGGTGTTTGAGATATCGGAGAGGGTCTGGAAACGGATCGACTGCACCGCATGCGCTAACTGCTGCAGAGTGGCGACACCGGCGTTCGCCGAAAAGGATATTGAGCGATTGGCCACGCACCTTGGGATGACCAACTCCGAATTCGCTGCAAAGTATTTGAAGGAGGCCGACGGCGCCGCAGACTCCCCACCGCTCATGCGCGAGCGCCCGTGTCCTTTTCTGAAGGACTATCGCTGTTCTGTTTACGAACATCGTCCGGATAGCTGCCGCGGATATCCTTTCCTGGACAAGCCGGATTTCACCGCGCGCACGCTGGGCATGATCGGGCGCCTTTCCGAGTGCCCCGCCGTCTTTGAGGTCTGGGAAGAACTGAAGCGGGCGACTGGATTTCGCGATTCCCCCAGGCAAGCACGCCAAACACCGCCTGCTGACAAATAGAGCTGCTGCGCCGGGCGCAACCGCTGTTTACCGGGTATGGCACGAAGGATCTTGACCGGTTCAGGGCTGGGTTGCTCATCCGGCATCATGGGCAAAGCGTGCGCCTCGAAAGCTTGCCTATCGGCGTGCTGGCGGGGCGCTTCGATATGCGCCGGGCACGGGCGCAGCCTCGAGGATAAACGATTGCGACCCTGTCCCGGAGGGACGATTGAGAATAGCCCAACGTTTCAACGTTGGGAACCCAATGACCGACGAGCGCCAGTCCCAGAGGGACGGCTGAGTTCACTCCCACAAGTAACGCTCGTCGTAGGTAATCCGGTGTTTCTTGAGCAACGCCAGGAACTCCTCCTGAAAGGTCATCTTCCGGTGGTGCTCCGCCTGGCTTTGGATGTAATGAATGCCCAGAGTCAGCCGTCCCTTCGGGACTTATGCAACGCCGATCCTGCATCCCCAACGTTGAAACGTTGGGCTATTCTCGGCGTGTCCCTCCGGGACTGATACATGCCGGACCCGCCTGCCCGCGCTTCTGCAACCCCGCTGAGAGAATCGGCCGGCTGCAGCGTCCGGCCACCGCCCGCTGAGAATATGACAATCTCGTTGAACGACGCCTTTCCGAGCCCTTTCTGTATTCGATGGTTTGACCGGTGCTGTACGCCGTTATGCAGTGCTGGGCCTTCAATGCCTCGAGCATGACTGTGACACTTGCCAGCTGCCTGGTTGTGAAGCCTTTGGAGGTTCAGACCGCTGAAAGATTACCCCCACGCATCGCCACGGCTGACACGCCACGCTTATGTAAGCCATAGCGGCTACTTATATAGCCCACGTTATATTCTCCATCTTTGTTCTTGCCAACTCCCAGCAAAGGAGTAAAACCGCAATCATGGGGAAAGAGCTGTTGAGGCTTTCTCCTGGGAGTCAGATTGTATTATGAAATTATGTTTCAAAAGCCCGCTCTCGGTTCTGTTGCTGGTGACACTGCCCGCCGTGGTGCAAGCCCAATTCACCTTCACCACCAATAACGGAGCAATCACCATCACGGGCTACACCGGCCCTGGCGGAGCGGTGGTCATCCCCAGCATGACCAATGGCTACCCGGTCACCAGCATCGGATGGGATGCGTTCGATGGACGCACAAGCCTGACCAACGTCACGATTCCCGACAGCGTCACCAGCATCGGAGCCAGTGCGTTCCAATACTGCTCCGGCCTAACCAGCCTAAATATCCCCAACGGCGTCACCAACATCGGAGACGAGGCGTTCTATCAGTGTGGATTGACTAGCGCCACAATCCCAAAAGGCGTCACCAGCATTGGGAACTGGGTGTTCGGTTATTGCCCCCTGACCAGCGTTACGATTCCAGACAGCGTCACCAGCATCGGTACCTGTGCGTTCGATTTCTGCGGGAGATTAACTAGGGTCACAATAGGCAATGGCGTCACCATCATCGCGAATTGGGCCTTCGAGTACTGTCCCAACCTGACCAGCGTCACGATTGGCAACAGCGTCACCAACATCCAAAGGGGTGCGTTCTATTACTGCACGAGCCTGACCAACATCATGATCCCTGGAAGCGTCACGAGCATCGAAAACGAGACTTTCGCTGGCTGCACCAGCCTGAACGCGATAACCGTGGATCCGTCCAACTCTCACTTTACCAGTATAGATGGGGTTTTGTTCAACCATGACCAAACTACACTCATTCAATATCCTGGGGGAATACGCGGAGCCTACTAGGTCCCCACCGGCGTCACCAGTATCGGAAGTGCTGCGTTCGAGGGCTGCAACAAGATACCCAGCGTCACGATTCCCGGCAGTGTCACCAACATTGAAAGCGATGCCTTTGATTGTCCCGGCCTGACAGCAGCCTATTTCCGAGGTAACGCCCCCAGTGTCGATAATGTGACTATGGAGACTTTGTTCTACGGCGTGACCGCCTATTACTTGCCGGGAACCACGGGCTGGGGCGACTTCTCCGCTAATTCCGATGCTTCAATGATGCTGTTGCTCTGGCGCCCCCAGGTGGAGGCCAGCGGTGCCAGCTTCGGAGTCCGGACAAATCAATTTGGATTCAAAATCAATTGGGCAGGCGGCATGGTCATCGTAGTGGAAGCCTGCACAAATTTGACCAATCCCATCTGGACTCCACAGCAAACAAACACTCTCACCGGCGACCAGTTCTGTTTTAGCGATCCCCAGTGGACGAATTATAGATCGGAAGAGCGTCGTGTAGGGAAAGA
>OBLU010005759.1_pt1 | contig 11068 bp, 10 predicted proteins | sample 1518681 | NCBI WGS metagenome assembly OBLU01 (sample SAMEA3539304, study PRJEB22396) | soil metagenome | biome: tundra; feature: field; material: soil | place: USA | collected 2010-05 | depth 0.15 m
CTTCTTGCCGGTGCAACAAGCCAATTGCGCTAATCGTCTGTGTCTCCAGACAGCGGGTCTCTTTCCCGAGTTGACGAAGTTGATAGATACCTTAGCCCAAGTTCGTCACGAACGAGATCGAAGTTGGCCTAAGTGGTTCAGAATCAGTTCAGGCTACCGCCGAGTCTGCACTACATTTGCGTTGAAATCTGAGATGTTCAGGCAGGCTGATTCCGAGCTGCCGGAGCAAAGATTTCTGCTCTGTTGTTGGCTCGGTGATCCGGCGCAGCCTGATTTCGTGACCGTTGGTAGTGGGCAGAACGATGTCGGCGCTCTGCAGAGTTGATAGCAGGGCTATTGCTCTCATCGGCGTCATGGGCTCGACGTTATCGACGCCACTTACCGATGGCTCTGGCACAACCGCAGGCCGGCACTTGAGCGGATGTTTCAGGGTGACCCATAAGGCGTAGCCGAGGAACGCGACCATGACGTGAGCTTTTACGCGCGGTTCCAGTTGGTGAAACAAAGGCCTGACGGAAAGTTCGCTCTTCAGCGCCCGGAATGACGCTTCGGCCTCGGTCAGCTGCATGTATTTGGACCACAACTCCTCCGCCGTGTCCGCGGTGAGATTGGTGCGCAACAGATAAGCGCCTTCGCGCGCTTCGCGCCAGTTTCTGCGATCTTCCCTGATTTGCCAGAACAAGCGAACGCCATCGGCCGTCTCTCGCAGATCGAGGTCGTACAGATCGTTCACTTTCGGGTGCCGGGCCTGGATCTTTCCCAGCCGCCGCTCCATTTTGTTGCGGTCTTTCAGCCGCCCCGTGACGATGGCTTTCTCCAGTTCATGGAGCGCAGTTTCCATGCGGTTGGAAAAGCGACTTCGGATCGCCTGCTCTTTCTCTTTGCGGCCCGCCGTCCGGCACAGGATGTACGTTTCCTCGCCTTGTGGGACAGCAACCTTCTTCACTTCCACTTCGGGCCGCACCCGGGCCCAGTCCTCTTTCAGTAGTTCTTCTTCGAACCGTTTCATCTGGCTGCGCGGCGTACCGGTCAGATACTGGCCGCCACGCTTTCGTATCGCCGCCAGATTCTCTTCGCTCACGATGCCGCGATCGAACACCCAGATCCTGCGCGCTCTGCCGTACTTGCGCTCTACCATGCGCAGCATCGTTTCCATGGTCGAGACGTCGCTTCGATTGCCGTCGAATGTTTCGTAACTGAATGGGAAGCCCTCGTTGTTTACGATCAGCGCGATCACCAGCTGTTCGCAGTCGGGCCGATGATCCCGAGAGTAGCCGCGGCGAACCATCGGATTCTTTTCTGCCGCGCCCTCCACATACGTGCTCGTCAGATCGTAAAGAAGCACGTCGAACTCGGCACCGAACAACACACCGTAGCGCTCTTTCAGATGCCGCTCCAGTTTCGTCTTGTGCGGCAGGATGCGGTCCAGGCAGCGATACAGACGCGTGTCGTTGATCTTGCCGTCTTCGATCTCCAGAAGATCGTCCAGCGCGGTAGACGGATACCAGCGTTGCTCGATGGCCAGCTCGCTGCCCGGCGCGCAGAGACGGTTGATTGCAAGTAACGCCGCTACCCGCGACCAGGGCACATCGGCCGATTCGCGATCGACGTTTTGCTCAAAGAAACGATCCAGTTCAAGACGCTTCCACAACTCCAGGCCGAGAAAACAGGAGCCGAACGTACGCGTTCTTTCCAGGCGCACCTGGTTCACCAGAACGCGCGCCACCTGAGGATCATCATCCGGCACCACTACATGCGACGGAAACAGCTTCAGCTGATGCGCATCGCCCTGATCGTTGAAAACCTCAACCGTCTTCACCCAGCGCGCCTGCGCCGAGCTGTTCAACTCGCCCAGATAGCAGATCGTCCTCTGACGAGGACCATCAGGCGTGCGCACTGTTTCCACCAGCGACCAGTACGCGTGAGCCTTGCCGTCCTTACTGCGGCTGTGCGGACGCAGATACATTCTGCGATGATCCTGCCATGATCTCAGGCCGCTTTCAAGAGGGTAGGTCTGCACTACATCGCGTTTTCAAATGCCACCGTTGACCCAAAAGGGCTTGCCTCCCTCGAACACCGCAAAATAGCCTGAAAACCCATTATCGTGACGAACTTCGGTTAGCGTCTCGCCATGCCCTGCGCGTTGAACGCAGAAGGTGCGCGAGTGCATCATTCATCGTTGGTTGCCATGGCCCTCTTCTGAAGATGATTCTTGAACTTACCATTCTTGCACGAAGCGGCAGGAGAGCGGATTCCGGAGCGAATCCCACGCACCATTCAAGGCACTTTGATGGAATAGGGAGCTTCACATGCAAGAGAAAGAGGGCACACCGTTGCGGAGGCTTCCGCGCTAACCGGCTTTTCCTCTCAAACTGTCACGCGCCTGTTTGAGCGGGAATCGGGAGTCATTATCCTTGAGCGCCCGGAGAGACTGCACAAAAGGAGCTACCGGAGCATCCGAATTCCGCGCCGCGCGTTTGAGCGCGTGATTCGGGAAATCACCATATGAAGACGGGCGCAAAAAGGTTGCGGAATTTGACCCCTCGCGTTAGGATTCTCGATACGGGGGAGATTCTGTAAGCTTTTGATTTTAAATGGTCGGGACGGGCAGATTTGAACTGCCGACCCCTCGCACCCCAAGCGAGTGCTCTACCAGGCTGAGCCACGTCCCGACACAATCGAACCGGCTCTGTGGAGTCGGATTCAGGGTCCAAACCAGTTTACACCAGCACAGCCTGGGGCGCGGCTTTTTGCCCGTTGACGCGCGGACCGGCTACACTGTCCCCAAATGCGAACTGCCGCCCCCCCCCGCTCAATCCTCCGGCGCACACTCCCGCGCGTTGCTCTCGTCGTCATCGCCCTTTTGCTGGCCGCGTGCGTCGCGTTTCTCCACCCGCAGCGAGCTGCCGCACAAGCGTCGGCGGCGAAGCACCTTCTCATTTACTCCATCGATGTCGAGGGCGGCCAATCGACGCTGCTCGTTTCCCCTTCCGGCGCTTCTCTCCTCGTTGACACCGGCTGGCCCACTCCCGACGGACGCGATGCGGGACGCATTCAACTAGCCATGCACGACGCCGGGATCACCCGCATCGACCACGTGTTCATTACTCACTTTCATGTCGACCATGTCGGCGGTGTGCCAGAACTGGTGAAGCACGTCCAGGTCGGCGAGTTCCTTGACCACGGAGAGAATCGAGAAGATTCCGATATCACCCGCCACGACTACGCTGCCTACCTCAAGGCCATAGAAGGCAAACCACGTCGCATCATCCGTCCCGGAGACACGATCAATATTCCTGGACTAGAGGCCATTGTGATCACCGCGGACGGCGAACACATTGCCGCCGTTCCGGGCGTCACGCCTGCGCCCAATCCCTTGTGTGCCACCGAACCCAAATGGGAGCTTGATACCACTGAAAATCCCCGCTCTGCCGGGATTCTCGTCACCTTCGGCAAATTCCGCTTCCTCGATTTGGGCGACCTGACCAAGGCCAAAGAGATCCCCCTGGTCTGCCCCGTCAATCTCATCGGCACGGTCGACCTTTATCTTGTGAACCATCACGGCTTCAACCTGTCCAGCTCCAAAGCCTTTGTTGATGCGATTCACCCGCGCGTGGCCATTATGGACAACGGCGCGCACAAAGCAGGCAGCCCTGAGGCCTGGCAGACTGTTCATGAAAGTCCGGGCCTTGAAGACCTGTGGATGCTGCACACTGCCGAAGACTCCGATGCTGCCCACAACAGCCCCGCGGATCGGATCGCCAATCTCAAAGGCGGAGCCGACGGCGCTTGGCTTAAAGTCGTCGCCTCGCCCGATGGCAGCTTCTCCGTCACCAACGCCCGCACCAGCCAGACGAAGGAGTATCCGGGCAAGTAGTGCAATTGCGATTGCACTGATTCCATCAGAGATCGGCGCTCGAACCATTTAAGGGGCACCCGCTTGAACGGACCCCGAATGACCAACTCTGCCATTCAAGTTCTGTTAGTGTTTGGCATCGGTTTCAGATCGCATACTGGATTCATGGGAGACTTCATGTCCTTCGCAAGGATGCGGGTGGGCCAATGAGCATCAGAGCAAATCGCTCCGGATTCACACTGCTTCTCTTCCTCTTGCTGATCGCGTCAAGGCTATGCGCGCAGGCTGGGCCGCCCTTTCAGACCGATGACCCCACGCCGGTCGACCTCGGCCACTACGAGTTCTATATCTTCGGCACAGTCGATGGCACACCAGCCGAGCTTGATCCCACTGGTCCTGCATTCGAATTCAACTGGGGCGCCATCCCCAACTTTCAGCTCCATGCCATCTTGCCATTCGGTGCTGTCGTACCTTCGAACAACCCTGTCTATGCTCCGGCGGGCGAAGGTACCAGCGCCTTCGGCCTCACCGATATGGAATTAGGCGTGAAGTACGGCTTCATCAAACAAACCCCGCACCGCCCACAGATCGGTAGCTTCACCATGTTTGAAATTCCAACCGGCACTTATACCAAAGGTCTGGGCGTTGGCAAGGTCTGGTACAAGCTACCCATCTGGGTAGAAAAGGAGTTTGGCCCCTGGAGCCTGGTTGGCGGCATGGGATACACCGTCGTTCCGCAAACCGATTACCGAAACTTCCTCTACGGCGGATTCCTGGTCAAGAAAGAAATGAGCAAGAAACTGGAACTGTCAGCCGAAGTCTTTTCTCACGCGCGCGAGGGCTTTGCTGCTGCCCAAACAGAAGCCTCGACACTGATTGACGCCGGAGGCTATTACCACTTCAAATCTCCCGGCCTCCAGTTGCTTTTCGCCTATGGGCACTCCATCGCTGGGCAAACTGAAAACTACGCCTACCTCGGCCTCTACAAGACGTGGGGCAAAGACAAGGACGCCGACAAGAAGACCGCTGCAGACGCAATGTTCTCCGCGCAACCTCACATCAACTCGCCTCATTGACGCGAAGCGTTAAGAATGCACTGAGGGGAATCGTTCAATGGAAATCACAACCCGCAGCCTCTGGACAATCATTCATGGCATGGGATTCGGCGCGCTCTATCTGCTCGCGTGTTCCGGTGCGCTGATCGAACTTTATCGTTTCAGCTTCTCGCCTGCTCCATTTGAACCCTCACCCGGCCAAACGCGCTTCCTCAAGATTTACCTCGTTACCATGGCTGTACTTGCTTGGGCCGCCGTGCTGACTGGCGCGTATGTCATCTACCCGTGGTACCGCGCAACGCCACCGCCCGGTACGGTCGATTTCTCCATGTTTCCGCAACGCCTGCTGATGTCGAGTGCGGCAACAATTGGCTGGCACTCGGTGGGGATGGAATGGAAGGAGCACGTTGCCTGGTTCGCTCCAATCTCCATCACCATGGTCGCCTTCGTCTTCATTCGTTACGGTCGCGATCTGATCAACCACAGACAACTTCGTGCTGCGGTGCTCGGCTTTGCGGCGGCATCGTTTCTAGCGGCGGGAATCGCGGGCTTCTTCGGAGCCATGATCAACAAAGCCGCACCGGTCCAGGGCGGACCCACCATCCAACTTAGCGAAGGAGAAGAAAAATGAATTCAGCGAATCCTGTCGCATCGCCAAGAGTTCCAGCCCTCACCAACGGATCTGGTGCAGCCGCCATTCTCGCGGCAGGTATCGGCTCCTTCGCAGTGGCTGCACTGGCCTTGGCCGCAGACAAGTTAACCCCCATCAATAGCATCCTCATTTTCTATAAGCCAACAGGTGCCTTATCCGGCGTAACCACCGCAGCCATTCTCATCTGGCTTTTAACCTGGGCCATCTTGCAAAGTCGCTGGGCGAAGAAGACCGTCTCCATGGGCCGCACTAGCTTCGTTGCATTCGCGCTGCTCGGTTTGAGCTTCCTGCTCACATTTCCTCCGATAGCCGACCTATTTTAAGAACCTGTCCAATAACTGTCATTTCCAAGGCCGCTTTGAAAGGGCGCGGCTAAAGCCGCGCCGGAAGGAGTCTAAAAGGAGCTGCGCTTTAAAGGTTGCGGAAAAACTCGCTCTTGGGGTAGGCCAGGGATAAATCCCCGGCATAAGATCATCAATATCGACGCGGGCTTTAGTCCCTGAGGTATGCTTCTTGCCGATCTCGTCCAGGAACTGGCCTTTTCCCGCAGCCTCTTCAGCCGCTGAGGGATGTTTCTTTATCCCGTGTTCAACATCATCACAGAGTTTCTGGACGGCTTCTAAGAACACCATTCAACAGAACCCCTCCCTTTCAATTCAGGTCCACCATGGAACACAATCTGCAATACACAACTTCGCTTCTCGCGCGCACTCCCGCCGCCCTTTACGCCCTGCTCAGAGGCCTGCCGGAGATGTGGACACTTCAGAATGAAGGGGAAGGCACCTGGACCGCTTTTGATGTTGTTGGCCATCTCATTCACGGCGAACGCACGGATTGGATTCCGCGCGCAAAGAGGATTTTGGAATTTGGCGAATCGCGCCCGTTTGAGCCCTTTGATCGTTGGGCACAGGCACGGGAGAGCCAGGGCAAGTCGCTGCCAGAGCTATTGGATGAGTTCGCTCGCCTGCGAGCAGAAAACCTTGAAGCATTGCGTGCGTTGAATCTCCGCCCAGAGCACCTCGCACTGCGCGGACAGCATCCCGCACTCGGAGTCGTGACGCTGTCGGAGCTGCTGGCCACCTGGGCAGCACATGACCTCACCCATCTGCACCAAATCGCAAGGGTGATGGCTCATCAATATCGTGATGCCGTGGGTCCGTGGACCGCATTTCTTGGAGTGATGCAGTGCGCCGGCCACAGCGCTTAATCAACTCAGTGGATTGCAATCAGCTAAGGGCAATCTTGAATCGGATGTTTGGTTTCCAACCTGCGCGAAGATTCTCTGCCGCGTCTTCTCGTAAAGCTCTTCCAGCGCATCGCACGCTGACCTGACCCCGTCCTCATGCTCCATTCGCTGCGCCACGAGTTTCGCGCGCAGCGCAAACAATGGCTCCGCAAGCATCGCCTTCAGCCTCCGTGCCACCCTGACCGGCGTGTAGTTCCCTCGCTGAATCACACGCGCCACTTTCAGCCGCTGCACGCGCCTCGCGTTGTCTGGCTGGTCGTGCGAGTAGGGCATAATCAGCATCGGCGTTCCCGCCCGCAGGCACTGCGCCGTCGTCCCCGCTCCACCCTGATGGACCACGAGCGCCGCTCTCGAAAAAAGCTTGGAATACGGCGCATACTCTGCCACGCAAATCGTATCCGGCAGTGCTTGCCGCGGCCGGTTGCGCGCGTCGGCTCCAATCAGCAGCACGGCGCGCACCCCCAGCCTCATCGCCGCCTTGGCTGAGAACTCAAAGAACTGTCCCGCGGCCATCACCGCCGCCGACCCCAGCGTAAATACCACTGGTGGCGTCCCCGCAGCTAGAAACTCTTCCAGATGCGGCGGCAGCGCCGCGTTGCCTGAATCCGCGTCGTAGTAGCAAAACCCCGTAATCTTTACGTGCTCCGGCCAATCCTTTTGCTCATGTCCCATCACCCGCGAAAACAGCGCCAGCACCAGCTGAGGCGAATGCTTGGCGTCGAAGAGCGGATTCCTGCCCTTCTCGAGGCCAAGCTCGTTGCGCAGATCGTAGATGGGCTGCGGCCACTTCCGGCTCATAAACCGCACCAGCCGCTTGATCGCCCGTCCCATCCCCGGCACCGTCCTATCCGCTCGCGCCAGGCGTGGATACATCGGCAACACCGGCGGGTCATAGGCAGAGAAGAACGACAGCGGTGCAAGCACGTAACTCGCCCACGGAATCCCCGTCACCTCCGCTACCAGCGGCCCCGCATAGTTCAGCTCGCCCAGCAGCAGCAGGTCAGCTCGCTCCGGACTGATAGCCGCGTCCAGCAGATCGTGGAAAGTCTGGCGCAACGCCGGAAACAGAAACTCCCGCAGCCCGCGTTCCGTCCCTTTGCGCACGTCGTAAACCATCGCCGCCATGGCTGTGTTCTGCGGATCGATATCCGGCCGAACCGCGTGAAACTCCAGCCCCAGCGGCGCAATCTTCGGCCCGAAGACCTCCGGCACTGCCATCACCGGCACATGCCCCCGCCGTTTCAGTTCCAGCGCAATCGCGATCAAAGGATTGATGTCGCCGAAAGTGCCTATATTCGAGAGAACAATGCGCAAGTGTGCGTCCCCAGGCCCAGATCGGCCAGCAGTAAGAGGGTAACGCATCAGGCCCCAGGTTGGCCTCTTCCAGCAGTCACGCTGCAGCAATCCCGAAGTGATATTCTTGCCCCAATCGAATTTCACCCGGAGCCATCATGTCAACCCAGTCCCACCTTTGCCTTCTCTTCCGATCAATCGCCGCGACCCTGTTATGTGGCTTTCTTGCCGCCCCTCCCATTCTCTCTGCGCAGCAGCCCTACAAAATCCTTGACCGCTGGAAGATCGGCGGCGACGGCGGTTGGGACGACTTGCACGCCGACTCGCAGGCGCATCGCCTCTACCTCACCCATGGCACCCGCGTCGATGTCGTTGACACCCAGACCGGCAAGGTCATCGGCTCCATCACCGGTCTCCATGGCACACACGGCGTAGCTCTCGACGACGTTGGCAAGTTCGGCTACATCTCTGACGGCGGCGGCAACGCCGTAGTCGTATTCGATCGCGCCACCCTGGCCACTATCGCCACCATTCCTGTCGGAAAGAACCCCGATGGCATCGTCTTTGAATCGGCCACGCAAACCGTTTGGGCCTTCGACGGCCGCAGCAACGACGTCTCCGTCATAAGCGCCGCCACACAGAAAGCCGGGGCCCCCGGCGACGGGTCTTCGTCGCAGGGGTGGAAAGTCGTCGCCACTATCCCCCTCCCCGGCAAGCCCGAGTTCGCCACCACCGACGGCAAAGGCATGGTCTACGACAACATTGAAGACAAGAACGAGATCGTCCGTCTCGACGCCCATACCGACACGATCACCGCTACCTGGCCACTGACCGGATGCGACAGCCCCAGCGGCCTCGCAGTGGACGTTGCCGGCTCCCGCCTCTTCTCAGTCTGCGACGGCAAGCACATGGCCGTCACCGACGCCAACACAGGCAAGGCGCTGGCGAATCCCACTATCGGCGACGGCCCCGACGGAGCTGGCTGGGACCCCACCCACAAACTCGCCTTTGCCTCGTGCGGCGGAACGGGCACTGTCACCGTCATCGATGCCAGCGCCGCAACCTACCCCGCAATCGAAGATCTGCCCACCCAGCGCGGCGCCCGCACCATGACCTACGACGCCGCCACCGACCGCGTCTACCTCGTCTCGGCAGAGTTCGGCCCCCGCCCCGACCCAACGCCAGAAAATCCTCGCCCCCGTCCACCAGTCCTCCCCGGCAGCTTTGTCGTCCTCGTCGTAGGCCGCTAAACGGCTGAGCGCCCCAACCCGCGTCCCCCAGGTCTCGATCTTGAGACCTGGGATCTGACCCCGGCCCCCGACCTCTGACCCCCTCAACTCTGATCCCTGATCCCTCACCCCTGCCCCTATGAAGATCCTCTTGGTCATCCTCGCCGTCCTCGTCGTCGCCGCCTCCATCTACGGCGACTACAAATGGAAGCAATGGATGTCCGCCCGCAAACTCCAACGACAAGGACCCGCCGCCGACGACCCCGCCCGCCGCAGTGATCGCCAATAGTCCGCCACCCTCTCCGCATTTCTCCAGTTACAATCACTCATAGGGAGCCGTCAAATACCTATGTTTCGCTACTCTTGCCTTCCCCATCCCGTCCCCTTTCGCCCCAACCGAGCAGGGCTGCTGCTGGCCTTCGCCTTCATCGCGTTGCTTTTTGCAGCCAGCTCCCTTGCCCACGCCCAGTTCAGCGCACCGAACCCCGGAACGCACGTCATGGACACCACCGCGCTCCGGCCGCCCGCGGGCGCGCGCGTAGCCATCGTCGAATTTGTTGACATGGAGTGCCCCATCTGCGGCACCACCAATCCCATCATCCGGGCGGCCGCCGCCAGGTACAAAATCCCCCTCGTTCGCCACGACTTCCTCATCCCCGCGCACGCCTGGAGCCCCACCGCCGCCCTCAATGCCCGCTGGTTCGACACCAAAAGCAAGGCCCTCGGCGATGAGTACCGCGACCAGGTCTTCGCCAATCAGCCCTCCCTCTACAACAACCTCGACCTGCTGCGCCAGTTCACTGACAAGTTTGCCCAGAGCCACGGCATCACCCTGCCTTTTTCTCTTGACCCCCAGGGCAAGCTCGCCGCCGACGTCAAGGCCGACAACGACCTCGGTCGCCGCACCGGCATTGACCACACCCCCACCGTCTTCATCGTCACCGCCGGCGGCAAAGGCCCTCCGTTCTTTGAGGTCCAGAAGCCCCAAACCGATCTCTACACCGCCATCGACCGGGCCCTCGCTGACACCGCCTCCGCCGCCCCGGTCAAGACCGCCGCAGCCAAGCCGCTGGCCAAAAAGCCCGCCGCCAAGTAGCCTTCGGCCCTGCCAAAACGCAAAACGGCGTCCGCCAAGGCGAACGCCGTTCCTGTCTGCGGGAATTCTGGTAGGTCAGGGCCTTAGCCCTGACATCCTGGAGCCCCAATTGCGCGGGGCTTTAGCCCCTGAGGTAAGGCTCGCCTCCCAAACCCTTGTCCAACAAAATGAACAACCGGCCTCTCAATCCACGGTCTGTATATTCACCAACCCATCCGCCCCATGCCTGCCCGGAGAAACGGTATCCGTCTGCGGCGAGCGCCAATGGTCAATGTGGCTGATCCGGTGCACGCAGCCGATGGTGCAATTCGGCGCGCAGCTCTTCGCCGTCAAAAACTCCCGCTTCACGTCCGCCGTCGTGTAGTCGGCGATCGGCACCCCCGGATACCCACGCTGCTGGCTGCAATAGTGCACCAGCCCGTCCTCGCAGATATACAGGTACCGCGACCCCGCCCTGCAACGCCAGTCGTTCGGCCGCCCTTGCACGATCGCTTCCTGAAATTTGTCGAACTGCGCGTAGTTGGTCTTCTTCCGGTTGGTCATGGCAAAGTAGACCTTGGCCTCGTCGTCCTTCAAAGGCTTCAGCTGCCCGCTGCCGTCGTGGATAATCCCGATCGTCGACTCAAACCCCAGCTCCAGCG
>OBLU010005760.1_pt1 | contig 11066 bp, 7 predicted proteins | sample 1518681 | NCBI WGS metagenome assembly OBLU01 (sample SAMEA3539304, study PRJEB22396) | soil metagenome | biome: tundra; feature: field; material: soil | place: USA | collected 2010-05 | depth 0.15 m
GCTGGAAACAAGCTGGCGCATTCGTTCGGTCTCGATGTTTTCCAGGGCAAAAGAGATGTCGGCGGCAAGTTCTGCAAGCAAGGCCACGTTCTCCATGTCGAAGAAACCCGGTTCGCCGGCATAGATCGTAAGGGCGCCGATCGCTCGTCCTTGATGCAAAATGGGAAAGGCCGCCATGGATCGGAACGACCGTTGCCGGGCACGCTCCCGCCACGGCGCCATGGAAGGGTCCACCAGCAAGTCGTTGCACACGATCTGCCGGGCCTGCCGGATAGCGGTACCCGTGGTTCCGCGGCCTTCCGGCCCGTCGCTCACCGTAATGCGAATGCCGTCAAGGTACGGGTCCTGTACGGGAAAACTGCCGTATGAGGTCACCGCGTCCGTGCCCGGTTCCACAAGGCCCAGCCAGGCCATTTCAAAGCCGCCATCCTCGACGATAATGCGGCAAATCTCTTGAAAAAGGGCGGACTTCTCGCGGATGCGCACAATGGCCTGGTCGGCATGAACGACGACAGAATACAAGCGATTTAATTGCTCGATCCGTTGTTGGGCAAGACTCCGCTCGGTAACATTCTCGGCAATCATTTCAAGGCAGATGGGCGCGCCGTGTTCATCGTGCAGAAGACGCCCCGCGAGCCTGATGAGGAGAGGCGCTCCGTCTTTGCGCTTCCACCGGACGTCTACCACGCGTCCGTCGTCGCTGTCTTCCGCCGTGAGGAGCGAGAGAACGTGCGGGACCAGCGCGATACCGGCCGCGCCGCTGCCCTTCAGCAGATCGGCCGGCGAATCGTAGCCCAGCATCCCCGCCAGCGCGGCATTGGCATCCAGCAGACGGCCATCGCCGGCGCCGACTCGGAGGATGCCACAGGGCGCCCTACGAATGAGAGAACAATAGCTGGCCTCCGATACCCGCAACGCCTCCTGCGCCCGCGCCCCCTCCGCCTTGCGGCACTCTTCTTCCCGCGCGCGGCGGACCGCGGCCGGGAGACGGGCCAGGCTATCCTTCAAAACGTAGTCCGCCACACCCTGCTTCAGGCATTCCACCGCCATCTCTTCGCCCAGCGAGCCAGTCACCAGGATGAACGGCGTATCCATCCCCTCCGCTCTCATCAACTCAAAAACTTCCATGCCGGTAGAGCGCGGCATCAGATAGTCGGAGAGGATTACATCGTACGGTGCGGTGTGCACCCGATCGACGACCTCTTCGGGTGTCACGGCCACATCCCATTCCACCTCGTAGCCAGCGGATCCGAGGGCCCGCAGCGAAAGCTCGATGTCTTCGCCGCAGTCCTCGAAAAAGAGCACTCGGAGCGGGCTTTTCCGAGCTATTTCCTCAGTAACGGGACAGCATGGCATGCTGGGCCTCCTGGTGACCAAACCACTCACGCGGCGGCTGGTTGACTACCAGCCAGTAGTAGCCGGGCTGTTGGACGGTGGTCCGAAACCGGGCAAAATCAACAAGCTTTTGAATGAAACTGCCGACCCCCAACCGGTAGCCCCGCATGGCTCCGATCGGGCGGCCGATCCACCGCCCCAACCGCAACGCCGCCGGCGTCCCCGGATGGGAGCCCGCGCCGCCACACCCGCAACCCCGTGCCGAACCGGCACGGTCTTCGCCCGTTGACGGCGCGGGCGAAGACAGCGTGAACAGAAATGTAGCGCCCTGTCCCACCCGGCTTTCCGCCCAGATTTCCCCACGGTGCCGCCCAATGATCCGGCGGACCGTGGACAGCCCGATACCCGCTCCGGGGAATTCGGTCGCCGGGTGCAGCCGTTGGAATGGCTGAAACAGTTTCCGGGCGCTCGCGCTATCGAATCCAGCGCCATTATCGCGCACGAAATAAACCGTCTGGCCCGCTCTTTGCAGGGCGCCGACGGCGACCTTCGGCTGCGCCGTCCTGGCGGTGAACTTCCAGGCGTTTCCCAGCAGGTTATTGAAGACCACCCGCATCAACGCCGGATCGGCCTCTCCGGCGAGTCCGCTCTCCACCGAGCACTCCACCTTGCGGCCCGGGCTGGACTCCGCCAGTTCCGCGGCCACGGTATTGGCGAGTTGCGAAAGATCGATGGTTTGCCGGCGCAAATCCGCTCTGCTGGTGCGGGCCAACTCCAGCAGCGCGTCGATCAAGTGCCCCATCCGCACCGCCGCGGCCTGAATGCGGTCCAGTTGCCCGGCCGCCCCGGCGGGCAACTGTCCGGCGAAATCGTCAAGCAGAGCCTGGCTGAAGCCCCGGATGGTGCGCAGCGGGGAACGCAAGTCGTGCGACACCGCATAGGTGAATGCTTCGAGCTCAAGGTTCTTCTTCTCCAGTTCGTCCACCAAAGCCGCCCGCGCCAGCGAGATCTCCCGGTCGGCCCTGGCCTCGGCGGCCTCGATATCTTTGCGCAGGAGTTCTTCACGGATCGCCCCGTACTCGTCTTCGAACTGCTTTTTGCGCAGTTGCGCGCGCAGCCTGGCCTTGAGCACCGTGAAATCGCCGGATTTGCTAATGTAGTCGTCCGCCCCCGCGTCGATCCCTTCGATGAACGCCGCATGGCCTTCGGTGGCGGTCAGCATCAGCAGGGGAATACCACGCGCCGCCGGCCGCTGCCTGATGATGCGGCAGGTCTCGTTTCCCGACAACCCGGGCATGCGGACATCCAGCAGAATGCAATCCACCGTCTGCACTTCCAAGAGCTCGAGGGCTTCCTCTCCGGAGAGCGCCTGGACGACATCGTAGCCTTCCTGACGCAGTTCGGCCGATAGTTCGTTCAAGTAGGTGATGCTGTCGTCCACCGCCAGAATCTTTTTGGCGCCGAGCAGGCTCGATGCCGGTGCGTCCACCACCGGCGCCGGACTGCCCGCCCGGAGAAGCGCGGCGACGCGAGCCAGGAAGACGGCGGCGTCTACGTCCTTGCCGAGGTACGCGTCGGCTCCGGCGTCCAGGATGCGCGGTTCTTCGCCCTCTTCGGCCGAGGCCGTCAACAACAGGCAGGGTGTGTTGCGCAAGGTGACATCCTGCTTGAGCCGCCGGATCACGGTATCCCCATCGATCCCGCCGGGCAGCACCCGGTCGACCAGGATCGCGTCCGGGCGAATGGCAAACGCCGTGCGCAGCCCTTCCTCCCCGCTCTGGGCCGTAACCACCCTGTAGCCGGCGGTTTCGAGGATCGACCGAAACTGTTGGCGGGATGTCGCGCTGTCGTCAATCAGCAATAATCCGGGCACCGCCGATTTCGGCCGGCCGGCCGCCCCACCGATCAGCTCCCGCGCACGGGCCAGAATATACGTGACATCGTACGGTTTGCCCACATAGTCGTCCGCGCCCGTCTTCAATCCGCGCACGCGGTCGCCGACTTCGGCCTCCGTCGACAGCAGCATCACCGGCAGGGCGGGGGCCAGCGTCGATTTGATCTCGCGGAGCAAATCGATGCCATCCCCGTCGGGCAACAGGACGTCGAGGACCACCAGGGCCGGCGTTTGCCGGGCGAGCGCCGCCCGGGCAGCGGCCAGCGTGGCGCACAGGGTGACATCGAATTCCCCGGCCTTAAATATCTGGCGCAGGTCCATCCTCACCGTCAGACTGTCGTCGACGATCAGAACGCGGGGCTGGCGGTCTCCCAACCGGTTGGCCGGGCCTGCACTGGCCGGCGTATCTTCCACCAAGCCTGCGGTCTCCGTCGATGCGGTGGTATCTTTCATAACGCCGGAGCTTCCAGCCCGGATCGCCTTTCTTCCATAACACCCGAGCTTCCAACCCGGGTCACATTATTTCCTTATCGGCGTCATCGAAGAAATCTACGGTAAGGTCTTAACGCCGGCCAGGGCCATCAGAGTGGGCGCGACCTCGTGCAAGCCGACCGTTCGCTCCGCGGCGCCGATGCGGATCGCCTCTTGCGGCATTCCGAAGATGGCCGAGGTGGCCTCATCCTGGGCCAGGGTTCGCCCGCCCGCCCGCCGTATCGCCAGCAGACCTGAGGCGCCGTCCTTTCCCATCCCCGTCAAAAGGCACCCGATAGCGCGCTTGCCGATCTCCCGGGCGACGGACTCGAAGAGAGTGTCCACGGAAGGCCGGCACGAATGCCTTTCCGCATCCCCGGTCAGATGCAGGCGCCCCCGCTGGACCATGGCGTGACAGCCGGGCGGAGCCAGGATCACCCGGCTGTGCCCCACTTCGGGGAGCAACTCTCCCTCCACCGCGCAACTCACCCGAAGGGCCGACTGGCTATCGAGCCACTCCGCCAACAACGGGCCGAACTTCTCCCCGATATGATTGACCACCAGGATGGGCAGCGGGAAATCGTGCGGGAGACCCCGCAGGATGGTCACCAGAGCGGCCGGTCCGCCGGTCGACGCCCCCATCGCAACCAACCGGTACTCCCGTCCTTCCGGAAGGTTCGGCACGCACGGGTCAAGGGGCAAGCTGGACCCGTGCGGAAGACGTCCGCGCATGTGGGTGATCACCTTGATTCGCGACAGCAGCTTGATGACGGACACGAAGGCCTGCTCCCAAGCCCCGTCCACTTCGTCGCCGCGAGGTTTCTCCAGGACTTCGAGCGCGCCGGCGGCCAGCGCATCGTAGGTCTTGTACAGCTCGCCCCGATTGGTCGATGCCGAGACGATCAGGATGGGGGTCGGGCAGTATGCCATTACGTACTCCGTGACCGCCAGCCCGCTCATGACCGGTAAAACCATGTCGAGAGTCATCACGTCGGGGCGCAGCTTGCGGCACAGCTCGATGGCGGTTTTCCCATCCGGGGCCTTGCCCACGACTTCGATTTCGGAATCGGCCGAAAGCGCTTCCACGAGGCGCTGGCGGATGGTTAACGAGTCTTCCACGACGAGAACGCGGATCCTGGGCACTCAACACCTCACCAACTGCTGGATGGTGCGCAGGAATTGCCCCTGGTCGAACTCACTTTTGACGATATACGCGCGGGCGCCGGCCTGTTCGCCCCGCAGCCGGTCCTCGGGCGAGTTGCGCGAGGTCACGAGCACCGCCGGGGTAGCGCGCAACCCGGGGTCCGCGCGCGTTTGCGAGACGAACTGGAACCCGTCCATACCCGGCATTTCCACGTCGACCAGGAACAGGCTGTAGGGGCGGGTGCGCGCCATCTCGAGGGCTTCTTCCGCCGACCGGGCAACTTCCACCCGGTGTCCGGCGGATTCGAGGATGCTCCGCTCGACCATGCGGGTGGTCAGCGAGTCATCCACCACCAGGATGGGGGGCCGCGATGCCCCGGCGGTCCGCGGGGGCGCCTGTGCCTCCCCAACCGCCTCCACCAGCCCTGCCGGGTCCAGGACCAATTGGGGGTTCCCTTCAGGGTCCAGGCTGGCGCCAGCCACTACCCGGGTAGCTGCCGCCACCTCCGGAAGCGAACGCACGATGACGGTTCCGCTTCCCGCCAACCGGTCCACGCCCACCGCCACCCGGGCCTCCCCCGAGGCCACAATGACCACGGACCAGTGCCGCCGCGCGAGGGGGGCCGCCCCTTTCAGCACCTGCGAGATGGGCAGGAACGGGACGGTTTGGCCCTCGTACGCGAGGAATTCGCCGGCCGTGCCGTGAACGATCTCGGTGGCGGCGATGCGCCGGGTTTGGCATACGCTATCGAGCGGTATGGATGCCCGCACCCCGCCCGACTCCACCAGGAGGGCCGGTACCGAAGTGAGCGAAACCGGAACGCAGATTTCGACCGTAGTGCCCTGGCCGCTAACCGTTTCCACCGAGATTTCGCCTTTGAGGCGCGCCGTCAATTCGCGTACTATGTCGAGGCCGATGCCACGCCCCGAGATGCCCGTCGGCCTCTCCGCGGTGGTGATACCGCCCCGCAGAATCAGGTCGATGGCTTCGCGCAATCCCAGAGACTCCGCGCCGCCAGGCAGTACCACGCCCTTTTTCACCACCGCCCGGCGAATCGCCGCCAGGTCGATACCGCCGCCATCGTCCCGGCAAAGGAACGCCACCCGGTTCCCGCGGCGCTCGATGCCGAAATGGATGCGGCCGCAGGCCGGTTTGCCGGCGGCGGCGCGAACCGCGGGGCTTTCGAGGCCATGGGCCACCGCGTTGCGGACCAGTTGCAAGATGGCGTCGCGCATGGTCAGCAGCACGCGGGCATCGAGCCGGATGTCCCCCCCGCTGGTGGTGAATTCGGCTTGCTTGCCGAGGGTGACGGCGGCGTCGCGCACAGCGCGCGGGAGGGCGGGGAAAATGGATTTCGCCGGCAGCAGGCGGAGGCGATTGGCGCATTCCCGGGTGAGCGAGATCGCGCTTTGCGCTTCGTCGATTTCCGGCCCGAAACGGCGCGCCAGACGTGCGATGGAACTGGATACTTCCTCCGCCAGCAGCCGGATTCCGCGCAGGCGGGCGCCATCCGGCGCGTCGCCCGAAAGCTCCATCCGCTCGACCAACTGGCTGGCCAGCCGGCGGGCCTGGTGCAAGGCCACGGTCTCGTTTTGCATCTTCCGAAGCAATACGGCCGCTTCCGACAAGCTGCCGAGGACGCCCTCCACCTCTTCGACATCCACGCGCACCGTTTCGAGCGGCTCCTCGGAAGCAGGCCGCGATGCCGGCGCCGCAGTGTCCCCGGAGGGGTGGTCCAATGCCGCCAGCCCGGCGCCGATCTGGTCCAGCAGGTGGAGCATCTCGGGCGCCAGGTCCTGGGGGACGGTGGTCCCGGTATCCCGAAAAGGCGAGAGGATGTCTTCCACTCCGTGGGCCAGTTCCGCCACGGCCGGCTGCCTGACCACGCGCGCGGCGCCCTTTAAGGTGTGGGCGAGGCGCAGCAGGCTGCCGACCATGGCTCGATCCGCGGCCCCCTTCTCGAGTTCCAACGCGCCCTGAGTCAGCCCTTCGAGAAGGTCCTGGGCCTCCACGCGGAAGTACTTGTAGGGGTCGGTTGCCATAAGCGCCTACACCGTCTCTCGCGATTGCACGAGGCGCGAAAGCCGGTGGGAAAGCTGGGCCAGTTGGGTAGCCGTCTGGAGCGTCTGGGTAGCGCTCGCTTCGGCCTCCCGGGTGGCCTGCGCGGCGCCGCTAATCGCCGCATTGACCTGCTCCACCGCCGTCATCTGCTGCTTGGTGCTGAGCCCGATCTCGCGGGCGGCCTGGGTGGTGGTGCCCACCATACCGGCGATCTCCTTGAAACCGCGCGTCACCTCTTCAAAGCGATGCAGGCCGGCATCCACCGCCTTAGACCCCATTTCCGTCGCCAGGATCGTCGTATTGACCGCGGCGTGGATCTCTTCCACCAGCGCGCGGATCTCTTTCGTGGAGCCCGCTACGCGATCGGCTAGTTTGCGGATCTCATCGCCCACCACCGCGAAACGCTTGCCGTGCTCGCCCGCCCCGGCCGCCTCGATGGTGGCATTGATGGAAAGAATATTGGTCTGTTCCGCCAGCTCGTTAATAATATCGAGCACTCCCCCGATCTGCTGCGACTTCTGTCCCAGGTTCAACATGTGGCTCACGATCAGATCGACCTGGCGGCGGATGCCGGCCATCGATTCCAGGGATTGCAGCACGGTCTGGTCGCCTCCGCGCGCGGCTTTCGCCGTGTCCTCGGCAATGTGCGCCACCTGTTGCGCGCTATCGGCAATCTGGCGGGACGTGGCGAGCAACTCGCTCACCGTGGTGGTGATTTCGTTCATCGCCGTGGCGGCTTCTTTGGCCCCGCACGCCTGCTGATTGGCGCCGCTCTGGAGTTCCGCCGAAGAGCTCTGCACGTGATTCACCGCCGCGCCGATTTGCCGCGACAGCGCGCGCCCCAGCAGCAGCGCCGTGACGGCCGCAAACAGCACCATGGCAGCGGCCAGACACACTAACAGGGTGCTGGCCACGGAGGCCCGCGCCGTCGAATGGCGCTCTTCGGCGTCGAGCAGATTCTGTTCGCGCCCGACCAGTGCCTGGATGGCCAAGGCGAGACGCTCCCGCCGGGGCACAGCCTCCTGCTCGATCCGGATGGTCGCCTCCAGTCCGTTTTTGGCCTTGCGTAGCGCAATAATCCGCTCCTGCAGCGCCGTGAATTCCGCCTCTTCCTGCTGGATGCCGTTCAGAAGACGGCGCCCCTCAGGCGTATAAACGCCCTGTTCCAGGCGGCGGAGTGTTTCCTCGAACGCTGCCGCGGCATGGCGCCGCTGCTCCAGAAAGCGGTTATCCGTCAGCAGGAGAAATCCGCGAAAGGCAGCCACGTACTCATTGGAAGCAGCCTGCAATTCTTCGGCGTTTTTCAAATTGTGGACATTGACGTCGAATAAGCGATCCTTGCTGGCGACGACTGTCTCGAGCGTGTAAACGGCTATCGCCGCGGTGAGGACCGCCAATCCGACCATGACTGCGAAGCCGGCGGTTACCTTTTTCTGAAAAGCCCACGAACCGATCATTGTTTTTTCTCCTTGGCCGGTTCCGCGATTCCGGCACGTTGGCTGATTGCTTCGGTTATTCCGGGAATATCCAACACGGCGCGCACCGCCGATCCGATCCGGACCAGTTGATGGACATGCTGGCGTTCACCCGGCTCGCCGCTCAGCCATTCCGGTTCCTGCCGGCCTTCGAATCCATCGAAAGCCAACCCGATGGGCGTCTCACCCGGCGCCAGCATCAACCACGAAGGCCCGCTCACTGCGGGAGGAATGCCGAGCAGCGCCGCCAAATCGTAAACCGGTATCAGCGAGCCGCGCAGCGCGGAGACGCCCAGCAACTCGGGGATCCGGCTGGGCAGGGGAACGATTTTCCCGGATTTCACCAGTCCGGCAATGTGCGCGGCGCGCACGGCGAAGACTTCGCCGCCCAGGCGAATCTGAATCACCGGGTCGCGCTCCTGGCGGCTTCGCGGGGGCGCCACGAAAGTTCCATCGAAGGCCGACCGCAGTGCCGCCAGCCCATCCATCCCGACTACCGGCCCCTCACTCATACACCCCTCCAGAGCTCACCAGCTCGGCGCGGCTGAATGCCACCAGCGCCTGGCGGCTGAAGCCGCCGCCGAACAGCAGGATGCGCGGCGCATCCTCCCGCGGGAGGAGCGCGGCGGCGCGCTGTAGCTCACAGCGCGCCGTCGTCCAATCCGAAGCGCGCTTGGCCAGACGGCCCAGATGCAGATGCGGCATGGCAAAACCGGCGTCCAGGTAGATGGCGGCCCGGTCGTGCTCCATGGCGGCGGCCGCATCGCCGGCATGTTCGCGGCAAAGAGCCATCAGGTAATGCGCGCCGGCATTGAGATCGTCGGCGCCCAACAATTGGCGGCAAATGCCTTCGGCGCTCTCCAGGTCGCCGCCATTGGCCAGCAGCACGGCCCGCAGAAGCTGCGTGTCGGCGTCGGCCGCATTTTCGGGAGGGAGGCGATGAAGCAGTTCGAGCGCCTCCAGGAAGCGTTCCTGGCGAAGCAGTTCGAAGGCCAGGCCAAGCTCCACCGGACGGCCGGACAACCGGAGCCCGGTGGCGCGCGGCAAGCCCGGATGGGAAGGATCGGACCGCCTCGGCGAAGATTGCGCCAGGCGGTCGGTCCGCCGGCAGGTGTCCTGGACGGCATCTACCCAGCCGGGGTCGGCGGCCGATACCGCCGCCAGAGGGACCACCCGCCCCGGCGGCTCGGTCTGCGCCAGAGACAAGCCCTCGCCCCCATCCAATTTCTGGTAATAGAAACTGTCGTCCGTGTGCCGTAACTGAAACTGTTGCGACAGCCCCCGCAGCGTCTCCGCATAGCCGAGAAACAGATAACCTCCCGGCGCCAGCGCCCGCGTGATTCGGGCGATCACCTGCCGCGCGGCGCCCGGCACCATGTACATCAGCACGTTGCGGCACAGAATGATATCGAAGTGCTCCCGCGGGAAGCCGTTCCCGGCGTCGGCAAGATTGCGCTCCTCGAAGGAGACCATTTGGCGAATCTGCTCGTCGAGCAGAAACTCGTCACCATCGGGGCGGAAGTATTTGCCGCGAATTCCGGGAGGCGTTTCGCGCAACGCCCATGCGCCGTACCTGGCCTTCCGGGCCTTGGCCACCATCAGGGGATTCACGTCGATACCCAGGATCTTGACGTCCCAGGAGTCGAGCTCCGGGAAATACTCACGCAGGATGATGGCGAGCGAATAAGGTTCCTCGCCCGACGCGCAGCCGGCCGAAAGCAGGCGCAGCCGGCGCTCGGCGGCCCGCACGCGAATGCGCTCCGGCAGGGTGCTGCCTGCCAGGGCGCGGCAGTGCTCGGAACCGCGCAGAAAATAGGTCTCGGTGATGGTGAGATCGGCGGCCAGGGCCCGCATTTCCTCGGGCTCAGGGGAACCGCCCAGCAGATCGAGATACACGGCCGGGGCGGGACTGCCGAGTGCATCCAGGCGGCGCTCCAGGACACGCGCGGCGAAATCCTGTTTTCCTTCACCCAAGTCCAAGCCGAACCAGCCGGCGACGATGTCACGGAAACGATCCAGTTCCGCGCGCTCAAATGATCGGATCATGGCTATAGAGGGACCAGCTTTTGCCAGACCTCGTCTGGCACGATATTGCCTGAGTTCAGCAGCAGCAGGAGTTGCCCATCCAAAGCGGCGACCGCCTGCAGCGCGCCGGCGGCGGCGTGGCGGAGCAGGGGCGGCAAGGCGCGGAGCGTGGCGGGGTCAAGCTCGAAAACTCCGAGCACCGCATCAACCGCCAGGGCGACCTGTCTCTCCCCGGCCCGAACTACCACGAAACGGGTGGGCGGCCCGCCAGAATCCGCCACCAGCGCAGCCAGGGAGACTACCGGTGTCGGCGCTCCGCGAATGATCGATAGCCCGCGCACGAACGCCGGCATGTGGGCCACTTCGTCGACGGGTAACGGCCGCATGATCTCGACGACATGCAGGAGGTCCAGCGCGCAACAGCGCTCCCCCGCGCGGATGAGGAGAGCCGATCTGGGAATAACGGTACTCATACTATAGAGACCCGCCAGCAGTCAGGTGACGCCGCCGAAGCGCATCGCACCAGCCTGCCGCCGTCCATACCCTATCTATCGGCGCTACCGGCGGAGATCTTTAGGGCTCGCCTCGATTTCCACGCTACCCCGGATCTTCTCCCGCCCGCGATCGGGTCCGTGATTTGGCGGTGGCCATGCGCAAGCGC
>OBLU010005761.1_pt1 | contig 11066 bp, 7 predicted proteins | sample 1518681 | NCBI WGS metagenome assembly OBLU01 (sample SAMEA3539304, study PRJEB22396) | soil metagenome | biome: tundra; feature: field; material: soil | place: USA | collected 2010-05 | depth 0.15 m
CACGGGCGTTCGCTCCGATCACACCGTAATCCTGACCGCCATCGATTCCGCGAAGGCGTACCCGGAGGTCTTGCGTCGCATCAGTTATCTCGACGTGGAAACCAAGAAAAGGTTCAAATTCCTGACCAACAACTTCACGCTTCCGGCACTTACCATCGCCTTGATCTACAAGTCGCGGTGGCAGGTGGAACTGTTCTTCAAGTGGATTAAGCAGCACCTGCGAATCAAGTCTTTCTATGGCACCAGCGAGAACGCCGTGAAGACCCAAATCTGGATCGCCGTGTCGGTTTATGTACTGGTCGCCATCGTCCGGAAGCGCTTGGGCCTGGAGATCAGCCTTTACCAAATTCTACAGATTTTGAGCGTGATGCTTTTTGAGAAAACGCCCATTTTACAGGCACTTCAGCCACCCGACTCCCAAAACGATTTACTCAATTCCTCCAAACAATTGATTCTGTTCGAGTTATAGCCGGACAGTTGTGGCAACCAGATTAAGGCATGCATCGACAAAAGGCGGACCTTTAGCGGTGTAACCCTAGGAGTCACCTTTGATGATAATGGCGATGTCGTCAACAAGCCGATTGCCATTAAGCTGGTTCGTGGCGGACAATTCATCGATTCCCCTGGCACACAGTGATCTCTTATGCTAAACAGGCTCGCTCAAGCACAGCAGATGTTGCAGCAACGCCTTCAGAAGCTTGGGGTTCTGTCGACGTCCGTCGGCAGAACCACGCTTTTCGAGTTATGGCCAGGCGTCTTCCCCAACAAGGTTCGTGTTTTTGCGAAAGCCGAATACACTAATCCTACCGGCTCACACTACGATCGGGTATACAGCCACCTTTTTAGGGTTCATCTTGAAAGCATGCTAAAGGACCGCCGCGACATCTTCGTCGAAGTTTCAAGTGGGAATGCTGCTGCAAGTTTTGTCTGGTTCTGTCGCCAGTTGGACCTCCGTTGCGCTGTGATTCTGCCCAACGGGCTGCCGAGGGGGTTCCTAGATCATATTATTCAACTAAATCCTGAGGCGGAGTTAGACGAAACAGCCAACTATGAAGAGTATGTATGCGGTGCCGTGGCCGTCTTGCGCAAACGTTGGCAAGCATCCCAGAAGCGCGGGACGCCGCTCCACGTATTAAACCACTCGCGTGACCACGAGACGCTCTTGGCGACCCGCACAATCGCCGACGAGGCCATCCAGCAGCTAGACGCGGTCTTTGGCGTCTCCGAACTTCAGTTCTACATCGCCGCATGCGGCAATGGCAGTACAATCATTGGACCCGGCAGGGCGCTCTCTGAACGGTATCGGGATTTGCGCGTGATAGGGTTTGAGCCCGAACAGGCTCCGGTTGTGCGAACTTACATTGAGCATGGCATCTACGATCCAAAGCTAAGAGGCTTGCGGCACTTCTTGTTCGGCACAGGAGTGTGGGGGGTCAAGTTTCCTTTCCTCCATGACCCGGCCTACGGTCTTCGTGAACTCATCACAGATCCAGAAGATGTGTTGCTGATCGACAAGAAGAGGGACGAGGATATCCGTTTTCTGGCCATTAGGACTGGGGGCCAATTCGGCCGTACGAGTCTTGCTGCGATGTCGCTGGCACACGAGCTGTCTCAGAAGACCGCAAATAGAGGCGCCAACATGTTGGTCCTTCTCTATGACAGGGGTGCAAAATATGACGGCCTTGAACTCCCTTGAACCAAGCCCGAATGTGTTGGAGATCCTCCACTATTTGATAGCGAAGCAGTGGCAGGTTAGTCTCGTAAAGAAATCCTATACTGGCATTCTGGATCGCGAGATTCGGGCTCTCTTGGATGTCTCCAAACGCCAGTTCGCATCGTTCGACCTTGATCTCCTTTTCCCAATCTTGTGGAACGAATTAGAGCGGGGCTGGCATCGCGATAGCCCGTATCTCGTTTCTGCGGCTGGTTGGGATCCGATGCGCCGATACATGCTGATGGTGAAGGACTTCGAAATCATCGGTCCGACCAATATGATCTTTCGGTATATACGAAATCCCAATATGATGTTGCTCGTCAAACGTTCCGGTGGTGACATTGTGAGGGTGAGGTCGGAACTGTCCGATGGTATACCTTTGCTTCATGTTGAATTGCCGGTCAGTTCAAAGGCCCACGACATACTTCGGACCTACTGGAATGAATACACTTTCGCAGACGACGTTCCAGTGAAGTTTCCGTCTATCACGTATTCGCCACGGGAAAGACTTACTGGCGCTGCGAAAGATCAACAGAACGCTAAACAGAAGGACTTCCAAGACGCTGTCGACGAAGACCTCACCCTGACGAGTCGGCGGGACGCCCTATCCGGATTTCTTTGGGGGGCTGGCTGCAGGGACGAGCGGCAAGCAAAGGATGGCGTGAGGGGGGTGCACGAAACTCTGGCTCTCTTGCGGCTGTTGCTGGACCGCATGCCCGAGGAGTCTGAGCTTCTGTACTCCTACAGTTCCTCCAACCTGCTCTTTGAAGAGCCGAGTGGGAGCGACGGCATATCGGCGAGCGGCGGTTGCTTTGTCTACATAGGCTCCGCCGGGTTCACCGGTAACAACGCGTGGTGGCAGTACTACCTTCTTTCGTCCGTGGCTATTGCCAAGCTACAATCGGTCCAAAGGTTCTTCAACCAGCACTTCGAACGTCACTTTGCTCTCCAGGCCGCGACGGCCTCGATTATGACCCGAAACTGGGCTCATCACTATGACAGTCATATTCGACCAAGGGCACAACTGGAGGATGTTCGAAGGCGTCTTCGGTCGCTTCGGTGCTTCGGACCGGGAGGCGCGATTCGGTGCTTAGGTCGTGGGGGCGCGGGAACCCGCGACTGCGGCGAGGCGTGTGATCTATACGAGACGGTGGCGCTCCTTCGTGGCAGACTAGACAACTATGTGTCCGCAAAGGCCGCGTTCATCGCTGAGGTGACGAGCGAGCCGTTGACGACGACAAAACGCGCCATGTTTTATAGGGATGTCGTCGTTCCCATGGCGCAGAACACGCTCTTCATGGACAATATCGCCGCGAACGAAGGCCTCGGTTACACCCGGAGGATTCCCGACGAAAAGGACACTAGCCTCAAGTTCCGTGCTTCTCTTCGTCTCCGCGCCTTCCGCGTGTCAAGCGCCTCACAGGTAGAAGGGCCTTTGGATACAACCGTCGAGGAGTTCCAAGCCCTCTTCAGTTGTACTCCGGGCCAGCAGCCCATCTATACATATCCGACCGATGGTTACCCTTACGACAACAGGTGCAATGCTAGCGCCTCTGTAGTCCACCCTCATAGCTCGGACCTGACATACCCCGAGCATCTAGAGCTCGTCTCGGTTTCCGCGCGTCTCGAGGGCGAGGGATTCCCCGTCCAGGCGGCGATGCGTGATCCCGATGTAGAGATTGAACTTCCGGGCCTTCTTGGCGAGCAAGCGTTCTACGGATTCGTAGAGAACCTCATTCGTAACGCGGCCAAGCACACACGTCCCGCGGAATTGGAACTGCGCATGTGTCTGTCGGAGCCGGCAGACGAGAGGCGATCGCGAGATTACTACCAACTGGACGTTTGGGATACTGTCACCGATCCGGCCGCGCCCGTCTGTCTCAAAGTCGACGAAGAGGACAGAACAACCTTGATCGAAGCAATCCGGGCCTATTTGAAATCTGATCTTCTCGCCCCATCGCTGCAAGTCAAGCCGCAGGCATGGGGGATCGCCGAGATGAAGATTAGTGCCTCAATGCTCGCAGGCAGCGCAGACTGGGATCGCCTGCAGCAGGTCTTGGTCGCCAGGAGTGCTTGGGAAACAAGCGACGGCGTGCTGTCGGACGACACTCAGCCGCCGAAGCCAGATGCGAGACGTCGGTTGGTCTACCGCTTGCACCTTATGAAATCACGCCGCATCTGCGTTGTCAGCTCGATACCGCTGGGCGCGCAGCGCAGGGAGACGCTAGAGCGGCAAGGCATCTTCGTTTTCTCTGATCTCGGCAGATTAGAGGGTTTTTTTGAGAGTTCTTCAGTTGGTTCTTCAATGGCCATGCAGTCACCCGCATGCTTCGACTTCGCGCTGATAGAAGACGAAACTGAGGCGGACCCAGGTGAATGGGCACAGCGCTTGGTGCTGCTGAAGCCCTATCTTCCGGCTCGGATGCTGATTTCGACAGATCGCCGGGAATCGCTGGAGCCGTCCCTGGTGCCGGCAGCAATCATCGACAACCTATCGCAGTTCTTTGAGAAAGACCTCTTAGAAGGCGACCCTTTAAAGCTTTACGATTCTGTGTGGAGGCGCTGGCTAGCGCGCTGGCCAGCCGACAAGGTAAGCCTCTGCATCGGACTCGACCAGCAAAACCTGAAGGAAGTGCCTACTGCTACCTGGGACGAGGTTTCTAAGAGTTTCAATGCCGACGCTCCTAATGTTAGTTTACAGGTACGGTCGCATCACGAGGGCAAAGTAAGTATAGAAGCACTTCGTCTTCAGGGCCACCCTGTCATCTATGATCGTCATTCGACACTCGGCCGACCCGCAACCTTTAACTATGACGGCAGCGCCTTTTACGAACCGTTCGACAAAGGGAATCCAGATTTTCAACTTCTCTTCTCGCCGCGTCTCGAAAGGAGCAAGGGTGCCATTCGATCCGTCTCACCGTCCCCCTACCTTCTTGCAGAAGCTGGCTTGGCTCGAGTGCTGATCGTCGATGAGCGCGTCGCCGAGCGGACATACGAGCGGATCGGGGGGCGCATGATCGAGCAAAGACATGGATTGTTCAGGGGGTTAGCTGCGGGGAGAGCAGGGATTTGGATTGTTACGCATTTCAACATTGATGCGGATCCATCTCCGATTCACAGGCAGGTGGAGCTATTGGACAGAGAGAATAACTATCCCAGCCTGCGTGCCGAAGTGACATCTTCTAAGGACGGGCTCACTCTATCCTTTGGAGGCGTTCTCGCACCTAATGGTGCTGAAGATCAGTCGCGGTTTTTCGACATTGCGATCATACACCAGGGCCTGCTTGAGACGTTCATTAAGAGCGCGAGTGAGCGCCAGGAGTTCCTGTCGTCACTCGCCAAGTGTATTCCCGTCGTCGTGGTTTCCTCTGGTCGTGGCATCCCAACCGATGTGCAAATGAATCGCAAAGTCAAGTTTTTGCCTTTCTCGCTTGTTGAGCGGTACTTGTTGGGCGGCAGCATCGCTAAGATTGGCCTGACATCCCTGTGTATGAAGTTGACGAGGCGGCCCATATGAAGCGAGTTTTGAGTGTCTGCACTCGGGTTGCTGCAGAGCCCGGGTCTGAAGACGATGAATACGAGCGAGTCTGGCGCCGACCAGAAGGCGAGCGGATCCATAGCCGGATTTGTGGGGATTATGCACTCATCGTGTTGCGAGGGTGCGCATTCTTTGAAGAGATTTGCGCGGGCCACATCGACTTCGCCATAAACAGTCTCAGGGAGGAGGTATTGCGCGAGTTGACGAGGTACGGTGCCGACTCCTGTGACGTAGTCTTGGCCGTACACGCGGGGACGGCGGAACCTGAATCGCCGCCCGAGAGTCTCTATTGGATCGAGTTCTTCAATCGCTTGAGTGTGATCGATTTGACGCCCCACAGATGTCGGAGCGTCGGGGTGTACTCGCACAGCCACGCCATTTATAGAAACTTGCCTCCCTTGCCCCTCTCAAACACCGATGAAGAGAGGATTCTAACTATCGAACAGATCTTTACTGGTGCCACGGAGTTGCCCCCAGTTTCCACACACGCCGTTCCAGAGTTGACTTCCGAGTTGCGGTACTTGGATGGTGCCAAGGCAACGAGCAGTGCGCCGGCGCTTGATATTCCTATTCCTCCAAAACTGCCAACTCAGCCAATCCGATTCCGGTGGTCGAAGCTGAAGCACGGAATCGTACGGCAATTCCTCGCCTTCGACACTGATCTGCAGGTCTGGGAGGAGCAGGATTATGCGGACGAAGCTGCGCTGGCCACAATCGGTCTGTATTCCGGCACCCTCTTGGGCAGACTCGAGAAAGCGAAGGAGCTCTTGTACGGGCCGCCGAACGAGGCAGCGACCGATTCGATTGCGCGCGTCGTTGCGGAGGCGAAGGACGATCTGCCCCCTGAGATCGCTGCAGCCGTTGCTTCTGAGTGGCAGAGAGTGACAGCGGTCCTACCTCAAGCGAAGGCACAAAACGAGCGGGTCGACTCGATCATTTCCCAACTCCACTCTGCGGATAAGAGAGACTTTCGTCCTCTAAGAAACGGCATGACACAGAAAGGAGGATTCCGATTCTGCGATTGGAATCACGATCTCGCTGATTCGCTTTTTCGAATTGAGCATTTGCTTCTGACTAGGAAGTCAGCGCCTGTTTGAGCATCAGTCATGGTGATCCTTTATGCGTGAGTCGAAGTACCGGCTTCTGGTGGTGGACGACGACACCGACTTCCTCGCTGCTCTCTGTCGAGCGCTATCTTCTCAGTTTCAAGTTCTCACGGCGGCTTCGAGCGAAGAAGCGTTGCAGAGGCTAATTGACCGTCCGGATTTGGCCATGCTCGATTTGCGGCTTGATGCGGATAGGCCGGAAGATCGGACTGGCATTGAATTGCTTCAGAGAATTAGGCAGATGTACCCAGATCTCCCCGTGCTTATGATCACAGCATACGGAGACGTGAGTACGGCGGTCGAGTGCATGCGCTTGGGCGCCCTCGATTTCATTCAAAAGCCGCTCGTCGACATTCGAGAGATTCGCTCTCGCTTGTCCCGCGCAGTTGAACGCTCCTCTTTGGTCCGCCGCGTTCAGCAGCTGGAGTCCGACCTCGCTCTGATAGAACCTCGGGAAATCATTGGCACGAGCGCGGCTATCATCCGCGTGAAGGAGATGATCCAAGCAGCGGCGCGGAATGGCGATGTGACCGTGCTCATTCGGGGCGAGACTGGCACAGGCAAGGAATTGGTGGCGCGCGCCATTCACGCATCCGGATGGAGATCCAGCGGGCCCTTCACCGCTGTAGCCCTCACTGCACTTCCGGCCAGCATGATCGAGGCCGAACTGTTCGGGCATGAGGCCGGTGCTTTCACTGATGCCCGCACCCGCCATCCAGGGTATCTTGAGCAAGCAGAGAGGGGATTGCTCTTTCTCGACGAGATCGGAGAAACGCCGCCCAGCGTGCAATCCAAGTTACTTAGATTCCTGGAAGAGCGTGAGGTACAACGCCTCGGTGGTACCCGTCCTATAAAGGTGGACACCCAAGTCGTCGCCGCCACGAACGCCAATCTCGAAACACTAGTTGCGCGCGGCGAGTTTCGCGAAGACCTCTACTTCCGTCTGCGGGTTTGTGAGATTGTCGTGCCGAGCCTTTCGCAGCGCCGCGCGGACATTCCGGACATTGTCGCCCACCTGCTCGAACGGTTGCGACTCCGAGGCCGGCGAGTACATTCCATCAAGCCGGCAGCTCTCGATGTTCTCACCACCGCACCTTGGCCCGGAAACGTGCGGCAGTTGAAGAATGCGGTGGAAAGTGCTGCATTTTCCGCGGAGTTGAAGGGGTGTGGTGCCATCGAGCCGGAGGACATCCCTGTTGACCGCAGCCTTCCGCGCAACGACCCGTCCCACCCTCCCATGCAAGCTGGTCTCGGCCCCGGATTTGACATCGGCAGGGAGGTTGCCCGAACCGAGCTCGGCTTCATCGCGGAAGCGGTCCGCGTCGGTCGCGGACGAAAGTCTGAGGCGTGGCGCCTTTTAAACTACAATGATCGTTTCGCTCTCCATCGGCGCCTTCGGTCTCTTTTTCGGCGGTACCCGGATCTGCGTGACGCATTTTCATCCCTCGCACAGCCCGGCATAGTCACTGAATCTGAACAGATCAAGAGACCTCCATGCTAAGAACCTTTCTACTGTCTCACGATCTGGAGGTCGGTGACGCACTGAAGCGGTACTTAAGGGTGTGCCGCAACTCTACGTTGGATTGCCTAGACTTTAAGGTCCCGGCTCACGGGGCGCATTTGCGTCCCAGCGACGCCTCAACGTGGGTCGCAGCGAGGTTTCAGGAATTACATGCAGCTATCGCCGGTATTAATGGCGAGGCTGCGCCGAGAATAGGAGTTAACGATACCATCGTCATTGTTGACGCCCCGACTGCCGTCCTTTACGACCTGTCAGATTGGAACCCCTTGCGTGAGCAACCGCCCCTAAACCCACTCAGTGTAATTCTTAGCCTGCTCATCTTGGCGCTTCCCGAAGTACAGTGGGCATTTATTGACACTGAATTTGTCACCCTCTGCCACCTCGGCTTCGCAGATGGCCATCTGGCCGGGACCTCAAGGTCAATAGGGCGCCTTTTCGACCTGCACGACAGCGGATACACTACGCTGTTTGATCCTGCTGGCCTCAGGGAATGGATTCGTCAGAGAATTGCGCAATCTTCTGAAGAGAGCATCCTGGTGGCGGCCCACATCCCATTGCGCAAGCATCTCAGCGCCTCAATAGACGACGAGGCGGCCTACGGGTTTTTCACAGCTTATGCGGCCTACCGCTTTGGGTACCGCAGCTTCCTGGTCGTCACCGCGAGCTTCTTCGAGCGTTTGTTTCGCAAACCGTGTTCAGTATCAAACGATGTACACCTACTGCTTGAGGACGTCTATTTGCGGTTCACCGATCATCGCCCGAGAATACATGCGTCCGACCTGCTTCAACGTGACGCGGAGTATGAGGGTTTGACCAGCGCCCCATACCGGGTCTTTATCACCGTGGGTCAGAAGCAGGGCATCTCTGAGAGCACATGGCGAAGCAATCAGGAGTACATGCGCCAGCGGTCAAGTGAAGGCCAGCTCGTTAGGGTCGTTTCTAAACCGCTTGCAGGCATCTTTGATGTCTGGAACCGTTCCGGGCTAATGCGGCTTCTCCGTCTCGGGAGCCGCAGGGGCTTTGCTCCCGGCTTTGTCTGGCCCCCTGAAACGCCATCAGCGCAGACCCCGACAATGCCGCACAGCGCCCCATCGCGTCTCCGTTTGCTTGCCGATACCATGATCTCGCGGGTTGGAGGCTGCCTCGAATCTTCACGTTCCGTGTCAGATGCCGTGCGAGCTGCGCTGGTGTCATTGGACGCAGCTGAATATGTGGGCTCCCTTACACCGACGACAGCATTCGATGCGTTGATCTGGAAGCACGAGTGTGAGGTCCAGGCCGAGTGCCTGTTTACCGGCGTCCAATACAATATCGACGTCGACACGCGACTGGCCGAGGTTCACAGGGAAATCGAGGTTATTGGTCAGAACTTGGGCAAGAGCAGACGGAGGTTTTCTACGCTGAACGCCGAGGCCAGTGTCGTATCAAGGCTGGCCATGAGGTTTCGAACGTTTGATCAATTTGATGAAGATCAAGCTTGCATGACTCGCCTTCGCAGCCTTTACCGACATATCTGGTTCAATCGTCGACGAAGCTGGGCGTGGATCGTCTATCCTGCCCGTTGGTACGTCGATTGCCTCCTCGATTCCATGTGGATGTTCGCTGCCGTACTAATTCTATGGCTTTGTGTCCTGGCAGTCGGTTACGCAGCCGCAGCGCATACGATAGAGTGGGCGGGCCTCTGGGAAGGATTGAATGATGCTCTTGCAGCTTTTGTAGGCGTGTCACCTGTGCATACGGATCCTAACAGGGCTACGCCTCTCAGCATCGGCGTACTGAACATAGCCGCAGCTTTTCTGGGCTTTGTCCATTTAGGAATTTTTGTTTCACACGTGTATTCTTTGATGGCGAGAAAGTGAACGACATATGTCTCAACTAAAGCTTGATGTAGAAACACTCCGGGAGCCCTTAAAGGACGTGGCCCCACGACCGACACCGAAGGCGGAGCCTACCGGCCGCCGCTTGTGCATATCATGTCTTGCCGTATTGTTGGTCGTTAGTTGCGTCGTTGGCGTCCTTTTAATGATCTGGTCATATCAAAACGAGAAGGATAGCCCACGACTACTTTATGCGATCTCGCCCGTCACCTTTCTCCTCTTCTCGGGCCTCGTTCAGCTGCTGCTTCTCGGAATCCAGGGCCCACAGTCCAAACAGAGGGCAGACAGTGACGTCCACGTGCGGCAGCTACGAATCAATCCGCAGTTGCTAGCAGTAGGGTTCGTGTTGGGCGTCTGCGTATCGCTTCTCCACACTTTCGGCACTCTGATAGGGAGAATCGCTGTGCTACCGTTGGCAACCAGTCGGTATCAAGTAATTCATGAAGGCATTCTCGCGGCGCTAGCGGTGGGAATGGTTGTTATGCTCGGGTTCCTCGCTCACCGTGTTTCTCACTTAGATGACTAGCGAAGCGCGACTCCCAAGGTGGCGTTATCGTGTCAAGACGCTAGCCTGCGGGCTGGGCGCTGTGTTGTATTGATTGGCGTAAAGATGATTTATAATGATTCATCTATCGTAGGAGGTCTTGATGGATATCGGAGTGAGCGGTCGAGTTGCGATCGTGATGGCGAGCAGCGACGGTCTTGGGTTTGCCTGTGCCGATACACTGGCTCGTGAAGGCGCGCGTTTGGTCGTCTGTTCGAGAGGTAAGACTCGCATCGACAACGCGAAACGGAGAATTGAACAGAGTTGTGGTGCCACAGTAACAGCCGTAGCCGAGGACATTCACGATGCGGATGGACGCCGAAGAGTTGTAGAAGCCGCTGTATCTGAATTTGGCAGCGTTCATATGCTAATCGTAAATACTCCGGGTGGCGCACCGGGGTCCAACTTTAGTGGGTTCGGGCCGGTGGCGGACTATCAGCCCTCCGAATGGATGGCTGCAATTCAGGCCAAGTTCTGTACGGCACTGGAGTTTACGAAGTTGGTGATGCCTTTCATGCGGGCACAGAAGTGGGGCAGAGTGATCAATCTAAGCACGATAACAGCTCAGCTAGCGGTTGGTGCGGTCATTTCATACCGAGCCTTAACGGTTGGGGGGAGCAGCGCCTTGCGGGGCAGTACCAGCCGGATTCGCCGGAGCCGGAGCGTTGGGCGCGCCACCCCGCCCGCCTCCACGCGCAGGCTGACTCAAGTAAGTAGCGATGTCCTTGGCGGCTTTGGTTTCCACGTCAGGCTTTTGCAGGAAGC
>OBLU010005763.1_pt1 | contig 11063 bp, 13 predicted proteins | sample 1518681 | NCBI WGS metagenome assembly OBLU01 (sample SAMEA3539304, study PRJEB22396) | soil metagenome | biome: tundra; feature: field; material: soil | place: USA | collected 2010-05 | depth 0.15 m
CGACCCGGCCGACATCGACGCCCGCCGCGCCGAGCAGCCGTGGTACACCGAAAAGACCGAGCCGGCCTTCGAAGACATGACCGTCAAGCTCCGCAGAACCCTGATCGCCGCCCGTTTTTCAGCGCCAAACCCAGCTCAGGCCACCGACACGGAAATCCGGGCCGTGCTCGGGGCCTGGGCTGCGGCGGCGGCGTAGTCACCTAAAACCGCGAAAGTCCAGATGACTGAACTGCCGGTCCTTTATGCCCGGGCGCTGGGCGTCCCGGTCGTGTTTGTGAACCAGGTCGGTCCCTTGCTACCCATCGGCGGCATCCTCGGGCGCCTGATGGATCCCAGGATCTGGCGGCTGAGAGGTCAGTCCCGGATCGTGGACTCCGACGGTTCGGTGCTCGGCCGGCTGGCGGAAGACGAAGGCGTGCTCACCGCCGAGGCCGTCATGGATCCAGCGCGCAAGTACTACGAGGCCCAGCCCAGCTTCGGCGGCTGGCTGCAGCCCGGCTCCTGGGCCGCGCGGCATCTCATCATCCCGCTCGACATCGCGGGCGGCCGCCTGTCCTACACGATCAGCCGCGATCGGCGGCGGAAGGCACGAGCCGCCGCGGAACGGACCAACGACTCGGCAGGCATGGCCGTCTGACCCCAGGCACGTCCCGCCTCCCCGTGATAGTGGTCGGGCATGAGCTCTCACGCCGTGTCCGGCCCGCTCGCCTGGCGGGCCCGGGCGGTCACCGTGGTGATCGCCGTCGCGGCGCTGGGCCTGTTCACCGCCGGGTGCGGAGGAACACAGCCTTCCGCCTCCGCGGTTCCGCGGCCACCGCCGGGCGGCACGTCGGCCAGCCCGGCCCGCCCGCTGCCGACCGCCACCATGACCACGCAGGGTCCTGCCCCGGCGACGGCGGCATCCCAGACACCAAGTGCACCGGTGACCAGCAGCCCCGCGGGGGCGGTATTCCAGGCCAGCACCTCGGCGCTGACCGCGGCGATGCGAAACCGGATGACCGGGGTGTCCTGGCATCCAGGCTGCCCAGTCCCGCTCAGCGCACTGCGTCTGCTGCGGCTGAGCTACTGGGGCTTCGACCACGCCGTCCACCAGGGCGAGCTCATCGTGAACACCTCCGCCGCCGCGAGCCTGACCCAGGCGTTCGCCGTGCTGTTCGCGGCCCGGTTCCCGATCCGGCAGATGCGGGTCGTCGATGACTTCGGCGGCGACGACGAACACTCCATGCTCGCCGACAACACCTCCGCGTTCAACTGCCGCCTGGTCCCCGGCACCAGCGTCTGGGCGCAGCACGCCTACGGGCTGGCGGTCGACATCAACCCGTTCGAGAACCCGGAAATCCAGGACGGCCAGGTCGACCCGTCCGCCGCCGCACCCTGGGCGGACCGGTCACGGGTCAGTCCGGCGATGATCACCGAAGCAGATGCCGCCTGGCGGGCCTTCCGCGCCATCGGCTGGACGTGGGGCGGGGACTGGCGCTCGCTGAAGGACTACATGCACTTCTCCGCCAACGGACTGTGAACCAGCTCGCCGGCCGGCCGGGGCGACCGGTCAAGGCCACCTGGGATGGCCGCGGCTCACGATACAGCCAGGGCGATCGCCGGTGATCACGAGGTGTAGATCGCCACCGGCATGCCAACCCATAGCGAGGACCACATGCGGTCCATCGTCGGGACGGTCATCCGGACGCAGCCGTGGCTGGCCGGATAGGCCGGCACGGAGGTCATGCCGTGCACGGCGTAACCGCCGTAGAAGTAGTTCGGGCGATACATCGAGCCCAGCGGCCCGGGCTGCCAGCCGTTGGAGTACCGCCAGTAGATGTGGAACCGGCCGGTCGGGGTGATCGCCCGGGCCCACCTGCCTTGCGAGTAGTACCAGGCGCCGCTGCCGGTCGAGGCGTCGATGATGTGCTGGATCGACCCGCCGCGGACGTAGTAGATGACCTGCTTGGCCAGGTTCACCTCCAGCGACGCGGTGGCCAGCCGGTAGCGGGGCGTCGGGACGTACGGCTTGGCCAGCTTGGCCCAGGTGGCCGGGCCGACCACGCCGTCCCGGGTCAGGCCCTGGACCTTCTGGAACGCGATGACCGCGTGGTAGGTGTTCTGCCCGAACACGCCGTCGGCCGCGGCGACATCGAAGTAGTGCAGCGCGATCAGCCGTTGCTGCAGCGCCGTGACCGCGCTGCCCCGCGACCCGAGCCGCAGCAGGGGCTGGCTCGCAACCGTGGTCGTGGCGGCTGCGGGTGCGGCCACGCCCGTCGGCACGACGACGGAGGCGCCTGCGGCCGACGCGGTGACCACCAGGCCTAGCGGGAACAGCAGGACGCACAAGGCGAGGATGATGCGACGGAACATCAGACTCACTTCCCTTCGGTTCGCCACTCCATGGCGGCCCGCGACGCGTATTCAGAGGAGCAGGTCACAATCTGGCCGCTGATGGTCCCCAGTTGCCATCGCAGCTCTAGGCGTCACTGTCAGGAGGCGGGCAGCTGTCCCAGTGTCAGTTTCACGGTCGAGGTGCTGCCGTCGGCTTTGGTGACGCTGACGGTCACCTGCTGGCCGGGCTGCAGGCCGGCCAGGACGGCCGCCAGCGTCTGGCTGTCGGGGGTGGCCGTCCCGTTGACCGCGGTGATGACGTCACCGGGCTGCAGGCCCGCCTTGGCCGCCGGCCCGCCGGGAGTCACCGCGGCGATGCCCGCGCCCGCGGGCTGACCATCGGGCCCGGTGACGGTCTGCACGCTCACGCCCAGGGCGGCGCGGTGGGAGTTGGTGACGTGGCCGGTCTTGATGATCTGCCCAGCGATATCGGTGACGATGTTGGACGGGATCGCGAACCCGATTCCGGGTGCGGCACCACCCAGCTGCTGGTCGGTGGCCGCCAGCGTGGGGATGCCCACCACCTGGCCGGCCAGGTCGGCCAAAGCCCCGCCGCTGTTGCCGGGGTTGATAGCCGCCGAGGTCTGGATCACGTCGGGCAAGGTCGCGCCCGGCGATCCGGCCTCTTGCGCCTCGGATACGGTACGCCCGACCGCCGAGATGATCCCGTCGGTGACGCTGCTGGCCAGGCCCAGCGGGTTGCCCATGGCGAGCACGATGTCGCCGACCTGCAGCTTGGAGGAGTCGGCAAACCGGGCTGGCACCAGGTGCGCTGTCCCGGTGACCTGGATCACGGCCAGGTCGTCCGGCGGGTAGCTGCCGGTCAGCCGGGCCGGCAGCGGGCTGGCCGAGCCCGCCAGGAAGACCTGGAACGAGGTGGCGGTGCCGACCACATGCGCGTTGGTCACGATATGACCTACTGTGTCGTAGACGACGCCAGAGCCAAGGCCAGACGCGGTCTTGATCTCCACCACCGACGGCAGCACCCGGCGGATCGTGTTGACGTAATCCTGCTGAAGCGGCGCACCCCCGGCCGCCGCAGCCGGCGTCGTAGCAGCCGCAGGTGGTGTCGTAGCTGCCGTGGTGGACCTGCCGCTCGTGCACCCCGCGCAGGCAACCAGCACCACTGCCACCGCCGCTGCGGCGGTCCCCGGTCTTACGGCGCACCAGGTCTGCCGTGCGCCTAGCGGCCCCCCATGCATGTGCCCAGACCGCTGTCGCATATCTGCCCACCTCCGAAGCCTGAGTTGAGTCATTGTCGCCGCGCCTGCACTGACCGTCAGCCGGCGCGGCCGCCGGTGACGGCGAACCGTTCCACGGCGGCGACGTGCCCGCCGGTGGCGGCCGCGATGGTGATCACCTGGCCGGGCGTGGCGAGGAAGGTGACGCTGGCCGACCACGGGCTGCGGGTCCCGCCGGCCGCCTGGCAGCAGTAGGCGCCCACCGGTGCCTGCGCCGACAGGGTGTGCACGGTGACCCGGATGCTCTCATCGACCCCGGTGATCGTGCCGCCGGCCGTCACCGGCGACGGCGCCGTGCTTCCGTAGGCCGGGCGGTCCACGGTGAACGTGCGGTCGTCGGTGCCGACGACCTCCCAGGGCGCGTCCGTGCCCGAGCCGAAGAGCACCAGGTGGATGATGGCGGCCGTGCTGATGGTGCCATCCGGCAGTTTGATGCCGACCGCCACGTGTGCGTCTCCGCCGCTGACCGCGCTTTGGGCGATCTGGGTCACGTCGGTGTAGCCGAGGAACGCGGCGAACGCGGTGGCCGTGAGGTCCGGGCTGCGGTGCCAGGGCTGGTGACCGCCGGACTGGTAGCTTGCCTGCCAGGCGCGTACGTCGGTGAGGCTGGCGAACGGGAACAACGGCAGGTACCCGGCGGGCAGACCAGTGGCCTGGGCAGGCGTGCCGGGCGCCGTCGGCGTCGTTGCGGGCGTGGTCGGCGCAGGGGTTGTTGCGGTCGCCGAGCCAGACGCTCCGGCAGAGCCTGCGGAGCTGGTGCGGGTGGCCGGGGCCGGGGCGGCCGTGCTGCCGCAGCCGCAGGCCACCACGGTGGTGATTACGGCAATGGTGAACAAGGCAGTGGTGCGGAAGTGGTAAGTCATGCCAGTCTCCGGGGAAGGGGAGCCGAGGCCATGCGGCAACGCCGCTCCTAGCCTTGGCCGGGACCGCTGGATGTCGCAAGGGCGAAGGTCCCGCGGGGTACGGCAATGGTCACATGGCTGGCAACGCTCAGGTTCGTTGCGACCGCCAGTTCCGGTCGAAGCGTAGGTGAGGAGTGCAGGTTAAGTGAGTTAGCGCAGGTCTGGCGATCGCAGGCGCGGCGGCGCGTACACCTATGACTGGATCGAGCGCCGGCTCGGCATCGATATCCGCGACGCCGACCGGGTAATCCCCGAGCAGCAGCACCTGAAGGTGGGTGATGAGATCGCGATGCCCGGCACACGATGCGGTCGAGCGGCTCGACCCCGGCCGGGCGATGGTCGTGCGCTCCAGCAACCACGCCTGGGTGTGGTCGTTCGAGCTGAGCCCGCCGGAGAGCGCACCAGGCTGATCAGCCGCAACCTCTTCGACCTTTCCGCCGTGCCGGTGAAGGACAAACTCGCCTACCCAGTCATCGAGCCAGGCTCGTGGGTGATGGAGTACAAGATGCCCCTGACCATCAAGCAGCGGGCCGGATGCCCCGCCCGGACGCAGGCGACGATATAAGGCCAGGCATGGTCTGGTAAGACCTTCATTCCCGGGGCGGTGTGGCTGCCGGCCAGGCCGGTCTGGCCTGGTGGTACTGTTCGCAGGATGCCGCCGGTGTGGATCGGACTGACGGTGGCGTTTGCCTCGGCGCTGGTCACTAACACGGCCTACTCCCTGGAACATGACGCCGCTTCGGCGCTGCCGCCGCTGTCGCCGCGCCGCCCCTTCAGATCAGCCAAGTTCCTGCTCCGCGACCGGCGCTGGCTCGCAGCGTTCGGTGCCGAGACCGCAGGCTGGCTGATGTATGTGGCGGCCCTGCAGCTGGCACCGCTGTCGCTGGTGCAAGCAGTGGCGGCGTCCGGGGTCGCTGTCCTGGCGTTCGTCACCGCGCGCGGGCACCCGTCCCGGCTCGCGCGGCGCGAGCCGGCCGCCGTCGTGCTGGCAGTGGCCGGGCTGATCCTGCTGGCGCTGTCGCTGGTCGGAAAGGCGGAGTCCGATCAGCATCCGGGGGCCGTCGGCGTCATCATCTGGCTCGCGGCGTGCGGCGGCGGTGCGGCGCTGCTTATCGCCGTGCCGACCCGCTTTGGCCGCGCCGCCTCGCTCGGCCTGGCCGCCGGGCTGCTATTCGCCGATGGCGACGTCTCCGCCAAGCTGGTCGGCTACGGCGGGCTGTGGCTGATCGCGCTGGCCCCGCTGATCGTCGCCTACGGCATCGGGACGAGCGTCCTGCAGTCGGCCTACCAGCGGGGCGACGCGCTCACAGCGGCCGGCACCGCGACCATGGTGACGAACGCGGTCCCGATCGCCGCCGGGTTCGTGCTGCTCGGTGAGACGCTGCCGCACGGGACTCGCGCCGTGCTGCAGGTCGCAGCCTTCGCATGCCTGGTGGCCAGCGCCGTCGCGCTCGGGCATCAGCAGACGCCGCGGGCCGGCGAGCCGGCTCCGCGCGCTGCAGCCCGGCGCAGACCAAAGACGCCAGGGACGTCCGGACATCCTGCCTAAGGGTACGGACCAGAGCGCAGAGTCATAGGTCCGGATCTCGTACGGCCAGGCCGCCGCCGGATTGCGGCATGCCGCGATGACGGCCGCGTGTGACCTTGGTCTCTAGCCCCGTCGGCCTCGCGGCTTGTTGGCTGGAACCATGATGACAACGGCCAGCATTCGCGCCCAGCCGGGCCGGCCGGTGATTGAGCGGGCGAGCCCCACCGACCGCGCGTTCCTGGCGATGGATTCCGGGGAGATCCCGGAACAGTTCGGCGTCATCTTGCTGCTCGACCAGGATGGCGACCTTGACCTTGCGCAGGCCCGGCAGCTGATCGCCGAACGTGTCCCGGCCGTGCCGCGGCTGCGGCAGCGGCTGATCCGGCCGTCGTTCGGCTGCGGCGGCCCGATCTGGGTTGATGACCCCCACTTCGATATCCGCCGTCACGTCCGCGCCGTGGCCTGCCGCGCGCCAGGAGACGAGTCCGCGCTGCTGGAGGCCGCCATGGCGGTGATCGCGGCCCCGCTGCCGCGCACCGCGCCGTTGTGGTCTGCGGTACTGATCACCGGCCTGGCCGACGGCAGCATCGCCCTGGTGCTCGTGCTGCACCACGCGCTCGCCGACGGGGTCGGCGGGCTCGCGGTCCTGGCGAACCTGATCGACGCGCCAGCTCACTCGCCTGCCGGCTCCTTTCCCCGGCCTGCGCCCGCCATGGCGAGCCTGGCCCGCGACGCGTTCGGCAGCAGGCTGCAATCGATGCGACACAGCGCCCGGTCGTGGCAGCTGCTGCGCGCCTCCATGGGCGCCAGCGGAGGCCTTCGCCCGCCACGAGCCGCCCCCTGCTCGCTGAACCAGCCGACCGGACCCCGCCGGCACCTGTCCGTGGTCCGGGTTGACCTGGCCGCGTTGCGGGCGGCCGCGCACCGGCACGGAGTGACGGTCAACGACGCCCTCTTGGTCGCGGTGGCGGGCGCGCTGCACCAGGTCTTGCAGGCCCGGGGAGAGCACGTCGGCACGCTGGTGGTGACCGTGCCGGTATCGGGCCGGCGCCCCGGCAGCGGACCTGCCCTGGGCAATATGGTCAGCCCGATGCTCGTCGCCGTCCCGGCCACCGGCGATCCGGGAGAGCGGATGGAGCGGGTCGCCGCGCAGGTCCGCGCGCACAAGGCGGCCGCCGCCGGGCCACCCCCGATCGCCGTGCTGGGCTGGCTGTTCCGGCCCCTGGCCGCCCTCGGCGGCTACCATTGGTACATGAACCACCAGCGCCGGTTCCACACCCTGGTCAGCCACGTACGCGGCCCAGCCGAACCGGTCACCTTCGGTGGATCTACGATCACCTCGGCCATCCCGGCCGGCGTCGCCGAAGGCGGGAACATCACCGTCTACTTCGAAGTGCTCTCCTACGCAGGCACCCTCACCCTCACCCTCACCCTCACCGCGATCACCGACCCCGGCCACTTCCCCGACCCCAGCACGCTGACCGGCGCCCTACGTGACGAACTGGACCAGATCATCCATTACCACGCGATCCCGCGATGAGCATCAGCCGACCGCCAGGATGGCCAGCGGCCCGGCCCCGGCGGTCGTTGGTCAAGTTTCCGGTGGCCGCTAGCCCCGGAACGGTGACCTTTCACGGCTGGAAAGGGACTTCCGGATCACTTTGCGGCCACCGCGGGCGGCAGGTGCTGATGACATGAGGACCATGCCGATCGCACGGCTTGCCGCAGCCAGCGCCACAATCGCCGGCCTGGCGGCATGCGGCGGCACACCATCACCGGGCGCGCAGCCCGGCACCCGGGCGGCGTCCGCCGCGCCCAGCCTGGCGACGGCGACGCCTGCCCCGTCGACGGGCACTCCGGCACCCAGCATCCGGCCGACCTCCGTCCTGCCGGGCGGGCCTTCGCCCCGCCTGTCCGCCACAAGCCCCGGATCGCCCGGGGACACTGGTCCCGTGGCCAAACTGCGCAAGACAAGGCGGGACAGGCCGGTCATGGTGATGCTTCCCCACCTGAGCCGGACCGGACGTGACGTCAGCCGTGCAGCACGGGCCGGTGCTGCCGGGTAGGCCGGCTCCCAGAACCCACCTGCTGCCATATCCGCACCAGGGCGAGTTCCACGATCCCCAGTGCGGCGATGACTGGCTGCAGGAAGAAGTACCGCTGCATGACCAGTAGCTGCACCAGGATCCACGCGACCAGTGCGGCACCGGCCAGATAGCTGGCAAGCAGCGCCCGCCGGTGCCCGGCCGCGATCAAGATGGCCGCCGTGAGCTGCGGCACGGCGACACCGATGAGCAGCGCCAGCCCGGGCAGCACCCAGCTGCTGAACGGGGTCGCGGTGAGGTAGCCCGCCGGCATGCCGAGCCCGTCGTGGATCAGCCGGACGCCGCCGAAGACGCCCGCGGCGCCGATCAGCACGGCGAGGCCGGCCATCAGCCACGCGGCCCAGTCCCGGTGCGGCAGGGCAGGCGAGGGACCCGGGGTCCGGGTCGCTGCCAGGTCCCGCAGCAGCAGCCACGCCACGGCCAGCGAAAGCACCGCGAGAGCGGTGAAAACCGGGGTCAGGACGGCCGAGACGACGGTCGAGGCGCGGTCGGCTGCGTGCCCGTACCACTGGTCCGCCGCGATGGCCATGCTCTCCATGATTCCCATCACTATGCTCGCCCCGCCGAGCAGGTAGCCTCGCGACGTGCGCCGCCACAGCCAGGCGGCCGCGACGGCCATCAGCGGCACCCACAGGGCCAGGTCCTGCACGAACACGATATTCGTTGTCATGCCGGTGCCCCGCAGGTAGGCAGGCTCCCCGGAGCTGGCCAGGGTCGGCAGGATGCGGACCAGCCAGGCGCCCCCGTTCAGCATGACCAGAGCCCACAGGTACCCCGCGGCCAGCCGCACCGGCGCCCGCGCCGGGATGAGACGGCCGAACGCTCGGGTGTCCGTATGCCACAGCAGCGTCCCCGCCGACCAGGCCGCCAGCGACAGCGTGGCCAGGTACAGCAGAAACAGCCGGTTCACCGGCGTGGCGAATACGAACATCAGCGCGTTGTACAGCAGAAACCCGACCGCCGGCAGCCAGGTCACGACGGCGATCACGGAGCCGCGCCGGGCCAGTACCAGCGAGCAGGCCAGCACCGGCACGCCCACCGCGAGGACGACCAGCGCCGTGCCGCGCGCCGATCCGTTCATCACCGCCGGACCCCGCAGCACATCGCTGACCAGGTAGGTCAGCAGCGCACTCAGGGCCGCAGCCACGGCCAGCGCCCCCGACACCCAGTACGCGATGCCCCCGGCGGGGACCACTCGCCCGGCGCCGTCCTTCACCAACTCCGGTACCGATGCAGCACCCATTTCCCTCACCTCGCGCCCGGCCATTCTGCTGGAGGTTACGCCGCCACGCTTGCTGAGGTGAAGGGGGCCGTGCCAGGGCAAATGGTCCCGCCCACCCGGGGCGTCAGGCCTGAGGATCAAGCCGTCAAGACCTGCGCCCGGTCAGGAAAACGCTGGGCTCCGCTTCGGACAGATCCCACCGCACCGCCCGCCGGGCCCGGCTTCTCCGGGAATCCCGCAGGACTTTCGCCTCTGGCCGTGGACACGGCGCTGCCGGCTACCAGGCACAGCACCGCCGTGGCCGCGCCGGCGATCACCCGGTCGCCGGTCACCGCGACCGCCTCCTGCGCACCGTCGGCGTAGTGGTCCTGCGCACGGCCGGGGTGGCGTCCAGGCGCAGTGCCGGCATGCTGTGCCTGCGTACCGCCGGCGGGGGTCGGCGGATCTCGCTGGAGTCCCGTTAGCACATCGAGTAATACAGGCTCCGGGACGCGGTGCCCTTCGGGGCGGGGCGGCCATCATGCAGCACGGCGACGTCGCGGTCCTCGACGCACACCTGCCACTCGTCCGGGCCGCACTGTTCCACGATGCTTCCTGGCAGCCACGGCCACGCCGCCCGGTCACCGTGTTCTTCCTGCCTGGTGCGGGGGTAGCGGACCTCGACCCGGCTGTCGTCGGGGAACCGGCCGTCATTGTCTGTCGTCGTATGCCATCGGGTTCCTCCTTGCCTATACCGCGTCCGCCGGACGGCCGGCGAGATGAGCCTGGACCTGCTGGGCCTTGCCCTGGCCGATGCGCAGTGCGCGCTGGATCTCCCGCAGTGACGGGACGTTGCCTGCCCCGGCAGCGGGGAAGGCTTGCCCGGCCGCGTCCAGCAGGCCGCCCGTCGTGGAGTGGCGGCGGCGAGCCAGCTCATCGGGTGCATCCGCTGCCGCATCCTCAGATGCGGGCTGCGACTTCGGGTGCATCCCGGTGTTGCGCCGCATCCAGGTGAGCAGTTCCATGCAGCCGACATAGGCGGCCACCGGCCACACCGACAGCAGCGCGCCGGTAATGCCGGCGTGGAGCCCGTAGCCGACGTTCGCGGCGATGGTGGCGCCGATCCCGGTCAGCAGCATGACCCGGGCGAGCCTGGGTACATCCCGCCCTTGCCGGGAGGCGACCAGCATGGCCGACGACGCGGCGGCGATCAGTCCGTCACCGGCCAGCGGCAGCAGCGCGGCCGAGGCGATGGCCTGCCCGTGGTCGCGGGCGAGGGTGTAGATGTGAGAGTAGGAGTCGCTGCCGGCGAAGAGCCCCACAGCCAGCACGATCCCGGTGGTTACCCGCCTGGTGGCGGTGTCGTTCGCGGTCATGGTCACATGTCCGTCCCGGTGAACTCGGGACCTTAAAACATGAATTCTTGCCTGAGGGAAAGGCGGTCAAGAACCGGTTGCACATCGATCTTGCTCCGCCGCCGGACGGGGACCAGGCGGCCGAGGTCAGCCGCCTGGAGGGCCTGGGCGCCAGGCGTGTCGATGTCGGCCAGGACGCCAGCCCGGCTACCTGGGTGGTCATGGCCGATCCCGAGGGCAACGAGTTTTGCGTGCTCACCGCGCGCGACTAGACAGCGCGACTAGACAGCGGGAGGCTAGGCAGGGCGACCTAGTCCAGGCGGGACGCGCGATGGCGGAGCGCGCGGGCGAATTCAGC
>OBLU010005764.1_pt1 | contig 11061 bp, 11 predicted proteins | sample 1518681 | NCBI WGS metagenome assembly OBLU01 (sample SAMEA3539304, study PRJEB22396) | soil metagenome | biome: tundra; feature: field; material: soil | place: USA | collected 2010-05 | depth 0.15 m
TTCCACTTCTTCGACTCGCGGTTGAAGATGGGAGCAAAGTCGTAGTAGCTGAAATCCGCCCCGTAGTGTTCGTTGTGATAAGCCTGCGTCGCCGAGCCCGGAATGCGCAGGACGTTCAGGTACCACTCCGCGTACGGGTTGTTCTTGATGTAGTCCGCGTTGGTAAAGTCGTGCTCGGGATGCGACAACGGTGCCCAGCCCGGCACGGAGTACAGTCCCCAATGGATGAAGATCCCCAACTTCGCCCCCGCATACCACTGCGGCAGCGGATGGCTGTCCAGCGACGCGAGTGTCGGCTCGTAATTCATGTGCTCTTGTGCCGCGCACACTCCGGTGGCCGGTATCAGCAACCCAACCAAGATCAAAAAGAGTCCAACTTGACGGACCATTGCCATTCTCCCTCAGGGAACTGCCATGCGGCAGCGTATGCCCCATGGCATAATAACGACCCGTGGCGTTCCTGCCAAACTTAGTGTTGGTACACGCCGTAGCCTAAAGTCAATTGGCATCAGCAATTTGCAGATATGTTTCGCCGTCGGCTGGAGATGGGACGAACGTCCCATTGTGATTTTGCGGTTGCGATAACAAGACAACGCTCAACAGAGCGACGGGACTACGACACGGATGACGATGTCTCGAATATGGAGTCGTCCGGAGAAGACGAATTCAATGGAATGGGTCGCAGGGCTTGCCGTCGCACATCGCGCCGGTAATGCCTTTACCTTCTGTGATGGTATAAACGCGGTCCAACACCGGCAGCTTCAAGGTCTCTTTATCTCCCCAGCAATAGCCTTGGCCGTTCGCTATCACAGCGCAGGCGTGTCCGTCGCCCGTGCTGATGGAAGCGAACCTGAGCCCGCCAGAGACCAGGACAGGGACCGGACTATCGGCCGTCGAACCGTTGCCGAGTCGACCTTGTGCGTTCGCACCCCAACAGTAAGCGCTGCCCGCTGTCGTGATACCGCATGTAAACAGCACTCCAGCGCGAACAGATGTAAAGATGTGCTCGCCTTTGACAGGCACGGGTGGAATGCTATTGGTTTTATTGCCAGAGCCCAACTGTCCATACTCATTGTTCCCCCAGCAGTAAGCAGCTCCATTAGTCGCGAGTCCGCAACTATGGTTGAGCCCTGCACTCACCGCCGCGAAGCGGATCCCGCCTAATACGGGGACAGGTAACCGGCTCAGTTCGCCGGAGTCGCTGCCAAGTTGTCCGCTGGTGTTATCGCCCCAGCAGAGAGCCACCGCATTTGCCGTAACGCCGCAGCTATGGCTGAACCCAGCACTGACCGTCACAAAGCCAAGGCGCCCCTGCACTGGAGACGGCAGGTGACTGTCCTGGGTCGACCCGGTCCCGAGTTCACCGTCAGAGTTGCTGCCCCAGCAAGACGTCACGCCGTGCGAATTGACGTAGCATGAGTGTCCGCCACCGGTAGACAGGATCTCGAGATTCATCTTCGAAAATCGTTGGCGGAGCCTGACAGGGTAACCCCACTCCTTGAGGATCGCAAGAACTTTCGCGATGTTCAGCGCCTCTCCGTTTGGCTGCTGGTCGCTCCTCAGCAACCCAACATCTCAAAGCGGGAGTTCAGCAAAGCTCCTCCTGAGTGTCCGGGAAACAATGACTTGGATTCAAACCGCAGCCATTCTTGCTGTGTCTCCACAAAGCCGTCGGGAGTTACGCTTACACTCCACGGCACACCCTGGGGATGTCCGGCCAGAAAAACTGGGTCGCCTTCGGTTAGCTCAGCGGGGTCACCCACGCGATCGAAAGGAAAAGCATCCACGTCGATTCCCTGCGCTTTGGCGTTAGGCACAATCACCACGGCGAGATCATGATCGACATCGAAATGCGTGGCAAGCTTACCTGATCGAGGCTTTCCTCGCTCTGTGTAGAGTTCCACCTGCACGTCCTGGCCTGGTCGATCGCCGTCGCGCACAACGTGATTGACTGTAACGATGTAGACTTCATCATTTGCAGCACCGAAGACGATGCCCGCTCCAAAACGAGTTCCGTCTTCGAATTTGAGGTCTAGTCGCACGATGAGGCGCTTGATTTCTTCTCTTAACGGATTCGACTGCGGGCGGACAGCAGTTCCGCTCAAGAGCACAACAAGAACGGACGCCGTAGCCACACCTGCAAACCGTTTCATTGTGGCCCCCTTAACCAGCGCAGCACGCTGGCTACTAATCCAAAAAGGTAGATGGCCGTTCCCCAGAGCAAAGTCGAACCTTGCCGAGCCTTTAGCCATTCCAGCCAGGTAGGCATCAGGCTGTGTCTGCTCTCGGATGGACCGGCCGTGAAACCTCGGACACGACCCTGAAACTGAATAGCGATATTGTTGTCCTTAAGCACAAGAGAATCGATCTCGCCTGTCGAACCCTCCAGTTGAATCACCTCCCCAGGGCGAAGCTTGAGCTGCTGACCATTCAACTCTTCGAAGTAGATCGTGCCTGAGAGGATTGTCGATACGCGGCGCACCGGCAGACCGTCGGGGCCCCTCCGATCGTCAATTCGAAGGAGAGAAAGATCCTGAATGGATAACGGTATCGGAGATAGCTCCTGCGGGAGGGACAGTATCAGTTCCCTTAGCGTACTGGGGCGACGTGACGAAATGGATACCATCGTCATCAACGGTAAGGCTGCCGGTTGTGACTTCGTCAGGGGTATCTGGCTTCCAGAAGGCTGCGACCAAACTAAGTTTCGAGTTTAACCGGATATGCTTGTCGGCCATAACACAACGCTATCAAAGCGAGGGCTATCTCGACTGATTCCTGCCAGTAGACTGCGCGGACTTGGCGAAGGGGAGAATAAGTAACGGCAAATGCCCCAGGGTCCGGGCATTTGCAACCATCGTTAGCTTCCCGAAACCTGGCGCGATGCCGACATTCCGGGAGTAATCCTGGGCAAAACCTAAAACGAGCAGTAAATAGAGTAGAAATTCGCCTTTTCACTTCGCACCATGTGCTGACTGCACGATTTTGTTTGAAATGAGTTTTACCGCTCATGTCGTGAAATGTCGCCACCAACACAGCCAGGGCACCCAGCAAAACCAATCGGCGACAACGCAGAAAGATCGTGAGAATAGCCGCTGCTTTGGACTGCTTCTCTTTCAGTCGGCAGTTCCATTCGAAGCGTCTGATTCGTTAGCAAAAGTGCACGCACACAGACCTCAAGGCGCTCCACTTTAGATTGCAAGTCTTCTCGTGTTTCTGCTTGCTCAATTCCGAGTGCGGTCATTCGATTCATGACGTGCCTCTTTTCCGTGAGGTGTCTGATTGAGACTCTCTTCATTCTTGAATGCGGAGACTGGTGACGATTCGTGCCAAAGTTTTCCGAGCCCGTACCCTATATGTCTCCGGCCACCTGCGAAAGCCTCAAGACTTGGAGCCTTGAACGTATCCCGAAAGGGCAAACTGGGCAATTTCGATGCGCTTCGCCACATCTTGAGATTTGTTGAAACTTGGGCTCCTCAGATGACGGCGAGATAGCCGACGTTATTTCGCGCTGCGTCAGCCTTGCAGGCGTAGTAAGTCCTGCCGGGAACAGATGGACACTGCACGGAAATATTCTTAATGCGACGGCAATGTCAGGACTATCATTGACTTGTCGAAACGTAGTATCCACGAATCGGTCCGACAAGAGTGCGGGTGATCTGCTTGGCCAATTCTCAAGGGGAAGTGACGTTGTTGTTGCACGCTTTGCGCCACGGGGATCGCGCAGCGGGGAATAAGCTTTTGCCCCTCGTCTATTCCGAGTTGCATCGACTGGCCAGCTCCTATATGCGCAGGGAGAGGCTGAATCACACTCTGCAGCCAACTGCGTTGATCAACGAAGCCTATATGCGCTTGGCGAATGCACCGATCGACTGGCAGAACAGAGCTCACTTCATTGGTGTGGCAGCCAATGCCATGCGCCGCATCCTGGTGGACCACGCCCGTGCGCACTTGGCCGCGGCCCGGGGAGGCGAATTCCGCCAGGTGGAGTGGGACGAAGCCATCGGCCTCCCTGCCGAGCGCTCGCGCGAACTGGTCGCGCTGGACGATGCCTTGCAGCAACTGGAGAAACTGAACCCACGGCAGGCGAAAATCATCGAACTGCGCTATATCGGCGGCCTCTCGTTTGAAGAGGCTGGCGTAGTGTTGGACATATCTCCGCGGACCGCGAAGCGCGATTGGACGCTGGCGCGGTTGTGGCTATTCAAAGAGATCAAGCGCGAGCCGAGCGAGACGCACTGACAAGGCAGTCCTTTCCGGTAGCTTAGAGGTGTCTTCCAGCACAAGCCGGCCCGGAGGAGAGTCTCCGGGTCGCTGCGTGTCGCAGATTTGACTATGGCAAGCTATGCGATCTCGTTGGGCTATCAGGGTTGCGTTCGTGTTGGGACCGCAATTCAATAACTTCGCAGTGTATGTCGCGGTCCCAGCCGATGAAATTTGGCAAGATCCACTCACTCCTACAATTTGATATGGCGACGGAAGGCCGTTTGCGCGAATCAATATTCGAAACCTGACGCCCATCACGGCCACAAGTCCCGATTCCAGAGATTTAATAGTTCGCATCGAAAAGCGCCCGGAGGGGCCGCTCCCGGGCGCAGGCTCGATCAAGTCGGCTATCGTGCTGCAACAAGTGTCTTCTCTCCCGTTTGGAGTCTTGCCTCCTGGGTTCGCACTCTCTTTTCCGCCTTCCCCGATGGGATGTCCAAATTCAGTGTTGTGTTTGTCGGAGAGAGAATGCGGCGAAGGAAGTAGTACTCACCGTACTTATCAAAGACCACTTTGCCGGTGGCCCCCGCCTCATCGTAACTGTGAGAGCTCACAACTAATGCCACATACTGCCTATCCGCACTCTGGATTTTGACAAGGTGCGAATCGGGCCTGGAAACGATGTATTCACCTGCCGGCATAGACGTCTCGCCTACGGTGAAGTTGAAAGGGATGTTGGCCTTCACGGCTGGCTCTTGGGCTACGAGTCCAGTTGCGGCCGCGAGGATAGCGATGGTGAACAGGGCAATTGCACTGATCCGTTTCATGAGAGTTTCTCCTTCGATTAAGGCGTCTTTCGTTCGACTGCCTTCACTGGTCAAAGCGGGAACTCTCGGTGATTCGTGACACTCCGTATTGACGTTCCTACGAAAAGAAATTGGGAGAGGATGTAGGTAGCGATCCGGCCATTTGATCGGCCACAGCGAGTTGACAACGGTCTGGCTGATCCCGCAGGTAGGCCAGAAATCCGCGAAATACCATCGTGATCTGGTCTATCTTCAGTGGTGGACGCCTTTGATGATGCGGAGACGAACTCGATTGCTACACTGCAAAAGTGCCTCCGTCGTACATTGAAACCGTTTTTATCGGTGCTATAATCGCGCGTCTAGGAGTTTAAGTGGTGAATTCTTCGTCGGGCGAAATCACTCGGCTACTGGCCGAGATGGAGGACCGGAAGGAAGAAGCAGCTCCGCGGTTGTACGAGTTGCTCTACCACGAACTCCGCCGCATCGCACAGCATCATTTCGCCAACGACCGCGCCGATCACTCTCTCCAAGCCACTGCTTTGGTTCATGAAGCGTATATGCGGCTCGTGGCTGGAGGTCTCACTATCCAGAAGATTGCCGAAGTAATGGATGCTTCCATTAACACGGTAAAAAGGGACTGGTGCGTGGCAAAGGCTTGGCTGTACGGGGAGCTTGCGAACGGGGAGTCACAGTGATGACGTCGAAGCAATGGGAAGAGGTCAAGGGCCTTTTTTTCCTTGCGCTCGATGAGTCCGCTGATAGCCGACTCGCATTTCTAGATTCGGCATGCAAAGACGAATCCATTCGAGCCGAAGTTAGAAGGCTTCTCGAGCTTCACGACGAGGCCGGGGACTTTCTAGCCGAGCCCGCCTGGGGCAAGCTATCTGCGTTCGGTTTGCAGTCATACGCTGCAGCCTCCGAATTCAGTGGTACTGCGCGATTTGTTGTTCAGGAGCGGCTTGGCGAGGGCACTTTCGGCATCGTGTACCGGGTTCTGGATCGCCAGCGGAATTCGATGGTCGCACTCAAAGCTTTGCGGCGACTGGACGCTGGTCACCTGTCGCGGTTCAAGAACGAGTTTCGTTCTCTTGTTGACATAGTTCATCCCAACCTTGTGCAACTCTACGAGTTGTTCGGCGATGATCACCGTTGGTTTTTTACGATGGAGCTGGTTGAAGGCGCGGATTTTCTTTCTTACACCCGGCCAAACGATATTCTCCATAGTTGGGATCGTCTCAGGGATGCTCTAGTCCAACTCACCGCAGGCGTTCAAGCGTTGCACTGTTCCGCACGGCTTCACCGAGACCTGAAGCCATCCAATGTACTGGTTTCGAAGGCAGGACAGGTCCTCATTCTCGATTTCGGTCTGGTCAAGTACCTCGAACGGGAGTCCGCCGAGCAGAGCACTGCATTGGCCGGTTCGCCAGCGTACATGGCTCCGGAGCAGGTGGGCCAAGGCACGATCACGGCTGCAGTGGATTGGTACGCGGTAGGCGTCATGCTGTACCGCGCTATCACTGGCGCGCTGCCCTTTCAGGGAGATTGGCAGGAAGTGCTAAATCGCAAGCAAGTAGAGGATCCTCCCAACCCAAAGGTCTTGAATCGAGAAGTTCCAGAAGATTTGAACGATATCTGTAATGGTCTCCTCCAACGCACACCCGGATTACGAGCTGATGGCTCGTTTATCCTCGAACGCCTTCAATGCCTCCCCGCGCCACTGATATCAAACAGGCAAGATCATTTCGTTGGCCGATCGCGCGAACTAGAGTTGCTCAGCCAGTGCTTCTGTGCGCTCGATTCGGGCAACCGCCAGGTTGTGCTCCTTCAAGGGCGGTCCGGGATTGGAAAGACGGCGCTCGTTGACGAATTCTTGGGCGGCGTTACACGCGATCAGCATGACACAGTAATTCTGAAAGGCAGGTGTCACGAATCTGAGTCCGTGCCGTACAAAGCACTTGATTCTGTGGTGGATCAATTGGTTCGCTATTTGCGATCCTTGCCAGAGTCGAGCGCCGCTGCATTGTTGCCAAGACATCCGGCGTTGCTGGCGCGGATGTTTCCTGTCTTCGGTGAGTTGGAGATTCTTTCCACTTTTCAAGACCGAATAGTCGACCACGCCGACGAGCAACAAATCCGCCTGCGTGCGTTCGCGGCAATCTGCGAGACGCTTGGACGAATAACAGACAGACACCCGGTCGTTATCTCAATCGATGACATGCAATGGGCCGATCTCGACAGCATCGCGCTTCTTTCCGAGCTTGTGGTTCCTGTCCACGCGCCAGCTCTGATGCTCATTCTGAGCTTTCGAAGGGAAGATGCCGATAGTAGTCCCTCATTGCTGCTTCTGCGCAATCTCCGTGCGAATCTCGCGAATGCTGAGTGTTGGACAGAAATTCAACTTACCGGTCTAACTGAAGAGGACGGTCGCGACCTTCTGAAGAGACTTGACGGAGACCGAGAACTAGCAGAAGTGCAACTGCGACGAATGACTGAAGAGTCTCGTGGGAGTCCGTTGTTTCTCCGGGAACTGCTGCGGGTTACGTTGCAGGACGCTGAAGGGAATGCACAAGGGGGTTCGGCCTCATGCGTAACTGTTACAGAAATGATCAAGCGCCGGGCTGGCGCTCTCTCGCCTGTCGCCCGCCGGCTACTTGAAGCTCTTTGCGTCGCGGTTGAGCCCCTTGCAATGACAACGCTCTTCCGCACAGTGGAGGCTTCCGACGCAGAACTTTCGCGAGAGATTAGGCGGTTGATTCACGAGAGTCTGGTGCGGGTCACAGGAGGGTTGGAAGCAAGAGTGCTGGAGCTGTTCCACGACCAAGTCCGAGAAGCCTTATTGTCGTCTCTTTCTCCATCGGATTTGCGGAATTGGCACCAGATTTTGGCTCGGGCATTCGAAGGGGAAGAAGCGCCGGATCCGCAAAAGCTAGTTCGGCACTATCTGGGCGCGGGTGACATGGCCAAGGCCTTTTGTTCTGCAAGGGCCGCCGCAGAGATCGCGGTGAAGGCGCTAGCCTTTGATCGAGCAGCCGGCTTATATCAAGAGGCGATCGAAACAGGCGAAGCCACAGTGAAGGATCTTGCGATGCTCCATTGTCAGCGCGCGGAAGCGCTGGCCAAAGCTGGTCGGGGCCGCGAGGCTGCGCAAGATTATCTGTCTGCTGCTCAATGGCCCGAACATAATGATGCCTTTGAAATGCGACGGCTTGCTGCGGAACAGCTGATGCGCTGCGGTTATTTGGACGAAGGCGTTGAGGCGTTTAAGGAGTTGTTGCGGAGCGCAGGTTTCTGGATGCCGGCCACGCCGCTGCAAAGTATTGTGGCCATGCTGGCCATAAGAGCGATCATCCAATTTCGTGGTTTGCGATGGCGCCGAAGGCATGAAGCCGAAATCCCAGTCCAGACTCTTCGCAACCTGGATTTGCTCTGGAGCGGCGCGTCGGTTTTTTCCATCGTGAACCCGGTGTTTGGCACATACCTGCAGGCAAGACACATGCTCGAAGCGCTTGGGGCGGGGGAGCCTTTCCGTTTGGCGCTGTCAGTCGGACAAGGTGCCCATTATGAAGCTCTGGGGGGTGTCCCCAATTTTCAAGACGGGTGCAGGTTCCTGGAATTTGCGGAACATATTGCCTCCGAACTGCAGAATTCGCAGCTTTCATGCGCAATAACTGTAAATCGGATTTTCGTGGACCTTCTTTGCGCACGAATCCAGAGCGGGTTGGAACATTCCCGGAGCGCGGTCCAAATGCTGAGAAAGCTTGGCCTGGAGCAGACTTGGGAAAGCAGCACTGCAAAATTGGGATTGCTCTGGTTTCTAGGCTGGGGAGGAAGAATCCGGGAAATGTCGGATTTGATCCCTGGGATTCTCGATGAGGCACGCTCACGGGGCGACGTCTATACCTTAGTGGTGATTCGTTGTTGCACTCTCTCACATCGCGTAGATCTCGCCGCTGACGATCCAGATGGCGCTATCGAGCAAATTAAGCACGCACTCGGGCAATGGTCGCAGGCGCGATATGACTGTCCTCACCTTGGAACCGCCTTCTCTATAGTGGAATGTGAGTTGTATGCCGGTCGCATCGATCAAGCGCGGAATTATCTATTGGGGGAATGGGCGGCGCTGAAGAGTTCTTTGCTTTCCCGTAAATGCCAGACGTTCCGCATCATGTTTTACTACATGCGCGCAAGAACCGCGCTTGCAATTTGGCTGCAACGACGCGATGATCGCGCACTGCTCCGGGAGATTGAGCTATACGTATCCATGCTCAGATATGCCCGTGCGCTTTGGGGAGTTGCGCTCGGTGACGCTTTGCAATCGAGTGTAGAGGCTGGACGTGGTCATGTGAAGGAAGCCATGCTTCTCTTGGATCGTGCGGAAAAAACACTGCGCCAGGAGGATTTCCGTTTGCTGGCCGAAGCGGTCTCGCGTCGCCGCGGTGAGTTGGAAGGTGAGGCCGGTTCCGATCGGATCGAGGCTGCCAACAGGTTCATGAGATCTGAAAATATCGCGCGCCCTGATCGCATAACGTACATGATCCTGCCAGGTTAGTTCCTCCAATACCAAGCCAAATTATCGATATAACGTACTTCGGCAGTATTCCTATTTCGCTTGAGGCTTCTTCCCCAGGCAGCGGTTGACCGGCGAGCGGCGGAAAGATATCGTCGGGCTTCAAATTGGACTGGCCTGGTTGCGCGGCGGAATGCGCAGAGAGAAGGAATAACGATATTGAGAGACTGGCGAAGAAAAAAGGACGGCGATGCATAATCCATCTCCCGGCGGCACAGAACTTGGTGTTCCCCGCACGGCGATGCTTACGGCAGCCTTTCCGCTTTGCTTAACAAATGCTGGATCACCATCCAAAACACAGCCAATCCGTTCAAGGTGATCAAAGTCGCGCGTATCCAGTGTGTGCTCATGGAGCGTACATACATTGGGTCGAGCGACCTGTTCGGCAACTTTGCGTAATGGGTTTGTGCCTGCCAGCGTGCCCAAAACGCAGCGGTCAACGGGTAGGTCGCCACGTGCAGAGCAATGTTCAGCCAAACGGGTGTGGCCGTAACGCCTTCGGGTCGCCACCAGATCAAGGCACGTTCCGCGATCTGCGCTGAGTTGAAACATCTTCTGGCTGATGTCTTTGCGATTTACCTGAAGGCGAAGAATTTTCATTGGCACATGAGCGGCCCGCATTTTCGCGACTACCATCTTCTGCTAGACGAGCATGCTGGCCAAATATTCGCGATGACCGACGCCATCGCAGAGCGCGCCCGCAAACTGGATGGAGACACGCTACGCTCCATCGGCGACATCGCGCGGCACCAAAGGCTGCTTGATAGCGATCAGCAACAGCTCACCGCGACAGCCATGCTGCAGGAGTTACTCGCCGACAACAGATCGCTCGCCGGAAGTCTGAGAACCACACACAGCCTCTGCGAACAGCATTCCGACGTCGCCACCACCAGTCTGATCGAAAACTGGATCGATGAAACTGAGCAACGCTGCTGGTTTCTGATACAGACTGTCTCATGACCGTTGCATCGAATGAATGCCACCTAGCGGGATTTGCAAGAGGCAACGCGCCAAGGGCCTCCGCCGACGACGCTGTGTGCGCTGGATCGCGGCTGATCCAGCACGGTACCAGCCTAGGCGTGGTGAAGTCCTCCATCGAACCGCAGGCCTGCTTTCCTGGGCAGGGAAATCTGTCTCCGACGATTTCGGCTGAGCGGGGGCATTGAAGCGGTCGAGGACCTCTGTGCGGATTTTGATCGAGCGCTGCGTAACGGTCGCACCAAGAATCGTCACGGCGGACTTCAAGACCATGATGAGCCGTTGTATTTTGGACAGCAGTAGCTGGTTCTATCCCGATAGACAATCCCACTCCCCAAGAAACTGTCTTCGAAGGCTTCTGCGGTCTTAGCTGTGCTTCGCGAGTCCGTAAGTCATTGAAAAATACGGTACACAGCGCTGTCAGATCCGAGGTTGATCGGATTACTCCTCGAAAACGCTAGGTTCCTATCGGGACTGCCCCGACGGACAGCCAGGATTGATCCCGGT
>OBLU010005765.1_pt1 | contig 11059 bp, 11 predicted proteins | sample 1518681 | NCBI WGS metagenome assembly OBLU01 (sample SAMEA3539304, study PRJEB22396) | soil metagenome | biome: tundra; feature: field; material: soil | place: USA | collected 2010-05 | depth 0.15 m
AGCACTGGTTTCCCGGCGAAAACGCGGCCAAGGTCCGCGAACTGGACCTGCAGGCCGTGCTGCGGAGCAGTCCGTTTGCAAACCGGATTCCCGGAATTTTGGAGGAATCACACCGGCTGCTTTTTGAGAAACCGGTGCCGCGGCTCAGCGCCAGTTGAAACGTGCTCCTTGGCGAATCCTGCGCAGCCAAGTTATCCATGATCAGGGAATATGCTTTCTGCCAGTCGCGATGAGGTGGACCATAAAGTCGGAATCGTGCTTGGCTTCGATGGCATTAAATTCTGGCGCGAGAAGATCGAGAAAAAACTCAAGCGGCGGACTGATCATCTCATGGCGTCCGCCCACGTCATCGTACTGCCACTCGGTGTAGTCTTGCGAGCGAGGCTTCACGGAAAATCCATTCTGCTCGGAGAAGTGGCAGCGGTTGAAGCTGTCCAAATCGCGGGCGAGCAGCACTTCCATGTACAGGGCACCTCCAGTTCGAATCCAGCACACGGCCTTGTTAAGCACCGCTGCAATCTGCTCTTGACTCCCAAGGTAGCAATACCCCGCCCAGAAGTTCGTCACGAGGTCGAAGGACGCTTTCGGGAAACTAGCGCGGACCATGTCCCCGTGAACAAAGGTCGCATAAGGCACGCGTGCTCGTGCCCGTGCCAATTGCGCCTGGCTCAAATCTAATCCAACCATACGAGCCCGGCCCTGAAATAGAGCGAAATGCCAGGCTTGTCCACAGGCGAGATCCAGCCAGTCAGGCATTGGAGCCGACAAGCCTTGCAGCACTGCCGCTAGATTCTTGGCGTTGAGATTGTGCTTATGCGGCCACTGCGTGATATAGAGGGGTTCATAAATAGCGGCATAATTGTCACGATAAATGGCCATAGCACGCGCGGCGTAAGGTGCCGCTACATCACTGGCGTCATCTTCAGTCGGTTTGTTCATATGTTCTTATCCTGCGAAACGGATTCTCTAACCGATTTGGCATAGGTCTGAATGCGATATCGTCGCGACTATACATTTGTTAGCGACGTCCCTGCGCACACATCGGTGCGTCAAATTGGATATTTTGGATGGGGCGTTCCCCATCGTCTAGACAAAATTTGCGATTCATACACTCTGGGGCAGGGTTTTTATTTCTGGGTACAAGTTGTTGAGATTCAGGACTGAAAAATTCTGCTAGACACGGAGCGCTGTTTTACTGTGCAAGGATTGGATGAAAACGCAATCTTTGTCCGGTACTGTCGGAACGTGCTGGTTCCTCCATCGTTACCTGGCGAACGTTGTGTGGACATGTGAGCGGCAGCATGTAATCAAAACCATGTCTAATTCAGATCACGAAACCGTGCGGCTTGGATGTTGAGCATATAGGCGTAATCACCATTTGACACAATCAAGTCCTCGTGGCTTCCCTGCTCGACAAGACGGCCATCTCGCAGCACCAGAATACGTTCCATCGAACGGACGGTCGAAAAGCGATGAGAAACAACAACGCAAGTTTTCCCTGCCATCAATTGATCAATCGTGCCGAGGATTTCTTGTTCGGCCTGTGGATCCAATGCAGCGGTTGGCTCGTCCAGAATCAAGATTTTCGCGTCTCTCATGAACGCACGGGCCAAGGCAATCTTTTGCCATTCGCCGCCGGACAGGTCGACACCTTTTGCGAGCGTACGGCCTAACTCGGTGTCGAATTGCTGCGGCAGTTTCTCGATCAGAGGAAGGCAGCCCGCATTTTCAGCAGCTTTTCTGATGCGATCCAAGTCCTGCATCCTGGAAGCCCGACCGAAACCGATGTTATCGCGGATGCTTGTATGATAGCGGACGAAATCCTGGGCAAGAACCCCAAAGAGGCTGCGAAACTCTTCCAGATCGTAATCTTCCAGATTTTTTCCATTCAAGAGGATTTCGCCCTCGGTGGGGTCATATAATCGCGTCATTAATTTTGTCAGTGTGGTTTTTCCTGATCCATTGGGACCAACCAGGGCAACTCGCTCGCCCGTCGAGATGGTAAAACTGATGTCACGCAGCACGTCCGACGACATGCCGGGATAGTGAAAGGAAACACGACGAAATTCGATCTCGAACGGCAACCCGGATGGAACGGACAGGGCTCTTCGATGCGTACTTCGGCGTAAAGTGCCTTCAAAGGAATCAGGCTTCATGTCCAAAAAACCAAACAACTGCGTCAGGAAAAGACTGTTCTCGTATAAAGCTCCGCTGGTTATGCAGAGACGGGCCAATTGATCAGATGCTGACTTGGCTGCCTGGAAATACATTGCCATTGCACCGACGGTGATTTGGCCAAGAATTGCTTGATGGACAGCGTAGATCCACACTCCCGCAGTGGCCGCCAATGAAGGGATTATTGTGGCAATTTGCTTGCGCTGTATTACAGATACAAGAGAACCGTTCTCGTTGATAAACTGTTTCCAACCCATGTCCAGACGTCCGAAGAGCAAGCGCTGGAGGCTGAACAGCCTTATTTCTTTGGCAGCATCCCGGGAAGCGAGAAGCCATGACAAGTAGTAGAGGTTCATGCGTCCAGACACCTGGCTGTTCTGCATGGCAAACCTGCGCCGCGTTAAGTACGCAGCCGAGTACATGCCGGGAAGCGATAGCAGAAAAATACAGGCTGCTGCCAGAGGATGCAGCGTGGCAATCATTGCCAACATGCTGATCAATGTCAAAAACCCCTGCAAAAGGGAGCCGAACGACATGAGTATGCCTTGTGTGCTGCTGAAGCCGCGGTTCCGTACAGCCTCTACTCTCTGAAAGAAATCGTTCGAATCGAAAAAAGCCATGTCAAGTCCTGCAGCCTTCTCTAAAATCAATCGCTCAACATAGTGCTGAAGTTTGCCGCTTTGGAATGACTGCACGACAATTAACAGCGCCTCCATTGCGCTGCCCGCAATCCACGTCAGCACTTGCAGTCCGACGAAGCCCCAAACCGGCAGCAAAGAAAAGACTTTTGTTGCAGCGGCGGAATGAACGGTCTCGATGATTTTATCAATGATCTGTTTGGACAACCAAAACTGGGCGGGGGTGACAGCAGCAAGGAGGATAAGGAGAAGAAAGCCAAAGACCGTGTTTTTAGGATCGCATCGCCAGGCCAACCCAATAACCCTCGGGTAGAGCTTGATCATCTCAAGGACGGTCGCTTTACTTGAGGAGATATCCCTGGCTGCCGGTTTTTCTTCTTTTGTGCTTTCAGAACTCATTTTTAGTGAACCTAATTAGGACGATAAATAGCGATTCCAGTTGAAGGCGGGCAGACCATTTGTCACTTTCTGTGATAAGATAGTTGCTCATAATAGTTCGATTAACCGCGTACACACCTCAACTGCATAAGGACAAGCCCCAAGACGATTCAACCATCTATCTTGGGGCTTGTTTGTCTGCAATTGACATTAATGGATTACTTAGGGATTACTTTGCTTCCGTTACATCGCGTAATAGTCCAGTCGTTGAGTCATCTGGCCCACAGCCGCGTGAAACGATATTCCCTGAAAATTACCCATGCTGACCGCCATTGTCATTGTCCGAATTACTTTTCGAACCAGCCTTTGCATTATCATCGCCACTTCCGCAGGGACATAAGCAACCTGCACACCAATAGGCTGCGAGGGTGGAGGTGCCGCTTGTGAAAGCGACAACCGCCAATCCTGTTTTAGCCTCCCTTAACGTTTTTGAGAGCTTTTTCATGTTTTTCACCTCCTTTCCCATGTGCTTGATGAGTGCCCAAACACATAAAAATGCAACACCCATTCCCCATTTATGGGATGGGTTCTAATAGTACTGGAATTTTGAAACAAACGCATATTATTTACCAGTTTTTACTAAATGTCATTTGCTTGGCATATTCAAATGCTTTTGGATTCCTCTCAATCACCTCCATTAACGTTGCCAGATTTCGTTTCCAAAAATGGATATAATCATCGCATTTCTTTTTTTTGAGGTTGCCGTCGAAGGTCCCATGAGATTCGGCATGAGTAAAACAGAGGCCGCACATCCTTAATGCCGGACAGAACCGGCAAAAGTCATGAGCTTTTGAATAGCTCTGTATAATGGCAATCGCCTTGGCTGTATTCAAGCCGGTGTCAACCGTCCCCAGGCATAACAGGTCGTGGGTGGTTCCGACCTTTTCACAGGTAAAGAAGTTGCCGTCCGTGGACACAAACAATTTCTTCATTCCTGGAACACAAATTCCACCCGGATGGCACAGCTCCGGCAGGGGAGCGGTGGGTGTTTGGAGGATATAGGCCATTTTCTCGAGACTCGATCCAAACATCGCGTGGATGAACTTACATTCGCTATCAAAGTCTCGTATGGTTTCGAAGCGTTGTGCGATCAGGGCGTCGCAAAAGTCCGCTTTCATTTCTTCCATCCCGTTCCTCCTCCGCTCCTCAGGAGTGAACCGGTCTAAAAACGTGGCACCCATCTCATCAACATCACCCCCGACGTCGGTAATATTAATGCCATTATCTTTGACTAAAGGCGAGGTTTCCACGAATTCACGTATTGCAGCATAGTCATAAGGCGGAGACAACACGATGTTAAACCGGACGTTATGTCTGTAAAATTCAGGATTCCTTTGCTGGAGTTGCTCGAGGTTACGCATGATGGTGGCGAATGTCCCCCTCCCCCCCTTGGTCCGGCGATACCGATCATGGATCAACCCGGGACCATCCAAACTCACCAGCAAGCTGAAGTCATTTTCAATAAGCGTATCGCATACGGCTCCTTTCAGATGTATTCCATTGGTTGTCATGTTATGGCCAACATGCTTTCGTTCAAAAACCTTGTGGGCATACTCGACACAGCGCTGAATCAAAGCACTGTTCAGCAGGGGTTCTCCGCCATAGAATGATATATTGATTTCCTCGCTCAATTTGGAATGTGATTTCAAAAAATCGATGGCTTTGACGGCAATTTCCCAGGGCATGGATTTTACACTGTGACTGCGGTGGTTGGAATAAGTCCCAGAGTACGGACAGTAAGAACACCGAAGATTACATTGTTCGGTTACACAAAGAAGCAAGGAATGTAGCCGCTCCTCGTAGAGCAATCTAAGGTTAGCTTCATCCAAAGGATACACAGTGTCACGCCACCGGTTGCACGAATAATAGCCGCCTTCCCGCTGCGCCGTGGCGATTGAATGAAAAGCCTCCCGAATCTGGTCTGGTGAATATGAATCTCGGTGACGATTGATAATTTGCTCGAAAGGCACAACCCCGTAATCATCCACAATTGCGTAGGTTGCGGGAGTGACTTCCAAAATCGTATTGCGGTTCACGTCGTAAACGTAAAAATGATTGCGCGTCTTGAACTTGCAGACGAATGGTCTCTGCGAGGCCGATCCTTCGTCGTTGGCCGAACAGACACTGGCCGGGCGCTCCTCAAGATTCACGGTGGGCGGTTGCAGATTTGCCGGGTTGAGGTTTTCCTGGTCGATCGTTGACGATGGAATGGTGGTACTCATGGCACCTCGAAGGATTTGATCACTAGTTGCGCCAATTCACGTTGCTGTTCCGGAATGAAGGGGCAGAATGCGGGAAGGCCGAACTTTTCCAAGTAGAGTGATTGCAACCGCGCCATTTCATCGGCAACAAGCGTTCTGCCCCACTGTTGCGAAAAACGATACGCATCCTCAATTACGAGCTTGTCCGCGAACACGAGTGCGATGACTCGCGCCTGGCTTAGATTTTCGATCGTGCTGATGCTTTTGCGAATCAGTTCTTCCCGGTCGATGGAGTTTACCACCAAAACCACAGCATCCGGTTTTGTGGCCATTAAGAGCGCGAGTGTGGGCAAGGAGTAGTCCGATGGCAAATTGATGTATCCCTGAGACAGTTTGTTCTCAGAAATGACCGAGTAAAGCTTGGGTGGAACGATCCCGCCCTGGCTTCCAACTATGATTGCATGAGGCCGCCAAGCCGAGAAAGCCCGCGCAACGGCGGTTTCCCAATAAGCGGTCTGAGTTCTGACAGGAAGGGTGTACGCGCAACGCAAATCCTGCGTCATATACACCCCGCGCTTAAGCAAGGCACAGATGGGATTTGTGCCCACAAGAGCAGTTTCATAACCCTCCCTGCCAAGCCATCGTCGCAGCCCAAGTTGGGTGGCAAATTTACCTTGGTTGAATGAGGTGCCGAATACCCCTATCACGGGAACATCCACATCGAATTTGAGATCCGAGATATCGCTAGATGCAATTTCCTGGGAAAATGCATGCGCTGATGCCAGATGGATTCGTTTTTGTTCCGCTTCCAAACATATTTTCCGATAAATCTGCGGTTCCACCGGTCCAAGGCTGAAAACGTGTTTGTTATTCCGTACAGCCCACTCCAATGCTTCTCGCAAGTAATCTTTCCGCTCCGCTCGCCTCAGTTCCTCCAAGTCTCCGATGATCACTGTTTCGGTATGGAGCTTTATTCCATCAAGATTGGCAAACGCGGGAATGCCTACCTCGCTGTTGCCATATAGCAGTCCGGCATCTTTGCCGACGATTGACGGGTGGACAGGGTCAATGACACAGTCAATTTGAAAATCAAACTGGTCCCTGTTTGCGATGATCGTTTCCGTTGTATTGTCAAAGGGATAAATGGCAACCCTTTTCAATTGATCAGTTCTCGTATTGGCCGGCGAAGGCGCGCTTTCCTCGCCAAGGGAAGTCGTCACAGGCCAAATTCGCGCAGAACGAGCCGGTAATTTCATTTCGCGCGCAGCGAGCTCATCTTTGAGTTGAGCCAAATCCAGATCGGGAACGATCTGCAGCAATGCTGCCACATTTGCTGTCATTCTCGCCGCGGCTACACTCGTTCCCCCAAAAGTGGAAACGAAATTCCGATGCCCGGCTGCCGGGTTGAGTTTTTCCAACGTTACATTTCCCTGACCACTCGCTAGGAACTCGGCCAAACGTCCAGGGTAAAAGCCATACTCATAGTCTTTGTATCGGTCGTCCTTGCCTACTGCAATCATCTCTGGAAATGCGCTGGGATAACTCGTCAGCCCGCGGATATGGGTGGCCGCCACCAAAATAATGCCGGCTTTGGCCGCAGCCGCGCATTGCTCGCGGAGTTCACTCAAGTGCAGCTCTCCGGTCATGCCCAAGCTGATGTTGGCTATGTCAATTTGATGATCAATCGCCCAACTCAGGGCGCCACCCAAGGTCAAGGGATGGCCCTTGCCCTGGCCATCGAGCACCTTCAAACTATAGATCTCAACCTCTGGAACCCGGTGGCTAATCACGGTCGCACACATCGTCCCATGAGACCAGAATCCCTCTGCGACATAATTATCGTCAACGATCAAGCCATTGTCCGCATCGTTCACAATTCGCGCTCCACCGGCTAGCCGGTAAACGGCAGAAGGATTTGAGCAAATGCCATCATCAATGATCGCTATTTTCACCCCCCTTCCGGTAGCTGAACCAATTGAATCAGGCATGTCTCCACCTCAAATCAGATATATGACAACTACTGCTGGCCGTAGCAGCGCCTGCAGCACCCAGTCCAGCAAAGAACATGTTTAACAAAACAATCCCACATCCAGCCGCACTTGCACCCCGCCATAGAGAGCTTGCACTACAAGTTTTCAAGCCGATTTTCGCACAAGCCATGTCATTTCCCTCCTGATGAATCAAATTGTGCAATGATTTCCCGCATTTTAGGCATGTCGTCGCGGTAGGCAGTGACAGTGAGGACGGTCGGCTCTCTGTAATCAAAGGAAACTGTCAGAAAGCTCGGTTCCCGGAGGGAACTTGAATCAAGCCATTTTGAGCTTTGCTTCACTGAATTGGTTGTGATGACTTGATGCTCCAAATGAAACACTTCGCGCACCAACCAGCCTTGTTTGATCAATGCTTCATAGCGCGATAGGCGCGCAGCCCCACTGCTGACATGCCAAGCAGCTTTTTGATACTCCATGGAGGTTTTATCTCTTAGAACTGGAATTAGTAGCATCAGCATGATAGGCAAGATCCAGATACCAATCCATATGACTCGTTGAATTTTTAATTTCATATCATCGCCCTGCAATTACAACAATTATAAAGATTATTTACATTATTCAAAATATCCCGTTATCCTGTCAACATCTTTATAGGGCCCGCAGATTGGTCATCGATTGGTTGGCCAAAGGCAAGATAGGGCTAGAGCATTTACATAAATTATGTAGCGTATTGAGCGTGTAAAAAGAAGCCGAGGCAGTCGGCAGGCGAAATGGTGTCAAAAGCCACGCCGGCGGCGGCCAGCAATTCCGTCTGGGTGCGTGGGGACAGGCTGCGCAGGGCCTGCTTGATCTTGCTCCACATGTTTTCGATGGGGTTGAAGTCTGGCGAATACGGCGGGAGATACAACAAACGGGCGCCCGCAGACTCAATGGCCTCACGCACACCGTTCACCTTGTGCGTGGCCAGGTTGTCCATGATGACCAGATCGCCGACGTGCAGGACGGCCACCAGTCCCTGACGCACCCAAGCCAAAAACATTTCCCCGTCCATGGCTCCGTCAAACAACCACGGCGCACAAGCCCCGCACAGGCGGACTCCGGCAATCAAGGTGCTGGTCTGATACTGCCCGTGCGGAATCTGGGCGACCAACCGGGGACCTGCCTGCGAGCGTCCGCGCCACCGGGTCATCCGGGTGCTGGCGCCGCTTTCATCGACGAACACCAGCTTCGCCAGGGATTCCCCGGCCAGCGACTCATGCCAGTTCGCCCGCTTTGCGACCACGTCGGGGCGGTTCTGTTCGGCGGCGGGCAGCGTTTTTCTTATACGTCAACCCCAACCGCCGCAGCTATAAGTCCATCGTCGAAGTCCGAAAGGGGCGATCCATCCGTGTCCCCAACTCGGCCAGGGTGGCGTCGGGTTGCTGGGCCACCAGTTCTTGCAGGCAGGCTTTCCGGCGGCCTGTCAACAGGGTCTTGCGTCCACACCGATGAGTTTGGGGTTGCAGGGTGCCGCGTTCCTTGAACTGCTGCCAGACCCGGCGCACCGCCGCGACACAGAAACCGAAGAACTACGCAATTTCACCAGTGCTTTTGCCCTGTTGGTAGCGGTGGATGATTCGTTCGCGGACCGGTAGAGGAATCGCTCGCATGGCCACACCTTGCTACTTCCCTCTGCCTTTGTAAAGCTACATTTCTTATGGAAATGCTCTATTCATCTCAAAAAAGTTGTCTATCTCATCCAGAAAGTTGAAAATTCGGCGATGACCTACCGCGAGACATTTAGCCGGTCTTTGGAAATTTTATATGCTGCCCACTGTGGCCACGCGTGTCTTGTCGACGTTTTTCAGGAAATCAGCGCCTCTTGGAACTATCGGGACGTGACAAGCGGGCCCGGGTTTTCATCCGGTGTTACCAAGGTAGGGTGCCCATTCGAATTTTCAGTATCGTTGTCACGAAATCGTGCGCCAAAAACTCGATTTATAGCCGATCCAGGAATTCAAACTTCCCGGGAAGAGGTTGGCATGATTCTAAGCCGATGCGCTGGCATGCCTTGTCGAATCTTCGGCATTGAGTTGCCTCAATCATTGCAGAATGTCTTCGCCATGCTTCGCGCCAATTACCGAGGAGGCCCTGGGCAGCACGCCATTTGGATCGGGGCGGAACAGGATGGCGCCGCAATCAGCGGACTAAAATATTATTTCAACCCCTGTGTGTTTTCGACAGACCGGTTGTCTTTAATCAGTCAACTTGCCTCAACCTGTGGTTTGGGCTCTTCATTTATGACAGCCATTGTAGATGTCGAAAAGAAATGCAGGCCGTTGTTTCACGAGCTGGGTGGCGTCGGAATCGATTTGTCAACAAATGGGGCTATTGAGCTCAAGCTCTACTATTGGCGGCGGGAGAATTTACCCGATAAACTCGCGGAAGTCATTTCTCGTTACTCTCTTCGTTCTGACGAAATGCTGCAGGTGCTGGAATTCACCAAACATCGCAGTGGGAAGTTGCTTGCCTGTTTTCAATATTGTCAAAATGCAAAACAACTTCGGCTAGGAAAGCTGGATTTCCGAAGTGAATCCTTTTTTGACACCGATCTCGAATTATTGTCTTGGGTGCGTTGTACGGTGGGAGATTTTGAACCTAACAAGAGAGTAATAGATTGCCTTTTGGAAAACGCCGGGAAAACAGGAGGAAAATACCGTCTAACTACCTACTTGAGCATTGGTGCCCGTGATGTGACAGTCTACTTTATGCCATTGCTTGGAACAGGAATATCGTTCCTTTCAAGTTGATCAATTACCGCCGTGAGAGCCGGTGCTGAATTGGAAGAAATCCGGGAACTGGATTTATCGGCGGCGCTGCAAAGCAGTCCGTTTGCAAACCGGATTCCCGGAATTTTGGAGGAATCGCACCGGCTGCTTTTTGAGAAACCGGTGCCGCGGCTCAGCGCAAGTTGATACCCGGCATGTTGGTGCCCAACAATGACGACGGTGAGGTCACAACCGGAGCGGGGGTGGTGCTGATCGGCGCGCCGGCGTTGAGTTGTTTGAGAACGGCGCCGGTCAAATCGTTTTCACCGCTGCTATAGACCACCGCGGTCGTGGCATTGGCGGTTTCCGCCGCGGCGTCTATGACCAGTGAGTAGCCGGCAACCTTGGCCTGGGCGGTCACGGCAGCTTTGATTTCGCCGAGAATGTTGTCGCGCATCCGCTGGCTTTGCTCGGACAGTGTGACCTGCGCCTGACGCTCAAATTGATCAATGGCGGTCTTGGAAGCCTGCAATTGCTTCAGTTTGTCATCGGCGGCCTGTTTGCGTTTGTCGCGTTGGTCGGCGGAGAGCGCCTGGTCGTTCGCCTGGGCCAAAAGCTTCTGATATTCGTCGCCGCCCTTCTTCAAATCGTCGCGCATGCTTTTGTCGTCATTGTCGAGCTGCGCCTTTCGATCGTTGAGCACGGTTTGCACCTGCCTGGTTTTCCAATAGCCGTCGAACAGCTTGCGCAAATCCACGGTGCCGATTTTGGTTTGTGCCAGCGCGGGAACGCTCAAGAAAGCCAGCAACGAAATGGTCAAAATTGTTGTGCGTAATAATTTCATGGGCATATAAAAGCAAATTTCACGG
>OBLU010005766.1_pt1 | contig 11059 bp, 9 predicted proteins | sample 1518681 | NCBI WGS metagenome assembly OBLU01 (sample SAMEA3539304, study PRJEB22396) | soil metagenome | biome: tundra; feature: field; material: soil | place: USA | collected 2010-05 | depth 0.15 m
GGGTTCGCTGGGTCAATGCAACCCAAAACCCTGATACGCGCAAACGACGGGTCGAGGTGAGCATCTCGAAAATGAACAGCGGGAAGCGACGGCCCTGCTGTTTCAACCTTGCCGGATGCACCGACCCGAACCTGTCAAGGAACGGCGGGCTTATTGAGCCGGCGTGATGTCTCGTGTCCGACGTCGGCGTCAGAACAAAAACAAAGCCCCGACCGACTGATCGGCCGGGGCTTCGCTGTTCCTCGGGGAAGTGGACAGTCCTTCACGATCGTCGGGCAGCGGACGTACCGCACGACGACGCGGGTCAATCTCCCCTGTTAGGGCAACGGGATCGTGTTGAACACGCCCCATGGGGTGTGTGCGCCCGCCCCGTTGATGCTCTGGGTCCCGGTGATACCCGGTATGTAGGCGTCCTTGATGAAGAGGTACAGGGGCTTGCCGTGGTAGGTGACCTGACGGGTGCCGTCCGGCCGCACCACGACTCCGAGCGCGTGCTGATCGACGCCGTTACCGGCTTCAGGTCGCCCGGAGGTGAGAACCGGTGACCAGATCAGGGCGCAGAACCGCTGGCAGGCCTGGCTACTGTCGTTGCTCAAGGTGTACGCGGGGAAGCTCCCGTGCGGCAGGAGGGAGAAGTCATTGTCCATCGATGCCGCCAGCACCTCTTTGCCGCCGACCGTCTCGGCCTGCATCTGAAGCCGACCAGGCGCGGGATTGCCGCTCCCTGGTTCCACCAGGTACCAGGTGCCAGCGGGACTGGTCACCGGGTCGAACAGGTTGGCGCCGTCCGTTTGCCCCGGCGTCTCGTCCAGGAAGAATCGGTACAGCGGCAGACCGGCGTAGGTCACCTGCTGCACGCTCGCACCGGAGAGCACGTCGGTGCGGGTCACCGTCCCGAGGAGGGAGCGCTTGATCCCGGGCCCGGCGATGGGGGCACCCTTGGTGAGAAGCGCCGGCCAGAGAACGGAATCGCACGGCTGCCCGATGGCGTTCGGGCCGTTGCTGCACGCAAAGGCAGCCAGACCAAAGGTCAGCGAATGGAGCTGGTCGGACGTCAGGATGTACAGCGAGCAACCACGGTTGGCGCCCGAACCGACGATGAGCACCCTGCCGAAGGATGTCGATGCCGTCGACACGGTGGCAGGGCCGGTCGGGGCGCTGGTGACGGGAGTGGTGCACGAACGAGCAGCACCTTGGGCGCTCACGGGTGAGCTGAACAGAGGGGCCGCGGCAAGCAGGCCGAGGGTGAGCACCGCGGCTGTGGCTGGGCGTGCAATAACCGTCGGGAACCGGCGAGACAACATCATCGTGACCTCCAAAACTCTTCTGACTCGGTGACCCGAGCGGTGATGACTAGGGCAATCTGTCGATGTCGGGGTGACGACCGTGCGAGGGGAGCCCTATCCCGCGCTGAAGTCCAGCGCAATCACGTCACCTCACCTGTAGAAGTAGGGGTCGAGCACCTGCACTCGCGTGATGCTCTCGACGGGCAGCTGGTTGCGCTCGGCGGCTCGTCTGATGGCTTCGGGGCTGGGTCCGTCGTAAACACAGAAGGTCTTCTTCTTGTCCTCGCTGACGTAGGAATGCACCCAGGTGACGCCGACCTCAGCGTTGCGATCGACAACACCGAAGCAGGTTGTCGCGCCCTCCTCGGTCATGGGGACAGCGAGCCCGTCCGGAAAGATTCGTTCGACTATGTATCGCGCCATTGCGTTGCTCCTCCTGTGTGATCGGACCCTGAGCGGTTCGACCGCCACATGACGCCACGTCGCTGACTGGGCGCGAATCGGGATGGCTACCCATATTGGCGATCGGCGATACCTAATTTGGCGAACCACCTGCACTGGAGTTGCGGCGCGAAACGAAGCACATCGCAAAGCCCATCGGGAACTTGGCGATTCCGAGGTGGCGGGACGACATTGGATCCCCCCGGAATGTGATGCGCGCGGTTTTCCTCCCATCGGGCGTGGGCTGGTCAAATCCGCCGCCGACCCTCCTGAGCGTGCCACGGCGGACCCTGGCACAATTCGGGGATGGAGTTGCTCGAACGGGGCGGACAGCTGGCCGCTCTCGAGTGCTGGCTCAAGGAGACGCGGGAGGGAGCCGGAAGGCTGGGCCTCATCGCCGGCGATGCCGGCGCTGGTAAGTCCGCGCTCGTCCGGCGCTTTGGCGATCTTGTCGTCGGCGACGCGCGGGTCCTCGTGGGTCGGTGCGATCCGCTGACAACGCCCCGCCCGTTCGGACCGCTCGCAGATGTCGCGCCACGGCTCGGCGATGGCGTCGTGCGAATACTCGTTTCCGGCGCCAGGGCAGGCCTTTTCGAACAGGTCCTTATCTCGCTCGCCGACGGTGGACGCCCGACCGTGTTCGTGGTCGAGGACGCACAGTGGGCCGACGAGGGAACGATCGACTTGCTGCGGTTCCTGGGGCGTCACATCGAGAGGACGCCAGTGCTTATCCTCGTCACCTATCGCGACGAGGAGCTCTCGGCCACGCATCCACTGCGCGTCGCGCTCGGTGACGTGGCGTCGTCGCCCGCGGTCCGGCGCATCGGCGTACCGCCGCTCACCGAAGCGGCGATCACGGTGCTCTGCGAGCATTCGTCAATGGAGGCTGCATCGCTACAGGCGGCAACCGGCGGGAATGCGTTCTTCGTGACCGAGGTACTTGCCGCGGGGACGATGGGGGTGCCCCGATCCGTGTCCGACGCGGTGCTCGCTCGAGCGGCACGCCTCACTGATCACGGACGGCATGCGCTCCAGGTCGCCGCGGTGATCGGCGCGCGCATCGGACCGACCCTACTGCTGTCGATGCCCGGTGTCGACGCCATCGCGGTCGACGAAGTCGTAAGCGCGGGCATGCTCCGCTTCGAGCCACCGGCGTTTACGTTTCGCCACGAGCTGGCGCGGCAGGCGGTGCTCGAGGCGATGCCCACCCACCGTCGTCGTGCGCTCCACGTGGACATCCTCGAGCGGCTTCGCGCGGGCGATCCGGGTCCCGATCTGCTGGCGAGGCTTGCCGAGCATGCGGAGGCGGCGGGTGATGCCGAGGCGGTGCTGCGGTTCGCCCCAGCTGCCGCCGAACACGCCAGAGGTCTCAAGTCGCATCGGGAGGCCGAGGCGCAGTTGCGACGCGCGCTGCGCTTTGCGAACGCCGCCGATGTGCGACAGCGGGCGGAGCTCCACGACCTCCACTCGAACGAGGCATACCTGATCGATCGGGTGAAGGACGCCATCGCCTCGTGCGAGACGGCGGTGTCACTCTGGCGCGACCTCAGCGAACCGCTCCGCGAGGGCGACGCGCTGCGCCGTCTTTCCCGATATCACTGGATGTGCAGCAACAACGACGGGGCCGAGCGTGCCGCGCGCGAGTCGCTCGACGTGCTCCAGAACCTACCGGCGGGACCGGAGCTCGCCATGGCATACGCTGCGCAGGCGCAGCTAGGCATGTTGCTCGACGAAGCTGAGCGAACCATGCTGTGGGGTGAGCGGGCGATCGCATTGGCGCGCGAGATCGGCTGCAATGCAGCACTGGTGAACGCGCTGAACAGCGTGGGCACCCATAAGCTCGGAAGAGGCGATCTCACTGGGGAGCAACTGCTGCTCGAGGGCCTGCAACTGGCGCGCGACGCAAACCTGGAGGACGAAGTGGCGCGCGCACTCAACAACCTCTCGTCATCGTGGAGCTGCCGGCATGACTACGAGCGCGGTCGCCGCTACATCGAGGACTGCATCACGTACTGCGACGAGCACGATCTGTATTCGTCCAGCCTGTGCGCGCGCAACACGCGAGCTGAGTTCACGTTCATGGAAGGAAAGTGGGAAGACTCCGATGCAACGGCATCCGCGGTCCTGCGGCTGACGCACACGTCTGAGTTGAACCGGTTCGCCCCACTGGTCCTCCGGGCTCGAATCGCAACGCGACGGGGAGATTTCGAGTCGGTGTGGGAGGCGCTCGACGAGGCGCAGATCCTGGCCGAGGGGAGCAGACAACTGGCGTACCTGGCGCCCGTGGCCGCCGCCCGTGCAGAAGCGCTCTGGCTGTCAGGGCGATGCGGGGAGATCACAGGCTACGTCCGCCCAGTCCTCGACCAGGCAACCGCGCTCGGCCACGCAAGCTCAATAAGCGAACTCGGCTTTTGGTTGTGGCGGGGTGGGGCGCTCGAGGTGGCACCCACTGGCGCCACCGGGCCATATGCGACGCAGATGGAGGGGGATTGGCGCGGCGCTGCCGAACAGTGGCGCTCGATGAACATGCCCTACGAGACAGCCTTCGCGTTCATCGATGGTGATGAGCCCGCGCTGCGTGAGGCGCTGGCTGTATTCGAGCGACTTGGCGCGAAAGCCGCGGCGGCTGAGGCTACTCGCCGCCTGCGAGCGATGGGCGCTCGCCAGGTGCCGCGAGGACCGAGGCGCACCACGAGTCAGGACGCGCACGGATTGACCTCACGCGAGCGTCAGGTGCTCGAGTTCATCGAGCAGGACATGAGCAACGTCGAGATCGCGAAACGTCTCTTTCTCTCAGAGCGGACCGTTGAGCATCATGTGTCGACGATTCTCGCCAAGCTCGGAGTGCGGACCCGCGCTCAGGCGGTGAACGCGCGGCGTCACCAGGTGCTGGTCGCGGCCAAGTAGCGACGGCGTCCGCTCAGCCGTCCGAGATCGGTAGCTCTCGCAGCTTGCCAGCGGCCTCGGCCCGGGAGCGCACCCCGAGCTTGGCCAGGATCGCCGAAACGTGGTGGTCCACGGTCCGAGTCGAGAGGAACAGGCGGCTCGCAATCTCGCCGTTCGACACGCCGGTCGCCAGCAGGCGGAGGACCTCAACCTCTCGCCCGGTGAGCAGCGCCTGGTTTCGCTTCGTCGCGGGCCGCGGTCCGCGAGGCAGATCGCGAATCCCACGCTCCTGCAGACGTCGAGCCACCATCGCCGACGCCGCCCTGGCGCCCAGCCGCTGCAGTTCCATGAGGGCCTGCCGCAAGGAGCCGGTATCGTCGGAATCGGCGAGTGCGAGCGCAGCCTCGTAGGGACAGTGCAGCTGCCGCCAGAGGTCAGCCGCGAGCACCCAATCGCCCTGTGCCTGCGCAGCGAACGGCGATGGCAACACAGGCGTGCTGTGCGTCGCGCTGTCCAACCCCGACCGCAGCCGCCAGGTCGTGAGGCCCGCAGCGATCCAGGGTTGATGTCGCGCCTCTGCCAGGTCGAGCACGGGCGAGGTGGCGGAGTCAACGGCGGGCGCGTCGCCCTCGAGCCACCCGGCCTCGGCTCGCGCCAACGCGGGGAGCTCCCACCGTTGCAGCTCCGCCGTCGGCTCGGCACGATGCCACGCCTCGTCGAGGAGTGATCGCCACTCGGGGTCGCCGCGCCGGGCGCGTACGAGGCCGATGATCGCCTGCGCAATCGGCATCACGACCGGCGAGGTTCGCGGATCGTGAACGATCAGGTCCGCGGACTCGACCGCCTGGTCCCATCGGCCCTGATCGAGCTCCGCCCGCGCACGGGACACAGCGAGGTAGCTGCGCCAGAGATCGAGTCCGTGATCGGTGCAGTAGTTCAGTCCGTCATCGAGCCACCGCTCCGCGTCGGCATGCGATTTGCTGCGTGCTCCCCAAAAGCAAAGAGCGACGTAGGAGCGGCCCGCGTACTCGTCGAGGCCGGCTTCGGATGCCTGCGTGAGGCAGCGCTCGAGTGTGGCGGTCGCCTCGGGTTTGCCCGCCAGGTAGTCAAGCGTGGCGCAGTTGATGAGCGCATAGATGCGCGACTCAGCGTCGCCGAGCTGATCCGCCAGCGTGAGGGCCTTCCCGGCCCAGTAGGACGTGCTCTCCGCATCCTCGACGCTCATGAAGAGGTACGAGAGATTGCAGTACGCCAGTGCGAGGTCGCGCTCAGGGGCGATGGTCTCGAGAACGGTCACGGCTGAGCGTCCGGCCTCGAGCGCCGGCTCCGGACGCCCCATGTAGCGCAGCAGGCGGGACAGCGCGCGAAGTGCATTGCCCTCACGGCGCTTGTCGCCGGACAGCCGATGACACCCTAGCGCGACCTCCGCCGACTTCAGCGCCTCCTCGAATCGGCCGCCGACGTAGCACTCGTAGGAGTGGCCGTCGAAGAGATCGCCGCGTACGCTGGGACCGGCATCGGCCGAGAAACGCAGCGCCCTGGCGTATTGAGCTGCCGCCTCGCGATGCGCGCCGGCAGCGACCGCGGCGATCGCTGCGCGCGGTGCATGCTTGAGCACCGCAGCGGTCTCCTCAGCAGCCTCGGCATGGTGGGCAAGCCGGGCGGAATCGTGCGTCTCGGCGGGACGCGCCTCGAGCGCGACGAGGGCGGCGTGGTGCAGTGCGCGCCGCGCATTGGGCGCCAGCGAGGTCTCGACGGCCAAGCGCGCGAGCTCGTGACGGAAGCTCACCACGGCGATCGTGGGGACCAGCATCCCCGAGGTCAAGCACTCGTCGAGATGCGAGCCAGCCTCCGGTGCCACCTCTTCGAGAAGCCACCGCTCCGCCTGCGGCTGCAGGATCGACGCCGCCTCGAGGGCTCGATGCGCGCCCGGGCTGAGGCGAGCGGCGCGCGCCAGGACGGCATCGCGCACCGTGTCTGGGACACCTCGGCCTTCAGCGGCGAGCACCTCCGTGACGAAGAACGGGTTGCCCCCCGTCTTGGCATAGAGATCAGCGGGATCGACTCCTTTGGGGATTGCCATTCGCGAGACCGCGTCAGGAGTAAGGAGGGGCAATCGGATGCGCGAACCGATGCCGGCCGAGCTGAGCTCGCCCAGAAGCATGCGCAGTGGATGGCGGCGGTCGAGTCCCTCGTCGCGATAGCTGAGGAGCATGAGCAACGGCACCGTCTCGACCCTGCGCGCGATGAGACCGATGACGTCCAGCGTCGCCTCGTCCGCCCAGTGCACGTCCTCGACAACAAGGACAGTCGGGCCGCGTGTGAGCCTCGCCAGCAGTGCCGAGGCCAGACGGTACGGAGGCACGTCGTGCTCTAAGAGTTCCTCGAGCTCACGACCCGCGGCCGGCGCGATGTCATGGAAAGGACCGAGGGGCCGTGGTGTGAACAGCGCGTCGCAGGCACCCCTGAGCACGCCGACCGTCTTCGCCCGCAGTGCCAGGAAGCGACTGATGAGCGCCGTCTTGCCGATACCGGCTTCGCCGCTGATGAGGACGACACCACCGCGGTTCTGCCCGATCACTGATCCGAGCCGCTGAGACAGCTCGGCAAGCTGGCTTTCGCGCTCGAGCAGCTCCCTCCCGGCGTCACCACCTCTATCGTCCATTCGCGCTCCCCTCATCGGGCGACACCGTAACCGTACTGCAAGTCGCGGGCGAGGCCAAGGAGATGTCGAGGGGAAAATCCTCTCTCCCCACAGCGTTCGCGGATGCGAACGCGACTGGCGCGCTGACCAGCGCCGGTCGATGAGCGAGAACGTCCCCCGATAGAGAGCGGCCGGTACCCTTCGGCGATGGACAAGCCGATCAAGTACGCCGTCCACGAGGGCGTGCACATCGCGTACCAGGTCATCGGCGACGGACCGATCGACCTCGTGTACACCCCGGGGATCTGGTCCAACCTCGAAATCATGTGGGAGTGGCCCGCATGGGCGCGCTACCTCAACCGGCTGGCGTCATTCTCGAGGCTGATCCTGTTCGACATGCGCGGGGTCGGCCTCTCCGATCGCGGTCCGGAACCGCCAGTCCTGGAGTTGCAGATGGACGATGTTCGGGCTGTCATGGATGCAGCCGGCTCGGAGACGGCGGCGATCTTCGGCGGCGCGCGCGGGGCCGCGATGACCGGGCTCTACGCGGCGACCTACCCGGAGCGCACCCGAGCGCTGGTGCTGTACGCGCCCTTCGCGAAGACGCTTCGGACTCCTGACTGGCCCTTCGGTCGGACCGAGGGAGAACAACAGCTGTTCTTCGACCGGTTCACCCGGGAGATGGGTACCGGCGAGAACCTCGACATCCAGGGACCGAGCCACGACGAACGGTTCAAGCAGTGGTGGGCGCGCTTTGAGCGCCTTGGCGCGTCGCCGGGGGCATGGCGCGAGCTGGCAGAAATCCTCAGCTCAATCGACGTGCGCCAGGTCCTGCCGAACATCCAGGCTCCGACCCTGGTGGTCCACCGGACCGGCGACCGCGTCTCAGACGTCGCCCAGGGCCGCGCTGTCGCCGAGCGGATTCCGGGTGCGAAGTTCGTTGAGCTCCCAGGCGATGACCACATCCCCTTCCTCGGCGACTACGACGCCATTGCGAACGAGATCGAGGAGTTTCTCACCGGCGCGCATCAGCCACCCGACACCGACCGCGTCCTGGCGACGGTTCTCTTCACCGACATCGTGGGATCGACGGAGCGCGCGGCAACGCTCGGCGATCGGGCTTGGCGAGACCTGCTGGAGGCTCACCACGCACTTGTACGACGTGAGCTGGCGATCCATCGCGGTGTTGAGGTCGACACGGCCGGCGACGGCTTCATGGCGAGGTTCGATGGGCCCGCACGCGCAATTCGTTGTGCGCAAGCCGTCGCGGTGGCGGTGCGGTCGCTCGGCATTGAGATCCGGGCGGGATTGCACACCGGTGAATGCGAGTCGATGGGTGATCACCTCGCCGGGATTGCGGTGCACATCGCGGCTCGCGTCGCGGCGGGAGCGGGACCAAGCGAAGTGCGCGTCTCCAGAACGGTGAAGGATCTCGTGGCCGGATCGGGCATTCGATTCATCGATCTTGGCGCCCATTCTTTGAAGGGTGTTCCCGGAGAGTGGGACTTGTTTCGGGTGGAGCAGTAGGAGGGCCACTTGCGACTGGCGTCTCTCTCATGCGACGCTCCACCTATCGTGCCTCGCCCGATGACTTCAGGAAGGATCGTTCGCCGCATCGCCGTCGCGATGGGCCTGGCTCTTTCGCTCGGCGCGATGACGGCAACGGTGCAGGCAGGGAACGCACATCCCTCGCAGCCCCGTGGGATCTTCGTGTTCGACGCCGCCGGGAACGCTGTGAACGCGGTAGCGGAGGTGGTGAGCGGGCCCTTTCCCCACCAGGATGTGCAGGGGTTTGACTGGACCGTCGCTTGGGGTGTCCTCGAGCAGGCCTCAGGTGCCTACCAGTGGGACGTCCTCGACAAAGCCGTGACCACCGCTGCAAACGCTGGATTCACCTCGCAGATCACCGTCCTGCCGGGCACCTTCGCGCCGGCGTGGGTGATTGCAGCCTGCCCGAAGGTCACCGTCACGCTGTTGCACACCCAGCAGGTGGTGACCATCGCAGTGCCCACCTCGACCTGTTTCCTCGATGACTGGAAGGCATTTATCACTGCGCTCGGTACCCACCTCGCGACCGCAAGCGGGGTCACGTCCGTCCAGGCGTCGGGGCTCGGCGATCAGGGTGAGATGACTCTGTCGCCGACGACCAGCGGCACGTGGGCCGACGTGGGAGTGACCACCGCATCGCTGCTCGCCGGCTGGAAGCAGGTCCTGACCGCGTGGCGCACGTCCTTGCCGACGTCGATGCCGGCGGCCCTGGCGATCGAGGAGCCGCTCGGCATCGGTGTCTCCAACGTCCTGGCTCCACTGATTCCCTGGGTGCACTCGCACTTCAAGTCGAAGGTCTGGGTGCAACAGAACGCTCTCCGGGCGACCACGCCGGAAACCAGCGGGTACTGGCCGATCCTCAAGAACGCAAGCCGCTGGACCGACACCGGGTGGCAGATGTTCGGCTACGGCACCGAGAACGGCGATCTGCAGACCGCGTTCGGAATCGGCCTCGCCAGCCACGCACGCTATTTCCAGGTTTACCTGGCCGACATCATCGACCCGACGCAGACCGCGGCGCTGGAGTATCTCGCCGCCCGCCTCTGACACATCACGAGGCTCAGGGGGGTCGATCGGTCCTCGTGTTGGAGGCACGTTGGGGTACTTTCTGATAGTATAACTATCACATCGAGGCCACGAGGCTGCTGGGCCAGGCTCAGCGACTCTTCCCAAGGAGGACTACACATGTCCGGAGAACAGGACCAGGTCGTTGGCAAAGCCAAGGAGTTCCAGGGCAAGGTCACCGGCGACAAGGATCGCGAGTCCGAAGGCAAGGGGCAGCACGCCGCCGGGAAGATCGAGCACGCCGTCGGTGACGCGGCCGACAAGGTCAAGGGCGCAGCCGAAGCGGTGAAGGACAAAGCGGACCGCCGCTGAGGAAGCGCGACGTGGAGAACATGCCGCCGGAGATGCCGCAGATGGAACCAGCGGACACACCGGAGGTCGAACCGTCGACGACCCCGGAACACTTCCCTCCAGAGACTCCGCAGATTGAACCGGCGGAGACCCCCGAGATCCCGGCGCCAACCGTGCCAGACGTGGAACCAGAGGTTCCCGCGCCGGCGGGCGAGGCCGCCCCTTCGTGGCAACCGCGAGCAACACGATGACGGACGGATCCCGCGTCACCGATCTCATCCGCAAAGATCACGCCTGGTTTCGCCGCCAGTTCTTCGCCCTGGACCAGGCACACGGAGACACACCGAAAGCCGAGGGCCTCTGGGCCGATCTATCAGCGCGGCTCGAGGTGCATGCGGCCGCGGAGGAGGCGCTGTTCTACCCGCGTTTGCTCAGGGACGACAAGGACGCTGTCGACGACACCAAGGACGCGATCGGAGATCACAACGAGATCCGTGATGCGATCCGCAAGGCCGGCGCACGTCGCATCGGCGACAGCGGATGGTGGGCGGCGGTGAAGGAGTGCTACACGGCGAACCGCGAGCACATGCAGGAAGAGGAGGACGGCCCGCTGCTGGAGTTCGATGAGGCCGCGTCGAAGGACGAGCAGGCCGAGCTCGCGCGTGCGTTTGCGGGTTTTGAGACCGAGCACGCCGGCGCCCGTGGTATCAGCACCGCAGACAAGGATCCGAAGCGGTACATCGAAGAGCATCAGCTCTAGACCTTGGCCACACCCGGGTTGGGTGCCGGGGCGACATATCACATTGGCTGGGGAGAGAGGATTCGAACCTCTGATTGGCTGATCCAAAGTTACCCACTCTGAAGTCCGGCCCGCGTTCCGGCGTTCGTGTATTGAGGA
>OBLU010005767.1_pt1 | contig 11058 bp, 9 predicted proteins | sample 1518681 | NCBI WGS metagenome assembly OBLU01 (sample SAMEA3539304, study PRJEB22396) | soil metagenome | biome: tundra; feature: field; material: soil | place: USA | collected 2010-05 | depth 0.15 m
CATCGTTCCACTCGCAGCCGCCGCGCTCGCGCTCGCGCGCACCGCCTTCGCGCAGGAGCCCGCGCCCGCACCGACGCCTGCAGCCCCGGCGCGGACTGCGTCGAAGCCGGACGCGGACGAGAAGCCCGAGCGCACGTACGCCGAGACGATCGTCGTCACCGCGAGCAAGACGGCCGAGGAGGTTCGCGACGCCCCCGTCGCCGTCACCGTCGTTCCCGCGTCCGAGATCGAAAAGTCCTCGGCCGAGAGCTACGGAGATCTCCTGCGCACGGTGCCGGGTCTCAACGTCGCACAGATGTCCGCGCGCGACGTGAACCTCACGCCGCGCCTCGCGACGGGGCGCAACGCGAACGCGACGCTCGCGCTCCTCGACGGGCGCACCATCTACCAGGACTACTTCGGCATGGTCCTTTGGGACCTCCTGCCCATCGACTTCGACGAGGTCAAGCAGGTGGAGGTCGTCCGCGGGCCCGACTCCGCGATGTGGGGCGCGAACGCGATGGGCGGCGTCGTGAACATCCTCACGAAAGACCCCGCCGAGATGCTCGGCACGTCGGTCAAGCTCGGCGGGGGCACCCTCGGGACGCGCGAGGCCGGCGTGATCCACGCGGGTACGTCCGGCGCCGCGTCGTACAAGGTCAGCGCCTCGTATTTCGCACAGGACGCGTGGGAGCGCCCCACGGCGCTGCCCGACGGCACCCCGCTGCCCACGTACGACAACACGGGCACGCACCAGTACCGCATCGACCTGCGCCTCGACCTCGACCGCCCCGATAACGGCAAATGGAAGTTCGGAGCGGGCTTCGCGTCGAGCGACGGCGCGATCCTCACCGGCCTGGGGCCCTTCGACGCCACGAACCTCTATCAGGGCCACGCGACAGCCGAGTACCTCAAGGGCGACTTCCACGCCTCGGCGAACTTCACGCTGCACGACGCGAGGTACGTTGGCTTCCTCGCCCCGGAAATCGTCACGATGAAGAACCAGACGATCGCGGCGGAGGCGGGCGACCGCCACCTCTTCGGAGAGAAGAACCTCGTCTCGTGGGGCGCGAGCGCGCGCACCAGCCACTTCGACCTCAGCCTCGTGCCCGACGTCCATGGGCGCACCGACCTCGGCGCCTTCGTGGAGGACGAGATTTTCCTCGCCGAGACGCTGCGCCTGAGGGCCGGCGCGCGTTACGACTGGTCCGACACCTATGGCGGCGCCCTCTCGCCGCGCACGGGCCTCATCTTCGAGCCGCACAAGGACCATACCTTCCGGCTGAGCTGGAACCACGCGTTCATCGCACCGTCGCTCGTCGAGAACTTCCTCGAATTTCCGAGCGTCGCCCTCGCGACGCTCCCGACGGGGTCGTACGTCTACCCGATCCTGGCGACGGGCTCGAGCGACCTCAACGCCGAGACGATGAACGCCTTCGAGGTCGGCTACACCGGCTCGTTCGCCCGGCGCGTCACCGTGACCGTCTCGGCGTATTACGACATCTCGCGCAACCGCATCTTCTTCGTGCCCGTCGAGTACTACTCCCCCGCCGACCCGCCGCCCGGCTGGCCGCTGCCGCCGTCGGCGCTCGACCAGTACCCGATCCCGAAGACGTTCAGCTACCGCAACCTCGGGCGCATCGTGGATCGCGGCATCGAGGTCTCCGCCGACATGAAAATCACGCGCGCCCTCACGGCTTTCGCGAACTACTCGTGGCAGGCGGACCCGCAGGTGAGCGAGCAGGGCGCGACGACGATTCCCGTGAACCTGCCGGCCCGCAACCGGATCAACGCGGGGCTCAGTGTCGGGGCGGGCGCCTTTTTCGGGTCGGCTTCCGTGAACTACACGGCGTCGGCGTTCTGGACCGACGTGCCGCCGTACGTCGGCCCGACAGCGCCGTTCACGCTCTGGAACGCGGCCGCGGGCTGGACCTTCGCGAACAACCTCGCGGTCGCCGTGCGCGCCGTGAACGTGACCGACGCGCGCGTCCAGCAGCACGTCTTCGGCGACATCCTGCGCCGGCGCGTGACCGCCGAGCTGCGGTTCCACTTCTAGGCTTCAGGAGGCTTCGATGGTTCAGATCGACATCCCGGTGGCGTTCGCCCTCGGCGGGCTCCACGCCGACGCCGCGCGCGCCCAGCTCGCGACGGGGAAGAGCGAGCACCTCTGGCGCACGCTCGCGCGCGACCTTCTCTTCTTCGGCGTCTTCGCGAGCTGGCTGCCTATCCAGCTCCTCGCGCGGCACTTCGGCTTCGAGACCTCGCACATGTGGTGGCACGAGGACTCGGTCCTCGCGTACCCGCTCTACATCCCTGCGTTCATGACGCTCTACCTCGCGGCGAACGTCGCGGGCCTCGCGGCGGGCGTCACGCTCGTGCGCGCGGGGCGTGTGAGCCTGAACCGGTTCGTCATCGCCGCGTGCTGGCTGTTCGCGACGGGCTGGGTTTTCATGCAGAAGGAGCGCACGCTCGTCCTCGGCACGTACCGCGAGTGGCGCGCGGGCGTGGCACCCCCGCTCTCGTCCGACTCCGGCCTCGTGCGTCTCCTCGTGATCTTCGGCGTCGTCTTCACGGTCGCCCTCGTCCTCGCTTACCGCCGCATCCGGCGCGAGGGCGCGGCGCTGGAGGCCGCCGGGCCGCTCGGAGCCTGAGCCGCAAACTCGCTACTTCAGGCCCTCGACGACGAAGCACTCCCGGTCCATCAGAGCGTCCCCACCACGAACGGCAGCGACTCGACCACCGTGCCGGCGGGAGCGATCGTGAAGCAGCCCGCGAGGCGGTCGTAGAACGTGGGGTTCGGCTTCGCCGTCGGCCCCAGCTCGACGACGAGCAGGGGCTCGCCCTTCTCCACTGCGTCGCCGGGCTTTTTCTTCACGCGAAAACCCGAGGCCGGATCGATGACGTCGTCTCTCCGGGCGCGGCCGCAACCGAGCTCGATCGCGAGGAGTCCGACCTCGCGCGTGGCGATCCGGGCAACGACGCCGGCGGCGGGCGCCGGGACCTCGCGCCGTGAAAGCGGCTGCGGCAGTCGCGTGGCATCGTCACAGACGCCGGCGTCTCCACCCTGCGCGGCGATGAGCTTCGCGAAGATTTCCAGCGCCCGGCCGTCAGAGAGCGCGGCGTTCAGGCGGCGCCGCGCGTCCTTCGCGCTCGTCTCGAGGCCGGCAGCGAGGACGAGGTCCGCGCCGAGAAGCAGGGTGTTCTCCCGAAGGTCGGCCGGCCCCTCGCCTCCCAACATCCGGATCGACTCCTCGACCTCGTTCGCGTTCCCGACAGCCTCGCCGAGAGGGCGGTCCATCGCCGTGATGTAGCCGGAGGCCTTGCGGCCGGTCGCGCGCGTCGTCTCGACGAGAGCCGAGCCCAACCTCTTGGCATCCCGGGGGTCGGACATGAACGCGCCGTTGCCCGTCTTCACGTCGAACACGACGGCGTTCGCACCGGTCGCGAGCTTCTTCGAGAGGATCGAGGCCGTGATGAGAGGGATGGACTCGACCGTCCCCGTCACGTCGCGGAGCGCGTAGAGCCGCCGGTCGGCCGGCGCGATGGAATCCGTCTGCCCGATGAGCGCGCAGCCGACCGTGTCGAGGAGACGGTCGAAGTCAGCCTTTGGCAGCGCGGTCTTGAAGCCCGGGATCGCCTCGAGCTTGTCGAGCGTGCCGCCCGTGTGCCCGAGGCCGCGGCCCGACATCATCCCGGCCTTGACGCCGACGGAGGCGAGGAGCGGCGCGAGGACGAGAGTCGCCTTGTCGCCGACGCCGCCCGTTGAGTGCTTGTCGGCCACGAACCCGTGCCGCGAAAGGTCCCATGCTTCGCCCGATTTCATCATCGAGAACGTGAGGACGGCCGTCTCGGCCGTGGTCATTCCGCGGCAACAGATCGCCATGAGGAACGCCGCGGCTTGCTCGTCTGGGATCTCGCCGCGCGTGACCCCTTCCACGAAGGCCGATATCTCGCCGGCGTCCAACTCGGCGCCGTCGCGCTTCTTCACGATCGTCCGGACGAAGAGGCTCATTTTGAAACCGGCTCGCTGAGCGAGGCGGCGATCTTCCGTCTCCACTCCTCCGCCTCGCGCAGCGTTTTCGCCGCGTCGATCGTGCGCACGCTTCGGCCGTCCCACAAGACGCGCCCCTCGACCATCGTGAGGGAGACGTCTCCTTCCTTGACGGCATAGACGAGCGTCGAGAAGACATCCCAAAGGGGCCGCGTGCGCGCCCCCGAGAGATCCACCGCGACGAGGTCCGCACGCTTGTCGGTTTCCAGGGAACCGATCCGGTCGTCCATTTTCATCGCGCGCGCACCCTCGATCGTCGCCATGCGGAGGAGATCCCTCGCGGGGAGAGCCGTCGGATCCATCGTCGATACCTTCGCCAGCTTTCCCGCGAAGTCCATCGCCTCCCACATGTCGTGGTCGTTGTTCGAGCCCGCGACGCCGTCTGTTCCGAGCCCCACGGCGAGGCCGGCCTGGCGCGCCGCGACGACGTTGAGGATGCCCGAGGCGAGCTTCATGTTGGACTCCGGATTGTGCGAAAGGCCCACCCTCTTCGAGGCCAGGAGCCGAAAGTCGTCCGCATCGCACCAGACGCAATGCGCGGCGAGGACGCTCGGGCCAAGGAAGCCGATCGCGTCGAGCCACTTGGCCGACGTCGTCCCGTACTTGTCGCCGATCTGCTTCTGCTCGTCCCTCGTTTCGGAAAGGTGAATGAGAAGGGGCGCGTGGAACTCGTCCGCGAGCGCCTTGGCCGCCTGGAGCGTTTCCTTCGAGCAGGTGTACGGCGCGTGCGGAGCGACGGCCGCCGTGATGCGCGGATGGCCCTTCCATTTCTCGAGGAAAGCCCGCGTCACCTTCTGCGCCTCGGCGAGGTCTTTGTGGTCGGGCACCGGGAAGTCCAGCCACGTTTCGCCGAGGACGCCGCGCAGCCCGCACGCGTTCACGGCTTCGGCGACGTCGGACTCGAAGTAATACATGTCCGCGAACGTCGTCGTGCCGCCACGGATCATCTCGAGGCACGCGAGCGTCGTCCCGGCCTTCACGAACGCCGGTGAGACGTTCTTCGCCTCCGCCGGAAAGATGAACTTCGTGAGCCACTCCATGAGCGGCAGGTCGTCCGCGATGCCGCGGAACAGGCTCATCGCGGCGTGCGTATGCGTGTTGATGAGGCCGGGCAGCACGACGGAATGAGGACGGGAGATTTTCTGCTTCGGAGAATAAAGAGAAAGAAGCTGAGAAGGGGTGCCGACGGCGACGATCCTGCCACCGGCGATCGCCACCGCGCCGGGGGAGAAGACGCGGTCCGAGCCGTCCATCGTCAGTACCCAACCGGCCGTCACGATCGTGTCGACCGAGGAGACCGAAGAGACGGGGGATTTCTTAGAAGGCGCGTTTGCTGTTTCAGCTGCCGCAAGCGGCGGTGCCGCGAGGGTGACGGCCAGAGCACTCCACAGCGCGGCGACAAACGCGGCACACTTCGCGCGCTGCGGCGTCTCCATCGCCTTATTCACCTTCAAAGAAATCTTCTCTTCTCCTTCTCTGTATTCTCTCTCCGCGTCACTTCGGTCCCCCGAACTCGAAAGCCATCGGGAGGAGCGTCGCCAGCCGCACGCGGCTGACGACGCGCGAGGGTGTCGCAAGGATGACATCGATGTCGCGGCACTGGTCCCAAAGCACCTGGCGGCAGGCGCCGCAGGGCGAGGCGGGCGGATCGGAGTCCGTCACGACGGCGACGGCCCGGAACTTCCGTGCCCCCTCCGAGATCGCCTTGAAGACGGCCGTTCGTTCGCCGCACACCGTGAGCCCGTACGACGCGGACTCGACGTTGCAGCCGCCGAAGATCGCGCCGTCCTCGGCGAGCAGCGCCGCGCCGACCTTGAATTCCGAGTATGGGGCGGAGGCGTTCTCACGGGCCTTTCGTGCCGTGTCGACGAGGCGTTTTTCCTCGTCCGCCGTGAGAGGCCGGCCGCTGTTCACTTCTTCTTCGCCTTTTTGCGGGCAGCGCCGGGACGCGACACCGGCGCGAAGGCGTCTTGCGTCGCACCTGAGCGTCCCGTGCCGAGGGCCTGGACGAGAAACGTCAGAAGGCGAACGAAGTCGCTCTTCACGCGCTGCGTCGTCTCGAGGACTTCCCGGTGATCGAGTCTTTGCTTGAGAACGCCGGCGGCCATGTTCGTGATGCACGAGATCCCGAGGACGCCGACTCCCATCTGGTTGAGCGCGATGACCTCGGGCACGGTGGACATCCCGACCGCGTGCGCGCCCCACGTCCGGAAGGCCCTGATCTCGGCCGGCGTCTCGTACGAGGGGCCGTGGACGCCGAGATACACGCCGCGCTTCAGCGGGATCCGCTGCCGCTTCGCGACGGCGAGAGCGAGCGAGCGGAGGTCCTTGCGGTAGGCGTCCGACATGTCGGGAAATCGCGGCCCGAGGTCTTCATCGTTCGCACCCACGAGCGGGTTCGTGCCGAACAGGTTGATGTGATCCTCAATGAGCATGAGATTGCCGGATTTGAAAGACCTGTCGATGCCGCCGGCGGCGTTCGTCACGATGACGGTCCGGCAGCCGAGGAGGCCGAGGACGCGCGCTGGAAAAACGACGGCCGGCATGGAGTGGCCTTCGTAGAAGTGGACGCGCCCCGAGAGAACGACCGTCGGAACGCCGCGCACCGTACCCGCCACGAGCGTCCCCGAGTGCCCGACCACGGCCGACGCCGGGAATCCCGGGATGTCGCCGTACGGGATCGTGACGCGCTCGTCCACGCCGTCGGCGAAGTCGCCGAGGCCGGAGCCCAGGATGACGCCGACGAGCGGCGGGTGCGGCAGCCGCCCGCGGAGCCACTCGGCGGCGGCCGAGAGTTTCGAGTCCATTCGTCCTCCCTAGCCCATCAGGATGCCGGCGATGGCCGCCGTCATGAAGCTCACGAGCGACCCGGCGAGAAGCGCCCGGAATCCGAGCCGCGCGAGGTCGGACTTGCGCGAAGGAGCGAGGCCGCCGATGCCGCCGATCTGGATGCCGATCGACGAGAAGTTCGCGAAGCCACAAAGGGCGAAGGTCGCGATGACCTTGCCCTTCTCCGACAGGCTGCCGACGACGTCCTTCATCATCGAGAAGGCGAAGAACTCGTTGATGACGGTCTTGTTCGCGATGAGGTTGCCCACCGTGGCCATGTCCTTCTCCGGCGCGCCGAGGCTCCAGGCAAGCGGCCCGAGGACCCATCCGAAGATCGTCTGGAGAGAGAAAGCGGGATTCCCCCAGAGCTGCCCGACCCAACCGAGAAACCCGTTCAACATCGCGATGAGGGCGACGAAGGCAATGAGCATCGCCGAGATGTTGAGGACGAGCATCATGCCCTGCGAGGCGCCGGTCGCGGCCGCGTCGATGAAATTCGCGCTCGTCTTCTCGACCTGCATCTTCACGGTGCCCATCGTCGTCGGCGTCTCGGTCTCGGGCCAGAGGATCTTCGAGATGAGGAACGTGCCCGGCGCCGCCATCACGGAGGCCGTGATGAGGTACTTCAGCGGCGCCCCCATCGTCACGTAGGCCAGCATGACGGCGCCCGAGACATGCGCCATGCCGCCGGTCATCATCGTGAGGAGCTCGGACGTCGTCATCGTCGCGATGTAGGGCGCGATGAGGACGGGTGCCTCCGTCTGTCCGATGAAGACGTTCGCGGCCACGCAGAGCGCCTCGGCGCCGGAGACCTTCATCGTCTTCTGCATCCCCCACGCCATCCCCCTCACGATCACCTGGATGACGCCGAAGTGATAGAGGATGGAAAAGAACGCGCAGATGAAGATGACGATCGGGAGGACCTTGAAAGCGAAAATGAAGCCGCGCAGCGGCAGGCCCGTCTTCTCGCCGACGGTGTCCATCGGTCCCGCGAGCCAGCCGAAGAGGAAGCCCGAGCCCTGGTCAGCGTATGCGATGGCGTGCGAAACGCCGTTCGAGAAGGACTCGAGCGCCCGCTTGCCCCGCTCCCAGTAGAGGACGAGGAGGCCGAAGGCCATCTGGAGCGCGAACGCCCAGCCGATCGTGCGCCAGCGAATCGCCCGCCGGTTTTTCGAGAGCGCGAACGCGACGGCGAGCACGACCGCCAGACCGATCAGACCGGTGAATCGCTCCACGAATCCTCCATCTCCCGGGCAATGAACGGGAAGAATACTCCGAACGAGAGCCACTCGAGCCGCGCTCAGAACTCGAGCGTCCGGGCGAGGAAGGCGAGGCTCAGCGCTTCGTCATTTCCCGTGCTTGCCGTGGTAGCTCTGGCAGAGATAGTGGATGCCGACCATCATGACGGCCTCCCACGCATGGTCGACCTCGAGGGACCACTCCGGATCGCATGCCTTCACGGTCTCGAGGAGACTGTCGAGCCAGAAATCGTAGAGGCTGGCTCCTATCTCGAGCTGCCCGGATCCATGCCGCGCCGCGACGTCCGAAAGATAGACGTCCGGCGTCTGCTTGCGGTCATGCGCGACGAGAAGAAGGTGATGGAAGGAAGCTCTCAAGGCGCGCTTCTGCCGCACGAAGTCCGTTCCCGCGAATTTCCCGGCCACCTCGGGCGACGAGGCCATGAACCTCTCGTAGAACATGTCGAGAAAGCCCGGCCGCGCCTCGCACCTCGCGAGGCTCCTCTCGAAGAGGTCGAGCGTGCTGGAATCCACGGTGTCGCTCATCTGGAGCCTCCCGGGGCCGGCGCCATCGTCATGTGAGACCTGGTCGCAGTATAGAAGCAGACGGTCCGCCCGCAGGCCGTGCGCACGCCCGCGTCGGGCGGCTCGTCAGGCCGCCGGACGGATCGCGCCGAGGAAGCTCGTGCCGGCGAGAGGCGGGACGCCAAGATGCTCGGCCACGGTCGCCCCGAGGTCGGCGAACGTCTTCCGCGTGCCGATGTCGGCCCCGTTCAAAACGCCCGGACCCGCCGCGACCATCGGGACGTACTCGCGCGTGTGGTCGGTGGATTCGTCGCAAGGGTCGCCGCCGTGGTCGGCGGAAAACATGAGCAGGTCGCCCGGCAGGAGGGCGGCGACCATCTCGGGCACGAAGGAATCGAGCTCTTCGAGGCACTTCGCGTAGCCCATCACGTCGTTTCGGTGGCCGTACTTCGTGTCGAAGTCCACGAGGTTCGTGAAGACGAAGTCATCATGGCGGTCGCGAATGGCCGCGATCGTCTTCTCGATACCGTCGCGGTTCGACACCGTGTGCATGGCGGTCGTGATGCCACGGCCGGAGAAGATGTCCTCGATCTTGCCGAGGGCGTGCACCTTCAGCCCGTGCCGGGCCGCACGGTCGAGGAGCGTCTCGCCGGATGGCGGGACGCTGAAATCCTTCCGCCGATGCGTGCGCTGGTATTTTCCCTTCGCACCCACGAACGGCCGCGCGATGACGCGGCCCACCTGATGAGGAGGCTTGAGGATCTCGCGCGCCGCCCGGCACCACGCGTACAGCGTGTCGATCGGAACGACGTCCTCGTGCGCCGCGATCTGAAAGACCGAGTCGCCGGAGGTGTAGAGAATCGGCCGTCCGGTCCTCACGTGCTCGTCGCCCAGCTCCTCGAGGATCGTCGTCCCCGACGCGGCCTTGTTGCAGAGCACTTTCCGCTCGATCGCCCTCTCGAACGGCTCGACGACCTCGGGAGGAAATCCGTCTGGATAGAGGGGAAAGGGCACGTCGAGCGTCAGACCCATCAGCTCCCAATGGCCCGTCGTCGTGTCCTTCCCCGCGGCGGACTCGGCGAGCCGCCCGAACGCGCCCGCCGGCGCGGCCAGACCGGCCGGCGCCTCGGCGTACATCGTGTGCAGCAGCCCGAGGCCCGTCAGGTTCGGGAGACGCGGCTTCCCGTCGCGGAGGATGTGTTGAAGCGTCTTCTTGCCCTTGTCCCCGAAGAGCGCCGCGTCCGGCGCCGTTCCCACGCCGAGGCCATCGCAGACGATCACGATGGCGCGTGCCTTCATAGCGGATTTCCTCGTCTCCTCTCCGGCGCGGAGGAGGTCAGGGAGAACCCGAGCCCGGGTTCTCCCTGGAAACTAAAGGGAGGCCAGGCGCTGCTGCGCGTCGGTGCGGAGGGGCGAATCCGGGAAATCCGTCACGAGGCGTTGGTAGAAGCTCTTCGCCTCGATGTTCTGCCCCGTTTGCTCGTAGAGGCGCGCCATCGTGAAGACGAGCAGGTCCTTGGAGACGGGTGCGTCGGCGGCCTCGAGGTACTTCTTCGCCGTTTCGAGAGCCTCCTTAGGGCGGCCGGCCGCCGCCTCGGCGTCGATCGCCGCGACCGCGGCGACTCCCGCCGCCATGCTGCCGCTTTCGGACTTCGCGAAGGCCTTCGCCGCGTCGAGGTTCGCGCCCGTCGCCGCCTTCGTGCCGTCGAGCGAAAGCAGGAGGACCGCCGCCGCGCGGCCGGCCGGGGAGGAAGGCGCGTCCTTGACGAGAGAGGCGAGCTCCGCTCTCGCCGCCGCGGTCCGTTCGGCGACGTCCTTGAAGGCGCGCACGCCGGGCGCGAGGGCCGCGTCGGACGCGAGGGGCGCGTCGAAAAGGGCCAGCGCGGAGGAGAGCCGCGCCGCGAGACCGTTGTTTCGGAAGACGATTCCGCCCCAGATGGCGCCCGCGACGAGGATGGCGCCGCCGGCGATCACGATCCAACGCGTGGTTTCTGACCGGTGCGTCGCGACGAAATCGCGGGCGTCCGTCAGCGCGTGCTGGAGCTGATCCGTCTTCATCTGCTGTTTTGTGAGTCGGTTCGACATGTTGGTTTCGGGGCTCGCCTCAGCAGAAAGCGGCGAGCGCCGCATCCTCAGCGCTTCTTCTTCCGCTTCCCCGACTTCTTCGCCGGCTTGGCCTTCTTGTGGGCCTTCTTCTTCGTGGTCTTTTTCGCAGCCTTCTTCTTGGGAGAGGCCTTCTTTTTCGGAGCGGCCTTCTTCGCGGCTTTCTTCTTGGGCGCGGCCTTCGCCTTCTTCTTCGGGGCGGCCTTCTTCTTCGGAGCCGCCTTCGCCGCCGGAGTAGCGGGTTTCGGAGCGGGCGGGGTCGCCGCCTTCGCCGCCGGAGCAGCGGGTTTCAGAGCGGGCGGGGTCGCCGCCTTCGCCGCCGGAGCAGCGGGT
>OBLU010005769.1_pt1 | contig 11057 bp, 8 predicted proteins | sample 1518681 | NCBI WGS metagenome assembly OBLU01 (sample SAMEA3539304, study PRJEB22396) | soil metagenome | biome: tundra; feature: field; material: soil | place: USA | collected 2010-05 | depth 0.15 m
GCTATAGAAGATGCGAACAAGACAGCCAATGAGGCCGACTGTTTCGTTGTCCGGCAATGAAGTATGTCGTTCTTCATCGCGTAGCTAATTCGACGTGATTTATGCAATTGTTCATTCTGACCGTTTCCGTCGGAGAGTCAACATTCTGCGGTGCGGATATTCTACTGAACTGACGCGACCGAGATCGTCAATGCCGGGCGCGTCAGTTCATCTGCGGGGTTAAAAGGTAAACCGTCCGACGAGTTCCAAAATTCTTGGATCAGTGGGCGAATTGACTAACCCAGGATTCGGTTCGTTGGGCCCGATCCCGGTGTTGACACTGCGAAAGCTAGGGTGATTGGCAACGTTGAATGCTTCGGCGCGAAACTGGAAGTTGACTCTGTCTGAGATAGCGAAGGTCTTGTAGAGAGCGGTATTGAACGCCACCTCTTTGGGACCGCGAATCGAGCCAGGTTCAGCATCGCCAAAAAATCCATATCCTGGAAGAGCAAAGGCGTCGGCATTGAAAATGTGCTGGCGATTGCTGCTTGTGTGCAAAGGCCCAACCTTGTTTGGCCTGCTCGCGTAGCCCGTATTCGGGGCCGCGGTAACGGGCGTTAACGCGAAACCGCTTTGCGCGATGGCAATCCCGGACAGGGACCAGCCACCGATGCCTGCGCGCAGAAGCTTGTTGGCGCCGTCCGCATAGACAGGCAATGCGTAGATCACGTTTCCCGTAAAGATATGGGTCCGATCGAAATTAAGCACCCCATATTCGCACGAGATGCAGTAGCTGTTTTGCGTAGAACTAACTTGGCTGCGGAAGTCCTGGCCATTGTTGTTAGCGTCGCCCATGGCTTTGCTGTAAGTGTAGTTGAGGGTTGTCTGCACCGACTTTCGCTGATACTTGAATTGTGACTGGAGGGAATGATAGTTAGAACTGCCTTCAAATACCGGCTCTGAGAGGCTTGAGTATCCAGCATAGGGACGAAGGTGATCCGCCGAAATGGTCCCTAGGTTCAAACAAGGGTCGTATTGGTAGCTGGCAGACGGCGCTTGCCCGGGAGCGAGGCAGTTACTGAGCGATGGAGTTGTAGTCGGCAGGACCTGATTCGCGTCGATGCCAACCCGGATATGACGGCCTACCGAACCGGCGTAACCGGCCTGGAAGACTCCATTGTGTACGATCTCCCGCTCAAAGATCAGGCTGAAGCTTTGGAATTGCGTTGGTTTGAAGTTAGGGTTCACAAGGGTAAGGCCCTGCGGCCGAGGCACGGCAATTACCGCTCCTCCGGCTGTGGGAGCTTCAAAGGTGCCGGCAATGAAAGAGGCATTTGCGACTCCGGGTGGGTTGGAGCCGAAGGCGTTCACGATCTGGAATGGAACCCGCGTATAACCTATTCCATACCCAGCGTGAACCGAGGTGCGTCCGTCGCCAGTCAGGGCATAGGCAAAGCCCACGCGAGGTGCAGGATACACGGTGGTGAGGTTGTAGAAGCCGCGCGGTTCTCCGGGAGTTGTGTTGTATACCAAGCCGTTTTGCAGGTTAGCCGCTGTGCCGCTGGCGGTGATCGGTGTTCCAGCAGGATTGGTTTCAAAGCTACCATCCGGCAGTACAACGGGAGCTTGAGCAGGGTTATAAGCCGAGAAGTCGAGGTTGGATGTCGTGTTGCCTGCCCCGCTCAGCCAATCAGGAGAGTAATAGAAAAATCTAACGCCGGCATTGACGGCAAGCCGCGGCGTGGCTTTCCAATCGTCCTGAACATAGAACTCCGTGGATCGATAGTGTGCGGAGTAGTGGGGCTTGGTGCTGTCCTGGCTGTAGCCATGGTGGATGCCCAGCAGGAAATCAGCGGCGCCGCTCCCGGTATAGGTTCCATCGAAGGTGAGCGAACCCCAGGGAGTGTTCGTTGTGACCTGATTCTTGATACCGAAGATGTAGAAGCCGCCGGCCTGCAAGGAATGCTTACCTCGAACAATACTGATGTCGTCATTGACGATGCCTTCGCCGTCGCTGGCGTTCACGGGAAGAACGCCGCCGCCGATTGAGTCGTAATCAGAGACGGTGATGTTAGGTATCTGATTCGTCGTGTTTGCGGCGGAATAGAACTGAGCGATTGTCACCCCCCCCGGAATAGGGGCGGGACTGCTGTGGAGGCGGGGTTTGTCATAGGTTTCCGCAACCGAGGCAGAGTTGACAATGGTGGGCGAAAAGGTTGACGTCAAGCGAACCACGGCATTCAGACCCGAAGTGAAGATCGAGGTTTGGATCGTGGGGACACTTCCGCCACCCCATGTAGCGGCGGCATTGTGATCATCGGTCTGTTCGTACATGACGCGCGCGGTCAATTGTTCTTTGGGAGTGAAGTTGTGGTCGAGGCGGTAGTCGTGGTCGATTTGCGAGAACGTGTCCGGCTCGTTATTGATGTAGTTGAAGTTTGGATCCGATGCGTTCTCGGTAGGTTGGTAAGCTTTAAGAATTGCCGCAGCATCGGGGTCCAGGCACGTGGGATTCAGCGTAGTCGGTGAGGCGATACAGTTGGTTTTGCCTTCAGCGGCTAGCAGTTGTTGGCCTGTGGGAGTTAACGACAGGCCGCCGGCGGGGAGGCCCCTGCTCCCATTCAGGTCTCCGGTACGCATCGCGGCTGTAATAACGTTCGTGGTGCGGGATGCGCCGGTGGTCTTGGACCAGAATTCATCAGAGGCGAAAAAGAATGTCTGGTGATTGCGCTGCCAGTTATAGAGTTTGGGGATCTGTACGGGGCCTCCGAGACTGAAGCCGTATATGTTCTGGCGAAGTTCTGACTTCACGCCCTGGCTGTAGTAATTGCTCGCGTCCATGGCGTCGTTGCGGAAATAATCCCAAGCGCTGCCGTGATAGGTGGAGGTGCCTCCCTTGGTATCGACGAGGACCACGCTGGACGAAGCCGTTCCGTAGCGTGCGCTGTAGTTTGATTTGAGCACCGTGAACTCTGAGATGGTGTCCATTGACGGCGTGATGTTGAGGTTGTTGTAGTTACCGGTGTTCATGTTGTAGACGCCGTCGATCGCGTAGGTAGTGTTGTCAATACCGCTGCCCCCGATGGCAAGGGATGTCGACGATGTCAGGCCGCCTCCTCCATACTGGTTGTTCCCGTTTGTATTATTCACACCGGGGACGAGCGTTGCGAGCGACTGAAAGTTACGGCCGTTGACGAGGAGGGTCTGTATCTCTTTGGAGTCGACGGTGGCGGAGTTTTCCGATGTCTCCGTCTTCACTTGAAGTTGACTGGCTTCCACAGTGACAGTTGAATTAACGCCGCCAACTGCGAGCGCAGGAGAGACTTCCCTGCGTTGGCCTGGATCGATGTGTATCTGATCGATCTTGACGGTCGAGAAACCTTCGTGGGCGATGCTGATGCTGTAGTCGCCGCTCGGGAGCGCCTCCCGCGAGTAGAAGCCGGAACCGTTGGTTTTCTCAACTTCGGTGCGCTTTGTGGCGAGGTTAGTGATCGTGACGGAAGTGTCGGGGAGCACAGCACCGCTCGATTCAGTGATGGTTCCAAAAAGCGCGCCGGCATCAGCGCTCTGAGCGAATGCATTTCCTATAATCGTTCCGAGCGCAATCAGCGAAAACAGAATGTTTCGTACCATGAGGACCTCCAAGAGTTTATCTACCGCGTAGGGGCCTAGGCAGGTTCAATGCTTGCAAACCAGCAACCGTACAAGGCTGCCCGAGTGCACGATCATTTCTCGGGTGTCCAGGGAAGCTAGACATGCGAGGCCGTGCTCTCGTCCTATACCGAGGCCAATGCTAATCACGCCGGGCCACGACGGCAAATCCAAACCGGCGGCGTACCACGGTTTGCGCAAATCGCAAAGAAACTTCGGAAAAGCTCGCGATCCGTGGCGAGCAGGATCCATGTCCGATTACCCGAAAATATCCTTGGGGTAGTACTGTTCTACGTTCTGCGGTGTGATGAGCTGGACAGGAGCATACACGGCGGCCGGAACCGTCTTTTGATGCAGGATGTCGAGTGCGAGAGAGAGGATGGTTTTTCCGTAGCGCTCGGGAAAGAAGCCGACAGAACCGGCGAGGCGTGAGTTTGGAAGGCGCAATTCCCGGCGAGCCTCCGGGGTCGCGGCGAGGCCAACTGCCATGCAGAGGTTACGGCGGCCCGTCTCCTCAAATGCACGCAGCGCGCCCAGCACGGCAAAGTCGTTTACGCCGGTGAGTAAAGTTCGACGCTTGGGCGCAAACTGCAAGTGCTTGCGCGTCAGTTCAAAGGCGCGGACAAAGTCCCCCCGCGATTCAAGATGTGTTGTCTCATACTTCCCGGTAATGCCTTTGTGGAGTTCGGACTGAGCTCCTAACAAGCGGAGTTGGGGCAATGCACCCGCGATTTCCAGGTCGAGTAGGATCAGTTCATCGCATTCGCCGTTCCATTCTTTTTGCGCGGCTCGCACGAGGGCCTTGCCAGCTATCAGACCCACTTTGTGATTATCGACACCGAAAAATGTCGCTCCGGGATGAGGGATCTCGAGGGCAATGAGTGGTATGCCGGCGTTGCGGAAGAGGGTGGACAGTTTGGCTCCAATGCGCTCGTATACCTGGAATTCAATGGCGAGATCGACTCGCTGCTTCACCAGCATCTCGGCGTTGCGCAAGGCTGCCTTGGCACTGTACTGATTGCCTAACTCGATCAGATCAACGTGGAGTTCCGTTGCGGCCCAACGCAGACCTTGACTGACGGCGCTTGAGAAGGAATCGCTGCCCTCGGAGGCATAGCCGATACGGAACCGCTTTCCGCTCAGGATGTGCACGTTGGACGAGTACTTGCGGAGTTCAGTTTTTCGCAGAAATCCTTCGTTTTCGAGGGTTCGTAGCAGCCGGAAACAAATGGTACGCTCCATGCCTGTGCGCTCAACGATTTCGCTGAGCGTGAGGCCCTGACGGCTATCGTTGAATTCCCGGAGCAACGCACATGCTCGAGAAACTGTTTCCAGCGTATAACGGCTCCGCCTAGGGGAAGCAGAAGCATTGGCGACCGACACGCCGTGATTCTAGCACCGGTGAGGCAGCGTCGTCTTCGAGCGCACTCCGCAGATTATTGCGATATGCGCAATCAGGCCAATCTAGCATTTTCGCATTGCCCGCATATTGCGCTCCATTTACATCTTGTCCGTCGCAGTCATGAATCATGACGGGAAACGCCACAAGATGAAAATCACTGAAATCAAGCTGTATCGAATCCGGGCCGGAAACACGGGCGAAAAGGGTGCTCGGTTTGGTGAATCGCAGTACTGGGGCGGCGGATGGCAAACCAACTCCCTCATTGCCAACCCAATGTCGGTGTATCCTCGCTACGCGCGGGTGCGCACTCTCTGGATGGGACCGGGGCAGGACCCCTACGCGATCGAGATCAGCACTGACGACGGCGTCACCGGATGCGCAGTGAATTATGGCGGCGGGTTTGCCTCGTGCTCACTTATCGCACAGCATTTCAGCCGCTTTTTGATCGGGCAAGATCCATTCAACATCGAGATGATCTGGGACCAAATGTACCGAGCCTCCATGCCGTACGGCCTTGGTGGCATCACGGCAATGGCAATGAGCGGTGTGGATCTTGCGCTGTGGGACCTGCTGGGCAGGGCCCTCAATCAACCGGTGTATCGTCTAATCGGCGGCAAGACGAAGGACACTATCCCATGCTACGTTACCACCCATCCCGACCTGGTCTCTCACTGGAAAGGGCGCGGATTCTTTGGCGTGAAGATCGCTGCACCGTGGGGTTGTGCAGATGGCCGTGCTGGACTGGAGCAGATGAGGAGGTGTCTTGAGCAATGCAGGCTTGCGTTGGGTAGCGACGTCGAATTGATGGTGGATTGCTACCTCTCATGGAATGGAGAATTCGCAAGCCGCGTGGCCGAGCGCGTAAGGGAGTACGACGTGAAGTGGTTCGAAGACCCGCTGCAGAATGGTTCTGCGGAGCACTTGAACGCCGAATTGCGCACACGCATTTCTCCTATCCAAGTGGCAATTGGCAATCTTGAATTTGACTATAAGGCATTTGCAGCAATCCTGGCGGCGCATGCCTGCGACGTGATCCAGCCTGAGTTGCAGTGGTGCGGAGGCCTGACCGCTGTGCGCCGTATCGCGGCAATGGCCAAGCCGTACGACATCCCGGTGATTCCCCATGGAGCGGGCATCTACAACTATCATTTCGTTCAGTCGAATGTGAATTCTCCCTTCGCCGAATATCTATCCGTGGGAGACGGCACTAGCGTTCGTCCTGTTTTCGACTCGATCATCGGTGAGCCGCTACCGGTGAATGGGCATGTCACGCTGGAGGACACACCAGGGTTTGGGGTGGAACTCAATCGCGACTACTTGGAACCCATCGTCTTCTGAGCAAAGAGGAGAGCATGCCAGATCGAATCAAGTGCGGCGTGATCGGTGCGGGATGGTGGGCGACGTATGCTCACATCCCCGCGCTCCTTGCGCATGCGGGTGCGGAACTGGTAGCCATTCAGACGCGCGGAAAGAAAGAAGCGCGCAAGATCGCAGACCATTTCGAGGTTCCCATCGCCTGTGTCACCGCAGCCGAGTTGTTATCGATCGACGGTCTGCAAGCGGTCGTCGTCAGCAGCAGCCCGAACCTTCACTACGAACATGCATTCGCCGCGCTGTCACTTGGAAAACATGTGCTCATCGAAAAACCGATGACGATTCGGGCAAAGGAAGCTGGTGAGCTAGTTGAACTGGCGCGGGAGCGGCACCTGCAATTCCTCATCAGTTGTCCCTGGCACTACACATCCCACGCAATCGAGGCACGACGGTTAGTCCGCGGCGGCGAATTGGGAGACGTTCGAATGATCAGCGTGCTCATGACTAACCCGATAAGTCACCTGCTGCGTGGCTCAGATACCGAGCCGACTCATGGGAAAGCATATATCCATCCCGAGGTTGGGACTTACAGTAATCCGGTGATTGCCGGAGGAGGCCAGATCTACGCGCAGATCTCGCATGTGGCCGCTTACTTAACATTCCTCACGGACGCCTGGCCCGCAGAAGTCTTCGCACGGTTTCACAACGATGGCGGCGCTGTGGACATGTATGACGTCATGAACATGCGAATGACGGATGGATCGCTGGTGTCGATCGCAAGCACGGGCGCTACGAGCACGAGCCGCAGGGATTTTGAAGTGCGAGTCTTCGGAACCAAGGGAATCCTATTCATGGATCTGTGGCGTGGGCAAATGGAGTTTGTCGCAATGACTGGCAAGAAGCACGCATACGCAGACCTTGCGAAAGAGGACATTTATCCTCACATGGCGCCCGCGATGAACCTGGTCGACTCGATTCTCGACCCATCCATGAATCGCTCCCCGGCTCGCTTGGGCCACGCGGCAATCGATGCGGTCGAAGCAGCATGCCGCTCTGTCGCGAGTGGCGAGGCGATTCAGATATCTTCAGGAAGTAGCAGGTCCGCATGCGCCGACTCGAACTGAAGGGCATAACGTGGAATCACAGCCGCGCATTTCCTCCGTTGGTCGCAACCGCGCAGCGTTTTACGGAGATGAACTCCGACGTGAGAATTCACTGGGACAAACGGAGTCTGCACGAATTTGGACACAGTGGGCTGCCGGGATTGGCTCAGCAATTTGATCTTATCGTTGTGGACCATCCCATGATGGGTGCTGCCGCCGTCGAGGGCGTTCTGCTTGACCTCCGTCCACTGCTTGGCGAAGAACAATGGAAGGACCTGGCGGAGGATTCAACTGGCGCATCCTTTGACAGTTATCTGTATGAAGGCAAGTTGTTCGCGCTGCCGATTGATGCGGCAGCGCCCGCGTCCAGTTTGCGACCGGACCTGCTTTCCGCAAGGGGGCATTCTGCGCCTGAAAGTTGGAGCGAGATATTGGAGCTAGCTCGTCGCGGGCTGGTCAGGATGCCGGGGTTTCCCGCCGATCTCTTCTTGAACTTCATGGGCATCTGCGTTTCACGAGGAAGTCCCATAGCGATGGGGGAGGACATGCTTTTTTCTCGGTCGGTCGCGATCCAGGCCCTCGGCGATCTACGCGAACTGGCCTCATGGATGCCTGACGAGATTTACGATTGGAATCCGATCACACTCTACGAACACATGTGTTCGACGGATGAATTTGCATACTGTCCTTTCGCTTACACCTACAGCAATTACTCGCGTTCAGGTTTCGCTGTAAAGCGAATTCGCTTTGCAGATACGGTTGCATTAGCTGTCGGTGTGCCGATGCGTACCATTCTCGGAGGCACTGGCCTCGCCATCTCGAAATCGTGCGCCATCCCCGATATTGCCTTGGAATACAGTTTGTATGTAAGCGGCCGCATCTGTCAGGGCTCCCTGTATGGTGTATGTGGCGGTCAACCGTCGCGGCGGAGCGCCTGGGAAGATGAGGAACTCAATCGTTTGACAGACGGGTTCTTCAAAAGAACGCTGCCGAGTATTCAGAGAGCCTTCGTGCGCCCGAGATATCCAGGATATGTGTCACTACAGGAAGTAGCCGGCTTGCCCATTGCAAAATATCTGAGGGAAGGTGGCAGCGCCGAACTAACGATGGATGAGATTGATTCTGCTTATCGCGGCAGCCTGACGCCCGGGAGACGGCATGATTAAGTTTTCCTGCGCAGATTATTCTTTCCCCCTCTTATCTCGCATGCAGGTCTTGCGGCTACTGAAGCTGCTTGAGTTTGAATCGGCGGACCTCGGTCTCTTCGAGCGCAATCCGCGGTTCCTTCCCTCCGACCTGATGGCATCTCCAGACAGCTTTACGCGCGCCGCGCTCGAGGATGTTAATTCACAAGAACTCCAGATCGCAGACGTCTTTCTGCAGATCGGTTTGGAGCCGGCCGACTCGTCGGCGAATGACCCCAACCCAAAAGTTCGCGCGAGGAGCCGTGAGGTATTCTCTCGTGCAATCAGTTTTTGCCGAACGATCGGTTGTACCCACATGACTGGCTTGCCTGGCGTGCATCATGGGGATGCCGAACGTGACTTCGTCCTTGCGGCAGAGGAAGCTACTTGGAGGCTGCAGCAATGCAGACAAAGCGGCGTCGTGTACTCCATTGAACCGCATATAGGCTCGATATGCGCCGAGACCGCATCGGTGCGCAGATTGCTCGCGGCCGTTCCTGACCTTACCTTAACTCTGGTCTACGGACACTTCATATGCCAGGGAGAAGACTCCGCGGTTGTTCATACTCTCCTTCCGCATGCCACACACGTTCATGCGCGGTCGGCGGCGCGGGGACAGCTTCAAACCAATTTGCCAGAGAATACGATCGACTTTGAAGGGATGATATCGGGACTCGCTGCCAGCCGCTACCACGGCTATATTGCACTGGAGTACGTATGGATAGACTGGCAAGGTTGCAACCGTTCGGATAACCTCTCGGAGACAATTCTTCTTCGCGAGCAACTGCGCGACATCGCTGAAATCAACCGGAAGGGATGATCAAATTTCGAATTGAACGGGCAGACTGCAATTGTCAAAGGTGCGGCTTCGGGATCGGAGAAGCCATCGCTCGCAGACTGTCATCCGCAGGTGCGAGGGTCGCCGTCGCTGACATTGACAGCCACGGGGAAACTGCTACGGCGGGAGACATAGGGAACGGCGCATTCGCGGCTACGCTTGACATCTCGCATGCTAACTCAGTAGCCGCAGTAGTATGCGGCGTTCTGGAACTGACACTATCCATCGATATCGTGGTGAACAATGCCGGGATGGCTGGGAAGGCAGCACCTATCTGGGAGCAGAGAAATGAAGATTGGCATAGAGTGATGGCTCTCAGTGTGACCGGACCTTTCTATCTTTTGCCGCGCAGTGATTTCGCACATCGCGCTCGCACCTATTGCCGCATCGTGAACATCGCGTCGATTGCCGGCAAGGAAGGCAACACAAACATGGTCGCCTACTCCTCGTCGAAGGCGGCATTATCGGCATTACGAAATCCATTGCAAAAGAGGTTGCGTCGGAAAGAATCTGTGTTGATGCCGTCTCGCCCGCGGTCATCCGCACGAAGATTCTCAATCAGCTAACGCCGCCGCAGATGGACTATATGGTTCAGCGTATTCCCATCAAGCGCACAGGAAAGCTGGAAGGAGTGGCGGCCGTGGTGCACTTCCTGGCTAATCGAGACTGCTCATTTATTACTTGCCAATGTTACGACGCAAGCGAAGGGTGTACCACCTATTAATTGTCCGGTGCAACCGCGCCATTTGTCAGACTGACGCATACTGGAAAAATCTAAATTCGCCCCCGGAATATCATGCGCTTCGGTCCGGCTCATTAGGGGATTGGAAAGAATGTTCGACACGAGGCATTCCATCATGTCCAAGGTTCTGCGGAAACTGTCGTTCTTACCGGTCTGCGCCATGCTGATCGTCTCGCCTTCTCGACCTGCTGAAGTCCACCACTACCCGGACGGACGGCCTGTTTGCAAGCTCCGATATGATGCGCAGGATCAGGGAGTTGTTATGGCGCCGGGCAGATGTCCGAGGAACTGCGACAAATATGGCGTTCGTGATGTATGGGTCTTTGAGCACCAGGGAAAGTTCTATATGCACTACGATGCTGCGGGAGAACGCGGCTGGCTGAGTGCGCTCGCGGTGAGCAGTGATCTTGTTCATTGGAGAAAGCGCGGGACAATTTTAGATTTGGGTCCGCTTGGGAGCAGGGATTCTGCGAGCGCTTCTTATGGAACCACGTTTTTCGATGGCCACGGCTGGTATATGTTTTACCTCGGAACCCCTCACGTGACGCCACCACCTGATCGGATTCCCAGCTTCCCGTATCTCACGCTTGAGGCTCGTTCAAGTTCGGCTTCCGGACCATGGAAAAAACTCCCGAACGTTACACCATTTCAGCCCACGGCCGGGACCTATTACTCAGCAACCGCGAGTCCGGGGCAGATCATACCGAGTAATGGTAAGTACCTTCAGTTCTTTAGCGCCTCAACCGACAAGCCAGTCATGCGGACGTTAAGCATTGCTCGCAGTACGGATTTGACTGGGTCGTGGACAATCGATCCAGCGCCCATCCTACCTCCGAGTGAACAA
>OBLU010005770.1_pt1 | contig 11057 bp, 10 predicted proteins | sample 1518681 | NCBI WGS metagenome assembly OBLU01 (sample SAMEA3539304, study PRJEB22396) | soil metagenome | biome: tundra; feature: field; material: soil | place: USA | collected 2010-05 | depth 0.15 m
TAGAGGCCCCCAATGAACGCGGAGTGAAAACACTGTAGGTTGTCCGAGTTCCTGGGGAGTTCGCCTGCCCTAACTGATTGTTTCACGTCTTCCAATCTCTTATTGATCCGATCCGTCATCTCGGACAAGTGCGGGCGAAGGCATGCTGAGCGCGGAATACTCGCGCAAAGTCGCCTAGCGTTTACCGGCTCCGAGTGGATCACGCGCTACTCGTATGAAGCTCGGATTAGGTTGACATGGGCCCGAAGTGGGCTTTGGGGGGTAGCTTTGAGGCCGGACGGTCGTAGTGTCGTTTCAGTCTTCTGGCGATTGCACGCAGAGGGTATGGGACCTTGAAACCGCGCTGCGCGGCATCGTCGTATTTAGTGCGGACGTTGAGATTGCTGTGCTTGCAGTTCAGATGGAAAAAAGCCATTGTGGCCGGGGATGCGGCGGGGAATCTTGCACTTCCTCAGCCTCGAACCGGGTAGCGATGTGGGACATTAGATTTGCCAAAAAGAGTTGGACTCGGCCTACTGAATTTGTTCTAGTTCGCCTCCACGACCATGGCCGCCCGATGCTTGTTTAACGGGATCTACTAACGGGCTTCATTAACCCGTATTACAAAACCAAAAGATAGCTCATAAGGTGTTGAAAATGTGTGAGCAAGGACGTTCGTAAGCCCATGACAGGATGGTAGCGCCAACGGGAATCGAAACCGTGTCGCGCCGCCCGAGCCAGTCCGAACCAGTCCTAAGTGGCGATAGGTGGATACAGGTGGACCTGCTCGGCCAGATGACCCCTACGGAAGGCAATGGTGTGAGCAATGTGTGAGCAAACCGGTTTCTCTGAAAGCACCCGCAAAGCCCTTGAAACGTCCGTCGGGACCTTGCGCCAGTGCATCGGCGAGCCGGGCCAGGATAGCAGGGTTGGGCGAGCGCACGTACAAGATTGGGAAATAGGACTAGGAAACTCCTCGTTCAAACGCCTATCAGACTTGCTCCCGAGGCGAAAAACTGGTCCCGTGGAGACAGCGAATCCGAACGCTCCCAATCTGCAATTCGACGGGCTGCATATCCGCATGTATATGGTGTATAAATCTAATGATGCGCGCCACGAGAGCCCTCACTGCCGCCCTCCTCGCGGCCGGAAGCATCGGCGTGATTGCGTTTGCTTCCTCGGCGAAGCTCGTCATCCCGCTGCGAACCCGAGTGCAAGTATTCAAGGACAGCGACAACTGGCAAGCAGTGACCGCTCGGGGAGACTTCGCGCCGGCGGATTCGGCCATCATCGTCTGTGATATGTGGGATAAGCACTGGTGTGCGGGTGCGACGAATCGTGTCGAAGATCTGGCGCGCCGCATGGATCCTGTGTTGCGCAAAGCTCGGCAGACGCACGTCCTCGTGATCCACGCGCCGTCGGAAACGATGGAATTTTACAAAGACTATCCACAACGCCAGGTGGTGTTGCGGGCTGCCAGCTTTCCGCATCCCGAGAGCCTTGTCCTGGCTGATCCACCGCTTCCGATCGATGACTCCGACGGCGGCTGCGACACGCCCGGAGACAAAGAGCATCAAGTCTGGAAACGCGAGAACCCGCTTCTTTCGATCGGCCCTGAAGACGCCATTTCCGATAACGGCGATGAGATTTACAATCTGCTGCGGCAACGAAACATTCACACACTCTTCATCATGGGCGTGCATGCGAACATGTGCATTTTGAATCGCAGCTTCGCAATTAAGCAAATGACGAAGTGGGGTCTGCATTGTGTTCTCGTGCGTGATCTCACAGACGCAATGTATAATCCCGCGCGCAAACCTTTCGTCTCGCACGTGGCAGGCACCGAGTTGGTAGTCGAACACATCGAGAGGTTCTGGTGTCCTTCCGCACTCAGCGCCGATCTGATATTGGCCATGGCTCGGGCCGGCGGCTCGGATTCGGGGCACCCAGCCGCGAAGAGATGAGGAGCTATTAACCTGGTGCACCGAAGAACCTTTATCGCCGCTGCAGGATCTGTTCTTTACATGCCAGCGGCGCCTTCCGATCAGATTCGGGTAGGTATCATCGGCTCCGGAGGCCGCGGTCAGTTCCTGATGAAGATTTTCATGATGGATACGGCCGTGCGAATGGTCGCGGTCGCGGACGTATTCGAGCCGAATCTGGAAGCGGGGCTTTCGGTGGCAACGGGCGCGAGAGCTTATCGCAATTATCAAGACCTACTGGCGGATAAAGAAATCGACGTCGTTGTCATCGCGACGCCCGAGCACTGGCACCACCAGATGCTGCTGGACGCTCTGGCTGCGGGCAAGGATGTCTATATCGAGAAACCGCTCTGCCAGAGACCGGAACAGGGCGTTGACCTGATGGATGCCGCGCGGCAATCGAAAAGTATCGTGCAGGTCGGGATGCAGCGCCGCAGTTATGATCTTTATCTGAAAGCTCGCGATATTCGTGCTTCGGGCGCCCTGGGCTCCGTGCGCCTGGTGCGATCCTGGTGGATCAACAACAATCTCTCCGAAAAGCCTGCCACACAGCTCCAAGGACGTCTGGATTGGGAGCAGTGGCAAGGGCCAGCCCCGCATCGTCCGATCGATCCGGACCGCTTCTATCACTGGCGCAGCTACAGCGATTACTCCGGAGGCATCATGGCCGATCAGGGCGCCCACATTTTTGACGGCATTCACCTGATCCAGGGCGTCGGATTTCCCTCCGCGGTGAACGCATCCGCGGGCCGAGTCCACAGCTCGAAGAGCGACACGCCGGAAACAGTTATCGTCACCGCCGAATATCCCGAGGATTTTGTGGCCGTCTTTACGATAAACTACGCGGGCATGCATTATCCTTCGCGCCTCGATCAACTGAACCAGTTCGACGGCGATCGGGCCCGCCTGGACGTCGGACGTGAATTTGTTTCTGTGTATACCCAGTCCATGCCGGAATCGCCGGAAAGCACCATCACAGGTTCATTCTCCGAGGCCACGAATGCTCACGTGCAAAACTTCTTGAATTGCGTGCGAACACGTACGCCGCCGAATGCGCCCATCGAAAAAGGATTTCAAGCTGTGCTGGTGACCCAGCTTGCAAATCAATCGTTAAGACAAGACCGGCGCATTCGGTGGAACGCGAGCACGCGGCGGGTGGAGGTTTAAAGAGTCATGTCGGCCATGTCGCGACGCGAAGTGCTGGCCCTTGCCGGCGCAACGCTCACCGCCGCCGCACCCGCTCCACTCAGCCCTCCCAGGATCTGCATTTTTTCAAAGCATCTACAGTGGCTGAACGTGGCAGATGCGGCGAGATTGGCGGCGGACATTGGATTCGATGGCATCGACCTCACGGTCCGCAAGGGTGGCCACATCGAGCCTTCCCGAGCGGCCGAGGAGCTGCCTCGGGCGGTGGAAACGATCCGAAAGGCGGGCCTCGAAGTGCCGATGGTCACCACGGACATTGTTACGGCGCAAAGCGAGCACACGCGGGAAATACTGCGGACCATCGGCTCGCTCGGGATTCACGTTTATCGTTGGGGCGGCTTTCGGCTCGACCCTGACCGATCGATTCCCGAGCAGCTCGAAGCGGCACGTGGGCCGGTCCGCGAACTTGCCGCGCTGAATCAGTCTTATGGTGTTTGCGCGATGTATCACATCCATTCCGGCCCGGGTGTTCTGGGCGCTTCGATTTGGGATCTGTATTTAGTGCTAAAAGGCTTCGACCCCGATTCTGTCGGAGTCAATTACGATATCGCCCACGCCACCATCGAAGGTGGGCTCGCAGGCTGGCGCAATTCGGCAAGTTTAATGGCGCCATTCACACGCGGCATCGCGTTGAAGGATTTCTACTGGGATAAAGGCGCGGATGGGGTGTGGCGGCCTCGCTGGTGTCCGATCGGTGATGGCATGGTCAACTTCACGGAATACTTCCAGGTACTTCGCCCTGGTTTTCGAGGACCCTTTCAATTGCATTTCGAATATCGCGAAATGGGTGGGGCGGAGGACGGCAAACAGTCACTCAGCATCAGCCGCGACCAGTTTGCACGGAATGCTGGACGCGACCTGGGGCGCATCCGTGAACTGATGAGGAAAGCAGGCCTCACGGGCGCATAGTTGGAAGAATGCACATGACACGAAGACGCCTGCTGGTTGCCGCATCTGCGCCCGCTTTGCTATTGGGTGCAAGGAGCAAATCCATTCGTATCGAAGATGTGTCCTTCGAGTTCGAGGACTTTCAGTATCGGACGCCGATGAAGTTCGGCGGCAACGTGGTGGAACGCGTTACCCTGCTCAACGTCCATTGCACCATTCGAGCAGGCGACGGACGAACCTCGCGTGGTTTCGGATCGATGCCGCTTGGGAATGTCTGGTCGTTTCCACAGCTTCCTTACGACACCTCCTTGAATGCAATGAAGACGCTGGCTGGGCGCATCGGAGCTATTACGCGCAGCGCCGGCGTTGCAGGGCATCCGATCGACATTAATATCGCGCTCGAACCCGAGTACCTGAAGGCCGCTGCGGAAGTTTCGCGCGACCTCAAGCTTTCGCTTCCGATTCCGAAACTTTGTACGTTAGTCACATTCAGCCCGTTCGACGCCGCGGTGCACGACGCGTATGGCAAGTTGCACGGCGTGAGTTGTTATGAGACGTACGGGCCGCAGTTTTTGCCGCGAGATTTATCGGCTTACCTAAACCATGAATTTCGCGGCGAGTTTCTGGATCGTTACATATTGCGCAAGCCCAAGGCCCAAATGCCGCTCTATCATTTGGTCGGAGCAGTGGATCCGGTCACAGCGAACGACGTCCGCCAAAGAGTCGGAGACGGCCTTCCCGAAAATCTTGCTGAATGGATCCGCTACAACGGCGTAACGCACATCAAGATCAAGCTCAATGGTTCGGATCTCTCCTGGGACGTTGACCGCGTCGTCGCCGTAGATCGCGTCACAACTGAAACCCAGCGCTCCCGCCAAGTGGCACAGTGGCACTATTCGTTGGACTTCAACGAGAAGTGCCCGAACGTGGATTACCTGCTCGCGTTCCTACATCAGCTGCGTGAACGAGCGGAAGAAGGTTTTGGCCGGATCCAATACGTCGAGCAGCCAACCAAGCGAGACTTGAAGGAGGATCAGGCGAACGTGATGCATCGCGCCGCGAAACTGATCCCAATCGTAATCGATGAATCATTGGTTGATCTCGAAAGCCTGGCGCTGTCGAGGGCGATGGGCTACAGCGGAGTCGCACTCAAGGCATGCAAAGGTCAGAGCCAGGTGCTGCTGATGGCTGCGGCTGCGCAAAAACACAAGATGTTCCTCTGTGTGCAGGACCTGACCTGCCCGGGGGCTTCGTTGATCCATTCCGCCGGACTTGCCGCTCACGTGCCGGGTGTCGCGGCGATCGAGGCAAATGCCAGACAATACGTGCCCGAGGCCAACCGGCCGTGGGAAGACCGGTTCCCCGGAATTTTTAAAATCCGCGATGGCTTGATGCAAACAGGATCCCTAACCGGGCCGGGGCTGGGTGCAGTCGCATGACCCCGCTTGCCGCAAGACGAGTCGCCTTCGGTTCCTTCATGTTCGTGTATACTTCCACGCATGAGAAAGCCCCGGCTGTTTACGAAGGCACAAGTCCTGGCGATGTTTCTGCTTTGCGCAGCGCTTGTTTGGGCGGCTGACGGGAAGAGGGTCTTCAACGAGCGGTGCGTGGGATGCCATGGAAGCGATGCTCGTGGTAGCGGAAAGGGGCCGGGGCTGGCGGGAAGCCCCCGGCTGAGCGGTATGTCCGCGGAGCAGTTACGCGGCTTGGTGCAGCGGGGAATCCCGGACTCCGGTATGCCGGCATTCGATCTTCCGGCGGAGGAGTTAGAGGCTGTCGCCATTTACGTGCGAGGCTTGAATGCCGGAGTGACCGCAAGACCAGCAACCGGCAAACAAGTCACGTGGGGTAAACCAGAACCAGGGGACTGGCTGACGTACAACGGGAAGTTGAGCGCGAACCGGTACAGCCACCTGAGCGAAATCAATAGGGCGAATGTCAGTCGGATGCGCCTGAAGTGGATCTTTCCGATTCCCCACTCTGGGTTGGAGGTCACACCGCTCGAAGCGGGTGGAGTGATGTACGTTACCGGGCCGAACCAAGTGTACGCCATTGACGCTTTAACAGGCAACCAGATTTGGAAGTACTCGCGCCCTCAGACTCGAGGACTGGGAGGCGATGCGATGCTAGGAACGAATCGCGGAGTGGCGATCCGGGATGAGAAGGTGTTCTATGTCACCGACAATGCGCACCTTCTCGCGCTCCACCGCGCGACGGGCGAACTGGCCTGGGAAAAAACCATGCCTGAAGAGGTGCAGCATTATGGGGGAACGATGGCTCCTCTGGTGGTAAAGGACACGGTGATTGCAGGAGTTTCAGGAGCCGACCAGGGGATACGGGGGTTCATTGTCTGCTATAAGGCGGAGTCCGGGGAATTGATTTGGCGGCACTGGACAGTGCCGCGAAAAGGAGAACCGGGATCCCAGACCTGGCAAGGCAGCGAGCCGTTGCGGGGAGGTGGGTCCACCTGGCTGACGGGCTCCTATGACGAAGCGACCGATACCTTGTACTGGCCAACGGGCAATCCTTTCCCGGATGGTGATGACCGAGACCGGGGTGGAGACAATTTGTACACGAACTGCATCCTGGCGTTAAATCCTAAGACGGGTGAGCTGAAATGGCATTACCAGTTCACTCCACACGACGTGAGTGACCGCGATGCTACTGAACCCCCGCTGCTGGTGGATGCGACTTATCACGGCCGGGCGCGAAAGTTATTGCTGCATGCGGATCGGAATGGTTATTTCTATGTGCTGGACCGCAGTAGCGGAGAGCTGCTGCTGGCCAAACAGTTCCTGCACAGAGTGGATTGGGCTACCGGCATAGCCGCGGACGGACGGCCCGTAGTGATCGACCCGAAGGGATGCCCGGACGATGCTGCGAACTGGAGCTCTGCGGCGTTCAGCCCGGTCACTGGCATGTTCTACTTCCTGGCATTGGAAGAGTGCACGGGGAGCCCGCAAGGCTATCCGGACCAGACTGGACAAAGGTTTCTGCGGGCGCTGAACATCGAAACGGGGAACATCGTTTGGGAGGTGCCGCAGCCCGGGCCGGCGAAAGCGAAAACGTGGAGCGGAGTGCTCGCGACCGCGGGCGGCGTAGTTTTCTACGGGAAGCCGAACGGCGGATTCGAGGCTGTGGATGAGCGGGATGGGAAGTTGCTGTGGCGATTTGAGACGAATGTGCAGATGAAAGCATCGCCCATGACCTTCGAGATTACCGGGAAACAGTACGTGGCTGTGGCTGCGGGGCCGAATATTCTGTGTTTCACTTTATGATGAGGCAAAGTCGCTGAGGCTTGCGGAGGTGTTTTGAAACTTGGCGGATTAGCTACCTTGACCCTATTGTTATCGGCCGTCCTGTTCGATTCCCGAAGTTTCGCCGCTGAATCCGCAGCAGATCCGCTGCTTCGGTGGATGGACCAGATTGCGCAGCAGCAATTGCAGCGGCGGGAAGACGCCATTGGGAAAATCCAAACTGTGGCTGAAGCCGAGCGCCGCAAACAAACGGTCCGCGAGACGCTGCTGGCACTAATCGGGGGCCTACCGGACTACAGCGGTCCCCTGAACCCGAGAATCACCGGCCGTATTCAAAGCGAGAAATATACGATTGAGAAAATCATCTTCGAAAGTCTCGAAAACTTCTACGTGACCGCGAATCTGTACCGGCCGAATCAGCCGGGGCGATATCCCGGCGTGCTTTTGCAGGCCGGCCATACCCAAGAGGGAAAGCCGGAAGGACAACGGCTGGCGGCGAATCTGGCGTTGAAAGGTTTTGTGGTCCTCACGTTCGATCCAGTGGGTCAAGGCGAAAGAGAGCAGACCTACGACGCGCGCGTCGGCCACGCGCTGGCGGGCTGGTCCGTTCCTGAGCACATTCAGGCGGGAGGCCAAGCCATTCTGGCGGGCGAGAGCGTCGCTCGCTACTTCATTTGGGATGCCAAGAGGGCGCTCGATTACCTGGTAAGCCGCCCCGAGGTGGACGCCGCACGGCTCGGCGCGGTGGGATGCTCGGGCGGCGGCGCGTTGACTACCTTCATCGGCGCTCTCGACCCACGGATCAAGGCTGTCGCGCCCGCTTGTTTCATAAATTCCTACCGGCTGCTATTCGCAGGCCCGGATCCCGACTCCGAAATGAGCCCTCCCAACCTGCTTGCGAGTGGACTGGACATGGCTGATTACGTGGAATTGTCCGCGCCCACGCCGTGGTTGATGCTGGCGACCGATGGCGATTACTTCACGCCCGCCGGCGCAAGACTCGTCTACGAAGAGGCCAGGCGCTGGTTCCGTATTTATGGCGCGGAGGACAAGCTGCGCTTTTTCATCGGCAAAGGTCCGCACGGCACGCCGCTCGAAACCCGTGAAGCGATTTATGAGTGGATGATCCGCTGGCTCAAGGACGGGAAAGGTGAGATTCATGAGGAGCCGGTGAAAATCCACAGCAATCATGAGCTTCTGGTTACCGCAAGCGGGCACGTCGACGACGAACCCGGCAGCCGCAAACTCTATCAATTAATTTTGGAGGGATATCGCGCCAGGAAACGTCCCGGAACGATCCCTGAGCTGCTGACCGAATTGCGCCGGCTGAACGTCCCCTCGAATGCCAGCGCGCCAGAGGTCAGGATGTCGGAAGAATCGAACGGTCCAGAGGGGCGGCGTCTTCGCGTAAAGTTCGCAAGCGAGCCCGGCGTGGAAATCGGGGGCAGACTCTACCTGCCTCCGGCGGGCGGAAGAAAGCCGGCGGTACTGCTCGTCGCTGACAAGATGAGCAGTTATTGGATTCCCTCCACGGCGGCATTAGCGGAGAAGATCGCGGCTTTGGGCCACGTGGTCCTGGAACTGGAGCCGCGCGACTCGCCCGGCGAGGGCGAGCGGCCCTATGTGGGCAATTGGTTGACGAACTCCCGGGCTAACCAAATCGGGCTCAATTTACCGGCGATGCGCGCGCATGACATCTTGCGGGGGATTGATCTTCTCTCTGCCCGGAGCGACGTTAATCCAGCCAATATCCGGGCCATGGCCAGAGGGGTCAAAGGAATTTGGCTTTTGATGGCGGCCGCCGTAGACGGTCGCATCGGCAAAATGTGGCTCGACCGCACGCCGTACAGCCTGCGGGCGGCTTTGGAACACTCGATGAACACGAATTTGTTCGATGCGGTGATTCCGGGCTTCACGCTTCACTGGGACGTGGACGATCTCATCAAAGCCATGGAGAACCGAGCCGTCCTGCGGACGGATCCGACGAACTGGATGGAGCGGCCGGTTCCCCTCGGTGCGCCTTTTCAGTACCGCTACGTACTTGGTGATGATACCGACCTTCACGATGAACAGGACGACCGCTATCTGAGACAACTCCTGCAATAGAGATCGCAACCGGCGGTTTTGGCATCTCATGGAATTCAAAATCCCTGTGCTTCGCAAAAACTCCGTTCTAATTGCAGGTGCTGGCGTTACCGAAAACCCGACCGACTGGAAACTGACTCCTCTTCGCCATGGGCGTGACGATGCGGCGCACCTGAAGTACGCACTGCTACACGTATTGGAGCGAGTTCTTTGTCAAAATACAAATCTTCGTTTAACCTTGTGTTTGGCCTCAAGATTGCGATGACCCTGAACATTCGAATGCTCCTTGTTTTTGCCTTTCTTAGTTCGGGCGTCGCGCTCGGGCAGCAAGTTGGTCCGCCCGGATCAATCCGGCGATCACCTGCCTGATCGGAATGGCGCATACTTATGAGACCGGCCTGTTTCTTCTGTCTCTTCCTCAGCCTCGCCGCGGTCGCACCAGCGCAACAAACCGAAACCGTCCCACCGACCCTGACCGTGCGCTCGACTCTGGTATTGGCGCCGGTCCTCGTCAAGACCAGGGGAGGCCAAGTAATCTTCAAACTCACGGCTGACGACTTCCTCCTCACCGACAACGGCGTCCCGCAGAATCTGACTCTCGTTGAAGACACCGACTCGCAGCCGTTGGCGTTGGCCATCGTCGTCGAGACCGGCGGAGCTGGAGCGCTTCACCTCGATGACTACCGGCAATTGGATGCCATCCTCGACGCCCTCGTAGGCGGCGTGGAGCACCGCGTTGCCCTCATCGGCTTCGACAGTGCGCCGCATCTCCTGACGCCTTTTACGCCGGACACAGCCATTGCATCTCACCAGTTGGCGAACCTCCGCGAAGGCGATGCGGGTGGGGCGATTTTGGATGGCGTGGCATTCGCGGTCGAGCAGTTACGGGCACAGCCTGCCCAGTATCGCCGAGCGATCCTGTTGCTTAGCGAAACCATTGACCACGGCAGCAAGATAACGCTCGGCCGTGCTCTGCGCCTCATCAGCGACACTAATACCTCCATGTACAGCTTTGCCTTTTCCAGCACAACCGCGGCAGTTTCGCATGAGGAATCGAAGTTTAAGTCCGATGAGCCGGGCCCCGCCCATGGCTGTTTCAGCCGCGAAGGAGCCGACGCCGAGTACCAGGGCCACTATGGTAAACAAGTGCTCGACTGCATCAGCCAGCTTGCTCCGCCGCTTCGGCTGGCCACCATGGCTTTTCTTGCCGGGCGCAATGCGCTCCGTACCAACACCTGCGAAGCAGTGGCGCAACTGGCGGGAGGGGAGTTCTTTCACTTTCATAACGCCAAGGACCTGAAGCCCGGTCTCATCGCGGTCTCCAACGACGTGCCGAACTACTACGTGCTCAGTTTCCGCCCCACGTCACTGACGCCCGGCATGCACGCCCTGCATGTGGAGATCCGAAATCGTCCCCATGTGCTTCTCAAGTCCCGGGCTGAGTATTGGATCGAGAACGATACTACCCGCTAAAGTAGCCCTGAGTCGGTGCAAATTAGCTCGGAATCCGGCGAGGCCATAAACCCTCATCGGGCGTTTCGCAACAACCTGATGCCAACTGCCCTTGCGATGACCGGCCGCGCGGTGAAACCAAGTAATCGAAGGCGCCAAACTCGCGAGCAGTCGCCCAGACTCTAGCAACTCCGGCCGGATCACGCGC